>Ga0209225_1002729_pt1 | contig 15519 bp, 12 predicted proteins | sample WasSprMetagenome_FD_184732 | JGI IMG/M metagenome (GOLD analysis project Ga0209225, IMG submission 184732) | Sulfidic aquatic microbial communities from Washburn Spring, Yellowstone National Park, USA - WS (SPAdes) (version 3) | ecosystem: Environmental > Aquatic > Thermal springs > Hot (42-90C)...
ATCTATAATTTTTCCCGGCCATCCCCAAGTTTTTTCCTTCAATAGCGGGAATAAACTTGCACTAACAGTACAAGGCAAGTCATATTTGAAGCTAAAGTAGGCAATGGGAAGTCCTACTACTGCATATATAGCCCAAGCGTGTATTCCCCAATGGAAAAAGGCATAACGCATGGCAATTTCAGCCGCTTCAGGGGATTTAGGTATCCCAAAAGGAGGGGAAGTATAATGGTATAAAGGTTCTGCTACCCCCCAAAAGAGAACCCCTATACCCATACCAATACTAAATAACATAGCCCACCAAGTAAGAAGGCTATATTCTGGTTTATCGTCTGGTTTGCCTAATTTAAGTTCCCCAAACCGACTAACAGCTAACCAAATACAAAAAACTACAAATCCGAATACAATCAATAAATAACTCCAATCAAAGTATTTAGTAAAGAAATTCAAAGCCTTACTAACAGCCTGGCCAAAGCCTTTAGGTGTAATTATTCCCCAAAGTACCAAAATACCAGTAACCGCCACCGAAATAGCCAATATTAGAGGATCAAGTTGCCCTTTTCGTACTTTTTCTGGTATCTGATGTAATGGGGGAAGTAAATTGGGAACAAACACTCACTAAATCCTCCCTTCTTAAGATTTATTGATTTTAGTATATGGCTTTATCCAGTTTTAGACTTCCTTACCTCATCTCAACCACCCCCTTTAACTCAAAAATATTTTTTACTACCTTACTTAACACAATTAACAAACTACGAATCTCAAATGTCCTTCTAAGATAATCCTAAGCGCTCTAAAGTGGAAGCAAAGGGCCTTCCCCTTGCATCCCATCCCCGGAGCTGATAATATTCATCTAGCATCTTGTCACAATCTGAAGGAGATATGAAATGTCCTGCTGCCGGTCCGTCCGGTAAAGGCTCTTCTTGAAAACGGGCTGGTAAAGAATCCTGGTCCCGCTCAATACCTTCCCTACAATTAAACAGACGGGTTAAATTCCAGATTCTTTCACCGATAAGCTCTAAGTCAGCGGCGGTTATATCCTTACCTGTAGCCGCCCGCACCAAGCTCGCATAAGTATCAGCCGTAATACCATAGGCGGCAAAATCGCATTTTACCAGGGTATCAAGACCGGCTAGGTAGTTTTGAAGGTAGACTACCAGCTCTGCTTTTCCCTCTATTTCCAAACGAGAAAATTTACGCCCACGCCATCTCTCACCGCCCACCTCATACAATATAGGGAAAGCCCGCTGGTGGCAACCGCCTCTATCTCCTGTCATGTAAGCCAAACCCATACCAGGCGCGCCCCGGGGTCCCCAGGCAGGAGTCTCCAACCCTTTCACATGGACAGCCCATTTTTCCGAACCCTGGCCAATAGCTCCTGCGGCACGCTTAACGCCTTCGGCTAGAATATTACCTATTTCACTGGACCTATAAGCTATCTGTTTAATTAGTTCTTCGATCCCTTCCGGCTTACCAAAACCCCACTGGCTAGAAGAAGCCGGTATTAGCCCCCGCTCTACTGTCTCCAAGAAGTAGCCTAAAACACCCCCTGTGGACATAGAATCTAACCCCAAGGCATCGCATAAGTATACAAGATAGGCCACTTCTTCTAAATTGTCCAAGCCCAGGTTGGCCCCCATCAGAGCAGCGCTCTCATATTCTACTACATCTACAATAGTTCCTCTATGTTTCCCTCGCCGGATAACTCCCACCTTGCTACAAGCCACAGGGCAGGAAAAACAGGCTGTATCCTTTAGCCAAAGCCGTTCCCTCTGGGCTTCGTTATCTATTTTACGTGAGCCGTGAAAGGTCCCCTGCCGGTAGTTAAAAACTGGTAGAAGACCTTCAGCATCTGCAAAAGGTATGGAACCCGGGGTACCGTCTATCCGGAAAGCTTCAATGTAAGGACTTTCCCTTAGCTCGTGACGGGCACGGTTGACCGCTTCTATAAAAGCAGCTTTATCCTTTACTTGTACCCCACGTTCTCCTATGACGGCTATAGCCTTTAGGTTTTTAGAACCCATTACGGCCCCACAACCGCACCGACCCGCATGGCGGTTGTATTCGCAGCTAATAAGGGCAAAGCGTACCAGGTTCTCCCCAGCCGGGCCAATACAGGCAATTTTGGGGTCTTTCCCCTCCCCTATCTCCTGTTTTAAAGTCCACGAAGTCTTAAAGGTATCCAGTCCCCATAAATGCTTAGCAGGGCGGATTTCTACACGTTCACCTTCGACTAATAAATAAACAGGCTCTGGAGCTTTCCCTTTTATCACAATGCCATCGTATCCTGCGTACTTTATTTCCGGAGCCAGGGATCCCCCGAAATAGGAATCGGCAAAGATGCCGGTCAGGGGAGATTTAGTGACTACACACCCGCGCATGGAGGGGGCTAGAGTACCAGTCAGGGGCCCAGATAAAAACATGAGCAAGTTGTTTTCGTCATAGGGATCGGTACCTGGCGGTACCTGATCCCACAATAGCTTGGCTCCCAGACCTTTACCTCCCAAAAACTTATCAGTAAGGGTTTCTTTTAGCTCCTCTTTTTCCACAGTTCCGCTGCTTAAATCTATCCATAATAACTGGCCCATATAACCGTAACCCACTTTCCCCACCTCTTTACTTTACACTACTTCTAATTCTAAGGCGCCCGCAGGGCATACCTTAACGCATTCCGGTTGACCCTGGCATAACTCACATTTATAAGCCGTTCCCTCTCGTAAAATAATCACTTTCCAGGGGCAATACTCCGCACATAACCCGCACCCAGTACAATTATTAGCATCAATTTTGAGTATCTCTTCCCGGCTAATAGCCTTACTAGGGCATACTTTTAGGCAGAAAGCGTTTTCGCACTGTTCACAGGTTATCGGCTGGAAAAGAAGCCCGTCCCGCCTCCTTTCCACCCTCATCAAGGCCAAGTGCGGAGTAAACTCACCGGTGAAGTTAAAGGAACAGGCGAGCAAGCAAAGGTTGCAACCAGTACACTTATCAGGCTTAGCCCTAAGTCTTCCCATAACTTCCCGCTCCCGTATCTTTAACTATCTATACCCCTATACAGCCAGCAATTTTTCGTACATCATGACATAGCTCTCATAGGTGAGATCGCGCGGATTACCAATGGTCTGGGGATCCTCAAAAGCGAGTCTAGCTAGGAGTGGGATATCCTCCCTGGTAACACCTGTGCTGCTTAGAGGTGGTATCTCTAAATCAGCTACGAGCTCTTTCACCGCTTTAATGGCCAGCTTTGCCGCCTCTTCTACTTTAAGACCCCGTATATCTTCACCCATGGCCAAAGCGATCCTGGCGTATTTCTCGGGGCAGCCCATCCAGTTATATTCCATCACCACAGGCATCATGACAGCAGTTAGGTACCCATGATGTACATCGATGTATCCTCCAAAGGTCTGGGCCATGGCATGGATAGCCCCTGCGCTCTCTGTGCCATAGCTCATCCCGGCTAGGCAGGCAGCCATGGCCATATTATACCGGGCCTCTAGATCATGTCCATAAGCTACTGCTTTGCGTAAGTTTTGAGCAATAAGTTCTATAGCCATAAGGGCCACCGCATCGGTGATAGGTTGGGCATAGGCGCAAGTATAACATTCTATAGCATGGGAAAGGGCATCCATCCCTGTCCAAGCCGTTAGGTTAGCTGGAAGATCAAGCATTAATTCTGGATCTATTAAGGCTACTTCCGGTGCGATAAGGGGGGTACCACCCACGTTAAACTTTATTTTTCTAGTCGGGTCAGTAATAACGGCCCAAAGGGTTACTTCGCTACCCGTACCTGCAGTAGTGGGAATGGCAATTAGGGGGGGTATCTTGTTGGTGATCTCCCGCTTCCCGTATTCATAATTTAGGATACTATCCCCATGGGCAACTTCGACACCTATAGCCTTAGCTGTATCTATAGAGCTCCCGCCACCTAGAGCAATAAGGATATCAGCCTCGCTCTCCTTATAGGCAGCCGTACCCCGGCCCACCAGCTCCACTGGCGGGTTGCCCACTACCTCGCTAAAAACCTTATATGATATCTTCTCTTCCTCTAGTACAGCCGTAAGGCGCTGTAGTAAACCCGCTTTAACTACACCTGCGTCTGTGACGATCAATGCCTTGTGGCCACCTAAACGTTTTATCTCCTCACCTATAGTTTTAAGGCTACCTGGTCCGTGCTTAATAAGGGTGGGGGTGATCCAGCTCTGCACCTTCATAATCTTTTCCTCCTTACTGGCAAAATTACCCAGAAGTTAGAAGGTATTTTTTAATGCCTGTATCATCTAGATCTATAAGGCATCCCAGCAAGATCCCCTGCTCATAAGAACTCCCAGGGTTAATGCAAAGGGTTTTACCCAATCTCTTTATCCCCTTCCCTTCGTGGATATGCCCGAATAAACCTAATGGGGGCTGGTATTTTTCCACAATAACCCTTACCGCCTTGCTACCTACGGGTACTAAAGACCTCCCAGCATATTTGGGTCTTAGCATAGCATCTAGCTCGGGTGCCTCATCTAAACCTGATTGGTAGGGGGGAGCATGGAAATTAAAGATAGCGTATTCGAGAGAGGTATCAAGTTGTTGCACTATGTTTTCTAGTTTAACATGTAGTTCTTCCTCTGAGCATTCCCTATATGTCTGCCAAGGGGTGGGATTGGTCCAGCCTGTGCTCACCATGAGCCACCTGTGGTTTATCTCGACTACTTTGCCTTCCGCCACTTTCACCCTTTCACCTTTTTTAAAAACCTCATCAACTTCAAACATATCGTCGTTACCGGGACAGATGTAACAATCTATTCCCCACTCTTTAAGCCTCGCTTCAGCATATTCCAGCCATTTTTCCGCCGTCTGTAAAACTAATTCTTCAAATCGTTTTTTCACCAAGGCTTGATCACGGCATAGTTCTTGGTATTCTTCCTCGCTTACCACTAGAGGATAATATCCTCGATTTCTAATTAGGCTTTCGATCTCTTCCAACTGACCCTCTTTAATAGTCATTTGCTGTTCTAAAAAGGATACCTTGTATTTTTTACCTGGAATTGAGACTATAGGAACTAAAGCTTTACCTGTGATATCACCCCCTAAGATCAGAACCTCGGCCTGATAAAACTTACCGGCATTGATAAATTTCTTCCAGCAGACTTCCGAACCATGCACATCGGTGGCAAAAAATATCCTAGTCATTTCTTAAAGACCACCCGCTCCATGTTATTCTACCGGAATATTACGATATACCATCTCTAAATCTATACCCTGTTTACGCCTCAACCACTTGGAAACGACATAGATAGTTATAGCTATAAGGTAAAGGATTAACATATATATAGCCGATACCGGGTTATTAACCCCATAGGTGCTATCTGTAGCCCATTTATAAATGTTCCAAGCTAAGAAAGCAGCGAAAATAACCCCAGCTATAGATATAACTGGTACTGTACCCACCTTGTAGCGCGAGACAGGAGAGGAAGCAAATAGAGCTTTATCCCTGTAGGGCAGAAGAATTCCTGCAATGGTGGTGCCCAAGTAAGTAATAGCTATAACTACTGTGGTGTCTAGAGTATAAGTAGAGAAGCCTGGTAAGTAAGAATATAGGATACTAATGATAGTAGCAGGAATGGCCATAAGCAACAGTGCGTTAAAAGGTACCCTCGTACGGGGGGATACATGGGCCACCCACTCTGGTAGCACCCTATCAAAGGCAGCCGCAAAGATTACCCGGGTGGAAGATAAGAATACGGTACCGCACCAACCGAAGAACCACATGCTAAGGCTTAAGAGAATTATTAGCTGCCATAAAGGATTACTGCTTAAAAGGGCGATGAAAAGACCTGGATAAGGGAAAATGGGCAAGGGGGATTCTCCACCAAAAAATACACTATTAACAGCGAGGTAGAACTCCCACCCAAAGGTCTTAGCAAAGAGAGCTAGCAACAGGAGGGCGAGTATTACAGCAACAAGTAAGCCTCCCATCATACTCCAAAAATTACGCTTAAATTCAGTCGCTCCCTGTACTTCACCATATAGGGTAGCTCCCCAGTTGGGCCATAGGTTCCAGAACAGGACCAGAGGGATAAGTGGTAGGCCAGCTACCACGGACATCTGATTCCAAGCTACTGGAGTATATCCTGCGCTTTTAGCTTGTTCTAAAATCTTTTGATATAGGTTAGCGTCCACCTGAAACATAGATGCGGCAAAGGAGTTAAAATTGTTAATAAAGGCTGCCTTATCTGCACTTAATAACATGATAATAGAAATCAACAAGCCACCCATACCTACATAAAAACAGAATTTCTGGATACGGGCATAGGTCTTCATACCTAAACCTACGAACACAAAAGCTAGAATTATAACAATAAGCGAGGAGAAAAACAGCCCGTTTTTATCGATAAACCATAAAGCCAGGTCAATAAAACCTTTATTTTGGGTCCAGCTAGCTAACCATAAAGCAAGGGGTGAAAGGACCTCATAGCTTAAAATATTCCCATAAACTGGTACCCAATGCCACAGGATAAATACCCACCCCGTCATAGAAAGTACGAAGCCCAAGCCGCCTCCCAAGACCCGGCTCTGCCACACATAATCTCCGCCTGCCCGCGGCATTATAGAGATCAGCATGGAATATACTATGATTTCACCTATTATGAAGAGACTACTTATAATGATAGCAGGCACTAAATGTGCTTCAGGGAAAAAAGGAGCAAAGGCGAAAATATATAATCCTAAAGTAATCAGATTAACCGAAAAGAAGGCATAGATAAAGCCATCGAAAAGGGACCAAGCTCTTACTAACCCGCTAGCTTTTCTTACAAACACTGTCGTCTCGGCCATTTATCCCACCTCCAAGTATTTTTAGCCTTGAGGTAATTCGTCTACTTCCTTATACCACTTAACCCTTTCTCCTATTTTGCTCCTCATCTTCCAGGCTAAAGATTTAGGCTCCTTTTCAATATACCTTCTAATTGTAGCAATTTTTTGGGTTACGTCCTCATAATCTTCTCCCGCTAGTTGAGTGCGATATTGCTCCAGTTTTTGGCTAACTTTATCCAAATTCATTGTAATAGTCTTCCATAAGCCCCAATCTTGAGCACAACGCCTGGCGATTAATTTAACATTAATCATTTCTATATCATCTTCTCCAATTTCATGTTCTCGGATAAGCATTATTGTATCTATGATATCCTTTTCATTGATCTTTACAATCTGCATCTTTTCCATAAAAAGTTCAGCCAGAGGTATGGTAGGAAAATCTACACCTAGCCTGTCCCGGAGCGGGATTACATGACAGAAATCTAAACAATCCAAGAATACATCACAATGAAGGCCGCTGGGATGGTTAAATACCAGCCTCCCCGCCCCATATAAAACTCTAACCTCCATATCTTCTTGATAGCCTAATGCTTTAAAAATCTCTCTAATTTTTTCCCCTTCTTCAGAACGGGCTGCTAGATCGATATCTGTAAACACTCGCTTCAAGGTATCCTGTAAATAGTTATACCGTGGACAGTGATGATAAAAAGCTAACGCCCCTAATAGACGTACTGTCACCCCCCTTTCTTGACAAAAATCTATTATCCGCTTGGCTTCAGTTAGAAAATGTTCCCTTGAAAACGACAGAACGACCCCTCCTTACCCCTTCCTGAAAAACGTGATATATGCAAAAGACGTGCCATTCTTAAGAGAAGGACTAAAATCCGGAGGTCAGTTTATTTTATATAGACCTACTCACTAACTCTGCCAAATTATTTAGCAGCCGAAAATTGAGCAGGTGCAAAATTATTTGGCAACCCCATATCCGTTTGCCTAAACTCTACCCCTTTTCTAGCCGTTCTACAAACATAGCCAGGTCACGTTCCAATTCTTTACCCAACCCCGGGGGCTCAAAACAGGCGAGGATCTCTTGCCAGCGAGAAAAGGCAACTGCAGCCAAATCCTGCCTTTTTTCAGCCCAGTGGCTGTAATTTTCCCGGTTGAGCAACCTGGGTTCCCAGTTCTCCTGACGGAAATTGTGCAAAGTATGCATTTTATCCAGATAAAAACCCTGTGGTCCAGCTTCTGCAATGGCCTGTAAGGCGAGCCCATTTTCATCTACGGCAAACCCTCGCCGCAGGCGGCGGACCATACCACAAAGCTCATCATCGATAATTAATTTTTCATAGGACATAGTTAAATAAGTTTCTAGGATACCAGCCGCATGGAGTACAAAATTAACCCCGCTTAAAGCAGTAGCCATAAGGGTATGCATGCTTTCCGCCGCTGCCTGAGCATCCACTATTTTACTATCCGTTAAAGCCCCACCACTCCGACAAGGTAAGCCATAATACTTCGCCATCTGGGCACCGCTTATAGTTATTAGAGCTGTCTCCGGAGCGCCGATGGACATGGCTCCATTGCGCATATCTACCGGGTGAGAAGCACACCCATAAACTACCGGTGCCCCCTCTTTCACCAGCTCGGCTAGCGTTATACCAGCTAAAATCTCAGCATTAATTTGGGCCAGGGTACCGCTTATAGTTACAGGAGAGGTAGAACCGGCTTGGGCCATGGAAGCTATTATTACAGCCTGGCCGTGGCGTGCGTACTCCATTAAGGCTTCAGCCATACGCCCATCTAAACTCAAAGGTGGAAGGGTGTTAATAAGGGTTATTAGTACAGTATGAGCCTCTAAAAACTCACGACCGAAGACCATCTCCGCCATACGAATGGTATCTTGCGCTTTCTCTTTACCATAAGGGCTACCCATGAGGCATTTATCGGAGTACTTAAGGGAAGCTTCTAGTATTTTAACATGCCTTATCTCTTCAGGGACATCATTAGGCTCGGTAAGGACCCCGCTAGCTAAATCAAGGTTAGAGCAAGCCTGGGTAATTTTTACTAAATTTATAAAGTCTTCCATAGTACCTTCCCGACGCCCTCGAGAAAGATCAGAAACAAAAGGAGCGCCATACCCGGGAGCCAGCACAAAATTATCCCCACCAATACGCACACTCCTTGCAGGATTGCGCGCATGTAGGGTAAACTCTGCAGGCGCCTTTTTTATTTGGGTCTCTACTAATTTAGGAGGTAGGTAAACAGTTTCTCCCTCTACTTTGGCGCCTGCTTTGGAGAGAATATCCCTGGCTTCATTAGAAAAGATGCGGATCCCTACGTGTTCTAAAATCCATAAAGAGGCCTCATGGATGCTTTCTATCTCTTCTTTAGTTAGACAGCTAACTCGGGGGTAAGCCATTCTAATTTACCTCCACAAAATCATAAATTTTATTTGGTCTATACCGAACACCTCTTGCAAAAATGATGCCATTCCATCAAGAGCTTAAAACTAGGGAATGCAAAATTTCTAGGCATGCAAAAAACAGATATGGTGTTAAAAATTTGTCAGGCTTATTCGGGTTTTCCGGGATATCACCTTTTGATATAATTAGTTTTAGGGAAAAATAACCAAAAGCAGGGGGCGGTACAATGTTTCCCCAGCTACTGCTAACGGATGATTGTAGGAGGATTTTAGACAGTATCCATGAAGGCATCATAATTATCAATAAATCTCAAGAAATTATCGCTTTTAATAAAGCCGCCGCCGAAATTTTGAACGTTTATAACCTTAAAGGAACAAAATTGTCGGAATTGTTCCCCGCCCTTCTAAATTTATCTGGTGAAGAAGCTGAAGGAGAATTCTGTTTAAAGACCGATCAGGATAGCCCTCTCCGATGGATTAAGGTGAATAAAAAATCCTTTACTGAAGTAGAAGGAGAAATAACCTTATTTACGTTTCAAGATATAACTAAATTATCTCGCTTGCGCCAATGTAAACAAGAATTATTACGAATAAAGAAGCATTATGAATATATTTTAGACTCGTTAGAAGAAGGTGTTATAGTTACCGACAAAGAAGGTTATATTATTTATATCAACGCGGCCCAAGAGAAACTGGATCGGGTACATCGGAAGGACTTCTTAGGACGGCACATAACCCAAGCATATAATCTAAACGAAGAAGGCAGTCTTATCATGCAAGCTCTAAAAACCAAAAAGCCTGTACCAGAACAACAGCAATTTTATATAACTATGCTAGGCCAAGCTGTAAATATTGTGGCCAATGCTTTCCCTTTAATGGATGAACATAATGAAATTATCGGGGCTGTTTGTATCTGTAGGGAAACCACTAAAGCGAGAGAATTAGCAGAGAAAATATTACATCTTTTTGATAACTATCCATTTAATTCTAAAAGTATAATGGGAATATCCCAGCACAATGTTTCCCCTTCCATTTCTATACGCAAGCCCTCTAACACCCGTTATCAATTCAAAGATATTATCGGAACCAGCCGCAAACTCCAAACAGCCCTTCATTGGGCTAAAATGGCCGCAGGTACAGATTCTAATGTCTTAATCTATGGTCCTACAGGTACAGGGAAAGAACTTTTCGCCCAGAGTATCCACAGTGCAAGCAGTCGCCATGAAGGACCCTTTATCGGGGTAAACTGCGCAGCCCTTCCAGAGACACTATTAGAAAGCATTTTGTTTGGAACTGTAAAGGGGGCTTTCACCGGAGCAGTAGACCGCCCTGGCCTTTTTGAACAGGCCAATGGAGGAACTCTTTTCTTGGATGAACTTAATTCTATGCCCTTGGGGCTTCAGGCTAAACTACTGCGCGTCTTACAAGATGGGCGGATACGCCGGGTTGGGGGAACCCAAGAAATACCGGTATCCGTACGGATTATCAGCAGCTTAAATAAAGATCCTTTCTCAGCCGTTCAAGAAGGACATTTACGTGCAGACTTATTTTATCGGTTGGGAGTGATCTTAATAGAAATACCTCCCCTTTGTGAGCGGAAAGAGGATATACCACAGTTGGTATCTTATTTTATCAACAAATTTAATACCTTTTGGGGCCGTAAGGTCCAAGGGGTTACTTCAGAAGTCATGGATCTGTTTTTAAGTTACGACTGGCCGGGAAATGTAAGGGAGTTAGAACATGTAATCGAATGTTCTATGAATGTTATTGGAGATCAACCATATATAACGCTGGAACATTTACCACCACACCTTAAAGCTAAACTCCCGCAGGGCCGTACTAGATCTCAATCATCATGGAATAATTTAGAAACACGTATCCAGCTCGGCCGGGGATCCTTGAAAAAAGAGCTGGCTCTGGCGGAAAGGGATCTAATAATGCAAATACTTAATCAAACCTCAGGGAATATATCCCAAGCTGCTCGTATCTTAGGTATTAGTCGGCAAAGTTTGCAGTATCGATTAAAAAAGTTTGCTCGCCAATCTAAAGAATAATATGTTTCGCCTCAACTTGAAGGCCTACTATCCTTAAAGCATAGGAGATTTACATAAGCAGGCGGGATAACTAGTAACTGTGTGACACGAATCGTGGTAAATATAAGCCAACTATAGAAGCAGATTTCTCGAATTAAGAAAAGTTTCCTCCTGGCTTGAGGGAGGGATTCGCTTTCATAAGCAGAAATTCTATATTATTATGATGAAGAATGAACAGATGGAAGATCTGATGCGCCGCTTTGGTGACAAAGTCCTACACTTGGCCTATTCTTACTTGGGTGACCGACATCTGGCAGAAGACGTGGCCCAAGAGGTCTTCGTACGTGTTTTTTTAAACCTTAATCAATTCCAGGGGAAGAGTTCCCTGTTTACTTGGATTTATCAAATAACCGTGAATTTGTGTCGCGACCACCTGCGCTCCCAGAAACGTTGTCGCTTAAAACCCACCTGGGAAGTACCCCGTTACAACGTGGATGTGGAAGATGTCGTTTTAACCGAGATGGAATACCAGGAGCTCTGGCAAGCTATCTTTAATCTGCCTGTAGCCTACCGGGAAGTGATCTGGCTCCATTACTATGACCAGCTTGAACTTAAAGAAATCGCCCATATCCTGGGCATATCCCTGTCAGCAGTAAAAATACGGTTGTACCGGGCACGCCAGCAACTTCAAAAGGCTCTGCAAGAAGGTGAAAACCGCTATGAGATCTCGCAGGCGGCTGGACGAATTGCTAGCCAACCTGCCCGCTAACCTGCCCCCTCAACTTATAGGGTTGAAATTTTCTCCCACCTTGAGGGAACAGGTGCAAAAGCGGGTAGCCCAATTGATGTATGACCAGACCGTAAAAGCAACCTTCCCTCTTAAGAAAGATAGGCGAGGAATACTCCTAGCGGTAGCCATGACTGTTCTTTTCTTCATGGTACTGAGCTCGCGTTGGTTCCTACTTTCAAGAGGTGGTCCTTCCCTGGTAGCTGAACCAATAAGCTCCAACCTAAAAGTGGAAGAAGCGGCCTGGCTTAAGGAACCATACCATGTTCCCCTAAAGAGCGGCGAAGATACCGTAATCATCCCCTTGGAAGTCCTACCTCTACCCCATGGTAAAGGGGCCCTAATTAGGATAGTATATCAGAGCGGGGATAAAGAGCATTACTATTATTTACTCCTTCATTGTGAAGAGGGAAGGGCCCAGCCCGTAAGCTTCGGGCAAAGTGTAACCTCGAAAGGGTTTAATACGTCTAATTAAGTGGGGATACGTTAATAAATGAAGAATAAAAAACGAGGTGAAAAGGAAAATGAGTAAAATTCCAATCCGGCCGCTAAGCCGTATAGCCGTTCTTTTCTATGTATTATCCTTGCTCGCCTTTATCACAGTACTACCGGTAGCTGAAGCCGGCAGCCTCCTCCTTTCTACTTCTTTCCCGGGGATCGAGGTGCGACCAGGAGAAACTGTAACCTTTCCCCTAGAGATACAAAACTATGGAGAACCGCAAAAGGTTGACCTACAAGTAGTTTCAGGACCCCAAGGGTGGTCTACCAGTTTTAAGGGTGGGGGAATGATCGTTAATCAAGTTTTTGCTACTGAAAAAGAACCGGCTAAAGTAGATTTCCAGGTCGAAGTACCACAAGATGCCAAGCCGGGCAATTATAACTTCGTTGTCCGGGCTGCCGGCCCAGGTGGGAGTTCTTCCTTGACCTTAAAGCTTTTAATTAAAGAAACTCCCAGCGGCAGCGATAAGATGACCACCCAGTATCCAGTATTAAGCGGTACCAGCTCCACTAACTTCCAGTTCCGCGTAGACCTTACCAACAACGGAGCCCAGGAAAAATCCTATAGTTTAAATGCCCAGGCTCCTCCAGGATGGCAGGTCACTTTTAGCCCGGCCTATGAAAATAAACAGATCGCTAGTTTAAGCTTAAAACCTGGACAAACCCAGGGTCTAGACGTAACTGTAAAACCCCCGCAAGGAGTCAAAGCCGGCACTTATAATATTCCTATTGAGGCAGTATCCGGTAATAGCAAGGCAGGGGTAGTGCTCAAGGTAGTGATCACCGGCACGTACAGCCTAGAAATAACTACTCCTACCGAACGCCTTAATGCCGAGGCCAGAGCCGGTGCCGAAAGCCCGGTCACTTTGATAATCAAAAACACGGGTAGTTCCGATATACAAAACGTAACCTTCTCCGCTACTCCCCCTACCAACTGGGCAGTAACCTTTGAGCCGGATACCATTGACGTCCTCCCGGCAGGGGAAAGCCGCCAGGTTATTGCTTTCATTAAGCCCTCCAAGGATGCCATAGCCGGAGATTATGTGGTCAATATTGCTGCCAATTCCCCTGCAGCCAGTACCACGGCCACCTTTAGAGTGACCGTAAAGACTTCTACCCTTTGGGGGGTAGTAGGAATACTTCTGGTTTTAGGTGTTATAGGTGGCGTAGCCTGGACTTTCCACAAATACGGGCGGAGGTAGACTATGGGTAACCGTTCGCCTATCATAGTTACGGAAAACCTGACCAAGCACTACGGCCCGGTGGTAGCCGTCCAGGATCTTAACTTAGAGATTTACGAAGGAGAGGTCTTCGGCCTTTTGGGCCCTAATGGTGCCGGGAAAACCACTACTATTTTGATGCTCTTAGGCCTTACCGAACCCACCTCCGGCCGGGCCCTTGTAGCTGGCTTAGACCCCACTCGCAACGCCTTAGCGGTGAAGCGCTTGGTAGGTTATCTGCCCGATAATGTGGGTTTCTATGATGATTTAACGGCCAAGGAAAACCTGCTGTATACGGGCCGGTTGAATCAAATCCCTGAAGCCGAACTAGAACAGCGGATAAAAACCGCCTTGGAGCAGGTAGGGCTGGCAGACCATGGTGACCGCAAGGTGAGGGAATTCTCCCGAGGAATGCGCCAACGGTTGGGGATCGCGGACCTGATAGTTAAAGATCCCCGCATATTTATCCTGGACGAGCCGACCTTAGGAATAGACCCGGAAGGTGTACGCGAGCTTTTAGACTTAATTGTCCGTTTGTCCCGTGAAAAGGGCAAGACTATCCTTATATCCTCCCACCTCCTCCACCAGATCCAGCAGATATGCGACCGGGTGGGTATATTTGTGGCAGGCAGGCTCTTGGCCGTGGGCCCGCTTGACACCTTGGGCCGGCAGGTCATGGCCGGGAAACCCCTGGAGATCGAGCTCCAGGTGGAACCCTTTAACCACGATCTTTTGGAAGTTTTCAGGTCATTAGAAGGCGTAGACCGAGTAGAAAGCCAAGGGCCCTATATACGGCTACGCTGCGCCAAAGGTAAAGACATAAGGCCCCAACTGACCGGACTCCTGGCGGAAAGAAAGGTCTCTATCCTCCACTTACGGGCACGTGGGCATGACCTGGATGACATTTATCTAGAATACTTTCAGGGCGAGGGAAGGATATGAAGGAATGGCAGGCTAAACTTAAAGAGTTTATTAATTGGTGGCGGGAAGCCTTCAGTAGCAGCGGCGGTTTAAAGGTTATATTTCTCAAAGAGCTGGCCGACAACTTAAGCAGTACCCGCATGGGCATCCTCTTCTCTTTGGTGGCTGTAGCTTGCCTTTCGGCACTGTACGTAGCAGCCCAAAGCATCCGCCAGTCGGTAGGCCAGGAAGGGACCAGTTTTGTTTTCCTACGCCTCTTCACCACCAGCGGAGGGTCCCTGCCCCCCTTTATATCCTTTCTCTCCTTTTTAGGTCCCCTATTGGGGCTGGCGTTGGGGTTCGATGCTATAAATGGCGAGTACAACAAGCGCACCTTGAGCAGGCTTCTGGCCCAGCCCATCTACCGGGATGACGTGATAAACGGTAAATTCCTGGCGGGTATCGCTGTACTGGCTATTATGATCGCTACCTTAGGGCTGCTGGTAGCCGGCCTCGGTTTGGTGTTTATAGGGGTCCCTCCTCGAGGTGAGGAAATAGGGCGCATGTTAGCTTATCTGATAGTTAGTATAATTTATGTGGCCTTCTGGTTAAGCGTATCTCTATTGTTTTCTCTTCTTTTCCGCCAGGCAGCTACCTCGGCACTGGCGGGGATAGCTGTGTGGTTGTTCTTCGCCATATTTGCTCCCATGCTGGCCGGCATTATCGCCGATGGCCTTTTCCCTGTAAGTGACGACGCGCCGGCAGAGCTTATCTTACGCAACGCTATATGGAAGCAAAATCTTAGCCGTCTTTCGCCTACCACCCTCTATGATGAAGCCACCTTATATCTGCTTAATCCCG
>Ga0209225_1002730_pt1 | contig 15517 bp, 14 predicted proteins | sample WasSprMetagenome_FD_184732 | JGI IMG/M metagenome (GOLD analysis project Ga0209225, IMG submission 184732) | Sulfidic aquatic microbial communities from Washburn Spring, Yellowstone National Park, USA - WS (SPAdes) (version 3) | ecosystem: Environmental > Aquatic > Thermal springs > Hot (42-90C)...
TCTGCCCTCTTCGGATGCAGCTCCAACCATTCCAGCAACGGCTTGTAGGATGCTACTAGCGGCACACGCTTCAAGCCGGTCTTGCCGTTAACTGTTATGAGGCAGTAACTGTCCTTGAACTCGACGCTTCCAACGCTCATGCCTAGCAGCTCGCCAGGTCTGAGCGCTCCCTCGAAAAGCGTGTAGACGAGCGCCTTGTCCCTGGCGTTGTCTGTAGCTTTGACCAAGGCCTCGAAGTCCTCACGTGAAAGCAGCGCTTCAGGCGTGGTGCGCGAGCTTTTCTCACGCGTGTTCGCCTTTATCCATGCAACCTCTTTTGGGTATGGCGTACTGGAGTCGCAGTTGCCGTACCTCGCATACTGGACTAGCTTTTTCAAAGTGATTTTCTTGTCGCGCTTTGTCGATTCGCTGTACCGTTGGCTGTTTATCCACGCGACGACCTTCTCAACGTCCTTTCTGGAGGCGCCTGCCAAGTTGAAGTCTGCAACCCTGAGGATAGCCGGTATGTGGGATGCATATGCAGAAACGCGTCCCTCCGAAAGCCCAAGGGTCAAAAGGTGATCCAAGAAGGAAAGCGCTAGTTCGCCGTTCCTCAAGCCTTTAATGATGCGCCTGTACCGCTGGAGCCTCTCTTTGTAGTCGTATATTTCGTCCTTCACTACACTACCCGAAGAAGAAGGTTCGCCCGAACTTAAAAGGGGAGGAAAAGATTTTAACCCGAAATGCAAGCGCGGGGTGCGGGATTTGAACCCGCGCGGCCATTGCTGACCACAGGCTTAGCAGGCCTGCCCCCTACCAGGCTAGGGCAACCCCGCAATTATTCCCTAACTCGTTTTCCGTTCGGTTTATAATCTTTCTTATTTGCGTTTTCTAAAGTATAGTATTTCGTCTTTTTGGCATACATAGTCGAAGCCTACTGAAAGAAGCTTCTTGATTTCTTCTTTGTCGCTTGTTCCGTAGACTATGAATTCGTCGTCGCTGTTTTGTCCGTAAAGGGCTTGTTCTATTTGTATGTAGCGTAGGGTGTTGTCTATTTCTGCGTGGCCGAGAAATTCTTTTACAAGTAGGAGGTTTTTGGTTTGGTGGTATAGTGTTGTGGCTTTCCAGTGTCTGAAGGTGTGGAAGCTTATTTTTAGGAGTCTTGGGTTTTGGAGTTTTTCTGCGAGGCTTTTGCGGGTGTTGCAGAATAGTGCTCTTATGGCGCGTGGGTTTGGATTTCCGAATACGTATTGGGTTTTTCTTGGCAAAGCGTTTAGCATATTCATAAGTTTTGTTGTGATTTTCCAAATGCGTGGGTGGCTGCCTTTTTCTGGGTTGTTTAATATTATGATGCGTCTTTCTTCGTCTATGTCTGTCCATTTTAGCCTTGTTGCTTCGCCTGCTCTCATCCCTGTTTCTTTGAGTAGTTGTAGGTAGGTTGCGAGCTTTTTGCCTGAACCAGCTATAAGGACGTCGATTTCCTCTTCCTTCGGGATGAACGGTATTATGCGGTTGATTTTTGTTTTGGGTTTTTCCCACGTTATTCCGTATTTTTTGGCGTAGAGGTTGTAGGCGTTGGCAACATTGCGTTTACGGTTTTCTGACCAATTTTGTGTCGCGATTATTAATTTGACGCTTTCAGGGTCGGATAGGTTGGCGCCTCTTGACATTAGTGTTCTTAGAGCGGATACCACCATTCTTATTGTTTCTTCAGCGTAGTTTGCTTTTTTGAGCATCCATGCAATTTCGGTGATTCTTCCCTTGTATTCTGCTTCGCTTAGCTTTGTGCCCTCCCGCATGGGCTTTTCTTGTCGGGTTTCTACTTCGGCCAAGGTTTGCACCGCCTTTATGGCGGAGGGCGCTCTGCTTGAGGCTTCACGGCTCCCTTGGCAGTTAAAAATTAAGGCTTCTGGTGAATTTAAAATCTGCCTATCAACTTTCTGAAGGTGTTGCAACCTGTTTGATTTGTTAAGGCGTGTTTCGCTGAAGCGGTATCCGCATTTTCTGCATAAGTAGCGTTGAATGTTTGTGCCATCTGACAGGTGGCGCAGTCCATCCTTGAAAAGTTTTACTGAGTTACATTGTGGGCAGCGTATGGGCTGAGGATGTTGGGCGCAATCAGTTTTTTCCTCAGCCCACGTCATAAACGGATCACTTTACTCCAAATTTTCCGATGGTTGGGGCGTCTCTAAGCCAATACTCGTTTTTTAGAAGCTGAACTGTTGGCTGCACTTCAAGGCCGAGTTCTCTGATTTTTGAAGCCAAAAGGGAACAGTCAATAAGTCCATTTTCATCCTTGTTTTCTATAAGCCATGTTTTGAGCCTTTCTAATTTTTCAGCTAAGGTTTTCGTGTCCGGCGTGTCTCTGGTGTCCAAGGATTTCGTTACTTTAATAAAATCGTCGTTTAGTTCCTCAACGTGGTAGCCGAGGCTTTCCAGTTCAGCTTTCCTTTCAATTAGGGTATAGAAGAGCGTGGACATGTTGGACAGGGTGGACGTGGATAATCCGTATCTGATGCCTTTTAAAGCATGGAATCGTTCGTTCTGAATTTTAGGTCTGTAGTCGATAACATTGACATGTTTCGGTAGGTTTTTGAAGAAGGTGTCTTGGGTTACTGCAGGGAGGCTTCTTTGTCTGCAGTATTCTGAAAAAGCATTGTAAAGGTCTTTTTTAACAATGAAGGCATCTGAATCTACTTCTAAGCAGTCCATGACGAAGGCTGCTGTGGGGCTGCTTTTTCGGATGTAGTCTTCGCGGATTTCCTCTGTGGTTTTGCTATAGCTAAATTGGCCCTTTTCAAGCAGTCTTTTTAATGCTGGGAGAACGAGGTTGAGTAAGCCGCTTAGCTCTTCAGGAGTTGTCAACTTTTTGAGGATGTGTGGATCAGCTTTCTCTCCGACGAATTGGTTTGGGAAAACCACGATTATCCAGCGGCGGAAAAAGGCGTCTGTGTCATCATAGGCTTCTGGCACTTTGTTGGCTGAAAAGAGTAGCTTGGCGTAATTTTCATAGGTGAAGCTGTTTTGGAACTTGCGTTCTGCGGTTATTAAGTCTCTGCCTGTCAACATTTTGAATGTGCCGGTTCGCCAAAGCGCCTTGTCTGGCAGGTCAGCGTAGATGTTTGCAAGTTTATGGTGTAAGTCGGCCTTTGCGAAGCGGTTTTCCTCGAGCTCTTGTAGGCTGCGTCCGCTAACGTTTTCCTTTCCAAGGAAAACCTTCAAAAGGTTTAGGAATGTGCTTTTGCCGTTGGAGCCGTCGCCAACAACCATCAACGCTTTAGCAATAAAGTATTCGCGGTAAAGGCAGAAGCCTACTACTTCAAGGAGTATGTCGATGTCTTCTTTTGTGGCTGTTACTTGGCTTAGGAATTGTCTTATGTTTGGGCAGTCAGCGTTTGGGTCGTATTTTACTGGGATTTTGTTAAAGAACATGAGGTCTGGGCTGTAGGGCTTCAGTTCCATGGTTTTTAGGTCGAGGACGCCGTTGGCTAAGGGAATAAGGTTTGGCGGTTCTTCTCTTCTATTTGTGTATGTTGAAACTTTGATGTAGTCGATAACCTCTTCAGCTCGGTTTTTGCGGTATTCTTTGCCCAGCCTCGCTTTGCACTGTTGTTTGATGAGGATTTCGCCGTAAGGTTGGTAGAAGCCGTCATTGAAAATGTAAACCAAGTCTGTGTCTTTCATTGTTATAAAGCGGTATTCGTGCATAAGCTCTTCTGCCAAAAGTTTTGGGACAAATTTTCCATTGTCAAAATATTTTTCTGGGAACTCTGCAGGCTGCTTTTCTAATGGCTTGGTTAAGGCTTCTTCAAGTTCTCGTCTTTCTTTAGTTTTTGGTTTAGTGCAGTAATTTCCGCAATTTTCGCATTTGAAAAATTCGGTTCCAATGTCATCTCTGTGGCTGGGTTTGAGGCTTTCGCTGCCGCAATATGGGCAGAGCAATCTATTAATGAAACCTAACTCGTCGAATTCGCGTTTTGCTGGAAGGTTTTTATTTTGCGGGGTGCTGTTTGAGGGCATGGATGCTGAGTGGTTTTGGCTCTGCCCTTGGAAAGAAGAAGCGTTTTGGCTCAGCATCCATGCTTTCCTCCGCGTTTAGCTTGTTTTTACTGGTATTCGGAAGTGGGAGTTTTTGCCTGATGAGATGTATTCGCCGCCTTTGTTTTTGACTATGTCTGCTATTTTTGCAAAGTTTTCGCTGCCTAAGAATTGGCGGGGTTTGATGATGCAGAATCCTTCTTTCTCCTCAAAAACGAGTAGATGCCGCAAATTTTCTGGAAATAGTTCGTCTATGCTTTGTGGTTTTTGGGTTTCTGTGGTTGTTGGTTTTAACTTTGAAAGCCATCCGTCGATGAGGCCTGTTAGGTTGGCTTTTGCAACTTCCAGCTCTGCAGGGTCTTCTATGAGAGCTTCTATTTCATAATATTCTTTAGTCCATTCTTCAGCTTCGCTGAGTCTTGAGGTTTTTCCTTTACCTACAATTAAACGTTGAAGTTGCATTTTATTCGCCTCCTTCTTTCCAGAAAACCCAGCTTTTGGAAGTTTTCTGTCCCTTGATTTTTCCTTCTAATAGGAGTTCAAGACAGTGTTTTAGGGTGGTGTTCCAGTTCCCAATTCTACATGCTTTACGTATTTTTTCTATGTCTATCGGTTTCTTGTTTTTGCTAAGGAAGTCGTAAATTTTTTCTTTGTAGATCGTGCTCATTTTCTTTTCACGTTTAGAAAATCTTTAAGAGACGCTTAAAATAAACTAAGTTCAGACAAGGTTTAGACCATGCTGGATAGAGAACAAATTATTTTGGATATTCTTAAGGATGGGGAGAAGCGTTGGAAAGAGCTTGTTCGCCTTCTCGTTAGTTCCGGTAAAATGTCAAGAGCTACTCTTTCATTAAACTTGCAAAAGTTAGAGAAAGAAGGTAAAATTCGGCGTGTTATGGATCAGTCTAAAAAACCTCCTTTGGTTTTGTATATGCTTTCTGGCTTCGAGTCCATGCTGGAGCGGAAAGTTAAAGAAGCTGTTGATGAACTTAGAGGCGAGTTCTTTTTCCTAAGAGAACCAACGGTAAAAGAGGTAGCTTCAAGAGTCGGGGAACTTCCAGAGAAGGTCCGAGAAATACTTTATAATCTTGCCCCAAAAATTGGTTGGAAAGAACAAGAAAAGGATGAAGCGGAAAAGGAAGCTGAAAACGCCATTAACTTAGCTGGTTGGCTTAAATGGCTTAAAAAAGGCGAACAAAACAGCGAGTTGGCTAAAATGGCTGAGGATTCCTTACAAACGGCTTCTGGTCACATTATTGAAATGGCTAAAAGGATTCTTGAAAACTTTCCACAAATAGTTCCAGAGGCTGAACCAAGTAGCTCCGGTCCACACCATTTTGTGGAGGGTGGACTGGAATGGAAGGATGAAACCTTAAAAGCATGGCGCCGTGTTTTCAAAAGCGAACCGCCCGTTCCGAGAAGAGTTGGATTTTGGGTGATTCCGAGAAGCTAATTTCTTCTTTATGCACAATTTATAAATGCGTTTTTTCTATACAAAATGTGGTGATAACGCTAATGGTAGTGAATACCACAGATGTCGTAACTCGGCAGATTAAACCATTTTTCATAGGAAAAGCTGTAGTAGCCTCTTTATGGAAGAGCGGGTTTATGGGAGACACTTTTGTTAGAGGACGACAACAATTTGAGAAGTATAAAAGCTCACTTATAGGGGATATGGCGAAACTTGCTGTAAAGGAGTGGTTAGAAGAGAATGGTTTCACAGTGATCGACTATGACGATGTAAGAACTGGATGGAGGTCCTCCAGAAAACCATACGATCTTCAAGTTAATAACCATGACATAGAAGTTAGGTCTTCCATTGCGAGTCAGCCTAACCTACAATGGGTTCTGCAAAATGAAAACATAATACATCCATGCGATGTTAATGTTAAAGAAATTACTATTCAAGCGTTCTTCAGAGACGGAAGCTGCGATGTGGTATGGTTATGTGGATGGGCTTTGAAAAGGGACTTGGAAAATGACCAATATCGACAAATAAGGCGTGTGGGAGGCAGGCTTACTGATTTTTATTTAATGCCTTTTTCCGATGTTAATGCTCGTCCAATGAGCGGTCTTTTGAGTTACCTGTAATTTTGATGCTCTTATTCTTTCGTTAAATTGATCCAATGAAACATCTTCAGACTTATCTGCTCTTTGCTCTTTTTTAGGTATTTTTATTCTGGGAGTTTCCTCACCTTTTATTGCCTCTGGCGTGGCTTCTTCTGCCCTTTGAAGCCTCCTTTTCATCATTGTTTTTGCTGTGATTTTTGCTGTTTTTGCAAGTTCCTTTGGAAGCTTTAGGATTCTCGTAATCTCCATGTCAATTTTTTCAATGATATTGCTCCAGAGTTTTTCGATACTCTCTGCTGTGTCTGCTCCTCCAAGTTTTCGCGCTTCAACTTCAAGCTCATCAAAAAGTGAGGCTAATATTTCTATGTCTTTCTGTTTTAGAGTTCTAACGTCTAAAATGGGCATTTCTTCAGCGTGCTTAACTTCAAGCCCTATTGGTCCCACAGCACCGGTCGTTCTACCTACTGATTCTATATGAAGCTGGGGAAAACTGGAGTTAAGATATGCTAAAAGAGCCTTTAATTGTAATTCGTTTAGTTCAATTTTTGGAATGAAAGTAATGATTGCGTGATATGTTACAACTGGATATTTAGTTAGAATAAATCTCGTTTTATATCGAGATTGATATATTGCCATTATTGGTGCTTTTTCTACTCCGCCGAGGTCATACCATCCGTAGAAGAGGTCTTTCTTTTTCTCTCTGGCTTGGCATGCTAAGGCTTGGCTGCATATTTTTCCGCCGCCCCTTGTGCCCCTAATCATTGTTCGACATTCAGTTTCTCCCCACCTAATATAGTCTAAAATGTTTTTTGGAAGCTTCTCACGTGGTTCATGACACATGAAAAAGTAGCATGGCGAGCCCTTCTTTTTCAGCTCTTCCCAGTCTTGCTTTGTGAAGGTGAACCATTTGGCATACCGAGCGCTCGTCAAAGCTGGATAAGCATACTCTCCCAAATTATATTGCTGAACCTTACTCACGTCTAAATAGAAGAACTCTTTTGTCCCTAAGTTTCGTGGACCACTTGTTTTTCCACGAGATGCAAGATAAAGGTATGTTGCATTGCCATAAGAAGGCTCGAAGAGCTCCACCATTTTAATAGTCTTTCTTCTTAACTTGTCTAATATCGCGTTTGCATCAAACAGAAGGTTAATCCATTTTTGTTTTTTGGGTATTTCCCCTTGCTTTATAGACCTAATGATATAGCGTTCCTCGTATTTCTCAGGTTTTTCAATCGCTTCTAAAATTTCGTCAACTCTGAACGCTTCCTTTTCTGCGATGTCTGCATACATGAAAACTGTTTGATTATTTTCGCGCTCTTTCTCGATGGTGCATTTTTCCAGAAGTATAATGCATGTGCCAATTAACGGCACTGGGAAAACCCTTGCCGAAATGTCGATTAACGCTTTAACCTTGAAATGGTCTAACAAAAAACGTCCAAAATCTACGCCGTAATCTGTTTGAAGCCAACTGTCAGAAATAATCATTCCAAGCCTTCCGCCTTCCTTAAGCATATCAAAACCGTGCATTATGAAATGTATGTAAATGCCAGGCTCCACGCCTCTCTGAACCTGAGCTGTCAAATTATACTCTGTAAGGAGTTTTCCAATGGAATCTTTGATGGCTTCCCTTGTTTTGTCTGGAATTTCAGTCCACCGTGTATAAGGCGGATTAGCAATTATAGCATCAAACTTTGGAATGGCGATTTCCCGCTTTATTTCACCCGCAAGGGTTTTAACAACATAAGGCGAAACAACAGTTTGTTCAGCCTTAACCCTAAAGAAATCAGTGTGGATTGTGTTTACCTCTGTCGACGGCGCCCTAATGTAACGTGTAGCCAGATTCAAAGCTGTCAAATGCAACGGAAACGGGTTAATATCAAAAGCGTAAAGCTGGCGCAAAATCTCCTTGTGAGCCCTCTCAGTAGGCTCATGATAACCTTTCAATTCAAGTAGACGCTTATACGCTTTGACCAGAAACGTTCCAGAACCACAGCCAGGATCTAAAACCTTGTCTTCAACATTTCGCACAGCCCATTTAGTAATTAACTCGGCTATAGCTGGAGGCGTATAAAATTGCCCAAGAGCATGCCTTTCAGCCGCTGGGATAAGCTCTTCGTAGATGAAACCCACAATGTCTGAGCCTAAATCCTCAAGCCTATGATGCTCCATATCCTCAATGAAGGCGTTAATACCCTCTAACACGAAAGGATCATCTGGCAGCTCAATCTCATCATAAATGCCCGTATAGAACACTGGTTCAAAATCGCCTGTAACCTCAACGGCTTTTGCGAAATACCGATACAACATATCCAAGTAAGCCTTAGCATCAGGCGCAGTTATCGGCTTAAGTTTGCGTTTACCGAGCTCTTTGAAATGCCTCTCCAAAACCTTATAGAAAACAATCTTGTTCATAAATACGTAAGCCATTTCCTTAGCCAGTTGCTCAGCGTCAGGCTTGTAGCCAACCTCCTCCGCAAACCTTTCATATTGAGCCTTAAACTCCTCATCCGTCTTAAGCCTCTTGCGGATTAACGGCTCAACAGCCTCAGAAAGCCATGTCACAAAATCCCTAAGCACAACGATAAAAGACCAGTCAAGAGGAGTAACGGCAACAGGAACCTGCCTGTAAAGGCGGGCTACGGTGATAAGAATTTCTTCCGCAAACTCCTCATTAATGGTTACGCGTTCCCTTATCAAAATCCTATGAGTATCAAAAGAGAACTTCTCGCCGGCCTCAGGCCTCCTAAACAAAGCGAAAACTCTACCATTGGTCGTAGCAAAATATGGAGCACCAGAATATATGGCATACCACAAAGCTTGGTCGATGACAACTCTGCTTGTTGGCATGATGTTGCGGACAGCCCTATAATAGCCCTTCTCCTCATACTTCCGCTTAGTCTCAATAATCAAAAGAGGCTTTTTGCCCTCTGCCAAAATAACCGCCAAATCAGCCCTACGCCCATTAACAGGAAACTGCGTCTTAGGCTCATCAAACCTCACGCCATCAACGGTGAAGCCCCTCTTCTCCAAAACACTAAAAAGATAATGATGCAGCTTACTCTCAACTTCAGCTTCCCAGCTCACAGAGCACTAACCTCTTCAACCAAATTAACGCTTAGCCTTGGGTATAGTAAACTTTGACTTCGGCCCCTCATAAACATTAAACTTTGCCCTACACTCTGCACACTCAAAACGATTAACCTTGTAAAATCTGAACTTCCACGTTTTCAAAGGCTTAGCCCTAAACTCGCCGCCACAAACAGGACACTTAACACTTTCACTCATAATCATTCCCTGAACCATAAATATGCTTGGCAAATGTAAAAAACTTTGCAAGCAGAAAGGAAATTGCTTATATCTTTGGAAATCAATAAATATCTATTGAAATAAAAAAGTAGTCTAAGGTTGAAGTTTAAATGCCTAAATTCATGCAAACTTTAGATGATGAAATCTATAGGAAGCTTGAGCAAGTTGCAAAACAGCGGGGGATAACAGTTCAGGAATTGATCCGCGCTGTCATCATACCAGACTGGATGCAAACGCACGGGCTAATAGAAAAGGGAGGGTAAACTCATGGAATCTGCGCTTAAGGTTTATGGACAGAGCTGGCGCGACCCAGAAAAGATTTACCGAGAAAGACGCTTCAGCATCCGCCAACACTTGCCAACAATGCCCGCCATTCAGCTTCAGAACTGCATAAACAACCTTAATGAAGACTTGGAAACTTTGAAAGCTGAAATAAAAGAATGCAGAGAAGCCATAAACCAGCTAAAACACGGAAAAAAGCCTGAAAACATGCTCCGCAAATTCGGCATCCACCAATCCATAAGCGAAACAACCGAAAACATAACAACAAAATTCAAGGAAGAAATCGAGTGGCGCAAAAAAGTAGCCAAATGGATCTTGCGGGAAAGAGCCATCTACCTCTGGGAACAGAGGCTCCGCAAAGCAAAAGCCCTAAAACTCCCACTTCTCAAACACCAGCAGAAAACCCTAAAACAAAAAGCCCACATGCTAATCAAGCAAATGGCAAAATGCACAGAAGAGCTGCAAAGTTTATACTCAAATTACCAAAAAACAACAAGCCAATATTACAACAACACACAACAAATAAACCTTCTCGATTTCAACGGCTCATCAGACATTGAAGGCGAATCCCTTACAAGCCCACCAAACTTAAACCACATCATTCAAAAATTAAACGAGGCTTTCAAGAGCATGCAGATAGCCTAAGGCTCTCCAGCATAGAGGGGGAGGGGTAGGCAAAAACCATAGGGGGTAAGTATAGACCAATTTTTGAGGTGAAAGCATGCCTAAAGGAAAACCATGGACAAGGGAAGAGGAACAACAGCTAAAAGAACTTGTCATCCGAGGCTTAAAAACCGAAGACATTGCAGCGAAAATGGGCAAAAGCAAAGACGCAGTGCTAAAGAAGATTCAGCGCCTCGGATTAAAAGTAGTCCACCCACTAAACATAGGCCCGACTACTTCCACCGAACTAATAATACCAAAAGAACTGCCAAGCATAGAAGAAGCCTTAAAAATCTTAGCCGCAGCCATAAACGCCTTACAAACGCCAAACCTGAGCAAGGCTGAAATAGCAAGACTACGCAGCATAATCCAAGCCGTAAAAACCTACAAAGAACTCCTCGCAGACTACATAAACTACCGCCAAATAGAAACCCGCCTCATAGAAATGGAACAAAAATACGCTGAACTGGCCGCAAGAGTCCAGCAGACATGAGCAATAAAATTTCATAGACACGTAAGTTGATTTGATTCCAGAAATTTAGACGGTTGCTATGACTGATTTGTCCCGTGCATAGATTTCTATTTGTTTCATCTTCGCCATCCATAACGTCGAAATCCATACAAACCTTAAACCTTCTATAAGTGTCTCCTAACGGAACAAATTTCTTGAATTTAGCATTTTTCAATAGTTTAACGAGCAATTCATAAAATAGTGATATGAATCATGTAATAGAAGATTTTTCCGTAAAATTTAAGACGATCTCGATAAAAATAGTCGGATCGGAGGGGAAATATGAAGAAAACGGTTCCAAAAATAATAATTGCGCTTCTACTTTTGGAATTGCTTTTAGCTTCAGGTTATTTCGTTCACCATGTTGCTACTTATCCAATATTAGCTTACAAGAATCTTATAACTCATGAAGGGGATTTGATTATCAACGGAACACAAACATTTGTAGTCGAAAATTGCACATTTGTGCAAACAGGCAATGTATACGTCAGAGACAACGGCACTTTGGTCATTAAAAACTGTGAATTTGTGCTAAACCAAAGCGATTATTACCAATTTGCGATTTGGGTTCAAGATAACGGTAGATTACTCTCGCAAAACACTAATATCTCATCAAATTTCCATTTTGATCAGAATTTCGCCGGTAACTCCATAGTAAATTTTACACGCACATTCTGGAAACACTTTACTTGGACGTATTTTAGCGGGCAGTCATTCCAAGTTTTTGATTCGGGGGGTTTGGGGCATTTTTGGATAGGAACAAAAGCATATTTTGAAAACTCTGAGGGGACTGGCTTTATTTTAACCTCAGAAACGGCTGACATACTGATAAAAAATTGCAGCATGCAGTTTGCCTCCATTACTGTTAGGGACTCGATATTGAATATAGCGGGTTTACGAGGCGGTCAAATCGAATTTTTCAATACCTTTAATAATATATCAGTTACCACAGGACTCTTGTCTAACGTAACAATTATGAAATCAAATATTCAATTGCATTTTGAACCATATAACTCAAGCATAGATTTTGTTAACTGTGATATAGAGGGCTTTGAAGCCCGTGATGGTTCTAACATAACAGTTTCAAATTCGACAGTGTCGGATATGCACGCAGAAGAGGGTGTTAATTTATTCGTTTATAACGTTACTGTCCCCGCACATTTAGCTGCATGGTTTGATTCAAGAGTCATTATTTACAACTCATATATTTCGTGGGTGATGATCGAAGAAAGATCAACGGTTGCGGTTTACGAATCCACCGTATATGAGATAAGTTGTTCAAGGTTAAGCACAACTGTGTATTTTTCTAATGTCACAATTGGATACTTTAGCGTTTCCAATTCCAATTTTTATCTGAACGGCAATATGACATTCTTGAAATACGTAAGAGAATGGGAAGAAAGTAGCGTTGTCAGGAACTTCAACGTCATTTTAACAGACGAAACAGGCCAACCCTTGGCAAATGCAGAAATGAAACTCTATGATCAACAGAACATTGTTTGGAGAGGCACTTCTGACGTTCACGGAAGAGCCAGTTTTAACGTTACATATACCGAAGGCAATTACACAAATATGCTAATGCTTAAAGCTATCAGAAATGACTTATCAGGAGCACGAAATATAGAGTTTACTTCTTCTACTCCATTATTCTTAAGTGTGCGTTTGCCACCTGTCCATAACTTAAACAGTGGCCTGAATTACACATCAATACAGGAAGCAATAGATGCGAATGAAACACTTGACGGCCACACAATATTTGTCGAAAAAGGAACATACCTTGAACATGTTATAGTTAAAAAACGTGTTAAACTACTCGGCGAAGATAAAATGACCATGATCGATGGGCAAAACAAGGGAACAGTGTTTAACGTCACTGTCGATGATGTAAGCATCAGCGGATTCATGATTGTTAATTGCGATTTTGGAATCTATTTACGTTCTTCTAATCACTGCAATATTACAAACAATCAAATATCCAATTACGCCACTGAAACAGGATCTGGCATTTACTTATGGATGAGCAACAATAACACTATAAATGATAATATGCTAACACATAATTCCAATGGAATAGGAATTGTATTAGGATTTAACAATACAATCACTAACAATAAAATTCTTTACTGTAACGATATATGTGCATTGCAATTATATAATTCTTCACATGATGTTATTAGAGACAACCTTATTTCTGGCAGCTCATATGGGATTATTTTGGTCAATTCTACTAATAATAATTTATGGACCAATAATATTACGGGCAACCAGATTGGTGTTTGTCTTGCTTGGTCATCTGATAACATCATTGTTAAAAATCAAATAATATATAATCAAAAGGGTGCTTGGATTGGTGAATCTTTTCGTAATGTCATTTATAATAACAATTTCATCAATAACCTTGAGCAAGTCCGGGATGTATCATTAGACTATCCGGATCTGAATCTAACAGCATCAATTAATATTTGGAACGACGGCTATCCTTCTGGTGGAAACTATTGGAGCGACTATACAGGTGTGGATGCAGATGGTGATGGTATAGGTGATACCCCGTATGTTATTGATGCTGATAACCAGGACTGTTATCCGCTTATGGCTCCCTTCAACACTTTTGATGCTGGCGTTTGGGATGGAATAACATATGATGTTGATGTAGTAAGTAATTCCACTGTTTCAGGTTTCAACTTTGATATTGACAATAAAACCGTTAGTTTCAATGTGACTGGCGATGATGGAACCATAGGCTTCTGCAGAGTAGCCATTCCTAAAAGCTTGTTGTGGGCTGATGGTGGCTGGACCATTTTAGTAGATGATCAGCCAGTAACAGACTACACCAGATTCCAAGACGAAAATTTCACATATCTCTACTTCACCTACAACCACAGCACACATACAGTTATAATCCAAGGAACCAACGTCATACCTGAGCTTCCATCAACCCTAACCCTTATAATGTTCACGCTGACGACCCTAATAGCAACCACATTCTGGAAAACTAAAAGAAAACACCAACCTCCGTAAAATTTCCTTTCTTTTTCTTCAATTATATTCTGTTAGTCATCGCTAACAGAACATGAACGAAATTATTATTCACTCCGTGATATTTTCGTCAGAAAAGATGCAGATAAACACATAGATTCAAGACTTGAAATTTGGGAGTTGTCTTAAACAAAACTATAAGCATGTTATGTCAAGTATGCAATCCAAGTTCTTCAGCTCGCTGTCTAAGCTCTCGCCACTCCCTCCTGAACGCTTCCGGCGCATTTCTGAAAGTATTTTCCAGACGCTCTTTTTCTGAAGGATAAAGAGTTTGAATAATCTCATCTTCAAGAGGTGACCATTCACGATTTGCAAGTTTAATGCTGAATTTTTCTTGGATGTATTTCCTTTCTTCTGTAATAACGTTTGCGTTATCTCCGTTGAATAACCATTCAAGTAATTCGTGAAAGACTAATTCGTAAAATGCTTTAGTATTTTTGCATCTCGTCAATAAGATGATGTCAACACCGGGAATATGCGAACCCCAACAATAGCCTCCTTGAAACGAAAATTCCTTCCTCCATTCGCAAGTTAAGGGTTTAAAGATCTTGAATGCGTTTGGCAACGGCTTTGTTACGTGATACTTTTGTTGGATATCCTCTTTTACATCTTTAATAATCATATTTTCTTTTTTATTTGGCTCCAGATCTTTTCTATCACGGTAACGCTCGAATATGGTCCCCATAAACGCACACGTTTTTAAATATTCGCTTGATATTTAGCCGGTTTTTTCTCGTTTAAACAATATATAAGTTTGCGAATGCGTTGAATCAAAGAATGTGCCCACAGCTTCCCAACCCTGCTCTCCTAAAGCATTTAAGTTTGTAAGGGAGAATTTTCCTCCAAATGCAATTGCCATTTCTATTTTGTATTCCCACTTTTTCCCACTATACTGGGTTTTCTCCGTATCGAGTGGTGTTTGTTCTGCAATTGGAGTGGTATCTTGCTTAACCGTAGGAGAACCAGATTTTCTGAATTTATTCTTTTCCTCCAGCAGTTTTACGCTATCTCTGAAACCAAAATTTTGTGCGACGGCTCCGCATTCAGGACATTTCTCTCCCTCTTTTAGCGGTTTTGCATAACCGCACTGTGTATTTGGACAGTAAAACATTCTCTCACCACTTTTTGAATAGGTAAGAATATTTATTTGAGTTTTGTCAGAAACGCTTATGTGAGGGATTAATGTATGAGCGATGAAAGAGCGCAATGTTGTTATTGCAAACGCAAAGTTCCATTAGAAGATACCTTTAATTTTGAAGGAGATATCATATGCGAAGACTGTTACAGAAAACTGCTCTCTAAAACATTCCAAAATAGAACGTAGCAACATGTCAGCTATTTCCATCGTTGGAAGACATCGCAAAAGTTCATTTTGCCCTTAGCCATAGGTTACAACTTCTGTTAATCGCTGCTAAAAGAAAAGGCAAAAAGAAACTATGCCTAAAAATGCTTTAAAACAGAAAAAGAGGGATTTTGCGGGAGAAATCGCCATTTTCTGGCAGAAATAGGGCAACCCCGCAATTATCCCCTAACTCGTTTTCCGTTCGGTTTATTGAATCTAACGATTCTTTTTATCGTTCCTTGTTATGTTGCATGCTTTGTTTTTATTGTAATTTTTAGGAGTTTGCACGT
>Ga0209225_1002733_pt1 | contig 15502 bp, 17 predicted proteins | sample WasSprMetagenome_FD_184732 | JGI IMG/M metagenome (GOLD analysis project Ga0209225, IMG submission 184732) | Sulfidic aquatic microbial communities from Washburn Spring, Yellowstone National Park, USA - WS (SPAdes) (version 3) | ecosystem: Environmental > Aquatic > Thermal springs > Hot (42-90C)...
CCTATGTTTAAAGGTTCTGGATAGTCTTTTTCGACAAGCATCCACACTCCTCTAACGCAGTCGTCAACATATAGGAAGCTTCTAGTCTGTTTGCCATCGCCCCATATCACTATTGAATCGCCGTCTCTAGCCGTTGCCACCTTTCTACACAGTGCTGCTGGGGCCTTCTCTTTTCCGCCCTCATAGGTTCCATAAGGTCCGTAGATATTGTGGAAGCGGGCTATCACCGTATGTAATCCATAGTCTTCTCGATAGGCTCTACACATCATCTCTGTGAACAGCTTTTCCCACCCGTAGTACTCGTTGGGGTCGGCTGGAAGCGCATCCTCCTCTTTCAAGCCTGGTACAAAATCTGAGGTTTGCTTGTAGTTCGGATAGACGCACGCAGAGCTGGCGAAGAAGAATCTTTCAACGCCCTCGTTCAACGATGCCTCAAGCATATGAGTATTTATGAGGACATTATCATGCATGATGTCAGCTCCTACCTTAGTTATATATCCTATGCCGCCCATATTAGCAGCGAACTGAAAAACACAGTCGATATCTTTCACGGCTTCTCTGCAGTTTTCAACTTTCCGAAGATCTATAAGAAGGAACTCGTCAGCATCTGATGGCTCGAACTCGGGCTCTTTAATGTCAACACCTCTAACCCACGCGCGCGCGCGCGCGCCCCTCCTCTTAAGGAACCTAACCATATGCCACCCTATGAAACCTCCGGCTCCCGTCACTAAAATCTTATCCAAGAGATGTACTGCTCCTTTTGCCAGCGATTTAATCGTCTTTATGCGCGTGGTTCTTTAATAAGGTTTTGTAGCCGTGTTTTAGCTCGCGCTAGTGAATGTGCGAATGAAAGAGTGAAAGAGCGTGCGAGGTAATTTGTGAGGAATTGGTGGGTTCGGGTAGTAAGTTTTATATGTACTTTCTCATAGGCACAGGCGCTTATCTGCTTTCGCTCCTATTATCCCTTTAGGGGCCATAAATTTGAACATGCATATTATCGTAGCCCTTGCTCCCATCTTCGCGCGCATGCAATATAGATAGTGCGCACGCGCCGCTCACCTTCTTATTGATATAAAACTTGAATTTTGCTGCGGACCACAACCCTCCAGCTAAAGATAATATAGAAAGAGCCGACATCAAATTCGTAACCAATGCGGCAAGGAACACAAAAAAAGGTATTTCGACTCCTATCTTTCCGCTTCTAGTTCGCGACAGAATTAAAATGGACAAAGCGACGAAGTATAGCCCAAGCGCATCTGGGTGAAAGTAGAACTGGGCAACATCATAGAGGCCACCAATCACTAGTAGCAAGACGGCTAGCAGTGCCGATTGTTCGTCCTTAAGAAAATTCTTGAAAGTCAAGTATAACAATACAGGGAATGTTAGGGCTATGCTCCAGAGAAACAATTGAGGCACAGCCATGATGTTCAGTCCCGTTGCGTTCAGCAAGAATTGCGCGATCAAGAAGAGGCCAGGAAAGTCAAGATAACCTAGATTCCCATTCCGCGCTGCTACATTGAACGTTCCCTCGCGTTGGTAAGCAATTGTCTGTGTCAGCAACCTCAATCCCTCCCCCCTTTGAAACGGTGCTGCGAAGATCCAATAGCCTATCCAAACAGCCGCAAAGCAAACAGGCAACAACAAATTTAGCATGCTGGGGCTCCCTCCGAAATACCAAAGGTACAGAAGGGTCAGACCAACGAAGAGGGTCAATGCGATTACAAACCACATTGGATCCTGTAATATCTGCAGAGACTGAACAGGTGCTACGTACGCATCCAAACCATAGCGAGTCGGAAATAGAAAGATCACAGTCAAAACAATCAGTATTGCAAAAATCAAACCCCATTGCACAACACGTGCTCGTTTCATTTTGTCACGCTACTGTCATTCTGCAATGCGCCCTTGTAGACCTCAAGCAACCTATCAACCATAGATGGTACGCTGAACTGTGTTTGGAGTAGTTCTCGGCCCATGTTAATCATTTCAGCCTCCTCTTAGCATCCATGCGCGCATTCTTTCGAGTCAATAGTTTGAAGAATACTGGAGAACAGTAACCGAGGCCGAGAAAGAAAAGTGTGAACATGGTGATGGAAAACCTACGCCATGAATTGAACGGATCTCTTAGGAAGTGTGTAAAAATGTTGGGAAGTAAATCGCGAAGAATCCTAAACAGTAGGTCATACTCCCTACGGAGCATATTTGCATTCATGGGATAGAGTGTTGTCAACATGCGCTTCGCGCATCCCTGGTGCAAACATTCTTTAATAATGAAACTAATTGTTAGTCTGCTCTTCTTTGCTTTGTGCATCACCGCCAATTTTGGGTTGTAGAGTATGCGTTTTCCTGTCTTTCTCCGTACTCTTAATGAGAAATCGACATCCTCATGAGGAACTATATCGTGATAGAGTGTTGTCAACATGCGCTTTGCAACATCCTTGTTAGGATAGTCCGACATCCTCATGCGAAACCCTCCGCATACTTCAAAGGCTTCTCTTCTAAAAGACATGTTCATTCCCCAAGCATGTCTCACTTCTTTAACACTATTACATTTATACCAAGTAGTGGAACCAATTATCCAATACAGTTCCTCAGGAAGCCATTTAATCGGTCCATCACTCCAAAGAGGGAGGGCAGGACCTGTTACGCCGATAATATCACTCCTCATAGCATAAGTCCTTACAACTTCTTCCGCCCACTCCGGAGGCAGAACCACATCGTCGTCAATGAAAGCGATTATTTCTCCCCCAGCATTCTTGATACCCAGATTTCTAGCGGCAGACAGCCCTAGGTCTCTGCTATCAAATATAACTTTGACATTAGAGATTGCCTTCTCTTTTAGGTATGACCGCAAAAGATGGAGTAACCCTGTCGATCTCTCAATTACGTACACAACTTCAATGCGGGGATAAGTCTGTGCTTTTACACTCTCCAACAATTCAAAAATGTCCTTTAGTCTCTTATCAGTATAAGACGTTAAAACTATGGAAAGCAAAGGATGTGATGAGCTTGCTTTAGCGTTTGCCGAAGCTGGTAGCATTCAATGCACCTTTAGTTTGTTATAGCCGTTCTTTAAGAAATTTGAAAGTTTCACGTGCGTGCTTCTCTTTCGATATGCCGACAGCAAGACCCTTTAGGTTAGGTAAACTTTTTATGTACTTTGCTGCTTCTGAAAGAGTAAGATAGCCAGATGCCAAGATACTTATCGCTACTACATTAGGTTCAGGGAGACTCGCTAATGCTTGTTCGCACTCCGTTTTTGATGGGCTCATCTGAAAACCAACTTTATTGAAAGGAGCGGCAATCATTATTTCACGAAATTTCATATTCCATTCCCTAAACTTGTTCACTAAGAATGCAAAGTTCCGAGTCTCAAAGCCAGGCTTTATTCCGAGATCCAACATAAAATCTATGTACAAATTAAAAAGCCATTTTAAGTTAAGGGCTAAACCCATATCAGTCACTATCTCATGAAGAAACATCGAATCTAAGTCTGCTTGTTTACCCGCTGACGATTTTATCCTAGAAACTTCACAGCATAGAAAACCTCTCATAAGCGATGTGGGATCGGTTTGGGTCACTCCTCTCAAACACGAGATGATAGCACTCACATTCCCTGAAGTTATCATTTGTTTTGCAAACCTTTTAGCCAAACCAGATATACCTGTTTGCCCACTCAGCCTAACGTATTCGTATGCGCTTGGTGTGATAGCATAAAGCCTTAGATGTCCGCTTTTTCTACTCTTGTGAATTATTCTCAGCATTGAAAGGGTGTTTTCGCTCACTGAGAACATAAAACCATCAGCTCCGTTTTCCAGTGAAATCATAACTAGGTCAGCAGCATATTCAGGATTGGTTACTGCATCGCCTCTGACCCTAGCCCTCTCTTGTGAGAGGTGACTTACACCGTGAAATGGATTATCTCCGACTAATATTAACATAAGCTACTTTTACGATTTCTTAACTTGATCTATGATTTGCTCGACCCTTGAAGCTGTAAAGAAACTCGGCTCTGGACTACTCCCCTTGGCTACACACTCGATGAAATGCTTACTTTCACGGTAATACTCTGATGCTCCAAGCAAGAATTCAACATTATCTTTAAGATCGTGCCTGTACCACTTTACCAGAGACCCTGCCGTATTTCTGAACTCTACTTTGTCATCGCTTACATGTAGAACACCCTTACTGCCCTCTATCGTCAATCCCACTTCTGGCATTCTGTAACCATGCATACACCATGAAGCTTCAATGCAACCCTCTAGACCATCAACTCCCCAAACATTAAATTTGACAGCCTCTTCAAACGCTACATTATGTCTGCGCTTTAGCTCGGATGAAATAACTCGCAGGTCACCAAAATACCACAATGCTAAGTCAACAACGTGAGCACCAAGATCTCGGAGAAGCCCACCGCGTGAAGCAGACGCCTTCGCAGCTTCCTTGTCTCTAAGCCCTATAAAATCTGAAGAATAAGCATATGCCTTAAAGAGGGTCAAATTACCTATGACCCCCTGATGAAGAAGCTCATGAGCTTTGTTAAACGTAACAGCGTATCTCCTCTCGTAACCAACCATGTTTATGCCACCAGATATTCGAGCTAATTGGTATAGCTTACTAGCCTCGATGGAACTAGAGGCGAGAGTTTTTTCGACAAATACATTACGTGCAATATCATGCGAGAACACAAACTCAACAATTTTGAAGTGAGAAGGTATAGGCGTTGTCACGTAGATGAGGTCCAAATCAAAATCAGAAAGCAATTTAATATCTTTTACTATGTGTATTTTATTAAAGATTTTCTTGGCAAATTTAGTGATGAGTTCACTTTTTTCGCAAACAGCTACTATCAGAACGTTAGGCAACGTACTTAAAATACTTGTGTGAAGCAATCCCATCTTTCCGAGACCAACTATAGCAGTTTTTAACTTCATAGTCGAGGCTAACTCCAACTATTTCTAATTATATTTAGCCAAGTAACCGTTGTTTCAGAATTGCTATTGCGGCTTTCAACCCTTGTCGTAGCATCGGAAGTTTGCTAGCGCCACTGATCCTTCCGGCGTCGCTGCAGGTGACTTCTGCCACACGTAAACCAGCCTTCTTAATCTTTACGTGTAGTGTTGGCTCATAGTCAAAACCATCGTTTGAAAGCTTCATCTTGTTAAGGCACCTCTTCCAGAAAGCGTTGTAGCCGCAGCAAACATCAGTATACTTAGTACCGAATAAAAGATTCGTCAAGGCGACCAGCATCTTATTGCCAATCTTTCGATGCAAAGGCATATTTGGGTTGGCCTTGAGGAAACGTGATCCCTTTACAAAGTCGTATCCGTTAAGGAGAGGATGCACGAATTCGGGAATCTGTTCTGGATCGGTGGAGCCGTCTGCATCAAGAGTTATAATAATCTCTCCCGTTGCGTTTCTGAATCCATGCTTCATGGCATCGTCTTTTCCCCTTCCTGGCTGATACAGTATTCGGATATTGGGAAGGATTCTTTTTGCAACCACAACGGTATTATCTGTCGAATGACCGTCTACCAAAATTATCTCATTTATCCACTTGGGTATCTTGGGAAGAACTCTCGGCAAATTCTCCGCTTCGTTCAGCGTGCATATAACTATGGAAATTCTCGGATAACTCTTGAAGCGATTAGAGAGCGCGATTCATTAGACTCTCCTTTTTCTCCAAAAATCCAAAATATCATGTAAAGTTTTTTTTAAAGGAATTTCGGGTTCCCAACCTATTTTGCGAAGTCTGGAGTTGTCGCCAACTAGGATTGGTTCGTCTATGTCGCGCATTTTAGTTGGGTCTTGACGGATTTCAATTTTATTCCGCGAGAATGATAGCATTACTTCTAAGATTTCTCTCATTTTGTAACCCTTTCCGGAACATATGTTATAAACTTCACCAGGTTCGCCTCTCTCGGCCAGCAACCACATAGCTTTTACACAATCTCTTACATCAACTACGTCCCGTACGCTTTCTAAATTGCCCACAAGCAATACTCTTCTTTGCCCTCTCTCCACCTCAACAATACCTCTGGCAAAATCTGAGGGCGCATCAAAGGTTTTTCCGGGGCCGATTATGTAAAACGGCCTAAAGCGAATTATCCTCATTTTATATGCTTGCCAATAAAGGTAAGCCAACATATCTTGCCCGACTTTGCTAACGGCGTAAGGGTTAAGTGGTTTAAATTCGCAGCCTTCCTTTATTGGTGCCTCGCCTTCATTTATAAAGCCGTATTCAGCGCTTGAACAGGCAACCTCAATTAATGGGTCTATATTCGCTTTTCTGATGCTTTCCAGCAGATATAGAGTTCCTAAGATGTTTGTCTGTAAGGTTTTCTTTGGCTCCTGCCAAGACCGTGGAATTGAACTTTGAGCGGCAAGATGGAATACGAAGTCCGGTTTAACTTCCCTGATGATCTCCTCTAATTTTTCTTCATCCAATATATCGCATATATAAACCGTGATCTTATCAAGCATGGGGGTTAGTTTGTGGTTTTTCTTATGGGCCGTTCCGATAACGGTGAACTCTTTTTTAATCAAAAAGTTCACTAGATAGGAGCCGATAAACCCGTTGGAGCCTGTTACAAGGCATTTAATACCGTTCATAGGGTGACGAAGCAGCGTTTCCGTGAAGACTCGTAGGCTGCGTTAACCAACCTCATCGCGATGAGGCCGTCGTAACCGCTCCCCAGAGGCTCTCGGTTTTCCTTTATACTGGTTGCGAAATCCTTCCACTCTTCGTACCAAGATCGATCCTCACCACGGAACTCTGTGACCTCCACGGCAAAAGGCTTAAGGAACTCCCTTCTGCCAAATATTAACCGCTCAGTTCCATAGCTTCCCCCTAAACCATCCGCTATGGCATATCCGTCGGAGCCGAATATTTCGAAGGAGAACAGATTTTTCCACTGGGTTAGGCTGGAATGGATGAAGGCCACTCTTCCATCTTCGCCTCGTAAGAGAACAAATGCGTTATCCTCCAAGGGCTCAGTCTTCCAGAAATAGTTGGCTGTAAAGGCAGCGACTTCTCTGAACTCCCCTAGAAACCACCGGGAAAGGTCTACTACGTGGATTCCCTGTTCCATCAACTGACCCCCAGCGACGATCTCAGGGTTTGCCCGCCACTCTCTCTCATAGCCCGGTCTTCCACATATGCCATATCTGCAGCGAATGAAGTATGGTTTCCCTATCATGCCCTTGTCAAGCAACTCCTTTGCTTTTTGAATGGCTGGATGATATCGATGGTTAAAACCGCATTTCAACACAACGCTGTTAGCTTTCGCAACCTTCACCATGGCTTCCGCTTCTTGAATTGTTCTTGCAAGCGGTTTCTCGCACAAAACGTGTTTGCCACTTTCCATAGCCGCTATGCTGATCTGAGCATGGAGGTGAGGAGGAGTGCAAACTACAACCACGTCCAAGTCGCTTCTCTTAACCACGGATTCCCATCCGACCGCTGATTCACACCCAAACTTGTTAGCTAAAGCTTGAGCGGATTCTTTATGGGATGCGCTAATAACAATTAATTCTGTGCCAGGAAAATTTTGAATGACTGGAGCCCTGCGTGATCCCTGAAGTTTAGCACCTATCAACCCGACTCTCACTTCTTTACCTCCGGTGCTAACTGGAAGCCTCGGCCTCTCCCAACTCCGAGGTAAACGAAGCCCATCTGGATCAGACGCTCCGCATCCAACATGTTCTGGGCGTCAATAATAACTGGCTTCTTCATTACGGATTTTATATTCGCAAAGTCCAGATCTTTAAACTCTGGCCAATCTGTGACAAAAACTAATGCATCAGCGCCGCTAGCTACCTCCAAAGGATCAGAACAGAACTCAAACTCTCTGTGAATCTGAATTTCAGTAAGGTCGGCTTTTGGATCATAAGCTTTAACCTTAGCCCCGTTGCTGTTCAAGTTTCTAATGATCTCTAATGAGGCTGAGCGGCGAAGCGTGCTAGTTCCTGCCTTATATGTCAGCCCTAGCAAGCCAACTGTCAAGTTCTGGAGCGACCCATATATCTTCTGTAACTTCCTAATAACAAATTGACTTTGTAGCTTGTTCACCTTCAAGACGCTGTTAATCAAATATGTCTGGTAGCCAGCTTTTTTACCAAACCTTTGAAGCACCTTAAGATCCCTAGCTAATGTGCCACCTGCAAAACCTAAACCTGGCTTAAGCGGCGCCTTGGGACTAATTCTGGCGTCTAGGCGCATCGCTTCTGCCACCTTCACGGCGTCAGCACCAACTTCGTCGCAAAGGTTAGCGATTTCGTTGATGAAGCTAATGGATGTGGCTAAATACGCATTGATAGCATGCTTGGTCATTTCGGCCGTTTTTAAATTCACCCTTAGTTTCGGCGCTTGAATGACGCTGAGAAGTTCCTCCACTTTGTCCCCTGTAGCGACACTATCGGATCCTATGACGATCATGTCGGGATGTCTAAAACGTTCAATAGCTTGACCCAGCCTCAAGTTTTCAGGAACACATGCCATGCCAAAACTCAGAGAAGGCCTCTGACTCGCAATGATGGAAGCTATCTTTTCACAAGTCCCTACTGGAACTTGGCTACTTACAATAACCACTGAGCCGTCCTCTAAATATTTCCCTAGCTCCACACTCGTCTCAAATATCTCCGAAAGGCCGATATTGTCCCTTGCATCTACCGGTGTGTCAAAAGCTATGAGCACATATTTTGCGTCTTTTAAGGCAGAATCGAGTTCTGTGGTGTAACTTAACCTCCCCAACCTGAGGTTCTTCATCATAAGTTCAGCAAGGCCAGGCTCGAACAGAGGTGGAATACCATCGTTTAAGTCCTTCACTTTTTTAGCATCTCTCTCGACCCCAACGACGCGATATCCCATGTCAGCTAAACAAGCTGAAAACACAGATCCCAGATGCCAGATGCCAACCACACAAACTTTCAATCCCATATCCATGACGAAAACCTACCGTTTTTTGGACTGTCGTTCAGTAGGAGCAAAGAAGACGTTATCAATACGTCTAAGCGTGTACAGGTCCTTCAACATTATCTCTTCTATTCTCTCTTTGGTCATGTTACGCCAATCATCCCACACAGCACTTATAAGCCTACCCGTAAGCCCATCTGATTCATCCGAAGCCAGGAACACAGCCAGCTCAGCCGCCGACTCGGCACTAGTACCTCCACCCTTAATAACCTCCTCAGCCTCTTTTAACGTTCGTAAACCAGCCTTCTCTCCAGCCTCAAGAATTCTCTCCTGTATACGTGTTTTAACAGGACCGGGGGCCATTGCGTTAACCTGCACATTAAACTCCTTAACCTCTTCAGCCAAAACCTCAGTCAGCCTAACAACAGACGCCTTAGAACATGCATAAGCTGAGAACATAGGCTTTGGATAGGCAGCACCGCCTCCTGAAAGATTTATGATTTTCCCACTGCGCTGTCTAACCATAAATGGGATCACAGCTCTGCAGCAAAGGAAAGTGCCAAAAAGGTTCACATTGACAGCCTCAACCCACTCATCAACATCATTCTCGTATAAGGGTCCTACAGGCCCCAAAACGCCAGCGTTATTGACAAGTATATCCACCTTCCCAAACTCGGACAAAGCCGCCTCAACCATATGATCGACTTCTTCAACTCTTGAAACGTCCACCCTTAGAGGTAGGGCGCGCCTTCCAAGGGCCGCCACCTGAGAGCATGTCTCCTTAACCTCTGAAAACGTACGCGCGGCAGCCACAACGTCAGCGCCTTCACGCGCATAAGCGTGTGCAATGGCTTTTCCGATACCTCTGCCCGCGCCTGTGATTATGGCAACTCTGCCTTTAAGTTTCATAAGGTTTCCTTTCCAACTAAGACGTCAAAGCGTGTATTGAAAACTCTAACCGAACGGGTTTCAAAACCGTTTAATCCCATACTCCAATGTCCACTTGGCTGTACGCCTTATAGCCTCTTCAGATGAAACCTTCGGCTTCCATCCAAGCTTTTTTATCCTTTCCAAAGAAAGCTGGACAACAGGGTTATCGCCGATCCAGCCTCTAGGCCCGCCTGTGTAGCGTCTCTTTACTTTTTCCTTGTCCAAGCGCATCTCCTCGATCACGATGTCTGCAACCCTATCAACAAGCGTCTGCTCCTCCATGCCGAGGTTGAAGATGTTAACCTTGCCTGAAGCTTTCCTATACCCAACCATCATCCCTTCAACGCAGTCTTCAACGTGGAGGTATTCCTTACTCTGCTTTCCATCGCCTAAAATTTCAAGCTCCGAAGGGTTTTTGAGCAGTTTGTGCACGAAATCCCAGATAACGCCCCTTCTACACCTTTCACCAACAACATTTGCAAACCTAAACGCCCAAAACCTAATGGATGCAAACTCGGTATAGGCCTGTGCATACGCTTCGCAAGCCAACTTGGAGGCGCCGTAAAGAGAGGTCTGAACTGGAAAGTAGTCTTCCGGGGTAGGCCTAACAGCTGCTTCGCCATATATGGCTGACGTTGAAGCGAAGACAAGCTCATGAATTTCGTTTTTACACATAGCCTCCAAAACATTAAGCGTTGCGATCACGTTGTTCTCCAAGTCTGCCATGTGGTCGCTTAGGCTTTCCCTAATGTTTGCGTGGGCAGCGATGTGGAACACCACATCGTGTCCCCTGAAAATCTTTTCCAAGCGCTTGGCATCCCTTAAATCCACGTTTAAAACTTTAACTTCCCTACTGTTTTTGTGTTGCTCAAGGTTCTCCAAGTAGCCGCATGACAAGTTATCTATAACCGTTACGGAGTATCCCTCTGAAACAAGCCTGTCTACAAGGTGGCTTCCTATGAAACCTGCACCGCCAGTTACAATTGCCCTCAACAAACACACCTGGCTTTAACCGTTTACTTCAACGCTGGAACATTTAGATTTTGCGTTACCGAAAACGGTTTTTGACGAAAAAAGCATGTCAATCTCCCTGTACGCTTCCAAAGTTCCAATGTCCCAAACCACATTTTTCAGCATAAAACCGTACACTGCTTCCTTCTTATGAAGCCATTCCATGAACCTTCCGGGCTCATCATTGCAAAGGCCAAGCCTCAAATACTCCTTAATCCTATTTTTAATTCTCTCTGGAAAGGCGTATATTACGGCTCCAACAAGCTCTGTTAAGGGAGTTTCAGGCTTTTCCACGAAGTTTATTATGCGGTTCTCCGGATCGAGCGAAACTGTTGAACCGCGCAGGATTTGGCCTACATCCTTTGCATGGTAAACTGCAACAATGGGAAGCTTCCTAGAATTAAAGAATTCCACAAAGCCCTTTAAGTCGTCATCGTAAATGCAGTCTCCGGCAATCACTAGAAAATCTTCATGGATCAAGTCCGCCATTTCAGCTAGGGCTCCAACTGCTCCAGGCTTCTCGCCCTCACAGCTGGAACCGTCTGAAACCACGTCAACGTTTAGCGAGGCCCACCCCTTTGCCCATTTTTCGAACTGTTCCTTAAACCTTGAGTTGGTAAGCACCACCACCCTGTTAACTGAATCCTTTAATGGCAAAAGCTTCTCCACAAGATAGTCTATAACGGGCTTTCCTGCCACTGGCAGCAGAGGCTTAGCCTTATCCCGCGTGAGGGGCCAAAGCCTTTTTCCATATCCGCCTGCTAGGACGATGGCGATCACTGGGTTCCACTTTTTATGGATTTCAAGTACTCCTGCCACGCCGCGTCGAATTCCCTTATGGTTTCCTCTGTTTTCTGGTGGTATGGCATCTGCATGAGCACCTTGTAGGTTATTGTTACTATGTGGGCTCCTGCTAGTGCGGCTTGAGGCACGTCTTCAGGCTTCCTTATGCTTCCAGCAATTATCTTAGTCTTGAATCCTCCCAGATCTATGAGGCGCCTAGACTCGCTTATAACCTGAACAGGGTCTCCCCCGCTGTCTTTAACGCGGTTGAAGAAGACGCTTGCGTATGTTGCTCCGGCTTTGCATGCCAGCAGCACTTGGTTTGTGGTTATGAGGCATGTGGCATTCGTTTTTATTCCGGCTTTGCTCAGGCGGTTTATTATCCTTAAACCTCTGCCGTCGCCCCACATGGGAACTTTGATCACTATGTTTGGGCTCCAGCCTGCGTATTCCCTTGCCTCTTCAACAAGCTCTTCGTCCGTTCCGGAAGTCTTGGTTAATTCAACGCTTACTGGACCATTTATGAGTGAAAGTATTTCCATAATTCTCTCCTTGAAGCTCACGCCTTTGCTTGTCGTCAGGAATATCTTTTGATTAGTTGTTAAACCGCTTGCGATGCCCCATGGCAATACAGCCCTTACCTCATCGATGTTCGCTGTGTCAAGAAATATCTCAACCAACACGAAGCACCTCCTTCCTAATTATTTCAGACGCGTGATTTAAGTTTGGAACTACGTAATTGGGCTTAACGCCCAGATCATCCATCACTCTGCATAAATCGCATTTCAAACGGCCAACCAAGATTGTTTTGCAGCCGACGGCTTTGCCCGCCATTACGTCTGTGACGCCGTCGCCCACCATGAAGCATTCTTTAAGGTCTAGGTTGAAATCCTTCGCCGCCTTAAGGAGAAGACCGGGCTTAGGCTTTCTGCATTCGCATTGCACCCTGAACTCCGGAAGCTTTGCTTCCGGATGGTGGAAGCAGTAGTACTCAGCGTCTATGCGGGCTTCGGCCTCCTCCAGGAGTTTTCTCATCTTCGCCCTAATCTCTTCGAAGAGCCTCATTGTTGTTTTTCCCTTGGCTATAGCAGGCTGGTTTGAGACGATGATCACCTTGAGGCCCATTTTGTTGAAAGACCTTATGGCTTCAGCTGCTTTTGGAACAAGCTTAAACTGGTCGGGGTTTAGGGGCGAATCAATAATGCCGAACTCTGGAAAGTAGGCCAGCTCGTTGATTGTTCCATCCCTGTCGAGAAGCACAGCCCTGCTTTTTAAACTGGCCATTTCACAACACCACGCGAACTTTCACTTCTGGTTTTCAGGTGGCTTTGGCCATTCCACAGGGTCTATGCAGACTATTCTAAACCATTCCCCAGCCGATTCCAGAGCCTTCTTTACCTTCTTCAAGGTTTCCTCTAAATCCTCATCCTTGCAGTCGACCCAAACAGTTATACGCCTCATTAAATCACTTCGCACTTTTTTAAGATTGGGCTATGACCTGTTTAAGCCTTGCGCATATCATGTGGGTGAGCACCACGTGGAAGCCTTCAACGTGGGGTGTGGAGTTTGCTGGCACGAGTATGGATGCGTTTGAAATTTGCCTTAAGACGCCTCCGTCGAAGCCTACGAGGCTTAAAACTTTTCCGCCGTTGTCCTTCACGTATTTTGCTGCTTTCAGGAGGTTTTGGCTCCACACTCCAGCCTTATCCATCCCTGATCCTCCGTGAACGCTTATTGCGACGAAAACGTCGCCTGGGCTCATCATGTTTTTCAGCTGTTCAACGTACACTTCAGACCAGCCTAGGTCGTTTGTTAAAGCCGTCATTAGAGGCGTGTTGTCCACGAGGGAGTAAGCCTTAAACCTTGGCTTCCCCTCAACGGACGCGAATTTGGCAAGGTCGCTTGCAAAGTGGGTTGCCGTGGAGGCTGAACCCCCGTTTCCAGCTATGAAAACCTTCCTCCCCTCCTTCCACGCGTTGTAGAGGGCGTTTATGAAAGCGTCTATGTCGCTTGCTGAAATTGTTTCCACGATCCTCTTGGCCTCTTCAAGGAAATCCGTGATGAAGCTTGTGTTTTCAGGCATGAAGAGTCACAGGTTTACGATTATTTTTGAGCCTTCCATGGAGAAGCCGAACCTGACTTCCCTCAGCCCCTCATCAGCCATGGCCCTTCTAACCCTGCTCTTGTTGTTTTCCACGTAGAACATTAGGAAGCCTCCGCCTCCAGCGCCAAGCAGTTTGCCGCCGAGGGCGCCGTTTTCTATGCCAAGATTGTACCACCTGTCAATAACGCTTGTCGTCATAGAGTTGGCTGTTCCACGCTTAGCCATCCAATGCTCATGCTGAAGCCTTGCCCACTCAGCCGGGTCCCCGTTCTCGAGGGCTCTCTTGGCTTTGAAGCCTATCTCCTTAATCTTATGCATCGCCTCTAAGGCTTCCTCGGCTGTTTGGATGCGCTTCTGCTGCTCCGCCAGAACCTCAAACGAGTCTCTGACGATGCCTGTGTAGAAGAACAGGAGGCTGTTTTCAAGCTCCCTAACCATTTCATCTGAAACCTTAAGGTTCTCAACCTCAACTTTTCCATCCCTATCTATGTGGAGACACCTGAAGCCGCCTAAGGCTGCTATGTACTGGTCCTGTTTGCCGCATGGCTCCCCTAAAATGTCCATTTCAATGTGGCATGCCTCCTCGGCAAGCCTATGCTGAGACGGGTTGTCGCCTTTGAATGCGTGCAGGGCGTGTAGGAGACCCACCGTGAAGCTTCCAGACGAGCCTAAACCAGCCCTTGAAGGGACATCAGCTATTGAAACTACTTCCAAGTGTTTCTCTATACCCAAAAGCTTAAGGGCCTCGCGCACCAGCGGATGCCTTATATCGTTCACGTCGTCAACGATCTCGGTTATTGAGTAGCTAACTCTAACATCTTCCTCAAACCTCTCCTTCACAACAACGTAAATGTGCTTGTTGAGGCTGGAAGTGACGACGAACCCTCCGAACTTCGAGTAGTATGATGGCAAATCGGTTCCTCCTCCTCCAAGCGTTAAACGCAGCGGCGTCCTACTAATGATTAACATAGAGTTGCAACTAAACGTTAGCAATGTTAGCGTTTGGCGGTGACATTGCCACGCTTGGTTGATAAACGCTGAGCCCAAATGGGCTTCGCGGAGGGTTAACTCTATGCCCTCTAGCCCCACCTGCATCCGGTGAGCCTTCACCCGTGGCTGGCTCCCTGAAGAACCAGCTCAGCCTCACGGCTTTACGGGTGTGGGGGGTAACCCGCTCTGTCAGAGGCTCCGCGCCTTTAGCATCCTCCACACCAATCCTTCCATTGGTGGGTGTGCGAGGCATAAGGCTTGGGTGCCCGTGACCGTAAAACGACCAAGCATATGCTTGGGCATATCCCCTATTTCGCTTGGGTATAGCCTCTAAGCTTTCTTGGCTTAGGTTTTCTCCGAATCCCAGCGCTCTTCTGCCCAGCACGTAGGCGGCTAGCTGATGAACGCTCAGCCTTGGAAACTGCTTTTTGTACTCGGCCTCGGCTACCGCACTTGTCCATGCTGGGTCTTCCTCGCATATTATCCACTCCATCTTCAAAGCCTTTATCTTGAGTAGTTGCTTGAGCTTCTTATGCATGAAATTGGCGATTATGCGGTTCGCATGCTTTCCGTACTCGACAGGTGAGTTGAGCTTAAGGTCCTCCATGACAAGTGTGTTCACGCCGTAGCTTTCTATCCATCGGAGAGCCCTCTCAACCAGGTTGCTGGCCAGCCACATACGCTTGTTTCTGCTGGCGTATATCAACGCCGGCTCCTTGAACGTTTTGGTCGCCTTAAGGTTGCCGTCTCTGCGGAGGATGGTTACGTCA
>Ga0209225_1002738_pt1 | contig 15481 bp, 19 predicted proteins | sample WasSprMetagenome_FD_184732 | JGI IMG/M metagenome (GOLD analysis project Ga0209225, IMG submission 184732) | Sulfidic aquatic microbial communities from Washburn Spring, Yellowstone National Park, USA - WS (SPAdes) (version 3) | ecosystem: Environmental > Aquatic > Thermal springs > Hot (42-90C)...
TTATAAGAAATATAAATCTAGTGGCGATTCATCCCACGGTTAGAACCGTGGGCTTTCTCGCCGAAAGATCTGTAATCCCCGCCCCCAAAAAAGTTCACAAAATCCGTTGCGGTAACTATTCCAAGGAGGATCCCTTTAGGACCTACTACGGGAAGTCTTCTCACACCCTTGGATATCATAGTGTCTATGCCGCGGATTATTGGTGATCTCGAGGTGGCGGAGTGGACGGGCTTTTGCATTATGTATTCCAATTCTTTCGGTCGTGAATATACGGCTGAGGAGAAGTTGGGTGTACCATCGCTCCTTAAAAAACCTCTGACGATTTTTTTGGGCAACATCTCAACTCCTAATCAGTGTGGGGAGGCGAACTTTTTGTTATTTGGGGCGACTTGCCTTGCTCTAAGTTCTCCCATTTTTAGTTCTTCCACTGGCTCAAAGGTTTTCGGGCTGGCGTTGGACCTGCACCCACCAAGATCTGCCTGCCCCATCACTTAAATGTATATCCAGTCTTCAGTGAGCTACTCCACGACTAAAGTCGGGAGCTTCCAGCGTTCGCATGGAGGTTTGCGCCCTCAGTCACATATGCTGGTTCGGGGGCTCACCCCACACCCATCCCACAGAGCTCATTACCCTGTGAGCTATATTAACACACGCGTTCAAGTCTCTGTCGTACTCCATTCCACATCTCGGGCACCTGAATTCCCTTCCTTTGAGCTGGGCAACGTGCCCGCACCTGTGGCAGGTTCTTGACGTACCTCTCGTCTCTTTCTCCGTCAAGTACCTGACATCTATGCCCTCGAGGAGGGCTTTGTACTCTATCATTCTCTGAAGCCTCCTGAAGGGTAGCGAGTGGAACCTTCTGTTGAGCCTCTTAGACCTCTTGAAGCTGATTCGGATCCCGTTGAGGTTCTCCATGACTATCACTGGTTTCTGGAACTGTTTAGCGTATTCTACTATCTGGTTGGCTATTATGTGCAGTTCCTGATTTACCTTGTCCCTCTCTTTACCTTTAAGCTCCTTGACCTTCTTGAGGAGCTTCTTCTCCTGAAGCTTTCTCCTGATGTGGTTGTACAGCCCTCTTATCTTCTTGATCTCCTCGCCTCTCCAGAACTGCCCCCTGAGGGGCTTGCTAGGATTGCTCTTCGATAATGCAACGGCTAGGTTGTGCTCGCCTCTGTCTATCGCTATAACGGTCTCGGGTTCATCGGGAACTTCAACAGTCCTCTTCAAAATGAAGTGGGCGCACCACTCTCCTTTGCGCTTGACCATTTCAACCGTCGCGAATTTCCATTCCCCCCTGAAGGCTTCCTCAATCCTCTGCCTCTCTCCGAAGACTATCGGTAGGCTGATTCTTTCCCTTCTATTCAGGCTCAGCGTCAGCCAGTACGGTGTCAAGACGTTCTTAGTCTTGGAGAACTTGTAGCACCTACTGTCGAAGCGAATGGGTGCCCTCTTAAGTCTCAAAACGCTGTTCTCTTTCCTACTTTTCTCGAAGCTCTTCAATATCTCAACAGCCTTGTCCCTCGCCGTCTGGATTAGGGCTGTGTTCAGGCTGAAGAGTTCTTTGGCTTTCTCGTAGCAGTTTTCGTGCAGAATGATCTTGGACTTGGAGTTGAAGCGGAGATACCACTTCACAAGCCCAAAGTACTCGCTGAGAACGCTGTTTAAAGCTAAAACCTTCAGCCTGTTAGGTTGAAAAACTTTTCCAACCGCGCATACCTGAAGATCCTTCTGCAAGGGAACATCCCAAGCATTCCTTCAGCACATGACTATTTAATCCTAGCCGATTCATCCCAGAGCTAAAGCTCTGGGTTTTCTGGGCACCCTTTTTATAATGGCGCGTACTTAATGGATAGAGGTAGCTATTCATTAGTTCCCTCTACTCGGAATCATATCAGATACCCGCTCTCTTCCCGGGGGGAGCCCTCGCCGACTGATTGTAAAGGATTCTCTGCGAAGGGCATCAAAGGTCCTTTAGGAATGGGAGGGCGGCGCTGATCCCAGACCCGGGAGGGGCTTTGTAATTCAGCTCCTGGAGCGACGCCTCCACCGAAGAGATTGTCGTCAGGACTTCCTTTGGAGTGATTACCCCCATATTTCCTATTCGGAATATTGAATCCTTCAATGTGCCAAACCCCCCTGCGACTACCACGCCGTACTTCTTTCGCATGATCTCTCTCAGGTCTTTTGAGGGCACACCGGCGGGGGTGTTCACGGCTATCACCACGTTTGACCTGCTTCTCTCTTCGGCAAAGAACGAGAGCCCCATGGCAGAGAATGCGGAGTAGTATGCCATGGAGGCTTTTTTGTGCCGCCCTATCCACCTCTCTAGACCGTATTCCAATATCATCTGGAGGGCCTCGTCCAGGGCAAAGATCAAGTTCACGGCGGGTGTGAAGGGCGTCTCCCTCTTCTCGTCCCTGAACTTACGGTACTTTATAAGGTCAAAATATTCGGTCCTGGGCTTGGCCCTCTCGATCATCTTCCAGGCGTCCTTGCTGACAGATATGAGCGCCAAACCTGGCGGCGTCGCGAGGCACTTCTGGGTCGCGGTTATGCAGACATCCACGCCCCACTTGTCCGTCGGCAGGTCGTCCCCGCCCAGAACGGATATGGCGTCGACTATGAAGAGGAGACCACGATCTTTGACGACCTTCCCGATCTCTGGGAGATCCCTGACCGTGGTTCCTGTCGAGGTTTCGTTGTAGACAACCGCAACTGCCTTTATTTCGGGGTCTTTTTCGAGGGCAGAGGAGATGAGCTCTTTAGTTGGGGTCTTCCCCATCTCGACCTTGAGCTCAACAACCTTAACCCCGTAGACCTTGAAGGCGTCTGAGAGCCTCTCGCTGAAGGTGCCATAGACGGGGACTAGGACCTTCTCTCCGGGGAGCAATATATTGCTCGCAGCGCACTCAACCCCCCCAGTTCCGGAGGAGGTGAGGACAAATAGGTCGTTTTCGGTTTGGAAGACCCTCTTGGCGTTCTCGAGTAAACGCGAGAATATCTCGTGGAATTCTGCCCCCCTGTGATTTATCATGGGTTTGCACATCGCGGAGTAGACCCTCGGGGGGACATTCGTCGGACCAGGGAGCATTATGAGCTGAGGCAGACTCAAATAAGGCACCTCTGTATGAGATTATTTAAGGAGATTATATAGGTTTCTCAGGGTGGAGATTGTGATAGTTACGCTTACCACAGATTTTGGTGGGCACTACGTGGGCATTATGAAGGGGGTTATAAAGAGGATAGCGCCCACCGCAGAGGTTATCGACCTGGGGACGGATGTGCAGCCTTTCGATGTGAAGGGCGGAGCCTTCGTGCTCTATTCATCCTACAAGTACTTCCCTCCAGGGACGGTGCATGTGGCGGTTGTCGATCCTGGTGTAGGCTCAGAAAGGAGGGCGATAGCAGTCAGGAGCAGGAACTACTACTTTGTAGGTCCAGACAACGGGGTGCTAATTCCCGCCGCGAGGGAGGACGGGGTGGTTGAGATGAGGGAGATCTCCAACAGGGAACTCTTCTTGGAAGATATCTCGAGTACTTTTCACGGCAGAGACATATTTTCGCCAGTGGCAGCCTTCCTGGCGAATGGGGGTGAATTTGAGAAGGTAGGCGGGAAGGTCGAGATAGTCAAAGATTTGGAGTTCTTTAGGGAGGTTAGCGAGGGTAGAGCTGAAGGCGAGGTTCTATTCGTTGATCGCTTTGGAAACCTTGTGACCAGCCTAATTGAGGGTGACTTGGCCGAAAAGGAGTACGTGATCGAGTTCGAAGGCAAGAGGCTTAGGGCGAGGCACGCTAGGACATATTCCGAAGGCAGGGAGGGGGAGATCCTCATCATAAAGGGCAGCAGCGGGCACTATGAGATCTCCGTCAGGGAGGGCAGCGCCAAGGAAGTTACTGGCTTAGGGGTTGGCAGGCGGTTTGCGGTTTTGGATCCTTGAGACCCTGCAAGGGACGGACAGGAGGTTTATTCCGACAGCGTTAAAGCCATGAAGAGACCTAATACTTATAGCACGTTTGGAGGGGAGATGGTTGAGGGCGCTCCTCATAGGAAGATACCAGCCGTTCCACAAGGGGCATTTAGAGGTAATTAGGTGCATACTGAAGGAGGCGGACGACCTCATAATAGGCATAGGGAGTGCGCAGATAAGCCACACCATAGATAACCCGTTCACAGCCGGCGAGAGGATAACTATGATTTCGAGCGCGCTCAGGGAGGAGGGACTGATCGAGAGGTGCAGCTACATAATCCCGATTCCCGACGTTTGGAACAACGCACTGTGGGTGACGCATGTAAAGTCCTTGACCCCCCACTTTGATGTGGTCTACACCGGGAACCCATTAGCGAGGAGGCTCTTCAGGGAGGGAGGGATAGAGGCCAGGGAGCAGCCACTCTTTGACAGGGCGAAGTATTCTGGGACCGAGATAAGGAGGAGGATGCTCAGCGGTGAGGAATGGGAGAGTTTGGTACCACCAGCCGTAGTTAAGGTCATAAAGAGCATCGGTGGGGTTGAGAGGCTCAGGGACATAACGAGGAGCGATAAGATAACATATCTGAGGCCAGGAGAAACTTCTCCATGACCTTACCATTCTGTATTTTGACCCCTTCCTGGATAAGAAGGATCTCTTTGATTTTTGTCCCGTGGGCACCTGAATAGCCCCCTAGGGACAGGTCTGACCTGATGACCCTGTGGCAGGGTATTATGACGGGGAAAGGGTTCCTGGCAAGGGCGTTTCCGACTGCCCTCTGTGCATTCGGCTTTCCAAGGGCGGCTGCTATGCTCCTGTAGGTGGCAACACTGCCTTTAGGTATCATGGTCGTCATGATGAGCACCTGCTTCTGAAATTGCGGGATACCATAATATGAGAGGCGGATGTTTTTAATTCCAGAGTTTAAGGCTGATGTGAACTGTTCAACAATTGTTGGGTCAGGCACAGACTCAAAGTACTCCTTAATGCGCCTTGCAGCCAAAGAAATGGTCAAAGACCTGCGGGATTCTTCTGGGCTGGTGCTTGGAATGGAGTTGGCTATCAGGCGGAGGTCGTGATCGAAGGCTAAAGAGAACCAATTGGAGCCGAGCTTTATAGTGGAGATCTTTACGGGTATTTCGATCACTCTATCGCTACCTCGGGAGTTTGGCCACTCGACAATAGAGTTAAATTTCGTATGTAGAAAAGATTAACTCATGCCCGCAGTGCTTGAATTGGATGGCTCCTACGGGGAGGGCGGGGGGCAGCTCCTTAGGAGTGCGGTGGCGCTTTCGTGCCTCACTGGCAGACCGATCAGAGTCTTCAATATAAGGGGAAGAAGACCAAAGCCAGGTCTGCAGCCACAGCACATGACGGCCTTAAAGGCTGCGGCAGAGGTATCGGGCGCCTTTGTGGAAGGGCTCTCAATAGGCAGCATACAGATCTACTTTGAGCCGAAAGAGGTCCTTGGCGGGAAGTACACATTCGATATAAAGACCGCTGGCAGCGTGACGCTAGTCATGCAGACGCTACTGCCGATACTCTCCTTCGCTAAAAGACCGTCAGAGGTTACTGTAATCGGAGGCACAGATGTCCCGTGGAGCCCGACTGTAGACTACTTCAAGTATGTAGCCCTCGATGCGTTCAGGAGGATGGGCTTGAACTGTAGTTTGGAGCTCCTGAGAAGGGGGCATTACCCCAGAGGGGGAGGGAGGGTTGTTTTGGCGGTCAGACCTGCCAGGGCTCTTTTGCCCATGACCGCTGTGAAGAGGGGCAAGGCAGTGGCTGTGAGGGGCATCTCACATTGCACGAACCTGCCGGCGCATGTGGCAAGTAGACAGGCATCCTCTGCCGTCAGAATCATAAAGGATGCGGGGATGGAGGATGTAAGGGTGGCCGAAGAGAGGGGCGAGGGGGACGGGCCTGGTAGCGGGGTAGCCCTGTGGGCAGAGATTGAGGGTGGACCAAACATAGGCGCAGACGCCCTTGGGGCGAAGGAGAAGAGGGCAGAGGAAGTGGGCAGGGAGGCAGCGGAAAAGCTCCTGGCAGAGTTGAAGACAGGAATGGCTGTAGATAGGCACCTCGGGGACATGCTCATCATTTATGTGGCGATGGCAAAGGGGCGGTCTGAGATCGGGGTTACTGAGCTGACCATGCATGCGGAGACGATGATCTGGCTGACGGAAAGGTTCCTAGGGGTGAAGTGGTCGGTGGTTAAAGGACCAGGAGGGTCTGCGACCTTGGGGGTGGAGGGGGCGGGCATATATTGAGGTTCACAGCGATCCTATGATTGGCAAGTTGAATTGATTCCATTCTGTGCTCATTTTAAAATTTGAAATTAAATTTAACATTAACATTTTCTTGATTTTAAATTCCTTATCATTCTCGCTCTTCGGAGAGACCCCGTTCTTCCTTGTAATTCTGAAGATGGTTGCAAATTTTTTAGATTGGCTGGCGGTTGATTACCAAAATGGAACACATTCACTATGGTTTTTCAAGTTCGGTCAGGACAGAATTGATGAAGTCCTCCAGCCCCTGCCCTTGGGCAGCAGCCATCCTCTTGCACGGACCAAATATGGACTCGGCTGAGGCTATCTGGGAGGAGGTGGATATGTCGGTCTTGTTGAAGAATGTGATGAACTTGTTGGTGCTGAGGGTTCTCCTCAGTTCGTCATAGAGGGACTTCTGGTCATTGAGGGTGAAGCCGTTGGACTCGGAGACGTCGACTATGAAGGCGACCAACCCGGGGAGGCGGCTCAGCGCAGAGATCGCGAGCATCTCAGCCTCGCTCCTCTTTTCAAGCGGTCTGTCTAGGAGACCGGGCGTGTCAACTACCTGCAGCCGTCTGCCGCCGACCTCGACGTGGCCGATTATTACCTCCTTGGTTGTAAATGGGTAAGAGCGGACCTCTGGCTTTGCGGAGGATATAGCCCTCACTATTGTTGACTTGCCGACCCCCGGGTACCCTGCCAATATCACGGTGGGCATATCCGGGTCTGCGGCCGGAAGATCCTTCATCTTTTCTCTGATTGAAGATAGAGCAGATAAGTCGTCCTCAAGTCCTCTGATCAGCGAGGAGAGGCGCCCCATGAAGCCCCTTCTGACCCTTGCAGCCTCACCTGGGGTCGAGGCGTGTTTGAGGTTTGAGATGGAAGAACGGCTGATCTCCCTGATGACCCTGGATGTCCTGCTTACGCGCCCAAGGAGAGCCTTGGTCTTTGCCACTCCAAATGTTATCTCTAGGATGTCCCTGTAGAATGGGTGAATGCTTTCTATGGATGGGAAGGACTTGACAAGGTGCTCAAGGTATCCAGCAGAGATCCTCTCTGCGGTTCTGATCCTGGCGGTCTCCCTCCTCTTCGCTTTGACTAAGGCGGGCAGCCTCTGGGGCATGGAGACCTCTGCCTCCATGGACTCGCGGAGTGATTTGTTTATGAGCTCCTCAGCAGTCAGGACTGTTGGGATCTTCTCGAAAGGCTGCCTCAATGGGGTCTCCTCCACAGTATCTCTTCGCCCTTCCTTATACATAAGACCCTGTGGTAAGGTATAACGGCGTCCTCACATATTATCGCCCTAGGGGCAACGTCCTTGATCTCCTCCCCCCTAATTACCTTGGTGTCGCCCGGCACGCCCCTGTGGACTATAACGACCTCTACGCCATTCAACCCCTCAGGGAATGTCCACCTGATCTTGTTCAGCACCTCTCTAATGGTTGGCATTTCTCATCAACAAAGTAAAAGCTTATTTAATCCGCTACTCATCCTTTGAGTGTTGAAGGGGGATTTTAAATATTGCCTGAGGCGCAAATTGGGTACCCACCGGTGGGTGCAACCACAGTAGGCATAGTCTGTAAGGACGGCGTGGTTCTAGCTTCTGAGAAGAGGATCTCTTACGGTTATTCAATAATGAGTAAGGCGGGGAAGAAGGTTTTCTTGGTGAATGAAAGGATCGGTGTGGCATTCGCGGGCTTGGTCTCAGATGCGCAGGCAATCCTGAGAAGGCTCGGGGCCGAAGTCCGGCTGTACGAGCTGGACTACCACAAAAGGATGAGCGTCAGGTCCGCTGCGAAGCTCCTGGCAAACATCCTCTACTCCCAGAGGTACTACCCGGTATTCACCGAGACGATCGTGGGAGGGGTTGACGAGGAGGGCAACAGGCTCTTCGTCCTCGATCAGCTTGGATCACTCATCGAGGACAAGTTCGCTGCGCTCGGCACTGGCGGGGCCATGGCTATAAGCGTCATTGAAGAGGGTTACAAGGACGGAATGGGAATTGAGGAGGCTAAGGAGCTTGCCGTGAAGGCGGTGAGGGCTGCCATCTCTAGGGATGTGGCGTCAGGAGACGGCGTGGACGTTGCAATCATCACCAGGGACGGGGCTAAGGAGGAGTTCTTTCCCGCCAAGTAGTGGCTGGTAGTTTTGGTAGAGGGGCCATTCAGGACGCTGAGATCGCAGGGTTACCAGATAGTTGGCAGGCACTCAGCAGTGAAGACCTGCCACTGGGTCAGAAAGGCGCTTACGGAGGGGAAGATCTGCTACAAGGGGAGGTTCTACGGCATAGAGACGCACAGGTGCCTCCAGATGAGTCCGGCGGTGGTCTACTGCACCAACAGGTGCGTCTACTGTTGGAGGCCGCTGCCAGGCGAGAGGGGTTTTGAATGGGCTGGCGGCAAGATACCGGCGGAGGACGAGCCGAAAGAGATAGTGGACGGGGCTGTAGAGGCGCACAGGAGGGCACTGAGCGGCTACAAGGGCAACCCGAAGGTCCCGGAGGAGAGGTACGAGGAGGCAATCCGACCTAGGCACGTGGCAATAAGCCTGAGTGGCGAGCCAACTCTCTACTCCAAGCTCTCTGATCTGATCGAGGAGTTCCACAGGAGGGGCATGACAACCTTTCTCGTCACCAACGGAACAAACCCTAGGGCGCTGGAGGGTCTCAAGGAGCCCACGCAACTGTACGTCTCTGTGAGTGCGCCTTCGGAGGAGGTCTACAGGCGGGTCTGCAGACCATGTGCCGAAGGGAACTGGGAAAGCTTAATGAGGACCGTTTCCATGCTCAAGACCTTCAAGTGCCCCACCGTGGTCAGGATCACGCTTGTGAAGGGGTTAAATATGGAGGACCCAGATGGATATGCAAGGGTCCTGAATATGGGCAACCCCACATATGTTGAGGTGAAGGCGTACATGCATGTAGGGTCGTCGATATGGAGGCTTGGGGCTGAGGCGATGCCCAGCCACGAAGAGGTCTTGGAGTTCGCGGGAGAGGTGGCCAAGAGGTCCGGGTATGACCTGGTTGACGAGGTGCCCGCGAGCAGGGTTGCCCTCCTCAGCAGGGTTTCTAAGAGGGTGCAGGTCTGTGAGGATCGCAGAGATAGTCTCCGAGATAAACAGAACGCTTAAGTTGAAGGATGAGAGGAGGGAGAGGCTGATCTCCTACTCTAGGGAGGTTATTAGGAGGTCGGGGAGCACGATACTGGCCATCCACAGGGGGGACTCTGCCAGCGCTGCCGAGAACTTGGAGGCGGCCCGCCAGGCACTCCATAGTTCGCTGGAGGTTTGCAGGGATCAGCCTGAGTACCTCTACCTAGGCGCCCTACCCCAGGCCATGCAGGAGTTCGCCGAGGCCTCCATAGTTATGGCTGTACTTAGAGGGGAGGACCTCCCAACGCCAGAGGAGGTCGGGGTCCCCCCAGAGGCGTACATTGCCGGGCTTGCGGACGCTGTCGGAGAGATGAGGAGGTATGCCCTGGACTCTCTGAGGAAGGACAACATGGAGGAGGCCGAGAGGATGCTCAAGGTGATGGAGGAGGTTTACGTCTCCCTGAAAGGTTTGGACTACCCGAGGGCAGTTGTGCCGAACCTGAAGAGGAGGGTGGACATGATAAGGAGGCAAGTAGAGGAGACTAGGGCTGACGTGACGTTGGCCCACCATGGGAGGCTGATAAGGGGGAGCATCGAGAGGGCAATGGACAGGCTCAAGGGGGGAGGGGCATGAGGATAAACATCAAGGAGATCTTGGAGAGGGCGGAGAGGGACTTTGAGGGGTGCTGGAGGGAGACGGGGAGCCTCGTTGGGGGGAAGGGGGCTTACAGGGCTGGAAGGAAGGGGAGCCCGCACGTGCTCATGGAGACCATAAACAGGCTCCGGGAGGCTTACCTGGACCTGGGATTCGACGAGGTCGTAAACCCAATGATAGTCGACGAGGCAGACATATACAAGCAGTACGGTAGCGAGGCGCCCGCCATACTGGACAGGTGCTACTACCTGGCAACACTGCCAAGACCAGACGTTGGCATAGGGTCCAAGGAGATAGAGGCGATAAGGCGGGCGGGAGGACCGGTTGACCAGCAGAGCCTCGAGAGGCTCAGGGTGACGCTCCACGATTACAAGAAGGGCAGGATAGACGGAGACGACCTCGTGGAGAAGATATCCGAGGCCCTGAACGTTGAGGATACTGTGGCGCTGAAGGTATTGAACGAGGCTTTCCCGCAGTTCAGCAGGCTGGAACCCATCCCTACCAAGCAACTCCTGAGGTCGCACATGACCAGCGCCTGGTTCCTGACATGTGCCGCCGTTCAGCACAAGCTGGAGAGGCCGATAATGCTATTCTCTGTGGGGCTGAGGGCGAGGAGGGAGCAGCAGGAGGACGCGAAGCACCTGAAGTTCCACCACGCAGCCTCATCGGTGATAATGGATGAGGAGGTCTCGGTCGAGGACGGGAAGGTGGTGGCTGGCGAGATCCTGAAGAGGCTTGGATTCAAGGACGTGAGGTTCGAGAGGAAGAAGATAACTGCGAAGTACTACGCCCCGGGGACGGAGTACGAGGTCTTCGCGAGGCTTGGTGGGTCAGACTGGTTTGAGGTCGTGGACTTTGGGCTCTACAGCCCGATCGCGCTGGCAAGGTACGGGATAGAGTTCCCTGTGCTGAACATAGGGATAGGGGTCGAGAGGGTGGCTGCACTCCTCTATGGGTACAACGATGTTAGGGAGCTCTCTTACCCGCAGTTCTACGGGGAGTGGATCTTGTCCGATGCAGCCCTGGCGAGGCAGATCAGGTTCTTGGAGGAGCCGGTCACCGAAGAGGGGAGGGCTCTCGAGAGGGCGATAGTCAGGGCGATTGAAGAGAACAGGGACGCGAAGAGCCCATGCGAGTTCTTGGCTTACGAGGGGATCGTGGGGGGAAGGAGGGTAGTCGTGAAGGTCTTTGAGCCGGACCCGAACGTGAAGCTGGTCGGACCTGCGGCGTTCAATGAGGTGGTTGTGTACAATGCGAACATCCTCGGGGTTCCAGAGAGAGGGATGGAGAAGGTCAGTTTGGTGGAGGAGGCAAGGGAGAAGGGTGTGAGGACCGGGATCAGGTACGTGGACGCCATAGCCAAGGCTGCCGCAGCCAGAGTAGAGAGGGAAGGAGAGGTTGAGATGAGAGTCAGGATGGCAAAGCTCCTCAGCGACATAAACCTGAGGCTCACCGATGTGGGAATGAGGTACATCACGAGCAAGGGCGGGAAGATCGACGTGAGAGGACCGGTATTTGTCGGGGTATATTCGAGAGTTGCCCCCTGAGGATGAGTTGAGCATTGGCGTCAAGATGAACTGGAGGGCGGGGCGGAAACTCGAGGGATGGGGCAGCTTCCTCGCGGTGGTCCTATGATTTTTGATGTGGGGAGGGCGATGGAGGCGCAGAGAAGGCTGGCAGAGATGGTGGTGGAGGAGAGTTTGGGAGGTGAGCCGAGGAGGGTCTGCGGGGTTGACGTTGCGTATTCTGGGGGGAGGGGTTTTGGCGCTGCTGTTGTCCTCTCCTATCCAGACCTCGAGGTTCTTGAGGTCGAGACGGCCGAGGCGGATGTTGGCGTCCCTTACATGCCGACGCTACTGGCTTTCAGGGAGATGCCTGTGCTCTTCAGGCTCGTGAGAAAGGTGAAGGCAAAGCCAGATGTTTATATGGTAGACGGGCACGGGGTTTACCACCCGCGCCGGTGCGGCTTGGCTACCCACTTTGGGGTAGTCTTCAACGTTCCGACGATAGGTGTAGCAAAGGGGAGGCTGAGCGTGAAGGGTTCAGAGATAATTGGTGACGCGATCGTCGTGGGGGGGAAGGCTCTTGGGAGGATCTTTGGGAGGGTTTACGTAAGCGTGGGAAATAGGGTGACACTGGAGGACTGCGTCAGGATAGTGTCGGGGTGTATGAGGGGGCACAGGGTTCCGGAGCCTTTATTTCTCGCGCATAAAATATCAAAAGAGGTGGCCATGCTTGGAGAGTGAGGAGTGGTTCGCCCTGTACCACCTGCTGAACCTCGGCGGACACAAGAGGAGGGTGCTGATAGGGACGGGGGAGCTGGGCAAGATATTGGGCGTCTCGCAGCAGACGGCTTCAAGGAGGCTCTTGGAGTTGGCGAGAAAAGGTTACATAGACAGGGAGATGACGCCTAGGGGGCAGAGCGTCCTTATCACGAAGAAGGGGCTCTCAGCCCTCAGGGAGGTCTACGAAGTTCTGAGGACAGGGTTCGAGGAGGGGAGAAATGTCTTCTTTCTGAGTGGGACGGTATTTACAGGATTTGGCGAGGGGGCTTACTACGTTACAAAGAGCGGGTACAGCGGTCAGTTCGAGGAGAAGCTCGGTTTCAAACCGTTCCCAGGAACCCTGAACCTAAGGCTCAGGTCCATAGAGGACATAAGAGCCAGGAAGGAGCTCGAGCTCCTCCCAGGGATAGTCGTGAAGGGCTTCGTGAATGGTGAGAGGACATACGGTGATGTGAAGTGCTTCAGGGCCAAGATAAATGACAAGATGGATGGCGCCATCCTTTTGATACATAGGACTCACTACGGGCAAGACGTTGTTGAGGTCATAGCTGGGGAGAGTGTGAGGAAGAAGCTCGGGCTCAAGGACGGGGATCTGGTCCAGCTGAAGGTCCTTGTTTGACCGGATTTGTTGAGTAGATGATCTTCCTGATCATGGAGGAGCTCACCTCACCGTATTTGCCAAGCTTCACGATCTTTACGCCGAGGTTCTGCTTGGCAAGAAGTTCTGCTAGGTCGTCCTGGTCGTAGCCAAGCGCGATTATGTCTGGGTTTACCTCCTTGATAACGGCGAGCGTGTCGAAATCCTCGCCACCAAGGATCGCCTTGTCCACCGGCTTGAGGGCCTCGACGAGTGCCCTTCTGTGATCTTCCTTCATGACCGGAGGCCTGCCCTTCCTGCTCAGGATCGTGGAGTCCCTAGCGACAACAACTATGAGCTCGGCGCCCTCACCCCCGAGTTTCTTGGCTTCCTCAAGGTACCTGAGGTGACCGTAGTGGAGTAGATCGAAGCAGCCCGCGGCAAGGACTCTCTTACCTTTAACTTTAACTTTACCTTTACCTCCACCCATGCCTTTGCCTCTTTCCATCTCCGTCCCCGTACCCTTCTCCATGTCTATGTCCTCCCTATGGCATTCCTTATTCGATCCCATCCATTACTCAGTCCTTACCACCTAAATTCCATTCATACTTTAGCCAGCCGAGGTTCCTGCAGGCGTCCAGCAGACCCTCACAATATGCGATACATACAAGAGCGGTAATAAAGTCTCCTTTCCCGAAGTAGTACTCAGAGTCCTCAAAGTACTGCCTTGCTAAGGAGAGGTTATACTCTAGTTTTGATGAGAGTGAAGGGTCTTTGGGGGGGCAGACAACCATATCCTTGAGGACGTTCTTTGCGTACTTGATGTAGCGTTCAAGTTTTGACTTTGCTAATTCGTCATCCATAGTGTCCACCTATACAGGATATATACTCGGAATCATGCTCTCTCAACATGTTGGCTGAGGAGCGCCCTGTCAACTCTTGCCAACACCTCAAGGGCTTCGGCCTCCATGAAGTGGAGCCTCCCGGGCACTATTAGGGAATGAGGGGGTTGCCCAAAGTCAAGAGAGGCGAGATCCTTGGCCCTGCCCCCCCTGACGAGCTGGTCTGGCGAGCCTGCTCTGGCGATCCCTATCACGAGCATGTCGGGGCTGACCACGCCCTCCCCCCTCCGGGACTCCATTTCCATCAGCAATCGTATCCCCTCTGGGACAGACATGTAGCGCCCCTCCTCTGCCCTCAGATCGAGAAAGAGGAGCGTGTGAAGCCCTGCTCTCCTGTTTTGGCTGATTGTGTCGTAGGGGACCTCGGAGTAGTTGTCGGGAAAGGTTATGGTCGCAGACCTGCCGAACTTGTAGTTCTGGAGGCCCGCCACGCCTGGAGCCACAGATATTATGGACGGGGCGTGCGCCACCATTACAGGGATGCCTCTGCGCTCAGCCCTAACCCTCAGTTCGATGTGGGTGGTGGCTATAAACGGGTCCCCGGGAACAAGCAGGGCAACGTTCTTCTCGGATGCCGTCATGAGCAAATTGGTCCCGTCCTCGACATAGCGCCGGTCAACCCTGTTTACCTCTTTACCAATAAGCGCCTCTAGGGAGCGGATATTTAGAGAAGGCATGATGTTTGTGTAGGTCTCAATGAGGACTATGTCTGCCGACCTAGCAAGCTCAAGACCGTAGAGGCTCATGCCCCTCTCGTCAAAGAGACCGAGCCCGATGAAGCTTAATGAGCCCATTTTGAACCACTAAGTTGGAATGGAGAGAAACTCTTAAATTTTTGTTCCTTTTACGGAAAGACTTAGGGCCTGTAGCTCAGTACGGTAGAGCGGTGGACGCAACTAAGCGGCCGAAGCTCTTAACCCATTGGTCAAGGGTTCAAATCCCTTCAGGCCCGCCATATCATACAACGAACCCTTTTTTGGACTTAGAAGCGTGCTAAAAATACCTGTGGCCTATGCCTTGGCATGGGGTTGGGTAGCACGCGATGGCCGAGGGGATGATCGTCCAAGTCCCTCGTAGAGGATTGCCGTCTCATTGAAGACGAACGAGATAATATGAGGGTTTGGAGATGAGCAGGTGGCACGAAAACACCCCTTAAAGTGTGAGAGGATTGGTCTCGGTGCTAGCATGCAGGTCTCTGCTGAGCCAAGTCGGATACCTTCAAAAAGGGGGACTGTTTACTCAATTTCAGATGGAAATTGAAGATCGGAACAAGAAAATTTACGATTGCCTTCTTTGTAACTACCTTTTGTAATGCAAAATTTATATGCTTTCTTGTAGTTACATATTTGAGGGTCCTCTGTGGCAACAATCACAGTTAGGGTGCCAAAGAATATTAGAAAGGAGATGAAGAGGCTGAAACATATAAATTGGTCAGAGGTCATACGCCAGGCAATTGCTGAGGAATTGAAGAAAGATAGAATGAAGAGGGCGTCCCAAAAGATAGACGAGCTCAGGAGCAAGTCCAAGGTAAAGTGGGATAGTGCGGCGGTGATACGCGAATGGCGGGAAAGGAGAAGATAGTTGTCGACGCTTCCGTCGTTACTAAGTGGTTTAGTTTAGAGGAGGATTCTGCTGAGGCTCTGCAGTATAAGGAGAGTCACGTTGAAGGTGGCGTTGAACTCATAGCCCCAGCTTTGCTGCTGTATGAAGTTGCCAACGCGCTGAACTACAAG
>Ga0209225_1002742_pt1 | contig 15463 bp, 18 predicted proteins | sample WasSprMetagenome_FD_184732 | JGI IMG/M metagenome (GOLD analysis project Ga0209225, IMG submission 184732) | Sulfidic aquatic microbial communities from Washburn Spring, Yellowstone National Park, USA - WS (SPAdes) (version 3) | ecosystem: Environmental > Aquatic > Thermal springs > Hot (42-90C)...
TGTTGGCATCCTCAAGATTCTTTATCGTTACTTTGGGCACAAGCAAAGTGTGGGGCTTTGGCGGAAGATTAGGCCTAATAACAGCCAAAAGCGGCGTGTGCCCCATAGAAAGATGAGCCAAACCATTAGCAAAAGCCTCACCAACAGGGCCATCCTTGTCGCCTATCAAAAGGTCTATATGGGCAACTTCATTTCCCTCTCCGACAAAAGCCTCCCCAATAAGATACGTATACCCCTCAGAAGGCTGACGAACACCCGACACCTCAACAGTAGAAATGCCGGATGTAACCTCTTCAAAGTCGACATTAAACTCCCTAAGCCAAGAATAAAGCGTATCCCTATGAATTCCCAAAATCTTAGCCGTGCCAGAAACGGTAGGCTTAGCAGGCTTACCCGACAAAAGACTACGAGCCTCAACTTCCTTCCTAGCAGCATCCGTCAACATTCTGATGAAATCTTCACGAGTTTCCGGCTTCTTAAAGTCTCTTTCCGACATATATTGCATCCACAAGGAAGTATTTTCCGTCAAAGTGTTATTTAAATCTGTCGGTTTACTAGTATTTTTAAGCAGACTTTTATATGCTGAAAGCGTAATAGTGTCGGATATTAAGGTTTTCTAGGAAGAGTTGTGTGGTGCTCCGGCCGGGATTTGAACCCGGGTCCGCGGCTCGAGAGGCCGCTATACTTGACCGGACTATACTACCGGAGCCTTTCATCTAGATTAGTATTTGGCGAGGCTGTATTAATTTGCTTTCCTCTTATCCTCTCCTTTTTCCTTGAGTTTTAGTTCTTCGATTGCGTGTGCTTTTTGGAGTTGTTTCATGTACCATGCTCTTTCTTTTGCGTAGTGGATGCTTATGGCTATACCTAAAATTAGGAGCACTATGCCTGCCAGTGTTAGGGATAAGCCCAGCAGGCTGTATGGGTGGGGTGTTAGATGGTATGGTATTATTAGGAACCATTCTGGGTTTTCAACGGTTATTACTGTTTCTAGGAGGCCTCCGACGAAGAGTATTGCGCCTATTATGGTTATTAGGTATCCGATGGTTTCATTATGCCTTGACTCTTCAGCCTTCTCGTGGAGGTATTCGCTGAAAAGCATTAAATTCACGATTTTTGGCGTGGGACGGATGGCTATAAATATTATTGCAGATTCCGAATTCCGGCGCGCTTTGACAGCTGTTGGCGTCTAGTCAAGGCTTAGAAAAATCTATATGTGCAGTTGTGGTTTAGTCGTTGGCGTTTAAAGGGGTTAAAGTAGTTATGCCTTTCAAAGATGAGTGCAGCCTCTGTGGAAGGGTTCTCCCCTACAATTATCTTAGGCGATGTTGGAGGTGCGGCAAGCTTTTTTGCATAGATTGTATGGTTCCAGAGGTGGCGACCGGAGATGCTTCAAGGCTGCTTTGTCTTAACTGCGCTAGGAGGATTGTTTCTCCAAAGTCTAAAGCCAAATACGAACCGCTTAAGGGTTATTTGAAGTTTAGGGCGGCTTTTACGGATTCCGTTAAGCTTTCCTTTGCCCAAATAGACGGGATTATTGGGGATAACCTGCCCATGGAGGCATACCGTTCTGAAAACTGGTGGGCAAACCAACCTAGCAGTGTGCATGCGAGAGCTTGGCTTGACGCCGGATGGGAAACCAGCGAAGTAAACCTAAAAGAGGGCTATGTAATCTTCAAAAAAGTGAAAAGTCAAAGTGTGGTTCTTAAAAAGGAGAGGAAGGCTGAAGAGCCTAAAAAGCCTTTTACACCACCACCTTCAAGGATTATCCGTCGCAAAAAGCTTTCGAAAACAAAGATTGCAAAACTTTATGCTAGACTTAAAAACTTGGAGAGACAGAGAACTGCTCCCAAAAAGCTTAGAGGCAGTTTCAAATAAAAAACTGGGTGAAGAATTTTTATCTATCCGTTTTAATTTAGAAAGTGATGGTTGTGCGGCCGTCGTCTAGTCTGGTTAGGACACAGACGTTGCAAGAAGCTGTTTGCAACGGTGGAGGCCTTCCAAGCCTGCGATCCCGGGTTCGAATCCCGGCGGCCGCACCAACAGTTTCTTAATGTCGCTTATGCTGTGGAACTGGGCAACTGCGTAAAAAGGGTCGGTTGTATAATTTTGGCGGGCCCGCGGGGATTTGAACCCCGGTTCTCCGGCTCCGGAGGCTTACGCGCATGCATGTGCAACATGCATGTTCGGCGCCTTAATCCATACTGGGCTACGGGCCCTTCAAGGGATAAGTTAGCACTTTGCCAGAATTAATTGTTGCTGGTTAGATTTCTATCAGTTCTTCGTTTATCCACCATGCCTTTTTCTTTCCGCCCTTCTCGCCCGGATAATATTCTATTATTGGTTTGCCCAGCTGTTTCCTTGAAGCTTTTTCTATTCTTCTTAGGCGGTTTAGGATTAGCCACCTGTTTGTTTTTGTGTATTCGGCTAGTTCTGGTGTTGTTGCGCCTTTATAATGTATTAGGTAGTCGACTATTTTGTGGTCTAACTCGTCTATGCAGAAGGCATGTGGGTTTGTTTTGCCCCGCTCGTAGGTGAGGAGCTCCAGGTCTGCGAGGTACTTCCTTATCTGGGAGAATTCAGCCTCGAGCTTTTCAAGCCGCTTTTCTAGTTCGAGAATTTTGTCTGGTTTAGGCGTTTTCTGAAGCTTCTCTATTATGGCATCTCTTATGAAGTTGCTTCTATCGCCTTCTGGGACGCGTAGAAGCAGTTCCTTGTAAACCTCTTCCGGTATTTTAACTGAAATGGTTCTTAATTCGCTCACGGTTTGCACGCTCTTTTCATGTTGGCTGTACTTTATTTCTTTCGGAAATCTTTTAAAAGCTAGAGGGTAAACTCTAGACCGAGTTTCAAATCAAAGTGATAGGTCATGCCTAGAAAAACCACCATTTCCCTTATAAAATGTGATGTTGGCTCCTTAGCGGGGCATCATGTTGTTCCTAAACCCATACTAAACATTGGGGAGAAAAACCTGAAAAGGGCTAGGGAAGAAGGTTTGATAAACAGTTATTATGTTTTCAATGTTGGAGATGACTTGGAACTCCTTATGGTGCATGAGCGGGGTGAATCAAACCCCGAAATCCACAAGCTTGCATGGAATACTTTCCAAGAGGCAGCCAACAAAGCCTTAGAATTGAAGCTTTATGGTGCTGGGCAAGACTTGCTGAAGAACGCCTTCAGCGGCACTGTCCGCGGACTTGGTCCTGGTGTGGCTGAGATGGAGATTGAGGAGCGAAAATCCGAACCCATTGTTGTTTTTGCTGCTGATAAGACTTCGGCTGGAAGCTTCAATTTACCCCTTTACCGAATATTCGCCGACCCAATGAGCACTGCTGGGCTTGTGATAGATCCAAACATGGCTGGCGGCTTCAAGTTTGAGGTTGTCGACGCCCAAGAGGGTAAGAAGGTTGTGCTTAAATGTCCAGAAGAAATGTATGAGCTTGTCGCCTTAATCGGGACTGTTGAGCGCTACATAGTTTCACGGGTTTGGCGAGCCAGAGACGACCTTATATGCGCCTCAGGCAGTGTGACAAAGCTTTCGCTGATTGCTGGGAAATATGTTGGAAAAGATGATCCAGTGATGATTGTGCGGGCACAGCATGGTTTGCCAGCTGTTGGTGAGGTCCTCGCGCCTTTCATGCATAGCTATTTGGTGGCTGGTTGGATGCGGGGAAGCCACTGGGGTCCACTAATGCCCGTTGGTTTGAAAGACGCCCGCTGCACGCTTTTTGACGGCCCACCGCGGATAGTGGCTTTGGGCTTTCAAGTTGCTGATGGCGGAATAGCAAGCGATGACGATGGCAAGCCAATGATAACAGACTTTTTCGCCGACCCCGCCTTTGCCCTTGCAAGAAAAGAAGCGTTAAAGTATGCTGCTATGCTTAGGCGTATGGGCGAGTTTGAGCCAGCCCGCTTAGGCGTTGAGTCTATGGAGTATACGACGCTTCCGCAAGTCATTGAGAAGCTTAAGGAGCGGTTCACGCCAATTTAAGGCGTTGCGGTTTTCACTGCTGCCTTATTTTCGCCAACTCTTCGCATCGGCTCTTAACAACATCGTAGAGCTTACTCCGCAACTCCTCTCCAAACATTTTACGCTCTCTTACGTGTGCCGTTTTCTTTGCGAGTTCCGTGTCGCCTAACCATGTAAACCAAGCTTCAAAGTCTCCACGATATAAATGGAACTCTATTGAGCCTATGTCAATTTTCTGGATTTTCTCGCAGAAGTCGCCGAGGCTTGCGGCATAAACGCCTAAGGGCTTGCCTATCTCCGCATAAAAGTAGAAGGCTTTTTCCGCTGGCACATATGCCAAAATCTGTTGAGCTTTTTCACCATTAATTATTGGCAAGCCTAGGGCTTCCCGTCCCTTGTCGGTTATCGTGTAGTATCCCTTCTCCACAGCCTTAACGTAGCCCATTTTTGCCAAGCCGACAACATGCATCATGACTGTTGGGAAGCTCAGTCCCACCTCATTTGCCACTTCCACGGGTTTTACGGGCTTGTTAAGCATCCATATAGTCTCAAGAACAAGCCTTTTCACAGGAGATAAATTCACAGTATTACCCTCATTTCCCTATATTTGGAAGAATTCAGCTTTTCAGACTTTCGCTTCACTAAATTGAGCTAAGCTGGCTGGCTTGAAACGGATGATTTATAGACTATGCCCACCAATAAAATAGTTAGGGTTTAGGCTTGTCTGTGGAGAGGCTTTCAACTGGAGTACCAGCCCTCGATAAAATGCTTGCTGGTGGGATTCCCAGAGGTTTTTCTGTAGCTGTTACTGGTGAGCCTGGCACTGGCAAAACCATTCTTTGCATCCATTTTATAGCGCAGGGCATAGCTGATGGCGACAAGTGCATTTACGTGACAACCGAGGAGAGCCGCGAGTCTATAATAACTCAAGCAGGCCAGTTTGGCTTCGACTTTTCCACAGCCATTAAGGATGGCAAATTAATACTGATTGACGCATTAATGGGGACAGAGGACCAGTGGACTATTAAGACGTTGAATGTTGAGGAGCTTGTAAACAAGGTTATTGAGGCTAAGAAGGCTTTAGGCTATGGGAGAGCCCGCCTCGTTATTGATTCGCTTTCAGCCTTTTGGCTTGACAAACCAGCCATGGCAAGGCGCCACTCATACTTTGTTAAGAAGGTTCTCTCAAAATGGGACTTCACAATCTTGGCCACTTCACAGTATGCCATAACCACTTCTGAGGCTTTCGGCTGGGGAGTTGAACACATAGCCGACGGAATAATAAGGTTTAGACGTTTTGTCAGAAATGGTGTTTTGAGGCGATATGTGCTTGTTGAGAAAATGAGGCAGACACCCCACAGCCTCCAAATGCACGAAATCACCATTGAGCATGGAAAAGGTCTTGTGATCCTCGGGCCAGTTGAAGAGCGGAGAGAAGACATAGCTCTCCCTAGAAAAGTGATGGAGAGGATACAGAAGGCGGCGGAGAAGCGGGATGTCGAACCTCCAAAACCTAGCAGCTGAGCATTATTCAAGGGCTGAGGTTCAAAAGGAGATAGCCGATTTCTGCAAGGGAAGATGGATGGCAGTTCACTGCATAGGCGAGTCTGGAAAACTTGTTTTTAGGCGCTACTTGGGCGGCAAACCGATGGCAATAAGAAGCGAAGAGGAATTTGCCACACTTTTGAAAAGGCTGAGGGGGTTGGCTAGAGCCTTTTACGCCACTGCAAACAAGTACCCCGTACTGGAGCGTGTGGAAGACGTCGATTTTTCAAAGGCTTACCTTTGCACTCCCACATGGGACATTGATGGAAAACTGCAAAACTGGCGGGAAACCATTGCCGCTGCAAGGGAAATCCTCTCCATCCTTGAAAGTGAAGGTGTCAAAAAGTCCGTTTATGTGAAGTGGTCTGGAAACGGATGCCACATCCACATCCACGAAGAAGCCATATCAGAAGCCATCATAAGCAAAGCCCATCCACTGGACTTTGCCTACGCAATCGTAGAATACGTAAACGCCAAAGCAGTGCCAAAAATAATTGAAAGCCTAAAGGCTGAAAGCGTAAAAGTCGAGAACCGGATGGATGCTGGAAGAGTCTTCACATGCCCCTTAAGCTTGCACCGCCAACTAGACGTTGTCTGCGTCTGCCTAAAACCAAACCAGATTGACGATTTCTCGCCAGAGTGGATAAAACCATCAAACTTTAGGCATAACCCCGCATGGCGGGACTGTCAAAAAGGAGAAGCCGACACCCTAGCCATAAAAGCCTACCAAACAGTTGGAGGATACCCAGCACCATTAGGAAGGAGAAAGCTGAAAAGCAAAAGGCTGGACCAGCAGATAAATGAGTGGCTTAAGAAATTTTAGGCTACTTTCTCCAACTTGTCAATAAACCTCTTATACCAGTTTTCAAACTCGTTAGATGAAACTATGTGAAGCTCCACTGGTGCGTCCACTGATTCATGTATTATGGTTTTAAACTTGTAAATTTCTTCTGGGCTTATTTCATTTGTGACTATTAGGATGTCGATGTCGCTTAATGCTGTGGGCTTGCCTTCTATCACTGAGCCGAAAACATAAACGTCCGCTTTCCCGAAATGTTTCTGAGCTATTTCCTTTACCTCTTTTGCCACGCGCTTGTAATTTTTAAGCTGTTCAAGTCTTTTCCTTCCAAACTCTAGATATACATCAAATTTTTTCGACAACTTTCTTAAACACCTCTTTGGCAGATTTCAGCATACTCTTCACTTCGCTCTCTTCATAGGGTCTGGGAAGATAACGGGCGCCTATATACGCGTCCTCAATTTTAGTTAAATACAGAATATTGTTAGAATCTTAACGAAAGTTTTTGCATCCCTTGACATACTAGATAGCAAACGCAATAGACCAATGATCGAGTGGGTTCTCGGGTAAGTTCCCGTTTTCAGTAGAAGCTTATACTTTAGCATTAGTTGACAATACTGTTCAATGCAGAAAGCAGCCAAATCGTACTTTCCTTCAGCAACCAGTTTCTCAGCGTTTTCAAGGAAGGCTTCAGCCCGCTCCCTTAAAATTTCAGTCTCCTTAAAGGACATCTCAACCAAATCATATATTTGCAGATTCCTATAAAAGTCTGCGCCTAAAGTCGCTTATCCGAAAACGTAAATAGGGACCCTTTTGCTACTTTAAGCCTAAAATGCTCTTGATGACTGGGAAATGCTATGAAGATGGCTGTGCTTGTCTATGAGTATCCGCCGAAGATTGTTGGTGGTTTAGGCACTTATGCGGCTGAAATCACGCGGAAATTTGTTTTGATGGATCATGACGTTACTGTTTTCACGATGAATGATGATGAGGGAAGCCTTCCCACGAGGGAGATTTGGCGAGGCATAGAAATTCACCGTCCATTGCACATTGATATTTCTGATTCGCTTCCAGACGTTGTGGCTGAGGACGTTAAAAAGTGGGGTAGGGGCATACAGCTCTTCTCAAAAATCCTCGTCTACAACTATTTAAGCGCCTCAAAACTCGTCAACGAGCTCATCGGGAAGGAGGGCTTCAAATATGATATTGTGGTTGCCCATGACTGGCTTTCAGTCATAGCCGGAATAACCATCAAGAAGGAGACCGGTCTCCCGCTGGTTTTTCATGTTCACTCCACTGAGAAGGGGCGAACCCTCGGAAACGGTTCAGAAGTTGTGAGTAGCATAGAGCTTCGTGGGGCGCAAGCGGCAGACTTGGTCATCACCGTTTCATATGCCATGAAGGATGAGCTGATAAAGCTTGGGTTTCCACGCGAAAAGATTGAAGTATGCTACAATGGTGTCGACCCGCAGAAGTATAACCCAGAAAACGTGAGCCAAGACCAGATAAGGCAAGTTAGGGAGTTTTACGGCATAAAGCCTGAAGACTTCATGATCCTCTTTCTCGGCAGACTTGTGGGCGTGAAAGGTGTTGACAAGCTGATTATGGCTATGCCCCATATACTGCAGAAAATTCCAAACGCAAAGCTTGTCATTGTTGGCCTAGGCGACTTGCAAGACTATCTAGTTAATCTAGTGCGGATGATGAAGCTTCAAGACGTTGTTAAATTCAATTTCGAGTTTATACCAGAGGAGGAGCGCATCCTCCACTATGCAGCATGCGACGTGGCAGTTTTCCCAAGCCTATACGAACCTTTTGGGATAGTTGCCTTGGAAGCCATGAGCATGGAACGCCCAGTGGTTGTTGGCGCCGCCGGCGTGAGCGGAATGAGGGAAATAGTGATACCATGCGGAGAAGAGCAGTGCGGCTATCATATAAACCCAAACAATCCAGCAGACATCGCTTGGGGTGTTGTTAGCGCTTTGGAAGACCCAGAAAGGCGGAAGTGGCTTGGGAAAAATGGGAGGCGCCGAGTTCTAAACGAGTTCACATGGGACAAGATAGCGGAAAAAACAATTGAGCTTTACGAGCGGGTAATAAAACACTAAAACGTCATAGACTGATGAACGTTGGGCTTTTCCAAAATGGATGCCAATATTAGAAGAAGTGTTGCGAGGGAAGCCGCCACCCTCCTATATTTTGGAATAGAGAAGGAGTATAGACAGGCGAAGCTGCGGGCAGCAAAAACTTTAGGCGTTCACTTCTTGCCATCAAACTTTGAGGTTGCTATGGAGCTTGACAGAATAGCTGAAGAAAATGAGGGCGCCACCAGACTGGAAAGGCTTGTTAAAATGCGGAAAGAAGCCCTAGGTCTGATGAAAATGCTTGAGAAGTTCAGTCCAGTGCTTGTTGGGAGTGTTTGGCGGGGAACCATCTACCGCGAAAGCGACATAGACATAATAGCATACCACAATGAGCCGCATGAAATCCTAAAACTATTAAAGAAGAAGTTTAAGATACTGGAATGCGGTTGGACGGCTGTAACGAAAAGGGGAAAACCCAAAAAATCCTTTCACATAATTCTCGAACTTCCAAGCGGTGAAAAAGCCGAAATAACCGTCCGAGACGTTGAAGAACTCGGCGTTAGGGAGATTTGCGAAATATACGGCGACACCATTTCTGGACTGAACATTCAAGAACTTGAAAAAGTGCTTTCAGAAAACCCCACAAAGAGGTTTGTCCCGTTCTGAAAGCACGCTGTTCTGCTAGATGCTTAAATATGTGAACTTCCAAAATATGAATCAGCCAAGAATTTGAAGGCATCCATTTGGAGATTGACAAAGAAACCTTCAAAAGATTGTTTCCAAACCTTGCAAGGGAAATGGAATCTGGCGAAAACAAGGTAGCAGTAAACTCTGTTAGAACAGACGTCAAAACCGGAGAAAGAGCGGTTTCAAGCAACTTTGTCCATTACGACCCAGACGTTATCGATTTTCTCCGCAGATGCGACACCGCAGAGCAGGCGGAAGAAATAATAGCCTACATGGAGCGGCGAGGCGAGATAAGCAAGGAATACGCTGCAAAACTGAGAAAACAGCTGAAAGAGAAGGGCGTCAGAAGCTTCGGTCCCAAAAAAGAGGAAAACTACTATCTGAAACGCGCTGGGCTTTTAAAGTAATCCGCCTTTTAGACTTGTTCCGGCGGCACCCTTTCTGGTGTATAACCCGTAAAATACCTTAACTTGTAATTTCGCAGTCTTTGGACGACATGCGGGTACAATATTAACTCTTCAATTTCAATTTCTTCAGCCAATTTCGGGCTAATCTGTCCAATTCGCTCTATGAGGGATTGCAAACTCCTTTTGGCTGAGAAGGACGCCATAACCGACGGGTGGCAACTTACTTTTGCAGCCACCAATTTTTCCAATGCTTTAAGCTGCAACGTGAAACCTTCAGGCTTGGCACCCGTAAGCAGTGCAAATTCTTTCTCATTGCAGCCTTTAAGCGAAACCCTAACATGAACAAAATTGTATTTCGCAAGGCTTTCCGCGTAGCCCTCGTCATAGGCTATGGGTATGCCGTTGGTTTCAAGGATGAAACGGTACCCCTTACCGTCTAGGTTTTCGAGGAGTTCAAGCAAGTGCCCCTTTCCAATAGTTGGCTCCCCTCCGCTTAGTCTGAGCAAGTCAAGATTGCACTTTTTGGCAAGTGAGACGAGGCTGCTGGCAACCTTCTTTGGAGTATAAAAAGTGCCGGCATCGTGGGGGCGGTTCATAACGGCGTCTGAAACCCAGCAAAAACGGCAAAGCAAACCACATCCAACGCAGTCTGCCGTGACTATGCCCCCATACCACCTTGCAGGTCTTATGCGGTAATATTTCCTCTCCATCCCCTCCGGACCAACGCGTGTGACCAGTTTTTCTATGGCAATATGCCTTTTAACAGGGTCATAGAATGTTGCCAATATAGACCAGCCTTTAACACATGATTAAGCGGGGGCTAGTCTTAAATTGTTGCCTCCGCACAACGATTTTAATGATGCTCCTAAAGTATGGCGATGTCCTCAGCAACCGTGAAATCTCAAGAATTTTCGGCGTTTGCGCCCAGCGGGGAATAAGGTACAGCGGAAGCCTAAATGATGGGATTAGGCATGTTGTTCTAATAACGGTCTTACACAAGACCTATGAGGAGAGCCTTCGCAATCCATACAACGACCGTTTGGAAGGCGACATCCTCTTCTACACCGGCGAAGGGCGTATTGGAAAACAGAAAATGGCTAGGGGGAACCTCGTGTTAAAAAGGCAGAAGTTGGAAGGCTATCCAGTCTTTGTTTTTGAGAAGAAAACGCCTGGAAGATACATGTTTCTGGGACAGTACCATGTTTTATCTGTGCATGTGGAGATTCAGCCAGACATTAAAGGGCGGAGAAGGAAGGTGTTTGTCTATAAACTTAAAAGAGTATCTGCGGCAGTCTCGTTAAATGCTGTTGGAAAGCCAAGCGTTTCTAAAAGTAAATAAATAGGTCTTTTGATATTAGAAAGCCAGACTTCAAGGTTTAGCGGCGGAGGAAAAGGCTTGAAATTGAAAACCGGGGCGTTCACCGTCTTTACTGTTGTGCTGTCAATTCTTGTATTAAACATGGTCTACGTAGGAAGTGTTAGGGCAGAAACTCCTTCATACACTGTTGAGTGGGTTAACCATCAAGTGGAGATTCTCTATGACGGCTACATACTCGTAAACGACACGATTAAAGTAGATGGAGTGGTGCAGAACGGCTTCCTCATCGGTTTTCCATATAAGTATGCGCCTTATGTTCTCCGCTGCATAGCCTACAACACCGCCAACCATGGTCAAAAGTATAAGGTTGATATTGGCGTTCCGCTGGGTGGTGGTATTGGCTTTTACGGCGTTAACATAACCCTAAGCCCGCCGCCAGAAAATGGAGTATTCAGTGTGGTTTTTGTGCTTTCCAACAGTCTCATTACGCAGCGGAATGCGAGCACCTTCATCCTAGATTTTCCAGCATTTCCCAGCCTTATTGTAGATGTTCCTTCATGTAATGCTTCAGTCGTTCTGCCTTCAAACGCTGCTTTCGTAGCAGGTACTGGAACAGTTAATGCGACAAGCTATTCAGTAAATAGGGCGTTGCCACAGTTCGCATATGAGCCTGCAAATTTGACTTTCCAATTAACTACCGACGATATGCAACTTTTCACTGTAATGGAGTTTAAACGTGAAATTAATGTTGGAAGCATGGGCGAAATTATGGTTTCAGACAGCTATTACATAAAGAATGAATCGCCACAACAAATGACCTCTGTTAAGGTTGCCCTCCCGCCAAACGCTTCAAATGTTAAGGTTGAAGATGAGTTTGGAAGGAAAGGCAAAATAACACCAGCCAAGACAAACATGTACAGGGTAAACTTTTCTCTTCCTGTTGAAAGCGGTAGCTCAACAAGGTTCATTGTGAGATATAACTTGCCAAAAAATGCGAGTTTCGCCTTTTTCCAAGAAATAAGCTACTACATTGAGGAAGCTTCTATAACTATCACGTTGCCCGAAGGTGCCAAAATCAAAGGTTTAAACTATGATGGTGTTTCGCCAATTGGCACTTGTAGTGTTTCAAGGGATGTATTCCAAGAAAAAGTCATTCTAAGCCTGCAAGGGGTTCTGTCTCTGGACAGCTTTACAATGGAGTTGGCGTACGAGTATAATCCTTTGTGGTTGGCTTTTCGTCCAACATTATGGGTTTGGGCTTTGGCAGTTTTCGGATGCGCCATCATTGCTGTCTGGAGAAGACCTAAAGCACCGGAGGCTGTTGTTGTGCCCACGGTTGCTGTTAGGCTGAGCCCAGAAATCCTCAGAAGGTTTGTGGAATCTTATGAAGAGAAGAGGAGGATAACCTCTGAAATAAAGTCCCTTGAAACCGCAGTCAGCAAAGGCAGAATTCCGAGGCAGAGGTATAAAGTGCAGAGGAAAACTTTGGAAACGCGGCTTGCATCTTTATCCAGAAGCTTGGATGATTTAAAGCTGAAGCTTAGGTCTGCTGGTGGACGTTATGCAGATTTAATGCGCCAGCTTGAGGTTGCTGAGACAGAACTTAACGAGGTTGAATCCAACATTAGAAGCATCGAAATCCGCCACCGCAGGGGCGAACTAACACTGGAGGCTTACCGCAAACTCTTGGCAGACTATGAAGGCAGAAGGGAAAGGGCGGAAACCGCCATAAATGGAATTCTGTTAAGGATACGTGAAGAAATCCGCTAGCAAACCTAAAGGCTTTTATTCCACCAGTAAAATTGAACCAAATCTGGTCGAAGGGGGAATACGATGGTAAAAATAGTGGTTGACAACCACAAGTGCACTGGATGCGGCACATGCGTCGACACATGTCCAGTAGGCGTTTATGAAATTAAGGATGGAAAATCTGTTCCAGTAAAAGTGGAAGAATGCCTTGTCTGCAGAGCATGCGAAGCCCAATGTCCAGAAGGCGCCATCCAAGTAATTGAATAGTCGCCCCACCCTTTCCCTTTCTTTCAAAGCACCTAAAACTTCTCAAAAGCCTCAGAGAAAATCTTCTGCAAAAACTGTTTTACTGTCAGCCTCTCTCTTTTAGCCAGCCGCCTAACAGCCTTAGCAACACCAGTGGCATATTGAACCGCCTTCTTTGGCTTGTTAACTATTGGAGGAGGCAGTCCAAATTTTTCAGCGGCTTTTCTCAGTACAGCCTTTCTGAGGGAGTCGTTTGGCGACTCTATTTTAAACCTTAATGGTAAGTTGAGGGCGAACTCAGCGATTGGATATGAGGCGAAGGGTAAGCGCAGTTCCAAATTGTTGAAAGTGCAGATTTTGCTGTCCCTTTCAAAGTTTTTTTCATGCATTGTTAGGATGTCGTGGGCTAGTGCCTTTTCAGTGGTATCCTCGCCGAAACGTTTGTAAAGGTTTAGGTAGCGCCTATACCCTCCAAAGTACTCGTCTGCTCCCTGCCCAGCGAACAGAGCTCTAAAACCAAGTTCAGCCGCCCTTTCAGCAGCCCAAAACATTGGCACACCAATACATGCCATAACGGGGTTGTGGTCTTCTATTGCCAACAACACTTTGGTAAGCGTTTGCTCCACGTCCTCCTCACCGTATAAGTATTTGTGAAATGGCATGTCAAGTAAGCTGGCGGCTTGTTCTGCCTGCTTTGTCTCCGGCTGGTTTTCAAGGCTAACGTGGATTAGGTGGACTTCTGCTCCAGCCTTTTCTGCAAGCCACGCGATTAGGCTGCTATCTAAGCCTCCAGAAAAAGCCACTGCAACCTCGCTCAAGCCATGTGCTCTCTCTTTGGTTGACAGTTCCAAGAGCGTCTGAAGCTTTTTGGCAGCTTCTTCCATGGAGGCAGGCGCAGTTGCAGAACACTTTAAAACCTTAACTGGTTTTATTTTAAGCCCCTTTTTATCTGCAATTATTAAGTGCCCCGGCGGGAAAGACCGCGCCTCTTTTATGCCTATTTTCCATAATGCCTTACGTTCTGAGGCGAAAGCGAGCACACTGCGGTTCTCGCCGTAATAGAGCGGATACAAACCCAAAGAGTCCCTTCCAACAACAAGTTTTTCATCTTTGGCGAAGGCGAAAGCGAAGCAGCCGTCAAGCTCTCTTATCAAAGCTTCAGTCCCAGCCTCGTCAGCCTCGTCATCAGCTTGAAGCTTTTTTGCGACAAAATCCGTCTCCGAAGTCTCCACACGCGGGTTGTAAATTCTTCCATCGAAGACAAAAGCCGCCCTTTCAATCTGTGTTGGATGGGGCTCGTCTTTGGCTAGAACCTTTAGGAAAACGTGTCCAATGGCTGTTGAAGACTTAAAACCCTCGACTAACAGCTTCTCCAGAGATCTTTCCACTATGACGTGGTTTTGTGCTGCTATGCCAAAGGCATCCGCACCCCCACGCCCCAAAACTTTGAGCATTGAAACTGCCATTTGAACTGCATTTTTCCCTTTTTTGTCAAGGACTGCTACAATCGCCTTCATGTTACTAACCTTTGTTGCTCCATGCTATATTTTGTGGAGCCAATTTAAATTAGGCTGTATGTTTAAAAGGGAGTGTTTAAAATCTGCATAGACATGCATCATCGAGATGGAGGCTTTAGTGTTGGGTGTTAAGCTTATTAGCTTTGATGTTTGGGACACTCTACTATCTGTAAAATCCTATTATCAGAGCATCGCCTTGGAACTGGCAAAATTTATGAATTTGCCACCTGAAACCATTGCAGACAAGCTTGTTGATGGCTATAAAAGAATTAGAGCCATCAGAAGGGCTGGAGGTTTCCGCGATTCCGAAATTGTCCCATCAGCCCTCAAAGTGATAGCCAAATTTCTAGGCGTAGACTCTGGGACGGTTTCGAGGGCTATTCTCGCCGCAACAGAAAACCATCCGTCGGAGCAGCACCTAATAGAAGGTGCAAAGGAGGCTGTTCGCCGTGTTAAGGAGTTGGGCGTTAAAGTTGTGGTTGTGGGTAATGTGGTTTTCTGGCCTGGAAACTATAACAGAATTTTGCTTGAGAAGGCTGGTTTGGCCGAATTTATTGATGAGCAGTTTTATGCTGATGAGCTTGGGGTTTCGAAGCCTAAACCAGAAATTTTTGCGAGAGCGCTTTCAAGGTTTGGTGTTCAGCCAAATGAGGCTTTGCATGTTGGCGACAGTGTTTTTGAGGATTTGGTTGGCGCTGTGCTTTCCCACATGAACGCCGTGTTAATTGACAAGAGCGTGGATGATGTTGTTAAGCTTTCAAGCTGGAGGGTTTACGTAATCCCAAAGATTGGCATGCTGGAACAAGTCGTTAGAGATCTGGAAAAGCATTAATTCTCAAGAATGCTATCTTTTCAGAGGGAATAAGGCTTGCCTATCCTTCCAATCGACACTGGACGTTATGGGACGCCGGAAATGCGGCGGATTTTCGAGGAGGAAAACCGTGTTCAGAAAATGCTTGATGTTGAGGCTGCCTTGGCTTGGGCGCACGCTGAGGTTGGCAACATTCCACGCAGAGACGCTGAGAGGATTGTGGCTGCGGCTTCGCTTAAGCATGTTAAGCTTGAGCGTATAAAGGAGATTGAGCGGGAGATTAAGCACGATGTTATGGCTCTTGTTAGGGCTTTAGCTGAGGCATGTGGT
>Ga0209225_1002747_pt1 | contig 15434 bp, 9 predicted proteins | sample WasSprMetagenome_FD_184732 | JGI IMG/M metagenome (GOLD analysis project Ga0209225, IMG submission 184732) | Sulfidic aquatic microbial communities from Washburn Spring, Yellowstone National Park, USA - WS (SPAdes) (version 3) | ecosystem: Environmental > Aquatic > Thermal springs > Hot (42-90C)...
CAAATTTACAGGGATGTGCTACAATGGTTGGAGATAGCCCAAGTATAATTCTTGCAATGGAATCAAATTTAAACTTCAATAATTTTTTCTACATGCCTAATTATAAAATTGGTTCACCAAATGGAAAGTTAGGAATTTTTTTCTTTGTTGAATTTGGAGCAATATTGAGTTTATTTGTTTTATATTTATTTTTCAGGAAAGAAAAGGAGATACATAAGGACTTTGGAGAAAAACATGAAATAAAATCATTTTTTCCTGCAATTCTATTAATTTTACTTATAATTTCTCTTGCAATAACTTCTTTCTTTCAGGAGAATTTTTCATATTTTCCAGCAGTTCTTTCCCTTTTCTATGGTTTTACTGGTTTTTTCTGGCTTTTAATTAAAAAAGCAGAAAAGATTAATATAAGGGATATTGACTGGGAAAGTTTCTTTTTACTTATTGGAATTTTTATACTTGTTGGTTCTTTAAAAAAAGTGGGAATTATTGAAGATATTGCAAATTTTCTTTTAAAAACAGGTAAAAATGAATTCACTATTTATTTAATGATTGTCTGGATAAGTGTTTTTATCTCTGCTTTTGTTGATAATATCCCTTATACAATGGCAATGATTTCAGGAATAAAAATTTTATGTGAAAGATTGAATACAAATCCATATGTTTTTTTATTTGGTTTATTGATAGGAACATGTGTAGGTGGAAATATAACTCCAGTTGGAGCAAGTTGCAATGTTGTTGCAGTTGGGATACTTAAGAAAAATGGATATAAGGTTAAATTTACTGATTTTGTTAAAATTGGTCTTCCTTTCAGTATAATCTCAGTCAGTGGAGCAACATTCCTTTTATGGCTTGTTTATAAATAAGAGGAAAATGAAGCAAATCTCACTTTTGGTAAATCCTTGTTAAACCTGTCAAAAAGAAAAAAATCAAGGTGGCTTCATAGTTAGGTTGTTTTTTATTTCTCCTTCAAAATAAATCCATTGTGTATCAAGGGTTTTCGTGTCCCTTGACAAATTTCTGGGGGGTATAATAAAAGTGTGGTATAATATATAGCAAGTTGAAAAATTGGTTTGGAGACAAAAATTGACAGGTGAGATTAGATGGGGTAAATTAAAGGCAAACGCAGTTCACTAAATATTTACTAGGAGAGAGAAAACTTGATTGCATTGTTTGTACTTATTTTAGCTATTATAGGATTAATTTACATTACAAATAAACTTTTTTATTATGGCAAAATTTACATAAGACATAGAAGTAAAAGAGGAAAACTTATTTGTATAACTATCATTATTTTGAGTATTATAATAGGATTAATTTACATTCATGATGAATGGATTTTGCCAGCAGGAGATGCCTTTTCAGATTATTTATACTCTTTAGCTCGTGATATAGAAGAGTATGCCTTAAAAAATAATGGTTATTATCCTGTAGCAGGTGAAGTTGATGTTAAAACTATATACCCTAATCTATCATTTGAATTAACAAAAAAAAGATATAATATTAAAGATGACAAAAATTTTATGATTGCTTGGTTTTCAAGACCGGCAGGGATCATTTTTAAATGGCGTGGGGTTGTCTCTGTTAGTGGTAGCCCTAAGCCAAAAGTATCTCGTATTTCAGAAATAAAATTTAAAAAATTATTATTACAACAAGGGATTGAATAGAAACAAGAGGAGTATATAAATGAAAAAGGTTACAATGTTATTCATAGTGATTTTACCTGGTTTATTATGGATTCTTAATATAAAACTCTTATTTTCTCAAGAAATACCAATTGAAAAAGGTATTATTTGGTTGAGGAATAATCAAAATATTGATGGTAGTTGGACAGATTTACCAGAATCTTTAACCACTCCTTTTGAAATAACCTGTACTGTGGCTGATACATTAAACTACTTAGGAATTAGAGATACCACTTATTCTGGTATTGGTTGGATTAGTTCTCAAAAAGTTATTAGTGCCCGGTACCTTGCACGAAAGGTAGAATCATTAGTTAAGTCAGAAGTAGATGTAACTGAGTTAGTTGATTTATTACTTTCATATCAAAACTCTGATGGTGGTTGGGGTGTTGCTGAAGGATTTAGTGGAGATGTATTAGATACCTCTTTGGTTTTACTTGCTCTTTTCTCTTGTAATTACTCTGACTCTGTGGTTATAGGCAATGGGGTTAATTTTATTCTTTCACAACAGAACTTAGATGGTAGTTGGGGATTTGAGGATGAAGGAGAGGGAAATATTTATCTTACTTCTTTAGTTCTTTCTGTTCTTCAAGAATATCAGTCTAGATTAGGTATAGCATATTCAGAACTTTCAAAAGCAATAAATAAAGGCGCAAATTGGTTATTAAATAAACAAAACTCAGATGGCTCTTTTGGTTCTTCTATATTTGAGACATCTCTTTCTTATTCTGCTTTAATTCGGACAACTTATGCACCAGAACAATTACAAAAAACAATAGAATATATAAAAAATACACAATTAGACAATGGCAGTTGGAACAATAATGCTTATGAGACATCTTTGGCTTTGCGTGCTATATATGATTCATTACATCCACCTGTAGTACTACCTTCTGATTTAACAATAAGTTCAAGTGATATCTCATTTACCAAAGTAAATAATCAAGTAATAATAAATGCTATCATCCATAATATCGGTCAACAAATAGCGTATTTTAAAATTTTTAAATCCCTTGTGTATCAATGGTTTTTACATCTCTTGACAAATTTCTGGGGGGTATAATAAAGTTGTGGTATAATATATAATAAGTGGAAAAATTAAGTTAGAGATAAAAATTGACAAGTGAGATGAGGCAAATTAAATGAAAACGCAGTTCACTAAATATTTACAGGAAATAAGATGAAAAAGATATTTAAACCAATCAGTTTTGTTCTTCTTGTTGCATTTACTTCTTTATCTTTGAGGGTTGATGTTTGGGCTGAAGTAATACAGGATGGCAAGGGGCAAAATACCAAAGAAAAAATCACACCAGCAAGACAATTCCAAAGTATACTGATAGACACTGAGAAACTGCTTGAAGAGATAGAAGAAGGGAAAAACATAACTACAAACCTGAACAAAATAAAAGAAAATAAAATAACCCTCAATAATTTAGCAAACCAGTTAAGGGAAGAATTCAACCAAACAAGAGCAAATTTAATATCCAAGAATCTCCCTGATGAAATAATAAAAAGACATGATGAGTTTGTAGAGAAATTTGAAGAAAAACTAACTACACTCCTGAATAATCTTGATGAGATAGAAAAGACAAAAGGAGAAGAAAAAACAGAAAAAATAAAAAAGACAAAAGAATTCCTAAAAAACAACCTACCAAAACCAAAACATACACCAGTTGACCCTAATAAACTACCACATAGAAGAGAACAACTAAAACCAAGAGAGCCAATAACAAGTGTAAAAGAGTTTAAAAAGAAGTATCCAGAATTAGCAACAACAAGTTCTCAAAAACCAATTCTTCTTGCTTCTCTTTCTAATTCCATTCCTGCAACAACAGACCCAAATCTATCAGAAACAGTAGAAGTTCAATTTACCCAGGAGATAAAAAACCTTGCTGCCAGCCTTGAATATAATCCAGTAAAAATCTATCAATATGTTAAGAATAATTTTGATTATGAAGTTTATTATGGTTCTTTAAAAGGGGCACAACAAACTCTTTTAGAAAAATCAGGGAATGATGCTGACCTTGCTTCATTGTTAATAGCATTATTAAGAGCAAGTGGTATTCCTGCAAGGTATGTATATGGAACAATCAGAGTTCCTTCTAACAAAGCAATGGCATGGTTAGGAGTAAAAGATATTTATACGGCGGGAACAATTCTTTCTACTGCAGGGATTCCAGTAAAATTTATAACAAGTGGTGGAAGTATATCCAGTATTGAATTAGAACATATTTGGGTAGAGGCATATATAAATTATTTCCCATATCAAGGATTAAAGAAAGGGACAGGCAATACATGGATATCAATTGACCCCAGTTTTCAACAATATATTCCTTTTGATAGTTCTCTGCCTGAATATTCAGGAGGATTACCAGTTATTGATTTAAATGTTTCTGACATAGTGAAGTTTGATATTGACTCATATTTATCAGGAGTAAAAGAACCAACAGCAACAATTACTTATTTAGGGCAAGTTATAGATTATCTCCATACTAATATCCCTGAAGGCACACTTCCTAATTTTCTTCCTACATTAGCCAAAAAAATAGAAGTCCTGAAAGTTTTACCTGCTTCCCTTCCTTATAAACCAGTTATTCTTGCAAGATATAGTGAACTTCCTGATAATTTAAGACACAAAATAACTTTTCAAATTCCTGGAGTAGAAGGTTATGATTTAGAAATAACTCTTAATACAGTAGAATTGGCAGGGAAAAGAGTAACACTTTCCTATGGTAAAAAAGGGTCAGAAGATACAGCAGTGGTAGCAGGTGGAGAAAATACACAAGCATACACAACACTCCTTAAACCTGTTCTTAAATTGGAAGGACAAATAATTGCAACAGGGACAGAAGAACTAACTATGGGTAGTTCTCATACTTTCAATATTCTTTTTTATTATCCAGGTATGGGTATTGTTGATATAGTTTCTAATGAAATGCAAGTAGGTTCATTCTATGCAATTGGTTTTAAGTACCAAACAATTTCTGGTGAGTTTTTAAATCAAAGAGCAAAAAAATTAGTTGATGCGATAGAATTATTAGGACCAAACCCGGATATTAAAACACTTTCTCAGGATTCTTATTTAGGAGAATACCTTTATTTCACTGCTTTAAATTATCTTTCACAACTACAGGCAACTGGAGAGATAATTGATGGACTTATGCATACAAAAACAATAAGACAGATAACAGAAGCAATAACTGGAACAAACCAATCAATAACTTATCTATTTGAATTACCATATCAAACAGAAACCACAGGAGTTTATATAGATGTTGATAGAGATATACAAAACCCTTTTTCTATCACTGGAGACCAAACCAAATCAAAAGAATACAGTATACTTTCTGGTTATACTTCTTCAGGACTTGAACATTTAATATATGAAAAACAAAGTGGTATAAATTCAATATCAGCAGTAAAAGCAATACAGTTAGCAAAAGAACAAGGTCTCACAATCTATGATATTGATAAAACTAACATTGGCCAGATACTTCCAATATTAGGAGTGTCAGAACAAGTAAAACAGGATATAGTAAATTCAGTAAATGCAGGAAAAGTGGTAAAAATCCCAGAAAGAGAAATTACCTACTATGACTGGAGAGGAGTTGGTTATATTGTGATGGACACGGAAACAGGAGGAGCAGGTTATTTGATTAGTGGAGGAGTAAGTGGTGGTGGCTCTGTAGAAGCAATGAATTTATCTACTCTTGTTGACACCATTATTGAAACAATTACTTCTTATTATAAGGATAAATTGGCATTGGTAGTTGAAGGTTGGGTGGAATGGTTTGCAAGTGAGTGGACAACATGGGATATTTTTATCGCCACAAATTCTCTTTTCTTATCAGGTTATTTACCAATTGTGTATATTTTCCCTATAAAAAATATCCTTATTTCATCACTTAAGACAAATCCTGGCAAAGTATTTTACTTTACTGGTCATGGCAATAGTGAATGTATTGGTTTAACCAAAGAGGAAACATTGAATACGTGGGATATAGAAATTTTTAATTATAAATATAGATTGGTTGCTTTAAATTCATGTGAATCAGGAGACCAACCAGGAATAGGTTCTACTTTGTGGGATGCTTTTGATATTCCAGAGGATTGTCAAACTGGTTGTTATTTAGGTTGGCATAATAGTCCTAGAATTTTATGGTCTAGTCTTTTTTATACATATTTCTGGTATTATAATGTTTATCGGGGGATAACTATTGCTTATGCTACTGAACTTTTCGCCTTTTAAGTGGAATTTATTGAGAAAATATGGGAATCAAAACATTTCGCTTAGATAAGAATGATTATTAAAATTTATTTAATTTTTCTTTGGGTTTTAGGTATTTTAATTTTTTTCATATTTCCTTTAATGTTATTAATATATATAATAAAAAGATATCCAATTTGGGCAATCTATATATTATCTGGAATAACGTTTGAGATTTTAATTGCATTATTAGAAGAAAAATTTGGGGCACATATATCTGCAGAAGATTTTCTTTTATATTTATTCATTATATGTGGCATTTTAGGAGGATATGAAGTTCTTAAAAAGTTTTTGATTTATAGAAATCTTTTCGTTATTAATAAAATAATGATTGTATTAATTGTTTTTATCGCTCTCTTAGGAATATACTATAGTAGCATAAATCCAGCAAGTAAGATTTTAACTGCTAATAAAGTAAATGAGAATACAACTCTTTATATAATAATTCAACCTAACGTACGTTTTCCAGAAGAATATAAACAAAAATATCCACAGGAATATTCTCGGGAGGCTTCAAAATATAAAATAATAGATAAAAATTTGATTTCTCAACTAATATGGAGTATCCACAAATCTACCAGAAGTGGACGTGTGAGATTATTTTGTCCAGGAAGAATATGGTTTCACCTTACAAATGGGAAAGTTATAACTTTTGAGATGGCTTTAGATGGTAGTTTTCTTCGTGTAGATAAAGCTTTCATAGGAGGAGATATTAGGACAAGTAGTGAATTCAGAGAAATATACAAAAAGATTATTCAAAATGGAATTGGGAAGATAGAAGAGGATAAAGATGAAAAAAGATAGTATGAATTACGAGGATAAAACCACTGTAAACAAGATTGTTCTGTTATTAGGGGTTTCAGAAAAAAGAAAGACAGATATTCTTAACTCAATCAATTCAGGAAAAACATTTAAAATCCCACAAAGAGAGATTACCTATTATGACTGGAGAGGAGTTGGTTATATTGTGATGGACACGGAAACAGGAGGAGCAGGTTATTTGATTAGTGGAGGAGTAAGTGGTGGTGGCTCTGTAGAAGCAATGAATTTATCTATTATTACATCTACTATAGTTAATACTATTTCTGCTTATTATAAATATAATGCACTATTAGTTGAAGGATGGTCTCACCCATTTGAAGTTTGTTCAAAATACGATGTGTGTGTGGCTAACCTTTCTCTTTTTCTTCTTGGTTATTCTCCTGTGTGGATGGTACCCAGATGGACAACGGAACAACCACCAGATGAAAAATTACTTTCAATACTTAAAGAAGGAAAGTGGAAAATATTTTATTTTACAGGTCATGGTGATAAAGATGGTTTAGCTTTAACAAAAGAAGGTCTTGAAAAAAAACAAAATGGAGGGGCATTAGAAGCAAGTGAAATTCAAGGAGGTTCTTCTTTATATAACTTTAGAATGGTTATTTTAAATTCATGTGGTTCAGGCTCTCCAAATTCAGAAGGTCCTAATTTATGGGATGCTTTTGGTATTTCAGAAACATCGCAAAACAAATGTTTTCTTGGATTCAATGGAACAAAGACTTTTCTTGGTGCCTCGCTTTTTTATACAGAATTTTGGTTTTACAGCGTTTTTTATCCTCAAAAGACTATTAAAAATGCAATAGATTTTGCCTCTTTTAAATTTAAAATAGGTTTAAAAATTTATGGTAACCCAAATATCACTATTAAGGAATAAAAATGGATTATGGAGTTTTTTGGAATGATGTCGTATTTTTATTCTTGCCTTTGATTTTTATAAGTATAATTTTTTTGAAAGGGCTGAGACTAAAAATTTTATCTCCTGTTCTATTTGAAAAGGTAAGAAATTTTATTTTTCTTTTTTGGGGTGGTATATTTTTTCTTATAATGTATGAGTCCAGAGAAAACATTATCATTAAAGATTTTAAACACGATGGAGTGAATAAAGATACAATTGCTTACATAATTATCCCTCGCAGGTCTTACAACATAAAAATAGAAGATAAAAAAATTATTTCTGAATTGTTAGATGGCATTCGTCAATCTAAATCTCATGGAGGCTCACACTACTCTGGAGTTCCAGGAACGATGAAATTCTATCTATCCAATGGTGAAGTGAAAATTTTGGAATTTTATGCTACTGGTGCAGATTATGAAATAATTACTCTTTTACATCCTGTTGAATTTATGTTTTTTAAGAGTAAACTCACTCCTAGTGAAAAATTAATACAAATATACAAAAAGATTATTCAAAATGAAATTGGAAAAATTGAGAAAGAAAAAAATGAGGGAAAAAAGTAGTAAAAAAATTATTCGTTCTGCTGTTGATGCTTGTTATTACAAAAGAAACTTAAAAATATACGGAAATTCTGATATTACACTTAAATAAAATGTTAAGGGATAATAGGAAAATAGAAAGAACAAAGATAAGTGGTTTAACCATTATAGGTTTGATAGTAGCGATAATTTTATTTCTTCCTCCACTTGGATGGTGGTGTTATTTGATATTATTTAGTATAGAACATCCTTATTTTCACGACATAGGAGAGAGAATATACTGGTTCCTTGGTGGAATCGATGATTGGTTTGGGCCAATAGGAGAAAGAATAATTGCAAGTAGTTTATTGATTAATTCAATTTATACCCTCTATATAAACATTTTAGGGATAAGGGAGATAAGAAAAATAGCCCATATAAAAGGAAGAAAATTATCTATAATCTTATCTATAATCGGGATAATTATAGCAGGTGTGGATACAATTTTTTATATATACTATGTCATTTTTGTGCCAGAGTGGTGTGTGGGATTCGAATTCGGGTAGAATATGTGGTAATAATTGGAAAAATGGAGAAAATAAAATGGGAAATAAAATTTTATTTATTATTTGTTTAATGTTTTTGGTTTTATTCCCAGGTTTACTTTTAGCCCAAGAAAATAATATTCAACAAGGCATTGCCTGGTTAGAACAAAATCAAAATCCAGATGGCTCTTGGGGAGAAACTGAGATTACTGTTTATCAAGACACATTTTCGGTAGTAGAAACTTTTTCTCAACTGGGCAATACAAACCTTTCTTATACTAATGCTATTGAGTGGATTTTATCTCAAGAATTTACTAATACTTCTTATTTAGCTTTACAAATTTTAACTCTACACCAAGCAAATATTGATGTTTCTCAATTATTAGAAAAACTTCTTTCTTATCGTGATGGTGTAGAAGGTTGGGGTGCAGATTCTGAATATGAAAGTGATGTTTATCATACGGCTTTAGTACTAAAAGCACTTCTGGAAGTCAATTTTTCTGAGGAAGAAGTATTAAGCCAGATAATCAATTTTATTCTTAGTGAGCAAAATGTTGATGGATTTTGGAATATAGAAGATGGAGGAGAGGGAAATATTTATCTTACTTCTTTAGTTCTTTCTGTTCTTCAAGAATATCAGTCTAGATTAGGTATAGCATATTCAGAACTTTCAAAAGCAATAAATAAAGGCGCAAATTGGTTATTAAATAAACAAAACTCAGATGGCTCTTTTGGTTCTTCTATATTTGAGACATCTCTTTCTTATTCTGCTTTAATTCGGACAACTTATGCACCAGAACAATTACAAAAAACAATAGAATATATAAAAAATACACAATTAGACAATGGCAGTTGGAACAATAATGCTTATGAGACATCTCTGGCTTTGCGTGCTATATATGATGCATTACATCCACCTGTAGTACTACCTGATTTAACAATAAGTTCAAGTGATATCTCATTTACCAAAGTAAATAATCAAGTAATAATAAATGCTATCATCCATAATATCGGTCAACAAGTTGCGAAGAATGTAGTAGTGCAGTTTTACGATGGAGACCCGAATAATGGAGGAAAACAGATAAACAATGACATTCTTATATCCAATATTTATGGTCAATCAAAAGCAATAGCAAGTTTAGTCTGTACCCTTGCATACGGCACTCACCAAATATATATAGTTGTTGACCCATACAATACAGTTACAGAATCAGACGAGACAAATAATATTGCATTCAATACTTATGTTGAAACTACAGAGACATTACCTGATTTATCTATTTCTTCATCTGATATAAATTTTTCCAATACACAACCAAAAGCAGGGGAAGAGTTTACAATAACTGCAATAGTGAGAAATCTTGGTGGTGCTGATGCAAAGGGAGTAGTAATTCAGTTTTATGATGGAGACCCTGCATCAGGAGGGAAACCTTTAGGTCAATCATTTATTGTTCCGAGTATTCCCAGAGATTCCTATGCTCTATTAAACCTGAAATTAGGATTGGATGAAGGGCTGCATAATATAGTTGTAGTAGTAGACCCAGGTAATACAATAACAGAAACAAATGAAGCAAATAACAAATCTGAAAAACTTCTTTCAGTATCTTCAGGGCTAAAAACAGATTTATCAATATCTTCAGAAGACATAACTTTTTCTATTACAAATCCAAAAGCAGGAGATACAATAACAGCGAAAGCAATAATTCATAACACTTCTTCTATTGATGCAAAAGATGTAGTTGTTAAATTTTATGATGGGGACCCAAAACAAGGAGGAATGCAATTAAATAAGGACTGGTATATTTCTTCAATTCCAAAAGGTTCTACTGCATCAGTTGAAATTTCTTTTTCTTTATCTTCTGGGCTTCATAGAATCTATGTTTGGGTTGACCCATACAATACAGTAGCAGAGGAAAATGAAACAAACAATATTGCATATTCTCAGATTAGTGTTGGTGAAGCGCTATTGCCTGATGTAACAATAAATAGTACTGGTATCACTTATGAGCCAACAGAACCACAATCAGGTCAGTCAGTTAAATTAAAAGTACCTATTAAAAATATAGGTTCTGGAGTAGCAAGAGATGTAAGAGTAAGATTATATTGTGGATTACCAGAGCAAGGCGGGATAAAAGTTTCAGGTGACCTGATAATTAGCTCTATAGAACCAGGAGAGACAGAGATAGTTCCTATTGGATGGTGTGCAGAGATAGGAGACCACATCTTAACAATTATTCTTGACCCTGAAAATGAAATAGCAGAAACAGATAAAAGTAACAATCGTTCTTCAATAACTATCCATGTAGTAGAAGGGCCTCCATTACCTCCAACTATTCCTGAAGAAGTTCAGAAAGCAATAGATAAAGGGATAGAATGGCTTAAAAGTCAGCAAAGAGCAGATGGTTCAATATATATGGCAAACTGGCCATTAGGAGAGACATCTCTTAGTATAATGGCTATGCTTCAAGGAGGAGTACCAAGAACAGACCCAGTAATACAGAAAGCACTTGCATATATAGAACCAATTTCTCCTTCAGGATGGGAAACATATGAAATAGCACTCAAAATTCTTGCATTTCAGGCCACAGGAGATAAAGAAAAATACTTCAATACAGTTCAAGATTTAACAAATACATTAATAAATCAGTACTGGTTAGATGGTCCATTTATGTATGGAGATATGTCAAATACCCAGTATGGAGTTCTTGCTCTTTATGCTGCAAAACAATGGGGTATAGAAATTCCACAAAATGTAAAAGAAGGGTTATTGAATTATGTTAGTAGTTATCAAAATGGAGATGGTGGTTGGGGATATGGCTTGTGGTGGGGGCCTTCTTATGGTAGTATGACAGCAGCAGGAATAATGGATTTAAGAATTCTCGGAGTACCTATTGAAGATAGTAGAATTCAGAGAGGACTTGCCTGGTTAAACAGCCATTATTCAGTAACAAGTAATCCTGGATTTGGTACAGCATGGGGAGTGAGTGATTTAACCTGGCATTACTATTATCTTTATAGTTTAGAAAGAGCAATGGAAATACCAACAACTATTGAATTTATAGGTACACATAATTGGTATAAGGATGTTTCTTCTTATCTTGTATCTGTGCAACAACCTGATGGAAGATGGACAAATCCAGAAGAAGGTGGTTTCTGGACAGGAAGAACAGATATTTTAACTACATCCTGGGCACTTCTTTGCCTTGAGAGAGCGATTCCAGTAAAACCATTTATTGACCTTGAAATTAAAACAGATGATATTACATTTTCAGAACCTAATCCATTTAAGGGAGTTCCTGTATCTATAATTGGAAAAATTAAAAATAAAGGGACAAAGGATGCTTCAAATGTAATAGTAAGATTTTATGATGGTGATCCCAAACAAGAAGGGAGACAAATAGGAGAAGACCAGATAATAGATAAAATTTCTGCTGGTTCTTCAAATATAGTTTCAATTTCTCATATTTTCACATCAGATGGTATCCATAGCATATATGTTGTTATTGACCCATTGAATTTAATTGAAGAAACAAGAAAAGATAATAATATTGCAGATAAGGACTTACCTGTAAATACAGATTTTTCAGGAACAATTGATGTAACAATAGACAAAACAGAATATAATGCAGAAGAAGATGTGAATATAAAAGTTGATATAATTATTGAGCAACTGGCGAGAGGGACTGAAGATATAAAAGCAGAAGTATTTATAGAAGATAGTAAAGGCAATATAGTTTATAGTTTTTCTCCAATTTCTGTAACTGATTTTATTCTTGGACAAATTAAACAATACACACTTAAATGGAATACAGGGAAAATAGTTGCAGGAGATTATAAAGTTCATGGAATTTTAAAGGTAGGGAATGAAATAAAAGCAGAAGATTATTGTTTATTTAAAATTCTTGCACCAGAAATTCAAGTAGGTGTTACATCCAAAGTTGCAACAGATAAAATTTCTTATAATCCGAATGAAGATGTAACAATAATTTCAAAAGTAAAAAGTAATGCAACAAATTATACCTATACAAATTTAATAATTCATGAAGAAATAACAAATCCAGTAAATGAAATAGTTTGGACAGGAGAAAAGGAAATTTTATCACTTCTTCCAGGACAGGATATCTCATTAAACTTTTACTGGAATACAAAAGATAATATTCCTGGCCAATATAGAGTGACACAAAAACTTATTAATTCAAAAGGTGAAATTATAGATACAGATATATCTCAATTCCAAATAAATTCTACACTTGATACAGGAAAAGGGATTTCAGGAACAATAAAAGCAATACCTGAAATAGTAAAACAGAAAACATTTGATATCCAAACAACAATAACTAATAATGGGAATGTTGATTTAACCAATATCGTATTAGAAAAACTTATAATTGACCCTGAAACAAAACAAATAGTAAGAAGTTATCAAGAAACGATATCTTATCTCATAAAAGGAGAAACAAAAACTTCAGTAGTAAGTGGAATTTCTATTTTAGGTCTTTCTGTTAAAGATTATATACTAATTTTAAATACAACATTTGGAGGTAAAACATATCCTTTAGCAATAGGTCATGTAAAAATAGTAGATATTCAATCACCAAGAACAACTATAAATATCTCCTTACCTAAATATATTGCCGAAACTATTTTTATTACTTCTACTACAGAATTTACATTAACTGCAATAGATGACCTTATTGAAGTAGGAGATGGAATAGGATTAGGAGTTGATTATTCAGAATACAAAATAGATAATACAAACTGGATAAAATATACAGGTGCATTTACTATACTAAATGAAGGGACTCATACTATTTCTTATAGAAGTGCTGATGTAGTTGGAAATATGGAAGAGACCAAAACTTTAAATATATGTGTTGATAATACACCACCAGTTATAAATATTGCCTCACCTATTGATGGAAAAGAATACTTCAATAATGAAACAATTCCATTACAGATAGAAGTATTTGATACTTATTCAGGAGTGGCCTGGTATAAAGTTTATCTTGATGGAAATGAAATAACCGGTCAGAATACAATAACAGGAGTAGTTGGTTTGCATAATTTAAAAGTAGTTGCTTGTGATAATTTAGGACACCAGGCAGAAAAACAAATTACATTTATGATAAAACTTTTAGCAACAATAAGAATAGAGCCAGAATCATTTAACAAAAACATTGGTGAGTTTACTGCATTTATTAAATTTCCAGAAGGTTATGATACATCTACTATAAGAAATACTTTCTGCGATGGAGCACCTGGAATAAAATATAATTATTCATCTGGTCAAAAGGAAATGATAATAAACTTCAGAAGGAATGATATAACAGAACTACCTCTTGATATTCATTTTGTTGTAAGAGGCATATTTGGAGATAATTTGATTTTTGAAGGATGGGATGATATAAAAAAAATAGAAGAATAAGGAGATATTTAAATGAGTAAATGGAATAGGAAGTTTGTAAGTAAAGCAATCTCTTGGTTTTTAATCATTTCAATATTTCATTATTCTTTGCAGCCAAAGTTGCCTATGTGGAAGAAATTATAAAGAACACAGAAAAAGGGTAAATCCTTGTTAAACCCGGTTAAAAAAATTTAAAATGGCTCCATAGTTAGTTTTTTTTCATCTCCTGGTCAAGGTAAATCCATTGTATATCAAGAATTTTCACTTCTCTGGACAAATTTCTGTGGATAATAAGGTTGTGGTATAATATAAGTTAAAAATTAGGTTAGACATAAAAATTGACAAGTGAAATTTGAGGGGATAAATTAAACGCAGTTCACTAAATATTTACTTGAAAATTTAAAAGGATAAAAAATGAGCCAACTTGAAATATTTAAAATGACAGTAAAACATGAACCACACAGTAATTTTCTTTATGCAGCAAGTTTTACTCCCGATTTACAGAAGAGAATATGTGAAAAATATAAAATAAGGGAAGAAGAGATAACTGAATTTTTTGGTTTTTTTAATCCAGTAAGTGTTCAGCCGGAAGAAAATAAAAGGGAAGTTGATTTTTCAAGGTATTATAAAGATATTGAAATTCCAGAAGGCAGTTTTATAAATTCTCTCGGTGTTCTTGAAATCCCTGCAAAATACTATCATTTCACAGGTTATATAAGTCCTTTAAGAAATGCAAAATCATTGAAGGATATTGAAGAATTCCCATTTCCTGAAGTAGAAAATTTAAATATAGGAGATATGAAAGAGAAAGTTGAAAATGCACATAAAGAAGGCAAGGTTGCCGTTACATGGGTTGGTCATATGTATGAAAATTCATGGCAGGTAAGGGGATATGAGGAATTTTTAATTGATATGATAGAAAATCCAAGTTGGTGTGAATATATACTTGATAGATTTACAGAGAGAAATATTAAAATTGCAAAACTTGCAGCAGAAGCAGGAGTTGATATGATAATAACAGGAGATGATGTTGCAAATCAAAAAACACTTATGTTTTCAAAGGATATGTGGAGAAAATTTATAAAATCAAGATGGAAAAAGGTATATGAAAAGGCAAAAAGTATAAAGGAAGATATTCAGATATGGTATCACAGTGATGGAAATATTGAAGATATAATAGGAGAATTGATAGATATAGGAGTAACAATTTTAAATCCTGTTCAACCAGAATGTATGGATATTTATAAATTGAAAAAGGATTATGGTAAATATATTGTCTTTGATGGAACAATAGGAACTCAATC
>Ga0209225_1002754_pt1 | contig 15400 bp, 18 predicted proteins | sample WasSprMetagenome_FD_184732 | JGI IMG/M metagenome (GOLD analysis project Ga0209225, IMG submission 184732) | Sulfidic aquatic microbial communities from Washburn Spring, Yellowstone National Park, USA - WS (SPAdes) (version 3) | ecosystem: Environmental > Aquatic > Thermal springs > Hot (42-90C)...
ATATGCCACAACGTGGCCCATAGTTCCTTTTTCAGACGTAATGAGGTATACGGGTAGCCACACGTTGAGTTCTAGCGTTTGATTTGGCTTGAGAGAGAACTTTGCTGGGTGAGCGTAGCAGCTACAGTATGAATAGGGAGATTTTTCATAGCAACATGGATGTAAAGTGAAATTTGTCCAATAGTTAATTATCCAGAGGACTGTATAGTTCCCCGCAGGTAGAACTAGCTGGCCACCATTTTTACCCTTTACAACAAAGAGCGTCGAGTTGGCATCTCGGAGACCTATAAGTATTGTGTCGAGTATAGGGGTATCAGAAAAGTCTTTTACTCTAAGTCTAAGGGTTCCAGTAGGACTAGTCATGGCTCCGGATGGAGGCATTGATGTAGGTATAGACTCTGCCTCAGTAATAGTGTATGGGAGAGCTAAAGAAAAAGCCAACAGTATTACAGAAGTTGGTAAAGCAAACTTCCTAATTTTCGGTACCAGGCTTAGAAGAATTATGGTTCTAGTTACGTTTCTTAGATTTCTTAAAGAATTTATTAGGAACCCTGTAAGGCTTGTAATGAGCCAGGCCGCGCCTGTCTGAACTGAGAGGTATTCAAGCTGTGCAAGAACCGTATGCCGGAACAGGTCAAAATACTCGAGGGCGATTGTTGCCTCAGGTGCACCTAGTGTTGCGGCCAAGCTTATAATTGAATCAACAACTGCGCTGCCAAAGAGTAGTTGCAAAGCTCCAGTATAGGCTTTGTACAAATTTCCCTCAAGCTCTCTAAGTTTCTTAATAGAACAATCTATGCTTACCATTGCATATTGTGAGTAAAGTCTTAGCAGTATCACTACGACTCCTGTATAGAGGATCAGTTCTACAATTCTTTGCGACAATACGTTCAGCGAGTGTTTCCGTCTCTGAGTAAACCAGTAGAAGAGAGCCTCGGCAACGACCAGAGAAAAAGCCAACCCGAACCAAACAAGTTCCTCGTTCATGTTCTCAAGACGCTAATCATTACCGTGTCAAATATCGAGGCCAAGCCTATCCCGCCAATCGTTGCTAGAGTAGACGCAAAAATGCTAAGAGTCAGTGAACGCCCAAGCTCAACAGCGGCGTCGCCAATGATTCCAGCAATATTTATCCAGTCCGTAGGATTGATGGCTTGAGGTACCCTTATCTTCGAGAGTGCTTCGGCTGTTACCTGAGAGGAAAAAGCTATTGCAAGCGAGGTAGAAAGATAGAGGGATACCAGGGATATTCCAATTTTTCTAAGCCTTGGTATAGGTGTCAAGGTAGTGCCAAGAGCAAACAAGTAAGAAGAGACCATAGAAAATACCTGTGCAACGAACGAGAAATGCATGTAAATTATTGCTACTAGACTTAGCTCTGAGAGGCTCCAGCCAGTAGCTCCAGACAATACACTTACAAGAGGAGCCGTTAGTGGCGTACTAGCAAGAATAGCTTTTTCGGTCTCTACAAAAAAGATCATGTCTACAGCTCTTCTGCTTGCATCCCAGAAAATTCCTGAGGCAGTCGAGCATATATTGCTGACTTCCAAACTGTTCCAGAGATTAATATTTAACCCGGCCATGCTGGCTAATTCAGAGGTTACAGAAAAAATCAGTTGCACGATAAAGATTAAGGCGAGGGCTACAGTGGCATCTTCGAAATATTTCAAAGCTGTCTGCCTCTGTCCAAGGCTCCAGTAAATAGAACCAAGGGCCAGATAAGCTGCAATGCCGGAGGCAATTATGAATATATCCATTGGGAGCTACCCCGTGAATACTGAAATAATAATTTTCCAGCCCTCGTTCAGCAGAGTATTAAAAATGTCTGCAATTGCAGATATTTCGTTTATTCCAATATTTTTCATGATGTTCACGAGTAGGAAAAGCAAGGGAATAATGGCGAGTGTTTCGACTGCTCTTAAAAATTTGCTTACAGCAAGACTTCTCCCAAAACTGCCACCTGTGACCCAGGAAACAACTGCGTCAAAAACTATGAAGAAGAAGCCGAGCAAGCCAATGCCAAAGGCTATGGCAAAGAGAAGTGCAATAGCATCTCGAAATGGCTTAAAAATATTTGTTATGAGGTCTGAGGGCTGTGCAAGAATTATTCTTGTGTTTACAGTAACGATTTGAATGAAAAATAGCAGGAGCAACGATTTTAGACGCTTTTTGTTGTCATGCAAGGCCTCTTCTATAGCGAGTTTTATTTTCCTGAAAGTTTCCTTGTCGGAAAAATTTTTTCTATCAAATTTAGCAATTCTCCTCAAATTATACTCATAGAGCACTCTGATAAGAATCAGTTTTAGCCGCCTCATAACTCTCTGGCAAGATTTTGCTGGAACAATATAAGTTGGCACAAATTGGAAGTCTCCTCTGGCATCGCTATATATTCCCTCAGGTAAAGGTTGAGGGGTAAAAAATCATGAGCGATATTGTTGCCTTTGGAAGTGGCTATAAAGGTGGAACAGGAAAAAGTGTACTATCGAGTTTGGTTGGATATGCGCTTGCTGTGAATGGGAGAAAGGTTCTGCTAGTCGACTTGGGCGAGTACGGTAGTAGCACAAACCTCTGCCTAGAGGAAGATCCCGGACCCCCATACTTGTCAGATTTCTTTTGGGGAAAAGCCACGTGGAGAGACGTCATAGTTGAAAGCAGTTATTCGTCTAACCTCTGGATAGCTCCAAGCTCCAAGGAACAAGGACCAATAGACGCGGAAAGCCTAGAATACCTACTGGACAACGCTGGTAAATATGTGGACTACGTAATACTCGACTTGCCATCTTATCCCGGAACACTTCTAGACCCCATAGTGATGCTAGCAGACATAATTGTACTTGTAACCAACCCAGATAGGCTCTCTATTATAGCTGTAAAAAACTGGATATCTACGCGTCCCTTTGCCAAAAACAAGCTAAAAATCCCAGTCCTCAACAAATACCACTCTCTCTTGCACAAATGGCTGGACAAGATGCGAGAGGAGTACGGTGTAGTATTTCCCATAAGCTTTGACCCGGCTTTGACATTTACTTTTACAGAGACAATAAAGGAAGCCTACAGCCTAATAAGTAAAAGAACCAGGGAAGAGGTCATGCTACTTGTACAGAGAATAAACAAGCCCCTCCTAAAGGTGACTGGATAATGAGCCACAAAAGACCCCTAGTCAATGAGGGTCAACTAGAAGAGAAGCCTCGAGAAGAAACTTCCAGCAAGCCACAGTTATCAACGCCTAGACCTGCAATTCTCCAAACAAGGACAGACAGAAGTAGCGGCAATACAAGTGGAGACTTCATCCAAAAAGGTCTAGAGGGTTTCAAGGAGGTTCTAGAGTCTCTGGGGCTGGATTCTTCGTTAGCCTCAAAGCTAGAAGAAAAATACTTTGCAATAGATGGGGAAATCAGGAAAATAAACGAGAAAATAGATTCACTAGAAAGGGAAAGAAACAAGCTTCTAGCAGACAAAGAGAAACTAACCAGGCTCCTCAAAATGTTTTCAGAAATAAGAAGCTGAAAAACATGAAGATAAAGTTTAGATTCAAAGATAAAAAAGAAAAAGAACTCATCCCCGTAGAGGACTCTATTCCAAGAGACTCGATACTTATAGACAAAAATCCCTTAGGCGCCCTGTTTATCCGGGACTCCACGCTGTCTGTGATTCCATTCAAGGATGACGACGTGTGGGGCCCACTTGGAGCCCTCTTCGCATCCGACAAGGTTGAGGAAGCCTGGATATTCAAAGACAAAATAATTGCGACGCTCAGCAATCTCGGTCGAATACAGCTCTCGCTAGACAATCTCAACATACGGGTCGAGGACATAATTTCTCGTCTAATTGCTCATACAGGTGTAAATGTTTCCTTCAGAAACCCGCGCGGCGTCGCCGAGTACGGTAACTGGAGGATAGCTATACAGCTCCACTCCGGCGGACAACTACACGTTGTAGCTACAAAGATAAAAAAGGTGCCGCCAATCACGGAGATCCTTCCCCCAGAGATAAGTGTAAAACTCCTCTTGTTGATCTTAAGGCCTAGCACAGTTATTATTAGTGGGCCCCCAGGAAGCGGAAAGACAACATTACTAAGTAGCATAGTGGGGACTCTAGGTCAGCTATTCCCCTGGCTCCACATAGCCATAGTCGAAAAATACAGGGAACTCGACTTTCAAGGAGGATGGTTTTCACACGTTGTAAGCGAAGATATAGCCGAAGGAGTCAGGTACTCAATGCGGTACCTCCGCCCAGACCTACTAGTCGTCGGAGAAATAATGGCCGAGGACTTCTGGAGCCTCCTCGAGCCATCGAGAGCAGGCATCCCGACACTAACTACCTTCCATGCTCCCTCGGTCGAAAAAGCCGTAAGAACTCTCAGCGACGCGCTACAAGTACACCTCAAGGGCTCTCCAAACGTCTACACATACCTCGACATAATAGTAAACACAAAAAAACTTGTGACCATTGACGGTGTAAAAAGATTCGTAAACGCAATATACATCTCAGACGGACAGAGAATACTACCAATATACCTCGACGGCCAACCAGTCGACGACAAACTACTCGAAAAAGCACTCCCAGACAAACTCTACATAGGCGACACAAAACAAGTAGAAGAAACCCTCCTCAAGCACCTCGTAAAAACCCACATAGACAACAGAGTCCAAGCAAAGGTCCCATAGCACCTTGAACCCAGAAGAATTCTTCAGAAAAGCAGGACTAAAACCAAGACCACTACAGCTAGAAGCAGCCAAACAGCTCGCCGAAATGATCGACACAGGTTCAGTAGGCTTTCAAGCCCCCACCGGCTTCGGAAAAACAATCACAGTTCTAGCCGCGATATCACTTGCAGACGCGTTTCCAGTAACTTGGAGAGTTAGGACTCATGAGATTGCTAAGAGGATCGCCGAGGACTGTGCGTTGCTTAATTTTCCATTCTATATAGCTGCTGGACGCGAAAAACTCTGTCCTCTAAAAGAAGAATATAAATCAAACACCTACTATTTTTGCAGGTTTCTAAAATTTAAGTGTCCATTCTTTAAAGGCTTGTCAAGTATCAAACCAGAGATGATTTTAAGTTTCGACTATAACCAGCTGTTAGAAAAGCTAAAGGGCACAGAGATTTGTCCTTACTATGCTCAGCTCTATCAGCAAGCTCACGTCTACATTACTCCCTACAGTCTAGGTTTGTCATTCGACGTCAACTTAGAGGTAATTGATGAGGCACATAATATGGTACTTGATGTTTATAGTATTCCTGAGGCAAAACTTAGAGAAGCCTTAGCTGAATTGGATATTCACTACGAACCCACAGGAGACCTAATCCAGCAAGCATTCATTGAGACTGCCCAAATGAAGATCGTAGAGCTACTCGAACAGGGAAGAAAGCCGCTCATAGCGGGAAGCGTAATAGCAAAGCTTAGGGGAACCTTTATTTGGCGAGAGGAGGGAGAGATACACATTCTGAAATTTATTCGACCAAGAAAAAGAACGATTTTCGTAAGTGCAACACTAAAACCTTTACAAAAAATATACAATATACCTGTTTTGGAAATACCTGTCCAGAGAAAACCAGAAGCATTCCTCGCAACGTGGATGACGACTAGATTTCATGAATGGGACTATAAGATGGCTAAGGAATATAATGATTTGATTTTTCTCCTCAGAAAACATTTCCAAAAAATAGTTGTATTTGCTACTAAAAGAGTAGCTCGTAGCCTAAGGGCGGACTACGTCGAAGAAGCCCCCAAAGATTGGAAGGGAGTTCTAATTCTCTATTCTCGCGGTCGGAAAAGCGAAGGAGTAAACATTGAGTCGGAAGCTGTTGTCGTAGCGGGAGCCCCATATCTTCCACCTTTCATACACGTAGAGAAACTTGGTTTAACTCACGACGACGTAGCAATAATCACAACGATACAGAATATTGGGCGCACCTTAAGGCATCCTGAAAGCAATCCTTTGATCATACTAGCTGACGATCGTTTTCGAAAACTGAAACCCATGCTAGATGAATACTATACAAACATAGAGACGGATGATCTACACTCATTAGATAAAGCGATACAAAAATACAAAGCTTCACATCCAAGCTAACATTTGCTGTGGCAACCGGTTATACTTTTCTTATATGTAAAGACTAATAAATGGGGTTAGACACAAAGTGGAAGGTTGCTATGTCTGAGACCACGCAATGCATGATACAGGGTTGCAACTCGGCGGCAGACATAATCATAGAGCTGAAGGGTCAGCAACTAGTGCTCTGTAGGACGCATTTCAAGGGACTTATCAGCCGTCTTTCACGTGTTGCAGAGAGAAGCGGGGCGGCATATCCTTCCAGGATAAAGCTTGTAAAGATGGAAGATGGAAAAGTAAAACTATTAATCAGGAAGACACGTAGCAAAAAGAAGAAAGAAGGGGAAGAAAAAGGTTCCAAGAGAAAGGGAAAGAAGAAGAAAGGGAGAAAAGCCCGCTCAAAAAGCTCGAAGAAAACAAAAAAGTAGAGATGATTCTACCCTTTTTCGTGTAGATGTAGGAGCATTGAAGCCTCGTCTGAGAGTATCTTCTCTAGCTGTTGGGCCACTTCCTCGCTTACCATCTTTTTATTTACGGCACTCTTTAGTTCTTCCTTTTTCTCTTCTATGTCCCCGGCTGAAAGACTAGCTGGCAGTCCAGATTTCACGCAGTGAGTAATATACATGAGGGTAATTTCTTCGTAGGCCAGCCACAGTGTCTGGTATTCTTCTTTGAGTCTAGCTATCTCCTCCTGTAGTTCGTCAAGCTTCTTTTTCACTTTTTCTTCACTTAAAAGGCCGAGATCCAGCTTGAGACTTAGCTCCTCTGTAGTCCTCAGATCTGTCTCTAGTTTGACCCTGACCTCGCTAAGCCTATCCAGCAAATCTATCCTGAAAGCCTCCCATTCACGCACAGTAGTCTTCACAAAGGTATAGTAGTTATTCCAGAGCTCCTCCGCTTTGAGAAAACTCTCTCTAAATCTTTCCAACTGTTCACGTAAGTGTTCCATGTCACTCCACCTCTTCCTTTATTTTCTCTAAACGTTGAATCTTATCCTCAAGCTCGGCCCTGAGCCTCATGTAGACTTCTTCAGAGATGCTCCTACTCTTGAATCTTTCCTCTAGTTTTGACAAGGCAAGCCTCAGTTTGGCCAACTCTGGCTTCGCCTCTGCAACCTTAACACGCTTATAATGCGGCAAAACAACTCTATCAAGATCCGCGAGTTTCTTCGTCAAGGCCTCCTTTTCGCTATTTTTTTCTGCCAGCTTTTTCTCTAATCTCGAGTTTAAGTCAGTATACTCTTCCTCGCTGATCTTTCCTTCATCGAGTAATTTTTCTAGACGTCCCTTCTCACTGATATATGCATTGATAACGGCCTCTAGACCTGCCAGTTCCCGCTTTATCTTGTCTCTAAGCTCTTCCCATTCCTCTACGACTCTCCTAGCTTCACTTTCATAACTTTCCCATAGCCTTGCGAGCTCGCTAGCCCTATCGATCAGCCTGTCCACCTCGTCTGTGAAGCGCTCCGCGGAGACTTCTGTCGGAGAAACAATGAGGGTTGGCATTTCAACAGTAGGGACAATTGCTGGAGGTGCTTCCTGCTGTTTAATCTCTTCTTTCTTGACTTCTAGAGCCTTTTCGGTCTGCTTATGCCTAATATAGAACGGGCATTCCCAGTATTCTAACAGGCACGGCATAAAAGCCGGGTCAATCTCGGCGTTGTCTGCAAACCTACAGTAAAACTTGCCCTTCTCGTCCTTGTATAAGCCTGGACACACAGTTGCACGCGACATACCTTACCTATGGAAAATACTTACTAGCTCGAATTTATATGTATGCTTTACTAAACATTCCTCATCGAGAAAAAGGCAACAATCGACAACATAAAAAACTTTAATCAAGACCCTGAATTCCCCAACATAGGGTTTGCATGTCTAGTAAAGAAATGGCATGCCGTTACTTTAGACCTACATCTAGAGGTCAAAGATGCATCTTCATAGGAGTTAAGGAGTGGCGAATTATGTCGGAGAAGTATCTGCAATTCTGCAGACAAGGAGGGGCAGGATGCCCTATCCTAGCAAGTATCTCGCTTAAAATATCCTCCCAGAAGAACGGCTTCCTCAAGGTAGGTGCAAATGGTCTGCTTAAAGAAGGCTGACTATCTTCTCGCATTTGGGGAAATCTTCCTTGCAACGGGTTTATCCCTTATCTTATATAGCAGGCAAAATACTTTTTTTCTTCCACCAGCTGTAATCTCCACCATAATAATATTTCCCCTTACACTCTTAACTCTCCTTAGAAAACATACCAATCCACACCTTACAATTTCTTTGGTAGCCCCTTTTTTCCTCTCTACACCCCTACTTGTAATATCAGCAAGCCTCATCCAGAGTTACGCTAAAGAGGGAAAATATTCTTCACCATTCATCGCAGAGCTATTGGACAAAACGGGTAACGGCTTTATAACGGTAGGACTCTTAATAGCGGGAGTATTCTCTTTAGCATCATACCTCCTTGTGAAGGCATTAGTACTTCCAGGAGTAAAAGCCTTAACTCTTGAAGGCGGCAAGACTCTCGCCGAAGAATACATCCAGCCGCCACAATACAAATTATCCTACCTAGCGATACCTATAGGGATCCTATTCCCCTACCTATACAATGCATCTGCATCTACAATAGCAGTCCTCCCTTTTATAATGCTAGCTCCATTACCACTACAGACATCGACACTAATGGGACTACTTTTATCCATCATAGGCATAAGTCTCAACCCTATGGCTGTAGCGATCTCTCTCATTCTCTACGCCGAGATTTGGAGAAAACTATGGAAAATTGGTACCTACAGACCAGCGTCTCTAATAATTGGGACAGGAGTTTACATCCTTGCCTCTCTGCTTATATTCTTTACTCTCTTCGGTGCACAATTTACCATGTACCTTGTTACTGCAACTTTCTTAATTCTCATAGTGGGCTATGCAATAACTGAACTTGAGGCTAAAGGTATAGCTCTTTCCCCCTATCTTCTTCTCTTTGTTTCTCAAATTTTCACAAATGGCTCAATACCAATTTATACCGAAGGTCTCCTTCCTCTTATCCTGTCGGCGTCGCCACTTATAGTTTCAGCTCTATACTTGGATATATCCCTCAGACACATAGATGAAGAATGTGGAACCCTACTTTTCGAGTCTCTTCTTTTGCTTGTTCCCCTCGTTTTGGCGCCATTACTCTATGGAAACATAACAATAACACCTCCATCCCTTACGATATCTACTAGCTATTCTCTCATAAGTTACCTTATACCTGTACTAGCACTTATATATTCCACATTACAACAAGTGTCAATGAAAGGCAAAATCCCGCGCAGAATAGAGCCAACACTACTATTTTCTCTACATCCTCTCGGCTTAGCTGTATCGATCCTTATTCCCAGAAATGAAGCCCTCCCACTTTTACTTCTAGCATTACTTCTGTCTGTAACGCGCCTAGTCCTATCAAGGCACAGTCAAATGTATAGTGAGATTGCTAGGTTTTTCCTGTTTGGTTATGCGATAGGCATCATTTCTAAGATTCTCTTGGTAGGTTAAGAATTCCCAGCATTCTCGTCAACAAAACAATTATATCTAGAAGCAATGTTGGGTTAGGGCAAAACTATGTTCATTAAACGTGAAGATGCAATTAGAGCGGCACAGAGCTACCTATCTAAAGCCATAATAATAAATTCACTCGTTGTTTTCATTTGGCCTCTCTACATCTTTTTCTCAAAACACATTGGACCCGACACATACATAGCTCTGCTGTTATTGTTAACCTCTATTGCCTCGCTGATCCTTGTATATTACATGAGGAGAGCCCTAGACGACTACTCTATCTCCTCCGCCCTCAGAGTTTCACCCATAGCAACAATAGTAGGCCTGATAGGGGGCCTGATAGCCGTCGGCATCCTAATCAAGAAGGCAACCGAGTCGTTGAAAACAGCATTGTGATTCTCGTTGCGAAAAATTTATCTAAAAAACAAGTCTCCAGGAATAGGTGCAATTATGTCCGGACAAGAACCTCTACAGACACCTACACCCACAGTAAACACAGTAAAGCTAAGAATATATGGAGGCGTTCCACCGCGTGAAACTAAGATTGGAAAAGGATTCAGCATTGGCGAGATAAACGCTTTAGGGCTCACAGTGAAAGAGGCTAGACTCCTTGGCATACGTGTCGACACACGCAGGAAAACCACACACGAAGAAAACATAAACTTGCTCCGAGCCTGGCTGGCAAAACTAAAAGAGCACCTGGAGGCTGGAGGAGCCTCGCCGAAGCCTGCATTCGCGTTAACTCTCCAGGCAAAGCCAGACCCTGGCAGGGTCTTCAAGGGAAAAACCATGTCCGGCAGAAAAATGCGTGGCCTGTTGGCCATAAAATATAGATATACTCACCACAGAAAATGGAAGAAAAAACAGCTTGAAAGAATACATAAAAGAAGACACGAAGCTACAAGGCACAAGGGAGGAGACTAATAGACCTCCCTATTCAGTTATATATTTCTCGACATATTCCCTAACGATTTTGGTCGAATGCTCTAGAACAATTTTTGAGCCACATCTAAAGCAATAGTATTTGCCCTCGATCTTTGCCACAACATCTGGACTCCCACATATACTGCACTTTGGCTTTTCACCATAATCCGTGTTAGGCGCTGTAGTGCCTGTTGCATCTTTTTTCGAGGCCATATTTTATTTTTCTAATGGTATAAACAATGGAAAACCATATATATGCTTCTGCAAGCACACGCAGTGATGACAACACAACCCAAAACTATGAAGGGAATAAGGTACATGCAGCCCCTAGACTACCTTAAAAACTACACTGGCAAGAACGTCTTCGTAAAGCTCAAGGATGGAACGGAGTATTCAGGGAAACTACGCCTAACAGACAACGCGATGAACCTAGTGATGGACGAGACCAAAATGGTTACAGAACTCAACAAGCTAGTGGCACAGCTAGGAACGGTCTTTATTAGGGGGAGCAACCTATTGTTTGTCTCCATCGAGCCTGAAAAGGTTACGTTCTTTGAGCAGAATCAGCAACAACAGACTCAGCCGCAGGAAGAATCAAAAGACCTAAATGATGAAGAGTAACGTTATTACTAGCAGTAATTTTCAGTAAACATTATAAATCAATATGACCAAAGCTTCTACCTGATGGCTCGAAAGAACATTATAGTAGAAAAATCGAACTATATACCGCCTGCACGGCTCCCAGTAGAAATAGTTGAGCGTAAAGGTACAGGGCATCCAGACTACATTGCAGACTCAATTTCGGAAGCCTCAAGCCGAGAATTATCAAAATACTACCTAGAAAGATATGGCGCCATACTTCACCACAACCTAGACAAAGTCCTAGTTGTAGGCGGACAGTCAAGCCCCAAATTCGGCGGCGGAGAGGTGGTCCAGCCAATATATATCCTGGTTTCTGGGAGAGCCACAACAGAAGTTACGACGCAGGGCGGCAAAGAAAACATACCGATAGGACCAATTATCCTGAAAGCCACCAGGGACTGGATCAAGAAAAACATGAGGTTCCTGGACCCAGACACACATGTAATCATCGACTACCGGATAGGGAAAGGCTCAGCTGACCTAGTAGATATCTATACAAGAGAAAGCAAATACCCAGGTGCAAACGACACGTCCATGGGTGTAGGGTATGCCCCTCTCTCCCCCACAGAGAGAATAGTATTCGAAACAGAAAGACTACTAAACTCTCCAAAGGTGAAAAACGAGCTACCGGCAGTAGGAGAAGACATAAAAGTTATGGGTGTAAGAAAGGGAAACAAGCTAACACTTACCATTGCAATGGCGGCCGTATCAAGGTTCGTCCACAATGTTCAGGAATACCTAGACGTCAAGGAAAACGTCAAGAAACTAGTAAGAGAACATGCGTCTAGCCTGGCAGACCTAGACCTAGAAATATACGTCAATACAGGCGACGACCCATCCAGGGCAGACAGAGGAGGAGTCTATCTCACAGTTACGGGAACCTCGGCAGAACATGGAGACGACGGCGCAACAGGAAGAGGAAACAGAACCAACGGGCTCATAACACCATTTAGACCAATGTCACTAGAAGCCACAGCGGGAAAAAACCCAATAAGCCACATAGGAAAACTATACAACGTAGTCGCCTTCCAAGCCGCAAACGAAATATGCACCCTAGACCACGTCGGAGAAGTCTACATCAAACTGATAAGCCAAATAGGAAAACCCATCAATGAGCCTCTACTGGCATATATTGCTATAAATGCTCCAGAAGATGTAGCTACACGCGTAAAGCATCAAGCGGAAGAAATACTCTCCAATCACCTAGACAAGATAAATACTCTCTGGGAGAAGTTCCTCAAAGGAGAAGTCACAATATTCTAGCCTAAGCGATATTTTTCTCAGTAAATTCTTAAAATTCTTACCATATAACAACTCAAATTCTTCCCATGCTACGTCTCCTTTCTTCTCGATAATCCACAAGGAGCCTTCTAAGCCTCTCCTTTTCCACTTCCTCGTCCTGCCTGTTTACAGCTTTCTCAATTTCCTCTATAGGCAAAACAACGAAGTCGCCTATATCTTCAACCCCATTGACCCAGTCAATCGAAAGTGGAATAGTCCCAATGGGCAGTTTACCTTTAACCCTCTGTAGCTCATGTTGGTTTCTGAAAAACACGTATAGATTAGCGCTGGGAGGCTTAATTTCTCCTAGAACCCTAAACAAATAGTCCTCAGGTAGCTCCTTGTCCACAAATAAGTACCGGGCTCTTAACCCAGACTTGTCTAGTAAACGCGAAAGCTTCAGAACTGCGATTTTTTCACCAAGAACAACTGAGTACATGGTCTCCTTGAGTCTTTTCTCCTCTAGAATAGTATTCTCGAGAACACTCTTCAAAGAATTAATCTCGGACTGAAGCATCTCAATTCTGGCCTCCATCTTCGAGAATTCAGGATTCAGCCTTTTCCCAAGTTCCCTTAACTGTAGAAGCCTTTTTAGAGCCTCCTCGCTTCTTTGAGCCCTTTCCTCTGCCTTCCTAAGTTCATGCCTAAGCAGGTTATTCTCATGGACAAGTTCCTCGACAACCCTTTTCAGGAACTCTAGTTCTCCCTGCATCTTTTCTATCTCTGTGCCTGCCGAAAACTTCTCAAATCGTTCCAAAGGCAACCTAAACCCGACATGCTTCCTCATTGCCTCTTGGATGGCAATTGAGACAGGCTTACCCCTAATCACCAAAAGCTTTGCCTCATCTATTGGAACAGGCAAATCATACTTTTCACCCTCTTTCTCGACTTCTTCGAATAGGGGTCTATAATACAAGAAAGCCTTGTATGCAGCCGCAAGGGAATCTCTTTCATGCGAAGTTTTGACCTTTAATCCCCACGCCTCGGCAGCCTCTAAAGCCAGCCTCCTTTTCTCATCGATACTTAAAGACCTACTAGGAACAAACAACTGGCACCCCAACGTTGCAGCTATTTTCCTAACATAGGCTGGGGGAGGGTTAACGTCCGTAGCTATAACTACTGGCTTCCCGATCGAATAGAGCCTGCGCATAAGGTCCCCCCTCCCCAGAAGCCTACCAGTCTCTAGTGAAAGAACCCTTCCATTCAAGTCTAGAACTGCGTAGCCAGTGCTCATCCCAGGATCAATGCCGACGATTAGATATTTCTCTGTCAAAGGTTTGTAGGAAACCTTCGCCCCCAGGGGCTGAAACTCTATTTTTTCGCGGCCGACAGGCTCAATCCTGACAAATAACTCGTGTCCATCCTCGTTCTTTACTAGACCGTTTAGCTTCTCTCGGGGAGCATAAACTATGAATGTCGCACCTGTTAGCCCCTCGCCGCTCTTCCTAATGAAGAGGTCATAGTCGAGAGAGTTTTTCCTCAAGGCTTCGGATATTTCTCGAACCTTTCTCTTCACCTGCAACTCTATGTTCCTCTTGAATCTCTCGCGGCTCATTCCACCCTGGCCAGGAACCCTTCCCCGGCCAACACGGATCAGTGTTTCTTCCTCAAATACAAGTGCCTCTGCACCCACGCCATTATATGCAAGCAATGCGCAGACCTCTGCTGTTTGGAGGGGGTCTAGCTTCCCGCTACAAATCCCTGTCAAGGCGCAGAGTGCCTCGATACTTACTGTTTCACCATCTATGAATGTTACTTGTATTATGCGGGGACTCCTCGGGAACCGCTTTAGAAACCTGCTTAACTCGTCTATGTTCGTTGCTAGCTCGTATACATTGTCGAGAGCCAGAGCGTCGACGTTTCTGTCAGAGACAATCTCAACTATTTTATCCAAATTGACTTCTCTCCACTTTTCAACAACTTTCCCGTCGACTACAAGGACAGCCGCGAATAGGAGGCTAGCCCCCTGAGGCGAGCTTCCGGGCAACACGTCAAGGCCAAGTATTCTCCTTAGCAACACGCGTCCTAACCATTAACAGATAGTCGGCTTAAAAAATCTTCCCCCAACTGCTCTGGGTCAACGTCTACCCCATACTTCTTGGCAAAAAACCCAGCAATGTTTACTATGTCCCTCTTCAGGTAAAACGAGGCCATAGGGTGACTGCTGGAAACCCACTGAGGCCAATCAATTAGGACAGGCTTCTCGTCCCTAGCGACCAACACGTTATACTCACTGAGATCCCCGTGAACAACGCCAGCCTTAAAACTCTTCTCGACTTCCTGCAACACACTTTCAAAGAAAGCCTTTGGGTCTGTCAGCTCTGGGAGAAGGTATAACTCGTCGCCCTCCACGTATCCAGTAACAATAACGTGCCTATTCCAGTCAATGGGCTCTGGCACCGCGACACCACTCTTCCACAAGATCTTCAGGGCCTCAAACTCCCTCATGGCGGCAAGCCTCCCAGCATACAGCCAGGAATAGTGCCTCTTGTCGGCTACATATTCCCTTACAAGCTTAACCTTTCTAAAACTCGTCCTCCCAACACGGTGAAACTTGACAACCACAATCCTGTCCCCCTCAGTCTTCCCGAGATATACTTCGCTCTCCTTCCCCTCGCCATACGGAGTAAGAGAAAGCTGAGACAAAGTCCCCCTCTTCACCAAAACATAGAGCGCCAAGCAGTCATACCCCCTAGTAGTCAGGACAAATCCTACAAACCCGCCCTTAAACCTCTGAACCAGCCCAAGCCTGTTAAGCTTCTTCAACCTAGCATTAACAAAGTCCTCCTCCAAGCCACTAATACTGGCAACCAACTTTACATCCACATATTCATGATTAATCATCCCCCTCTCCACAGCCACCAACAACCTGTAATCATCCTCCCCCAGTTGCTTCAAGGCATCAACAGCAAACCGCGCGCTCACAACAACACCTATTCAGGAAAGAAAACAAGCAAAAATAAACCTTT
>Ga0209225_1002758_pt1 | contig 15380 bp, 11 predicted proteins | sample WasSprMetagenome_FD_184732 | JGI IMG/M metagenome (GOLD analysis project Ga0209225, IMG submission 184732) | Sulfidic aquatic microbial communities from Washburn Spring, Yellowstone National Park, USA - WS (SPAdes) (version 3) | ecosystem: Environmental > Aquatic > Thermal springs > Hot (42-90C)...
CCGCGGCCGCACCGTCGTTGCGTCCACACGAGTTTCCTGCCGTGACCGTGCCCCCCGGTTTGAACACCGGTTTCAGACGCGCGAGCGCTTCTAGCGAGGTGTCGGGTCGCGGATGCTCGTCGGTGTCGAAAACAGTTTTTGTTTTCCTCGCCTCTACCTCGACGGGTATTATCTCCTCCTTGAACTTCCCCTGCCGGATCGCCTGGCACGCCAGCCGGTGGCTCCGCAAGGCGAATTCGTCCTGCTCTTGCCTGCTGACGTTAAACCGTTCGGCGACATTCTCAGCAGTGATACCCATGCTGAGACCAGGACCGTAAATCTCATGCGGCACGGCGCCGGGCCCGCCCTCGACGTTCGAATCCACCAGTTGCAACTCACCGTCACCCCAGCGCCCGTTCCGAAGGTAGTGGGGGGCGCGGCTCATGTTTTCCACCCCTCCGGCCACCACAACCCTGGCCTCGCCGAGTTGAATCTGCATGTAGCCGCAGTACATGGCCTGCATCGATGAAGCGCAGAGCCGGTTCACGGTGTAAGCAGGCACTTCTTCCGGGATGCCAGCGCGTAAGGCGGCAACTCGCGCTACGTTGGACGACTCGGTACTCTGGCGCGCCTCGCCCATGATAACCTCATCGACCAGTCCACCCTCAATCCCTGCACGCCTGAGGCTTTCCCGGATCACCAGGGACGCCAGTACACCAGCGGGCACGGTGCGTAGCGTTCCTCCGTACCGTCCTATTGCGGTACGCACCGCGCTTACGATGAAAACTTCGTTTGCCACAGTCGCACTCCCCCGGTGTTAATCGCTGCCGTATTCGTAGAATCCCTTGCCGGTCTTGCGGCCCCACTCGCCCCGCACGTATTTTTCGACAATGGTGGGCGAAGGTTTGTGGGCCGGGTTCCCGGTTTCTCGATAGCGCTCCATGGTCACGTGGTAGCTGAGGTCGATGCCGGTGAGGTCCAGGAGCCGGAAGGGTCCCATGGGGTGGCCCAGGCCGTGCACGACGGCCGCATCGATGTCCTCATAGGACGCCACCCCGGTCTCGTAAAGGAAAAGGGCCTCGTTTCTGATGGCGGAAAGTATGCGGTTTACCAGAAAGCCCTCGATCTCCTTGTGGAGCAGCACCGGAATCTTGCCCATGCTCCTGGCGACGTCCATTACCACGTCCACAGTTTCCTGGGCCGTGTGCGGTCCTTTGACCACCTCCACCAGCTTCATAACCAGGGCGGGGTTGAAAAAGTGCATGTTGCACACCTTCTCGGGACGGGAGGTGGCGTCGGCGAGGCGGGAGCTAACGATGTAAGAGCTGTTGGTGGCCAGAACGGCCCCCGGCGGAGAGACGCTGTCCAGCCGCGCGAAGACCTCCCTCTTGACGGCCACCTTTTCAATCACGGCCTCGATAACCAGGTCCGCGTCACCCGCCGCCTCCGCCAAATCCGGCGTGAATTGCAGACCGGCGCGTGCCCGCTCCGCCTCTTCTGCGGAAAGCTTGCCTTTGGCCACCCTCTCCGCAAGGTACTGCTCGGCGAATCGCGAGGCCCGGCATAGGGCTTCTTCGCTCACATCCTGGCACCTGACCCGGTGGCCAGCCAGGGCCGCCGCCAGCGCAATCTGCTGCCCCATCACGCCGGCCCCGACCACGCAGATGTTTCGCACTACCACTTCTGCCGATCGCCTCCTTGATGAAAGACGGAATTACAGCCCACCCCCGCCAGCACATCAATAGTTCCCATAGCAACAACCATACCAGATTAATCTGGCAGCACCGGGCGCCCGGCTCTTGTCCTCCGAGCGCAAAAACGGCGCTTCTGACTCCTTGCCGGTTATTTCATAATGCCAGCGTTTCATACGACCAAGAGAAAGTGCTTCAGACTGAAGCATCTGTCGTTTAGATTTGAAACTCCACCTCGAAGTTGCACGGCAAGCCGGTTGCCGTGCAAAATGTTTTGTTGAACTTTTGTTGAACTTTCCCCACAATCGAAAAACATTGAATAATGTGGCCACCTAAGGGATTGGCTCACCGTCCACGACGAGGCTGGCACACAAGTTGCTATAAGGTAACTGGCGGATAAACAAACCTTTTACTGACGGAATGCGGAGGGCACAAAGTACCGGAGGAGGTGAACACTACAAGGGACTTACCCAGAGAAAACAGTCATCTGGCGCCTCCTGGCGGCGTCTCCGTGGAGTCTGATCGTCGCTACCAAATCTTTTGGAAAGGAGGACCGTATCGCGTGACTGCCCACTACACGTACGACATCTCAATGTTCAAGGAGACCTTCGAGAAGGAGTTCACATGGCTCAACGGCTTTCTCAGGAACACCCACCGGTTCGCGCAGAGAACCGCCATTACCTGTCCCATTAGGGAGAAGAACTGGACCTACGCGGACCTAAACAGGGAATGCAACAGACTGGCCAATGCCCTTCTCCAAAGCAACGTAGGAAAAAACGATATCGTAATGTACCAGCTGCTCAACTGTGCGGAATGGGTATTCCTGTACATAGCGCCCAAGAAAATCGGTGCCATTAGTTGCCCCATAAACTTCCGCCTGTCGTGGGGCGAGACCGCTTACATCATCGACGACAGCAAACCGACCATCTTTTTCTACGACGCGGAGATCAAGCAGACCGCGGAGAAGGCTCTCGAGGCTGCCAAACACAAGCCATCCAAGGTGGTGATGGTAGACCCCGAGGGTAAGGAGCAACCGTTTGCGGGATCCGTAACGCTGGAGGAATTTGTTAAAAACGCCACGGACGACGATCCCGGTATCCCTGTACCGGCAACCATCTACGAAGAAACCACCCGACTGTACACGTCGGGGACCACGGGGATGCCCAAGGGGGTGCCCATGAACAATATCGTCGAAGTAATGAGCGCCCACGACGTCATCATGCACTTTCCACTCTCGCCGCTGGACAAAACTATGAACATGAGTCCATGGTTCCACCGCGGAGGCCTGTATTCCGGCGGGCCAAATCCCGTCCTGTACGTGGGGGGCGCGGTTGTGCCCATGCGGCAGTTCAACGCGGAGCTATGTCTGGACTACGTTCAGAAATACGGTTTGACCTTTCTGATCGGCGCACCCCCCAACCTGAAAATGCTCCACGACGCACAAGTTAAAAATCCCCGCAACCTGAGCAGCCTGAAAGGCATCGTCACCATGGGTGCCCCGCTCGAACGCGAAGCGTGCATCAGGTATCAAAGAGTGCTCACACCCAACATCTTTAACGGCTACGGGACCACGGAATCGTTCTGGAACACGTTCCTGAGACCCTTCGACCTGCCTGATAAAGCGGGGAGCGCAGGCCGTTCGTGCACCGACGACGACATGGCCGTGGTCAGGGTCTACGAAGACCGGCTGGCCGAACCAGACGAGCACGTTCCAAAGGATAACCAGACGGTGGGCGAAGTCATTGTAAGGGCGCCTCAAAAGTGCTGCTATACGTACATTAACAGGCCAGATGAAGTGAAGAAGAGGTTCTACAAGGGGTGGATGTACACAGGCGATCTCGGCGTCTGGGATGAAGATGAGTATGTCACCATCGTGGGTCGTAAGGACGACATGATTATCTCCGGGGGCGAAAACGTTTACCCGGTACAGGTAGAGGAAGTGCTAAACGAACACCCAAAGGTGTTAGAGTCTGTAGTGGTGGGGGCTCCCGACGAAAAATGGGGCCAGGTCGTCGTTGCGTACGTTATCAAACGAGACCCTTCATTGACGGCTAAAGAACTGGATGAGCACTGTTTGAACCACCCGATGCTCGCGCGCTATAAAAGGCCACGCTATTACCGGTTTGTAGAGAGTCTGCCCATGACGGCTACGGGTAAAAAGATGCACTACAAGGTGAGACAGCAAGTCGTTGAAGACCTGAAAGCCGGTTTGTTGGAAAGACCTTAACAGCGCAAGGAAAGGAAGGAGGATCTGGAAATGTCGACATCGAGGGAGCACTCATGGGCTAGCCCGGGTCCGGCCGGACTGGTCGCCCTGGCCATGGCGTGCTTTACATTCTACGCGCTTCTTACTGGTAAGGTTGGCCAGGGAGCCGTGCCCCTGCTCGGCATCTGGCTCCTTGGGGGCTTCGTGGTGCAATTCGCTGTAGCCCTTATAGAGCTGAGGGAAGGAAACATCACAGGAGGCAACGTGTTTCTCTTCTTCTCCGCCTTCTTTATGTTGGTCACCGGCCTGGGGATGCTCTTTAAGTTCCAGGCCGCAGTCAACGGATGGAAAATCGACCCCCGGATCGACGGGTGGGCTTGGCTCGCTTTGGCCATTGCATTGACCGCGTGGACGCCTGCTTACCTGAGGGCGCCCCTTACATTGTTAATGATGGTACTACTGTTCGATCCGGCTCTTTTCCTCATCGCTCTGGCTGACATGGGGGTTATTTCCAAAAACTCGCTTGCCATAGCCGGCTACCTCGTCCTCATAGGTGGCGTATTGGGACTCTACACGGCTGCGGCTGTGGTGCTGAACACCAGCTACGGCCGCGTAGTCCTGCCCTTTCCGGGACCGCTCATCAGACCACAACCGGCACCAAAGGTCGCGGCAGACGAACGATAGCCCTGATACCCCTTTGTGGTATCCCTAGCACTCCTACGGGATATAATCGGGATATAAAGTAAAACCAAACAGAACTCAAGAACCGATCCGGTGGGAGCTTCCCTTCATTCGCCTCCAGGCGGTGGTGCGCGAAATACCAAGGATCCGCGCCACCGCGCTTTTGTTTCCGTTGTACCGCGCTTGGAGGTAATCTATCACCTGGCGTTCGATCTCCTCCAGAGACCCCAAACGTATGAGCAGCCGCTCACCCTTCATCACCATGCCGGCTGCGTTATACTTCTCGGTCAGCAACTCCTCCACTAGGTCCTCCGCACGAGCCGGTTGCTCAGAGCAAAGGATGACCAATCGTTCGATAAAGTTCTGCAACTCGCGTACATTCCCGGGCCAATCGTAACCGGTCAGGAGGGCCCATACACTGGGGCGGACGCGAATCGCCGGTAACCCGAGTCGCCGCGTTATTTCCCGGGCGAAAAACTCGGCCAACACCGGTATATCCTCCCGCCTTTCTCGAAGAGGGGGCAAATCCAAACGCAGAACATCTAGCCGGTAGTATAGGTCTTCGCGGAACTGTCCCGCCGCCACGAGATCGATCAGGGACTTGTTGGTGGCCGCAATTACCCGTACGTCTACCGGGATGACCCTGCTCCCACCAACCCGCATCACACTGCGTTCCTGAATTACTCGCAGCAGGTGGGCCTGCAAAGGCGGCGTAATACTGCCGACCTCGTCAAGGAAAATCGTTCCTCCGTGGGCTAATTCAAACAGTCCCACGCGTCCGCCCCGCCGTGCGCCTGTAAATGCGCCTTCCTCGTACCCGAACAGTTCTGACTCCAGCAGATTTTCCGGGAGGGCGGCGCAGTTAACGGCCACGAAGGGTCCCTGCCTCCTCGGGCTCGCGTTGTGAATGCTCTGGGCAAGCACTTCTTTGCCGGTGCCGCTTTCTCCGGTAATCAACACGGTGGAGTCAAACGCCGCGTAGCGTCGGGCCCTCTCCACAATCTGCCTGAACACCTGACTGCGACACACCACGTCGTCGAAGGTAAACCGGGCTATCAGCCCTTTCTGAGTTAATTCTCTCCGGATTTTTTGTTCAAGCTGCTGGATTTTGCGTACCGGCTGTAGTGTATACACATGGCCGTAGTTGGCACCCTCTTCAGCCTCAGTAATGGAAATCTTGCTTACCACAAGTTGCGTGTTATCCAGTTCACATAGAAATCCGCAACCCTCCGGACCTTCGATGGCCCTCAGGAACACTGCCGGCATGCCAAGTTCTCGGGGGAGGCGGCCGATCACGTGGTCTTTCTCCAGGCCAAGCAAGCTCTCGGCGGCGCGGTTGCACAAGCTGATTCGCCCGTCACTGTTAGTTGCGAGCACTCCTTGGCCCGCATGATCGAGTACCGTCTGTAGCAATAGGCTACGAGCCTTATCAGCCTGCCGGGCCCTTGCAATTTCGAGAGCGCGACCCATCGCTGCTCGTACAGCTGTCGCTGACGACTCGACGACCAATCCTGTCATACCGCGGCGCTCCGCCCGGGGCGGAATGCAGGCTCCGGTACCCACAACCACTTTTACGTCCTGTTCGCGAGCTCGATCGAGTTGCTCACCGAGCGCGGTTGTCGAATCATAAGTAAGGTGTAGAAAAGGCACCCTCAGTACTTCCCGAACCCGCTCAAAGTCTATCTCGTCGACCTCATACGTAAAACCAAGGTAGGCTATTCGTGACGAGATGCGTGTCGCACGGTACAATGTGTAAAGCAGGTCGAAAGCATTGATCTCTACCAGAACTACTGGGACCTGGACGTGCAACTGCCTGCGAATGAGATGGCCCGTGGGACCCCGACTTACTAGCACCAACGCTTCAGCAGCCAGCTCTCGTGCCGCATCCACTCCCTCTTCCAGTACCGCCTCTAGTACCCTAACCCTCACGTCCGCTGTGGTAGCCCACTTCTTTACCTCCGAAGTCAGTTCGGGATAGGAAGATACCACTCCGATCACAGGCTTTCCCATGCAATCCCAACCCCTCTCGTATTTCCAGCCCGTTAGCCTTTCTTCGTGGTACAGGTCCAGCCTTCCTTACCCCTTCGCTTGGGGTATGTATTACTTTGACCTACATTCGTTACAAGAAACGTACCACTACCCAGGTAACCGACTGACCTTCCCAGTATCTCACTTACTCAAGTACCCGACCGGTAGATCCTCTTTTTCGCAAGGCCGCGTAGCTTGTTTCTGCGTTAATCAATGAAACGTAGTGTGTTTCATTCTGAAACAAACTGGTTCTTCGCTATTCCGTATGGGTAGGCCTTGTCTGCCAAAAGATGTCAGCAGTAAGGAATGGTAATCGTCCCCAGCTGTTTACTCTAGGAGAGGCTCCTCCCACGGAGAAATATTGGAATACGTAACCTAAAGGAGGTCCTCCATCCAATGGATTAGCACGTCGTATTCGTGTCTGCCTTGGGGATCACGCCCCCCTGGGAGATAGTTGAGATTAGATTCTCGCGGGAGCAACACCAGCTCGATGTCCGGGTCGACTTTCCGCGCGGCAGCACCTTTGCCGGCCCGGCGTGCGGCCGTCCCGGTGCTAAGGTCTACGACACCGAGCAGAAGACCTGGCGGCACCTGAACTCCTTCCAGTACCGGACCTATGTGCACGCCCGCGTGCCCCGGGGTCGAGTGCCCCGGCGGCTGCCCCGTGCGGCAGGTCCAGGTACCGTGGGCCAGACCCCGCAGCAAGTTTACCCTGTACTTCGAGGGTCTGATCATGGTCCTGGCCCAGGACATGCCGGTGAAGGCCATTGCCGAACTGGTGGGCGAGCACGACACCAGGCTCTGACGGATTCTCGACCACTACGTGGAATCGGAGTTCGACCGTACCTCTTTTTTTACAAAGGCGGAAAGCCGCCTACCGCAAGGCTTTCCGCCCCCGGTGAAAAGCGGGGTATGTATCTAGTCCTTGGCCTTGCGCCGCCTGTTAGCAACGGTGATAAAATCCCCCTAAGCAACGGTTAAGAATTCCCCAGAATCACCGAAGAAAATTCCCCACCCCGGCGAATCAGCTGAGGGATCTCCATTTCCAGATCTTACAGTAACTGTAACTTCAACTAGCAAGATACCGTTTAGGGGTGCAACGCTGCGAAAATGGCAGGAAAAATGAGGACACGCCTCGAAATTTCTTGTACGCACCAAGAAAAGGAGGCGTGCCCCTTATGAGGTTTGAAACTTTGGTTGATTTCTTTGTAGCACAAATTCCCGCAGTACGCAAGTCCCAATTGAAAACGCTGGCTGCTTTGGTGTTGGCCTTTTTGAAGGCCGCCAACGTCAGCATCGCCGCCATCGGCCGCGCCATAGAAAGCCTGGCCAAGCCCAAACACAGCATCAAACGGGTGGACCGCTTCTTGGGCAACCCCCGGCTCCACTTAAGCGCCTTCGCCGAGGGGTTGGTACGCATGATATGCGCCCAGCTGGCCAATGAGAGATTACTGCTGGCGCTGGATTGGACCGAGCTGCACGACGGCTGCCACCACACGCTGGTGCTGGCATTAATAGCCGGCGGGCGGGCCGTTCCGGTTTTGTGGCGTACGGTGCCCAAGCATACTGACGAGACAACGCGGACCCAAGTAGAGCTGAGCATGTTGGAGGAGTTCGCCAAACTGAAGCCCTCCTCTTGCCAGGCCATTATTGTAGCCGACCGGGGATTCGAGAAGATTGAGTTGTTCAAGAAAGCGCGCCGCCTGGGCCTCAATTTCATCGTGCGTCTCAAGCAGAAGGCCTATGTCTTTTGCCACCACTATAACGGCAGCCTGGCTGACCTGCCGGTAGCGGGATTGCGGGACTGGGGTCGGGTCCTTTATACCGCCTGCCACCAGTACCCTATCCGCCTGGTTACCCTCTATGAGGCCGGGCAGAGGGAACCGTGGCTTTTGGCCACCAACGCCCACGACGATGCCCGCCTGGTGGCCCTCTACTACGCCCGGCGCATGGAAATTGAAGAGTGCTTCCGAGATCTCAAGCAGATGCGCAACGGCCTGTGCCTGCGGGGTGTCAACTTGCACTCGCCGGAGCGTTACGACCGGCTCTTTCTGGTCATCGCCTTCGCCTACTTTTTCATGGTCCTGGCCGGGCAATGGGGCGAGGAACAGGGCTTGCACCGGGGGCTCATGGCCAACACCGAGCGGCGGCGGACGTTAGGCCTGTGGCGTGTGGGACGCTGGATCCTGAACAATGGCCATCGTTTCCCGCTTCGCCCCGAAATCCTGGTGGCCAAGGTCCGGTCGGTTATCCAGACCGCAACACAAATCAAACTCCAGTTCAAGGGTAGAGTAGCAGACAGCTTCAGTTACCTCTCAGTCGTACTGGACCCAGAGGGCCTCCACGGCCCGCCCTCGTCAAACCGGACGTGAGGTTCTCCCTCATCCGGCTTTCCGATGCCCTTCATCCGGTGGCATGCACGGTTTTGTGCCAGTATACGGGTCCACTTGTGTGGATCCGAAATGTAGCACTCCGCTTGGCCACCCGGTATAGCGCCCTCCGAAGTTCTCGAGCCTTCACAGAGGGGTGGTTAGCCATCTGGGATTCCCTCGCTCTTACCCTCATCGGACGCATGGGCAAAGCAGGGCTCCTTCCCTCGGGCGGGGTTATGTTGTCCCCGCCGTCTTCAGTACTATGAGCCCCTCCGACTCCCCGTTCCGGCCTTCCCGCCCACTTCACGGGGTCACCGCTTATAAGGCGGGTTACCGCACCCGCCGGGTGCGGACCGGGCGGGGCCTGCCCGGTTCCCAGATTACCTTTCCCGACATTCCGCTCCCCCTACGCCGGAGGCTTCCTCCGTGCTGCATCTTCGGGTCTACGCACCTTCTTTCGTCTTCGCCCCGTGCTGCCAGACTCGACACCCTCTTCTTTCAAGCTTACGACGCGACAGGCTTCGCTTGATGCTACGGACTGCCGGGTTGGAATCACCGCTTCACCGCATGGATTGCTCCATACGGTGGGTGGTTCCTACGGGGGCGACCCGACTCTTCCCCCGACCGGACTTGCGCCGGCTAGGTAATCCGAGCTCAGCCGGGCACACGTGGGTCAATTTCATTTCGGCCATCCTGGATCAGTTTATCACCTGCCGCGACATGTGGTCTTCCGCCGCCACGGAACTTGTACCCGGTGCAGGGGTCTTCGCGGCAGGAGGCGAATGTTAAAACTTAGAACTATCGAAAGGGTTGGTGACTTGGCGGAATCCGTCGAAGTACGCGCTTTCTCCTTCCTCTGGGAGCTCTTCCGGAGGCGGGGCTGGCCCAACCTGCTGCGGTTGCCCTGGCCGGAAGCGGCGCCCGCGCGGGAGCTGCTGGCGGCCCTGGAGATCGAGCCCGCGCAGGTAGAGGCCGTTTTCGTCAACGGCGTGGTGCGCCGCCCGGACTCGGTCATCCGGCCGGGGGACCGGGTGGCCCTGGTGCCGCCGGGCACCCCCGGGCCCTACCGGGTGCTACTGGGCATCTGGTCCGGCAAGACGCTGGGCGGTGCATCCCGGGAGGCAACGGAACGGGCGGAGCGGGGCGGGGGGTGAAACCGTCACCGCCCCCGGTCTCGCGGTCCGCGCCGCCGGCGGCATGCCGGCTACAGCACCACCAGCGCGTCCACCGCGCATACCCCCCGTCCTTCCGGCAGGACAAACAGCGGGTTGACGTCCAGTTCCTTGAGGGCGGGCCAATCCTGAGCGAGCCGTGCCACCTTGAGCATCACGTGGACCAGCGCCTCCAGATCACCCCGGGGCCGGCCGCGCGCGCCGCTCAGCAAGGGGTATCCCTTGACTTCCCGGACCATCTCCCACAGGTCTTCCTCGCTTACGGGCAGGGTCCTCAGGGCCACGTCCCGCAGGATCTCCACCCAGATGCCGCCCAGCCCGAAGCTCAATACCGGACCGAACACCGGGTCGCGGGTGACGCCCACCAGCACCTCCACCCCGCCGGTTAGCATTTTGCTCACCAGCACGCCCCGCACCACGGCGCCCGCCTTTTCCCCGGCCGCGGTAACGGCGGCGAAGGCCTCCCGTACCGCCCCGGCATCGGCGAGGTTGAGCCGCACGCCGCCGATCTCGGTCTTGTGGCTCAGTCCGGGTGCGTCCACCTTCACCGCCACCGGATATCCCAGTGCCGCGGCCGCCCGTACCGCCTCCTCCGGCGTGGCGGCGGCCCTCTCCGGTACCACGGGAATGCCGTAAGAGCCCAGAAGTTCCTTGGCCTCCCTTTCACCAAGCAGCGTGCCCGGGGGCAGAGAGCGCAGACCCGGCGGTACCGCCGTGGCGGATGCGGGGGGCGCCACTCGGACGGCACCGGCGCGGCGCAGTTTCCCCCGGTGTTGCGCCACGGCCACCAGGGCGCGGGCTGCGGTCCCGGCGTCGGCGACGAAGACTACGCCGTGCCGCAGCAGTTCGGGCACGGCCGTCCCGGGTGAACGGCCGGGAATGGTACCCACCAGCAGTACGGGCTTGTCCGTGGCCTGCTCCAGCGCCTTCAGCTGGCCCGGGGAATCCACGGTCTCGCTGAGCCAGTGGGACAGGACCAGGGCATCTACGCCCGGATCTGAAGCCACAACCGTTGCGGCGTCCCGGAGCAGGCCGGGGCGCAGCAGGTCCAGCCCCGTGAAGTCCACCGGGTTGCCCGTCGCCGCGAAGGAGGGCAGGTGGGGCCGCAACCTTTCGCGCGTCTGGGACGCGAAGGGCACCACTTCCAGGCCCGCCTCCGCGCACCGGTCCGCCACCAGCACGGCGTGGCCCCCCGAGGAGGCCAGAATGGCCACCCTCTTGCCTTCCGGCAGGCGGCCGGCGGCCAGTATGCCGAGCACCGCCGCCATCTCGGCCATGTCCTGTACCTGGATGACCCCCTTCTGGCGGAAAAACCCCGCGTAGACGGCGGCGGATCCGGCCAGGGCCCCGGTGTGTGAGCGGGCGGCCCGGGCCGAGGCCTCGTACCGTCCCGTTTTCAGGACGACGACCGGCTTGCCTGCCTCCCGCGCCAGGTCCAGGGCCGCGGCCAGCTTGGCGCCGTCCCTGACGCCCTCCATGTAGCCGGCAACGATCCTTACTTCTGGGTGGCGCGCGAAGTAGGCCAGGTAGTCCGCGAAATCGGTGGCCGCCTCGTTGCCGCTGCTTACGTAGAAGGCCACGTCCATCCCCGATTCCGCGCAAGCGGTCAGCACCGTACAACCGACCCCGCCGCTCTGGCTGATCAGGGCGATGCCGGGGTCCCACAAACCGTCGGGGGCGGGGAACTCGTAACCGTAGGCAAAGGCGGCCTGCAGCCGGTGGTGGCGGTTGACCACACCCATGCCGTTGGGCCCGCAGACGAGCAGACCCAGGCGGGCCGCGGCCCTCCTCAGTTCTTCCTGCAGCTCCTCGCCCGCTTCGTCCACCTCGCCGAAACCGGAGCTGAAAACGACGGCCGCCCTGACGCCCTTGCCGGCGCACTCCTCCAGGGCCGGGATCACCCGGGCCGCCGGCACCGCAATCACCGCCAGGTCCGCCGCTCCGGGAACGGAACTTACGTCCGGAAAACAGGTCAAACCGTCGATCTCGCGGTACTTCGGGTTCACCGGGTAGATGGGACCCCCGAAGCCTCCCCGGCGCAGGTTGTCCATCACGATGCCGCCGGGCTTGGTGAGGTCCGGCGAGGCGCCGACTACCACCACCGCGCCGGGGTAGAAGAGCGCTTGCCATGCCGCCTCCATAAGGTCGGGATTCACCTCTGCGAAGCCCTTTCCTTTCCGCCCCGGGAGCAGGGCAAAAAGCGTCATGTATCCTGACAGCCAATCCCCGGCGGCCCCTTCAAACCGGCAGGCCGCCGTCGGCCACCCTTGCAAGTTCCGTACCAGATTCGCGGCCGCCTTCCCGCCGCCGTTATATTTGCTCCCATCCCGATCGAATATCCGCCCTTCCTTTCCATTTGTTCCCACAGAGCCGTCCCGGGGAAAGGAGTCAGTATCAGTATGCAAACCTGCAGCAGGTCGACCTCGGTGCGGTGATAAACAAACCGCGGCACCCGCTGGCCGCGGCCAGTTTCACCAATTCCGCATCCCCTCAGGTTGTTCCCCGACCCAGCGGGGGAAAAGGAACCCGCGTTTTCCCTTCGTAGCGCGGCACTCCCGCATACGGGGCCACCAGGAGGACCCTCACGCCGGCCCCTCCTCCCCTCCCGCCGGGGTCGCGCAACGCTCCCTGAGCCGCTCGCACACCGAGGGGTCGCCCCGTACGGCCGAGGGCCGCACGCCCCTTTCCAGGGCCGCGGCCGCGGGCCCCACGATACGGCTTTCGAAGTCCCGGAACAGCCGCACGAACTCGGGCGTCACCCGGTAGCAGATCCACCGGCCGCAGCGGTCGTCCCGCACCACGCCCGCCTGGCGCAGGACCCGCAGGTGGTGGGAGACCAGCGGCTGCGACAGGCTCAGGGCCGCCATCAGCTCGCAGACGCACATCTCCTGCCCGGCCAGCAGCTCCAGGATGCGCAGGCGCGTGGGGTCCGCCAGGGCCTTGAAGTACGCGGCCAGTCGGCGCGGTTCCAACATTTTCGACCTCCGGTTGCGGTTTGACGGGTGCCCGGGGTACCGGGTTCCCGGGTACCCGCGGGCACGCCGGAGCGGTCGGGCCGGAGCCGGGCCGCCTTCGCGCCGCCAACGGCGCCCGGCTCCGGCCGGCCTCAGCGGGCTCCGGCCCGGACCCCGGCGGCCTGCGGGCCGGCGAAATAGCGCTCCCTGAACTTCAGGGCCACGTTGACCAGGCTGATGAGCACGGGGACCTCGATCAGGGGCCCGATGACCGTGGCGAAGGCCTGGTTGGACCCGATGCCGAAGATGGCCACGGCCACCGCGATGGCCAGCTCGAAGTCGTTGCTGGCCGCGGTGAAGGACACCGCCGTGGTCTTGGCGTAGTCGGCACCGATCCGGCGCACCACGAAAAAGGTCACGAACCACATCAGGAAGAAGTAGCACGTAAGGGGTATGGCCACCCGCACCACGTCCAGGGGCAGGCGCACGATGTACTCGCCCTTCAGCGAGAACATCACCACGATGGTGAAGAGCAGCGCCACCAGGGTAATGGGGCTGATCCTGGGCGCGAACACGTTCTCGTACCAGTCCTTGCCCTTCAGGGAGAGCAGCGAGAAGCGCGTGATCACGCCGCCCAGGAAGGGAATGCCCAGGTAGATGAAGACCGTCTTGGCGGCCTCGGCCATGGAGACGCTCACGTTCAGGCCTTTCACCAGGCCGAGCCAGTTCAGGCCCACGGTGATGAAGAGCCAGATGTACACGGCGTAGAACAGCACCTGGAACACAGCGTTGAAGGCCACCAGGCCCACGGCCAGCTCGCGGTCCCCTTCCGCCAGCTCGTTCCACACGATGACCATGGCGATGCACCGGGCCAGCCCCACCAGGATGACGCCGATCATGTACTCGGGGTAATTGTGCAGGAAGATTATGGCCAGCACGAACATCACGATGGGCCCGGCGATCCAGTTCTGGAACAGGGAAAAGCCGAGCAGCCTGACGTCCCGGAAGACCCGGCCCATCTCCTCGTACCTGACCTTGGCCAGGGGCGGGTACATCATGAGGATCAGGCCCACGGCGATGGGAATGGAGGTCGTGCCCACCTGCATCCCGGCGATGAGGGCGGTCACGCCGGGCGCAAAGTAGCCCAGGGCGATCCCGAAGGCCATGGCCAGGAAGATCCAGAGGGTGAGCAGCTTCTCCAGGGTGGAAAGTCGTTTTGCCTCCGCCACCTATAGCACTCCCCGTCAGTTCTTATTCGCAAGCAGGTTGTCCGGCATGCCCTCGACAAAAACGCGGATTTCGTCCCTTACGCGCCGGAAAACCGCCAGGATTTCGTCCTCGGTGCCGGTGGCCGCGGCCGGGTCCTCGAAGGCCCGGTGCACCAGCTTTTTGGCCGGGAAGAAGGGACAGCCCTCGCGCGCGTCGTCGCACAGGGTGACGGCTACGTCGAACTCCCGCCCGGCGAATTCCCCCAGGCTTTTGGCGCGCTGGCCGCCGATGTCCACCCCGGCCTCGGCCATGACCCTCACGGCCAGCGGGTGGACCCGGGTGGGCGCGGTGCCGGCGGAGTAGGCCTCGATCTGCCCCGCCTTGAGGTGCCGCGCCCAGCCCTCGGCCATCTGGCTCCGGCAGGAGTTGTGCGTGCACAGGAATAGTACCCGGAGCGGTCGCCGCTCCATCCATCTCACCTCCTCGGGCCTGGTCCGCCGCGCCCGGTTACCCACCCCCGCCCGGCACGGGGCCGCGCCCACCGCCGGGCCAGAAGACGTCCGGCCACGGGTCCGGGCACCCGCCGGGCACGCACAGCGTGCGCTCAGGAAATCTCCTCCGCGATGATCTTCTTGAGTTCGGCCTTACCGGGTACCCGGCCGGCAACCCTGACCTTGCCGTTTATCACCAGGCCGGGGGTCATGAACACGCCGTACTGGGCGATGCGGTCCAGGTCCTGGACCTTTTCCACGTCGGCGGCCACGCCCAGTTCGGCCAGCACGTTGAGCACTTCCTTCTCCAGGGCCTGGCACCGGGCGCAGCCCGGACCCAGCACCTTGATCTCCATGGCCTTCGTCGCCACCTCCTCTCCGGGATCGCATTGCGGGAGGTTAAAGCGCCGCGCGTAGGCCCGCCTCAGGGCCCGGGCGTACTGCCCGGCCGCGGTGTCGGGCACGAAGTTCCGGCGCCGGAAGCGGCCGAGCAGTTCCTCCTCCAGCCGCACGGGGTCCTCCGGGCCCAGGCCCCGGACCTCCTCGAGGATCTCCTCCAGACCCACCACCCCCACCCTCCGGCCGCCGACCTCCAGG
>Ga0209225_1002760_pt1 | contig 15369 bp, 14 predicted proteins | sample WasSprMetagenome_FD_184732 | JGI IMG/M metagenome (GOLD analysis project Ga0209225, IMG submission 184732) | Sulfidic aquatic microbial communities from Washburn Spring, Yellowstone National Park, USA - WS (SPAdes) (version 3) | ecosystem: Environmental > Aquatic > Thermal springs > Hot (42-90C)...
CCCTTCCCTGATATTCTTCTTTTATGGTCTTGTATGCAAGGTACTCGAGAGTCCTTGAGGTCGGATCATCTGTATCGTCGATCAGCATGTGAACGTCTGAGTTAAATCTCCTAGCTACTTCAAAAACAATATCCACATGTCGTTTTTGATCCGGCTCATATTCTACCCAAGGAATGCCTCCTACAACATCTGCTCCCAGCTCCATGGCTTGGTAAAGCAGCTCCTCTGTGCCCTCGTCCTTCAGTATTCCTTCTTGTGGAAAGGCTACTACTTGCAAATCCACATGGTTAGCGCGTTCTCTTTTGACTTCTAGAAGTGCCCTAACAGGTCTAAGTCCGCCGATGGTATCTACGTCTGCAAAGGCCCTGATCCTTGTCGTTCCATAGATCACGGCAAGATCGATTACAATGTTCACCCTGCGCTTTATGTCCTGAATGGTGTACTTTTTTTTATATTCCCATGTCCTTCTTATTCCTCCTTCGCACGTGTCCACGTCTCCACCGATAATATCTCCAATTAGGGCCTTGTCCGGATGAATATGAATGTTCACAAAAGCCGGGGATGTTAGTCTGCCGCCAACGTCGATTTCCACATCCCCCCTTTGCCTTATTTTATCGGATATCTCAACAATTTTTCCATTTTTCACGCCTATGTCTTTTAATTTCTCATGTTCTCTCAACTTAGCCTTTCTCAATATTAGATCCAATTGCGTCACCTCATCTGAAATGACATCAATTAATTTTTGACAAATGTACCAATAAATGTTCCTACATTTCGTTCTGCGTGATTTTAAGAGGTGGTTTTACCGATTGATTACCGTCTTAGGCTGGCGGGGTGGCAAAAACCCGGGTGAGGAACAGGATGAACTTTAAGTGTCCGGCCTGTAAATCGGACTCCTAGAAGACCGGCCGCAACAGAAGCAGCCACCAGATGTATAAATGCGGGTCATGTGGGAGTAAGTTCAACAAGAGGACGGGGGCTCCCTTCTGACACATGAAGAAGGAGGGAAAGGAGGTCCTAGTTGCTGCACTACTTTACACGAAGTATCCGCTGTCGACATATCAGGTGGTCGAGCTGCTTGAGCTCTTCGGGATCAAGGTCTCGGCATCATCCGTGGGAAGATGGACGCAGCGCTTCGGCGTCTCGCTGAAGAAAATCGCTAGGCTCTACAGGTGAAGATATCCCCTATCTAGCACGTGGATGAGAAGTTCGTGCCCCCACAAGAGGGAGCCGTCGGAGAGGTGGAAGGAGAAAAGGGTCTGGGCTTACCAGATGCCCTTCCTCGACTCCGAGGGCAACGTCGTCGCCAGCTAAATCGACCCGCAAAGCACGAAAGCAATAGAAAGGTATTGAGGCGAACAGGGGGTTGGCTTCTGGACATCGTCGTAAGCGATACAGTATCTCCGATCGGGGGAAAACGTGCTTGGCAAACGCCCGAGGCATTTCGATGATCATTTCAATGGTAAGCTGATCTCTTATGGCAGGTGCATCGCCTCGATTAGCAATAACAAAATTGAGTGTTACTTCTACAAATAGCGAAGATCCCTCCAATGTGGGGTTTGAAAAATCCGAAGCGGTAGACGCTTCTACAAAATACACCATTTCAATTTCTCTAAAAAGGAAGGTGAAGTTAATTCTTGGCTATCTCGGTCTAAAGCCGAACTCGATCCAACGAAATTATTTACATCACAAGAATTTTATGAACCAGAGCGTATAGATCAACTAGGCTCAAGAACGGACAACGGAAAACCCAAACTCATTAAATTATGCTTTATAACCGCTTCACAACTTTGGGGACCAAACTTTTGGAATACCTATCAAGAGGAATAGTCATGATTTAGGTTACATCGATCATAAAATTTTAGCGGTTTAGAAAAGCCACCACCCGACATGGAGCTGCTTCGCCATCTTTAATTTTCATGGGGAAGCAGCCGATAAACAGTCTTTTATTCAGCAATTTCTCGATTTCACCACCAATATTTTCAACGTGTATCAGACCTTTTGGAAAGAGTTTTGTATGCATTAAGTGATAGTTTTCCTCAGGAAATACTTCCAAAACTGGCTTTCCGATCTTTTTCTCGAACTCTTGCTTCAAATCCGGTCTGAGGTTCCGAATAGCTCCATTCATCGGATGATCAGCCGATCCACAGTCAACTCCAATCCACTTAAGCTTCATTTCCAAAGCCCATTGCGCAAATTCTAAGTAAGGGCCAGGATGCCTACACATATACTTTTCCTCATCCGCTGTCTTGCTTTCTATGGAGTATTTATGAAAACCCGTGTGAATAATGAGTATGTCTCCTTCTTTGACCCTCATTTTTTTTGTTATATGTTCTGGTTTTATGATATCCCATTCCCCAACCTCGTCACTGACATCAACGATCACTCCCTCGCCGCAGAGTTCTTCTAACGAAATGCTGGCAATATCGCGGCCGTTCGAAACGAAATGCAACGGTCCATCTAAGTGAGTGCTTATATGGGTCGGTGTTTCTATCATTTGTCCATTCACTCTGTTCGTGGCAAGTTTTTTAATATAATATAATTTCGGTGTTGGATAGCCCGGCCATGGCCAAGAATCGATACCCCAAGGTTGTGTCAAATCAAAAATTTTCATTTAACTCACACCACGTTTCGCATTTCTGTATGTTTTGTCATTTTTTTCATATATAAACATTTGGTTGGAAGAACGACTGAGTTTTCATCTATAATTTCGAAATAAACTGATTGGTTAAAAGTAAGGAGTTTATTGACAGAATCATAATAGAACAACTTAGATTCTTATTGTTAAATTTTTATCGTGTTTTATCTATCAACAGCTTAAAATCTCGCTTTTTTGAATCGTTCTCGCGATTATTTTTCCATTTCGAATCACATACAACCTGCTAGGTCTTAATCTCAACGCCTCTCTGACGTTTGGAGCCTCGATGATATTCAGATTTGCACGATTCCCCACCTTAATTCCATATTCATCAAGCCGCATTGCTCGAGCAGCATTAAATGTGATCATATCATAAACTATCTCCGCCGTTTCATTCGAGTTATATTGGGCAGCGTAAGCCAGCAACAAACCATAGTCCAGAGGATCTCCTGTGCCGTAAAGGTGGAATTGATCACAAATAGTATCCTGCGAAGTGGTGACGTTCACACCAGCTTTCACCAAATCTCTAACTCTGGTGATTCCTCGGGTTCTTGGTTCAGGATCTATGCCCATTATGGCTAATATCGCGGGATTAACACATATGTTAATATTCGCTTTTTTCACTAAACTGATCACTTTTTGGGCGTGTGCGTCAGTTTGCCAAGCTAATGACACGCAGTGCCCTGCTGTAACTCTTCCCTGATAACCTTCTCTGATCGTCTTGATAGCTGTATACTCCAAGTATCTTGAAAACGGATCTTTTATTTGGTCCAGATGAAAGTCAATATCTACGTTATACCTCTTTGCAATTTCAAAAACGATATCTACATGCTTTTTTCCATCGTCATCGCTCCACTCAAGAGCTGGCATGCCGCCGATCAAATCGGCACCCAGATCCATCGATTTATACAACAATTCTTCGGTGCCCTCATCAACAAAAATTCCCTCTTGCGGAAATGCTACCACTTGTATATCAGCAATGTCTTTACATTCCTTCTTTGCTTCCAGCACACCTTTCAAGGCAGTAAGCCCACAAATTGAGTCCACATCTGCATTAGCTCTAATTTTTGTGCAACCATATCTTACGCTTGCCTCGATAGCCTTTACGGCTCTACTTTTTACATCTTCAACTGTATACTTTCTCTTTATATCATGCATTAATTGTAGAGACTCTTCAAGAGTTTCAAAAGTACTGATTCTACCATCAAGAGCTGTAAAAGCCTTGTCTAAGTGAAGATGCGGGTCTACAAACGTCGGTGTAACAAGGTTTTGTTGAGCATCTATAGTTTCTTCGGCAGAAACGTTTAAACCGTGGCGAATGTCTATTATTTTTCCTGTTTCATCGATCAAAATATCAACTGAATCTTTCGTTTCTCTTAATCGCGCATTTTTAATCAAAATACTCATTAATTTTCCCAACCAAATTGGAGAGCTAACTCAAATATAAACCCTTCAACTAGTTAAAAAACAGAACCGCCATAAGATTCGCAAAAAAGCGTTTCAACCGCCTGCAAGCGGGGGGTAAATAACAATAACGTCTCCATTTTGCAGCGGTCTGTCCAAATCCTCAGGCAGGCGCACCGTTTTTCCGTTCAAGGAAACAAAAACCCAGTCGAGCAGATTGTTCGCCTTATCAAACATCTCATTTTTTAAATTTTCCCCGAAATTTTTGACCAGGGCCTCAAACAAACCCCTGATGTTTTTCACCCCGGAGACTTCTGTCTCACTTACCCCTGCCGCATCACGAAAGGCTCCGATAAACTTCACTTTAACCTTCATACGGTGTTTACCTTGGAACAATTAGGCTATAAAATTTTTCTAAACGAGATGATAAAAAAGAAGCTACCCGTAGAGCATCGCCACAATGACGATGAAAGTAAAAATCAAAACGCCAGCGGCTATCAGGATTTCACTTTGCGTCGTTTTTGCTTTCGCCAAGTGGATTTTCCTTACGCTTTTTCTGGCGATCATGGCCAGCAGGGCAAAAATACCGGCAAGGCTCTGCGCCACATAGCTGAACCACCAAGGAGCTGCCGAATAAGCCTCTTCAGTTATCGTCCCGGCCCAGAAACCGGCGTCAAAACCAAAACAGATGACGATGCTGGCAACAGCGAAAAACGCTCCGATAAAAGCCAAGGGATGATAATCGCCCAACTCCAAGTAGGACATCCCAATCGCCAAGAAAGATGTGTAATAAACGATCGACACCAGAGAGTATTTCCAGTCATTGGCCCCGGTTATGATAAACGAAAGCGCAAACATCACTATGACTAAAAATGAAATTCCTAAGAACAGCCCACCAACCATCCTTTTATCCGGGCCTGCGCTTTTTCCCGTGAGCTCTCCACCAAGTCTGCTGAATGTTAAAATGGCTCCGGCCATCATCAGCGGATCAGAAACATACATCAAATCCCAAGATACGCCGGGAAAATTCAAAGAAGCCTCAACCAGCTTTCCGACCACCAGTATGATTATACCTAAGGTGAAAATCAGGTTCTTCCATCCTGACCACCACCTGAAAACAAAGGGCAACGGAATTAAAATGCAGCTCAGCGCAAGTGAGAGCAACAGTACCGGATCCATGTATTCACTAGGTCGACGTTTACGCCGCAGTATATATATCTTCCGCCGGGCTACGCATTGAAAGCAATGGTTCATGAAAAATCAAATATTCGGATTGGAAATCACTGCAGCGGTTTTCGCAGATCCGAATTTATACCTAGCACCTGATTTGGAGGAAACACAGCTAAGACAGAATTCTCCCATTCGGGAAATTTTACGACCCACAAATTTTTATGAAAGTCAGCTTATGAGGTCGTGGGGAGAAAATGGAAAAACTGAATGAAATTTTATCAGAAATAGATGAAAGAAAGGAGGAGCTTTTGAAATTTGCCCTGAAACTGATCTCATTCAAAACACCGAACCCCCCGGCCAAGAACACCCTGCCGGCGCAAAAATGGCTGGCCGCAGAAATGGAAAAAATTGGCATGGATGTTGAAATGGTGGATGTTTATCCTGGAGAACCAGACGTGGTCGGAATTCTCAGGGGAAAAGGTAAGGGAAAGACACTGGCCTTCAATGGCCACATAGATGTCGCCGAGGTTAAGGAGGATGAGAAATGGGACTTTGAACCCTTCAAGGGCTTTTACGATGAAAAATACCTCTACGGCCGCGGCGCAACTGATATGAAAGGTGGCCTGGCCTCGGCCTTCTTTGCCTTAAAAGTAATCGCCGAGAGTGGCATGGAGCTGAAACACAACGTGATGATGCAGTCGGTGATCGGTGAGGAGGCCGGAGAACCGGGAACTAAAAGGCTTCTCGAAAAGGGATACAAGTGCGACTTCGCGATAATACCGGAGCCCAACTCCCTAGAGGTTCAGGGACAGGGGGGTGTAATAACCTTCTGGATAAAGATAAAGAGCCCTGAGGTTTACCACGACGCTGTCAGACACAAGATGATACATGCAGGCGGTGGGGTGGCGGCCGCAAACACCATAGAAAAAATGTGCAAGATAATCGAGGGGATGCAGGAGCTGGAAAGATACTGGGGTGTCATGAAGAGATACCCCAAGATGTCACCGGGAGCCAACACCATCAACCCATCAGTAATTGAAGGCGGGAGGAATCCGATATTCATCCCGGATGAATGCAGAATATGGTACACCGCCCACTTTTTGCCCAACGAAGACGTCGACGACATCAAGAAGGAAATCACCCAGCATGTGATGAATGTGGCCAAAGCAGACCTGTGGCTGAAAAACCACCCGCCGGAGATAACTTGGGGCGGAGAATCATTGGTCAGAGAAAAGGGGGAAATTTTTCCCTCCGCCCACATTGATGAAAACAACCCATATGTGAGACTTCTCCTGCAAACTAGAGAAAGGGTACTGGGTAAAAAGCCAGAAGTATCAATCTGGCCCTCGGTATCAGACGCCGGGTGGTTCTCAAAGTTCGGGATACCTTCTGCCATCTGCGGCCCGGGTAAAATCGAAGAGGCCCACATTATCAATGAAAAGGTGAGCATTAAAGAGCTGCTAGACGCGGCCAAGCTCTACGCGGCCTACATACTGAACTTCAACGAAAAATCGTGGTAAAGGATGAAGAAAATTTTCCAGATAAAGAATATGCCCCCGGCAGTCGGTTATTCGCGAGCGATTAGGGCCGGAAACTTTCTCTTCATCTGCGCTCAAGTTCCTGAAAATGAAAAGGGGGAAACTGTGGGGGAGGGAAACTTTGAGGTGCAAGCGAAGCAAGTTTTCGAGAACCTGAAAAAAGTGGTGACACAGTCCGGTGGAAATCTGAAAAATATAGTTGAGATAACCGCTTTTCTAACGGACATGAACAACGTGGATAAGTTCAGAGAGGTGCGGAGAAAATATTTTGAGGATTACTGGCCCGTCTGTACGATTGTGGAAGTGAGCAGACTTATTTCTGAAAAATGGATGATCGCCGTGAAAGCGATCGCATACTTTGAATGACCGCGTGTCTCTGGAAAAGACTTAAGTAAAATCATCAGCAACGATGGATGAGGCATAGCGATGTTTGAATTCAGGATCGTGCCCAAGATAATTTTCGGCGCGGGGGGCGCTGAAAAAACTGGTGATGAGATAAAAAGACTGGGTGGAAACAAAGTTCTCATCGTCACGGACAAGGGGTTGATGAAGACCGATCTGGTGAAAAAGGTAACTTCGTCTTTCAAGGAAATCGAATTCACCATCTTTGATGGTGTTGATCCAAATCCGAAGGACTCCAACGTTGAGGAAGGCTTGAGGATCTTAAAAGAAAAAAATTGTGACCTGATCTTGGGGCTCGGCGGCGGGAGCCCGATGGACGTAGCCAAAATTATCGCCGCGATGGCAACCAACCCAGGCGACCTCTGGGACTATCAGGGCCTTGAAAAGTTCAGGTATCCACCGCTGCCCTTAGTCCTGATCCCGACCACCGCCGGCACCGGAAGTGAGGTGAGCCGGGCAGCCATGATAACCAGCAGCAGCAGAAAAAGAAAAACACTTTTTTTGAGCTGGCATCTTACCGCAAGAACGGCAATTTTGGATCCACTGCTGACCCTTGGATTACCACCAAAAATCACCATATGGTCGGGGATGGATGCTCTTTCCCACGCCATCGAGTCCTATCTCTCCAACATGGCAAACCCATTAACCGACGCGTTCGCAGAAAAGGCGATAAAGCTGATAGCCGATAACATTGAAAAAGTGGTGAAAAACGGGAATGATGTGGAAACCAGATCCAACATGCTGCTGGGTAGCCTGCTGGCCGGAATAGCCACCGCAAACGCCAGGCTGGGAAACGTTCACGGGCTGGCTCACGCCATAGGGGGGCAATATGATCTGCCACACGGGCTGCTCTGCGGTGCACTGCTTCCAATTGTGATGAAATATAACCTGGAATATTGTGTGGAGAAACTCAAAAATATCGCCGCAATTTTGGATGAAAATGCGAGAAAACTTTCATCGAGGGAAGGTGCTGAAAAAGCCGTAGAGCTGGTCAGCGACCTGTGTCAAAGGCTGGGGTTGCCGCTAAAGCTTGAAGAAATTGGATTGAAAGATGAAGATATACCTGACCTGGTGGAAAAAACTGATATAATCCCATCTAACCCTCGACCCACAACTAAGGAAGACCTGTTCGTGCTTTACCGGATGGCCATCTCTGGCTCCGTTTAAAAGGGCAGAGGCTTGATGTATTTCTTTCTCCTCTCCAGGAGGTCGGCCGCCAGCTCCGCATGTTTCTGAATGATCTCGCCCAGATCCACCTTGGTCAGCTTTCCGCCCGCGACGACAACCTCCCCGTCAACCAGCACCGTGTCCACCGAGTTGCCCAGCGAGGAATAGACCAAGTTCTGGCAGATGTTCGAGTACTCGCCGAAGTGGATGGGCCTCATGTTGGGGACATTCAGGTCCAGCAGGATGATGTCGGCCTTCTTCCCGACCTCCAGGGAGCCGATCTCCCTCTCCATCCCCAGCGCCCGGGCGCCGTTCAGCGTCGCCATCTCCAGCACCTTCATCGCCGGCATCTTGGAGGCGTCGGTGAACCTCGATTTCTGGGCCAGGGAGGCGAACTTCATCGTCTCAAACATGTTGAAAGTGTCATTACAGGCTGAATCATCCGTCCCCAGACCCACGTTGACGCCGAGATCTATCAGCTCGGGGACCTTGGCGAGGCCGTTGCCGAGCTTGGCGTTGGAAACCGGGTTATGCGAGATGTGGGTGCCAGTCTCGGCGTAGAGCCTCATCTCCCGCTCCGAAAGCCAGACGCAGTGGGCCGCGACGACATCGGGGCCCATGACGCCGAACTCGTAGGCACGCTCCGTTGGCCTTTTGCCAAACTTCTTCAAACAGGCTTCAACTTCTCCCTTGGACTCATTGAGGTGGATGTGGATGCCTGTATGGTACTTGTCCGCGAGTTCTCTGGCCTTTAACAAAAACTCATCAGATGAGATCGGAAGCCATTCCACGCCAAACCAGACCTTAATTTTTCCCCCAGAAGAATGAAGCTCTCGAAAAGCCTTTTCATTTTCTTCCAGCGTCGGCTGCCCTTCCACCAGATCCGCAGCTTCACTGGATAAAAATGCCCTGATTCCCATGTCCTTTGCTGCCCGCGCCATTTCAAAAATATAAGCATACATAAGGTTGATCGTGGTAGTCCCGGTGAGAAGTGCCTCCGAAAAAGCTAGGCAGGCCGAAAAATAGGCATCTTCTGGTTTCATTGCGGCCAAATAAGGATATAGAATTTCCTCCGCCCATTGCTCCAGACCCATGTGCTCGCCAACTCCTCTGATTATCGTTCCGGGGTGCAGGTGCAGGTTGACCAGGCCGGGCATCACCACCTTGTCCTTGGCGCTGATCACGACATCGGGCTTGTGCCTTCTTTTCACCTCGCTGGAATCACCGATGTCAACTATCCTGTCGCCCTCCACGAGGACCGAGGCGTTTCTGAGGATCTCGCGCTTGGGATTCATGGTGACAACAATCCCGTTGTCAATCAAAATTTTCTCGGCCATTCTTCCACCACACAAATAATTTAGAGACCAAAGGATGATTTAGGTTTTCCGTCCTTGGTCCAGCCTTGCAATTCATAGTATTTGTCCAGCATCTGGTTGAACTTTTCAGGGTCTATGCTCTTGCCTCTGGCCGGGCCTTCCCCCTCAAGCGGCCTAGTCATTATCTTCGGGAGGTAATCGTCCTTGCGATCAAATCCATGTCTTACATTAAACTCCCTGACCATGCTCCAGACCTTGGCCCCCAGAGATTTCAGCTGCTCTCTGGTGAAATTGTAACCAAGGGCCCTTAACCACTCACTACCAAGATCTTCAAGATAAACCGGGCTGGCAAAGTCGCAGATGGCCAAACACCAGAGGGCCGAGTTGTTGTCATGATCCTCCTTGACAAACCTTGGAGCCTTGTCATAGTCGTAAGGCGCATCTCCCCAGAAAGTCGTTGGACCCACCGCCCAAGATCTCTTGTGACAGGCCCCACGATCACTTGTCGCGTAGGCGAGGGCCATCGCCACGCTGCCACGAGGATCATAACCCGGATAGCCCATCCCCTTGCACTCGGCGATGAAATCTTCGCCTCCAAAAACTGAGGCTGCTTTTTTCAACCCATCGGCCAAAGTGTTTCCGAGACGACCATCCCTGTGAGCGATGGCCTCAATAACCTGAATGCACTTCTCCACATCACCAAATTTTATATCGAAGATTTTGATCCCCTCCTCATTACACCGCATCAGCCAGCCGATGATATTTCCGACCTCAATGGTGTCTATGCCGTATTCCCCGCAAAGTGAATCAAGCTTGGATATGGCGCTTAGGTCGTCGATACCACAATTGGGCCCCAGCATCGCAATCGTCTCATATTCGGGCCCCTTTCTCGTTTCGATCTCGAATTTGCCCTTCAATTTCAACGCGTAACCGCAGGCCAGCGGGCAGAAGTAACAAGTCTTTCTTTCCTTAACACTCTCTTTAACTTTTTCCGGACCGATGCTGTCGTAGCCGAAAAACCTGCCCATTCTCCATCCCAGCGAGGGTAGTAGCCCAGCACTTTGGGAGGAAAAGGTGGTCCCCGCCGTGCCGATCTGAATCGCCCACTGAGTCCCAGGATTTTCCCTCAGTTTTTTCACATACGCGGCCGCCAAGTCCCTAATTTCCTTGGGTAAAGCTGGCGGATCACTTTTGACGACAACACACTTGAGATTCTTTGATCCCATGACGGCTCCGGCACCACCCCTGCCAGCGTGGTGAGTCCCCCGATCGGAAGAGATGGTGGCGTACCTCACCATTTTCTCACCCCCCACGCCGATCCCCGCGATTTCCGCACCATCGCCAAATTTCTGGTATAGTTCGAAAACGCTCTTTCCTCTCAACTCTGGGGCCGGCACCAACTCAGCATTGCCGTGGTCCACTAAAAGATAACACATCTCCTCGGCCTTTCCCTCAAAAATTATCGCCACGTGCCCGGGAAGCCCAAACCTCAACTTGGCCGGGAACATCCCTCCAGAATAGGAGTCCAAGAAAGTCCCGGTCAGAGGAGATTTTGTGCTCACCACTAGCCTGGATGTGGTCGGAGCCAGCCCGGTCAAAGGACCCCAGCTGAAAATCAACCTGTTTTCTGGAGAAAGTGGATCTGTTCCTGGTTTCACTTCTTTCAGCATGTAAAAAGCAGCGACCCCCTTCCCCCCTATAAGCTCCTTCGCTCCTCTTTCAAGCGGCTCGGATTTCACCGAACCGCTGGTCAAATCCACGCGCAAAATTTTGTCCAGCTTAAAATTTTCTGTTATCTTTTCACCCATCATACTTCCAAAAAAGGGTATTAATATCATTCGCTTTCAGAAGATCAACGGTGAATAAAATAGTGGCAATGAATTAAATTACAAAAGGTTTCAGCTCATGCTTTCATCTTCTTCGCTGCCTCAAGGATGGCCTTCACTATTTTTACATACCCGGTGCACCTGCAAAGGTTGCCGTCAATCGCGCGCCTTACCTCCTCCTCGGTTGGATTTGGGTTCTTCTCCAGAAGGGCCTTGGCCGTCAAAATCATTCCTGGAGTACAATAGCCACACTGGATCGCCCCCGCCTCGATAAATGCTTCCTGAATCGGGTGCAGTTTACCTTTATCAGCAATCCCCTCAATAGTAACTATCTTCCTACCATCGGCTGAAGCCGCTAGGACCAGACAGGACGTCATTGGCTTTCCGTCAATTAGCACGGTGCAGGCCCCGCATTCCCCCGTCCCGCAGCCGTATTTCACTCCAGTCAAGCCAAGCTGGTCCCGGAGAACGTGAAGCAGTGTCCAGTGGGGTTTCACCTCAACAACATAGTCCCTGCCGTTCACGTTCAGAGTGACGCGTATCATCTTCTGCCCCTTTCCCACCATCTCAGGCCCCTCCAAACCTCTCCATTAAGTTCAAAAGAGCGCGCTTCGTCAAAACCTCGGCAACCGACCTGCGGTATTCGGCCGGGGCTCTGACATCGCTTATCGGCTTAGTCTCCTCCGCGGCTTTCCGGGCCACATCAACCATTATCTGGGAAATTTCCTTTAGTCCTTTGCCCTCAAGCATTCTCTCTGCCGCCTTGGCCCTGATCGGCGTCGGTGCAACTGCGCCGAGGACTATTCTGGCGGCTTTACAGAGGCCATCGTCAACCGTCAGGCGAACTGCAACGTTGACCTGGGCAATATCCTCGCTCGTGCGGCCTTTTTTGAGAAAAACTGCTTTAGTATTGGCGGGGGCTCTGGGGACGAATATTTCCGCAAGCAGCTCTCCCCTTTTCAAGACCGACTTTTTAGGGCCTATAAAGAAGTCTTCCAAAAACACCCTCCTCTTCCCCCTGGGGCCAATTATCCTCGCCTCGGCGTCGAGCGCTATCAGCGACGGGGGCATGTCAGCAGATGGCGCGGCGTTACAGATGTTTCCTCCGATGGTAGCGAAGTTCTTCGTCAGCGGCGTGCCCATGTCCCACGTTGACCTGGCAATCACATCATAGGGTTCCTCCCTGAGTTCCGGTGAAGCCGCGATATCGTTCAGGGTAGCCAGGGCACCTATCCTCACGCCCCGCGCCCCCTTTTTGATGTAGTTCAGCGGCAGGCGGGAAATATCAACTATGTATTCCACGTGTGGAGGTTTCGCCACCAGAAGGTCGGTGCCGCCAGCCAAAATTGCTGCGGCCCCGCCAAATCTCTTGAGAAGACTGACAGCCTCCCTGACGGTCGCAACCCGGAAATATTCCTTAGGCCGGAATAAAGGCATTTTATCGGTGAGCACTTTTCTCAAAAGTTAAAAAATCTTTCTGCAGACAATTAATATTCTCGAAAAAAACATTAATCTTTGATCGCGAATGACAGAGGATATCGACCTTCTCATCAAAAATGCCCGATTGATCGATAAAGAAAATACAGTGGATATAGCGATTAAGGGGGAGACGATAATCCTGGTCGGCGAGGAAATAAACCTGCCAGCAAAAAAAGAACTGGACGCCGCGGGAAGATTAACCATCCCGGGATTCATTGATGCCCACATGCACCTGGATCATGCCTGCCTCGGCGGGGATGCGAAATGGATCCCACGCACCCACGAAGAATCGGAAAAAGTTATCAGAAGTGGAAGAAAAGCCATCGACGCTGAAGGTGTCAAAGAAACGGCAAAAAATGCAGCGAAAATGGTTTTGAAAAACGGGACCACTGCTGTGAGGACGCACGTTAACGTCGACCGGCTCTTTGGGCTGAGGGAATTGAAGGCCATGCTGGAAGTTAAAAGGGAATGCGCGGGGTGGATGGATATGCAGCTGGTGGCCTTTCCCTCCCGGGAGGCTCTAACGCAATCCGGGGAAAGCGAACGGTTGCTCAGGCAAGCCATGGAGCTGGGAGCAGAAGTTGTCGGCGGCCTGCCCAACGTCGACCCCGATCCTGAGGGTTATCTGGACATCATTTTTGATGTGGCAAAAAAATACGGCGCCAAGATTGACCTTCACGTTGATGAAACAAATAACCCTCAAAGTCGGGTTTTGGAGCTCTTCGCCGAAAAAACCATGGAGAACGGCTATGAAGGCAAGGTGGTGGCGAGCCACTGCAGCGCGTTGTCCGCTTATGATGAAGAATACACAAGGAGAGTTATAGCCAAGGTCCGGGAGGCTGAAATGAGCATCATCGCCAACCCCTTCACCAATATCTACATCCTGGACCGAAACGGAAAACCAAACGGGATCACCCGGGTGAAGGAGCTGCTCGACGCTGGCGTAAATGTGGTCTATGCCACAGACAACTTCAACGACGGCTATAATCCCCTGGGCAACGGGGACATGCTACTAGCAGCTCTTTTTTTGGCCTACCAGAAAAAGCTTGACGGCAAGCGTGTTTTTTCAACGCTGTTAAAAATGGGAACCACGGCGGCGGCAAGGGCTACGGGAATAATTGAAAACTATGGAATTAAGGAGGGTGGAAAAGCAGACCTCGTGATACTCGATGCTGAAGCTGCGTGGGAAGCCGTTGTATTTCAGGCAAAAAGGGTTCACGTGATCAAAAATGGAAAAATTGTTGTGAGCAACGGCAATTTGATAATTTGAAAAAAATCGTGATTTCAGAGCCAGCCCCTAGCTTCCATTGTTTCAACAATCCTGGTGGCGGCCAACGCCAAAGCTGATTTTCTCAAACTAACACCTTTTCTTACTGAAAATTGCAGCGTCTCCTCGAATGCCTCCAGCAGTGTTTCTTTTATTGTGGCAAAAGTCTCTTCCTTTTTACTCTTGCTTCCAGACTTGCCCTTCCGCCATTCATCATAGCTGGCAACCACGCCGCCCGCATTGGCGAGGAAATCGGGGACCACTATTTTCCTGTTTTTAAGCAGTATCTCATCCGCATCCTTGGTAACCGGGGCATTAGCGCCTTCGACTATCAAATCAGCTTTGATGTTTCCTGCATTCTCCTTTGTTATGACATTCCCTACCGCTGCCGGCACCAGCAGGTCGACATCCAACTCCAGCAGCTTCTCGTTGGTTATGCGGCTGCCGCCGAAGCCGCACACGGTGCCATTTTCCCGGGAATATTTCTTGAGCTCCTCAATATCGATGCCGTCTTTACAAAAAGTTCCCCCTTGAACATCTGACACCGCAACTATCTTGGCGCCCATCTTCGAGAGAAACTCACAGGTCCATGAGCCAACATTACCGAAACCCTGCACCGCCACGGTAACGTCGGAGATATCCTTTTTCAAAAACTCCTGAACGGCCCGCTCCGAGATCACCGAAACTCCATAACCCGTTGCTTCCTTCCTGCCGGGCAGGCCACCGATGCCTATCGGCTTCCCCGTCACCGACTCCCTGATGTGGGTCTCCCCAAAAATTACCGCCATCTCCCTGGGCCCCGTCCCCAAGTCTGGAGCCGGGACGTAGTTTCCCGACAACAGTTCATTCCTGAGCTCATGCGCATAGCCCTCCATGATGATCTGCTTTGTCTCCGGCGGTAGGTTGCTGTCAGCAGCTATGCCCGACTTCGCCCCCCCGAAAGGAAGATCCATCAGTGCATTTTTATAACTCATTATCTCCGCCAGCTGGGCGACCTCTTCAAGGGTGACATCTTTGGACATCCTTACGCCACCTTTGCCCGGTGGCCCGCGTGCGGCGCTGTGGTAGACCAAATAAACATAGATGAAACCCTTGACTCCGGGAATGTGCCTCCTGATTCTGCACCTGATAATCCTGTCCGGCTCGCTCAACAACTTGTAGG
>Ga0209225_1002763_pt1 | contig 15364 bp, 10 predicted proteins | sample WasSprMetagenome_FD_184732 | JGI IMG/M metagenome (GOLD analysis project Ga0209225, IMG submission 184732) | Sulfidic aquatic microbial communities from Washburn Spring, Yellowstone National Park, USA - WS (SPAdes) (version 3) | ecosystem: Environmental > Aquatic > Thermal springs > Hot (42-90C)...
GGTCAGGCGTTGGTGGCTGTGCTCCAAGCCCAACGAAACTGATCGCTGCACCTATAAGTATGACCCACCCTGCATCCAAGGTAACCTTGGTAAGTATTGTTCCTAACTGTATTGGGAGTAGCTCCTTGAAGAGTATGTGTAGTGTAGATGCTCCCTGAGATTCTGCTGCAAGTATGAATGGCTCGTTTCGAAGCGATACTGTCATAGAGTATGTTAATTTTACGTACCATGGCCACCACATTAATGAGACCGCCATCATAGCATTGAATATGTTTGGTTCAAGTATAGAAGCTATAGATAAAGCTAAGACAAGCGGTGGCAGAGATATGAAGATATCCGATAGCCTAACTATTATTGTCTCAATAAATGTTCCTCTATGGTATCCTGCTATCAAGCCGAGTATGACTCCCGTTGGGACTACAAGTGATAGTACCAGCCCAATCATCATAAAAGCGTATCTAAAACCGAAGACTATCCTACTGAAGACGTCTCTACCATACATGTCTGTGCCGAGAATGTGTTCGAAGGATGGGGGTTTGTAAGCGTTCTTGAATGCTATGTATAAACCTGCGTGAGAAGGATAAGGTGCAACGTAATCTGCGAAGATAGCCGTAAATAGTAATACTAGAATCATTGATAGACCTAAGATAGATAGTTTGCTCTTCTTAAATCTAAACCACATTCTTCTCCAGTTCTCTCTTTTAATCTTCTTCTCTAATTCGATGAACTTTGCTTCTTGAATAGAGGTTCCCTCCACTCCCCCTCACCTCCTATATCTCACTCTTGGATCTAGATAGGAGACTACTAGGTCTATGATTATAGATGCTATCGTGTAAGCTAATCCAATGACAAGTACGACCCCAACAATAGCGTTCAGGTCTTTTCTTAGCATTGCTGTGATACCATACCTTGATAATCCAGGCCAATTGAATATTAGTTCCACTAGGAATGCGTTTCCAAGCATGGATGCCATATCAAGAGTCATAATAGTGATGGTGGGTATCATTGAAGGTTTGAGGGCATATTTAAAGAATATGGTTGAACCAGGGATTCCATGCGCATACATATTTAAGACATAATCTTTGTTCACGTTCTCTATTAAGCTAGACCTTAGAATTCTTGCTTCCTGAGCTATACATCCAATCGCAAGAGATAATGAAGGTATGATCAAGTGAGTTATGGCGTCAATGAATGCGGTAACATTTCCAGTTAGGAGAGAATCGAGTGTAACGATACCCGTGATACGGTTTACTTCGATTCCTAAGCTAAGCCTCCCATACGCTGGCAGCAAGTCTAGCCAGTTAGCAAGGATAAGCTGAAGTATTATAGCCCATACAAACGATGGTATAGCTATGCCAGCGTAAGCAAATATTCTTACAGAGTTATCAATAAATGAATTCGGTTTCCTACCGCTGAGAACCCCTAAGCTAAAAGCACCTACAATATCGATGATCAATGTAAAGATAATTAACTCTACCGTTGCTGGAAGGAACTCTATGATGTCTGTAAGAACATCCCTAAAAGTTACTAATGATAGTCCGAATCTACCATTGAAAACATCAATAAGCCAATAATAGTATTGTACATAGATAGGCTCTTTTAATCGAAGAAGTTTTCTATACTGTTCCACAACGTCTTCAGGTGCCCTAGGTCCTAAAGCGAGCCTGGCAGGGTCACCTGGTAAAACCCTAGCTATAATAAATATTAGTATAGAGATCCCGAAGAGTGTTACGATACTATAAAGTATTTTCCTAAAGTAATAATTGTTTAGGAAGTTTTGCAAACGTTTTAAAATCGTTAATTCTATGTCCATTCTCTGATTTATTATAATCACAACTATCTATTAATCTTAAGTCTTCATCCCTTAACCATGCAATTACTATATTAAGCTTTTAAGATTCCACTTGAGTATCTCAGAAGTAGGAGGAGGTTCATACGAGTATATCTTGCTGTGACCCCATCCACATAACTTTTTTAGCTTAATGAGTTGCTCAGCATGTTTTACTGAAGCAATTACTGGGTCTATCACTGGGACTTTATATTTTTCTTGAACTATTTTAAAGAATCCGAAGAAAGCTGTGCATCCAAGTATTATTACTTCAGCTCCTTCCCTAAGACTCTCCTCGATTACACTATATAGCCTCCTCTCAGTTTCTTTCTCATCTTTATGGAAGTCGTATACTCCTAGACCTACATCTTTAAAGGAAGTTAATCTATCCTCAAGCCCGTACTCCTTCACTCTATTCAACATTAGTGGCACCCACTTCTTTCTACCAACTATTATAGAGAATTTTTCTCCAAGAGATAATGCTATACACGTTGAGGATTCAAGGGGCGCTGTTACAATAATGTTGCTTACTTCTCTAGCTTCTTTCAACCCAGGGTCGTAGAAGCATCCTATAACGCATGCATCATATCCTTTCTTTTCTGCTTTCTTAACCTCCTCTAAGATATAAGGTATGACGATGGCGTCATATGAGTAGTATTCTAAATGATGCGGTCCTTCTTTGAACGATGTTACATCTAGCACTGTATCAGGATCTTTATATTGGTTTAAGTATTCTTTCATAGGTTTATCAAAAACATCCGTTCCAACAGGATTTATGTATAAAATCTTACTCAAGAGAAATCACCTCGTAAGCATCATAAAAAATAAAAGAGAAGGTTAAGCTCTACATTTTTCACATCCTACTTAGGGATCTTCTCTGGGAATACTTGGAACCACCTAAAGTCTAATTCATACTCAGCGATGGGGATTACTTCTCCTCTAGCAGCTGGATAATCAATGTAGGCAGCTTGGTAAGCTCTTAGAACGACATGCTCATATACGAATACAGATGGATATAACTCAATAATCTTCCTCTGTATCTGATAGTATTTCTGCATTCTCTGATTAAAGTCTATTGTGCCTAATGCATCTTCTATCATCGCATCTATCTCTGGGTCCATCAGCCATTCACCCTGCTCCCATGTACCAGTAGCATGCGAATGGTATCTTGAAGATAGTATTGAGCCTGCTTCTGCATAGTGTGCAACAACGAATATAGATACTGCATTCGGAGTAGTCTCCATCTTGGTCATACCTTCCACGACTGATAACCAAGGCACCTTAACCACGTTTACCTTCAATCCTATCTCTTCCATGTTTGCCTTAAAGAGTAGTGCAACTCTCTCCTCCCATGGGACTTCAGCGATCCACCAGTACTCGATTGGATACTTATCTAGCTCGCCCCAATACTTCGATTTCTTAAGTTCCTCTATAGCTGCCTCGACGTTTCTCTCTATTGGTTTGAGGGTGGGATCTGCTCCTGGAAGCATGCTGGGGACTGGCCCAGCTGGTCTTCTCTCATATGGCATTATATCCTTGATAGCTGTATCATAATCGAATGCCAATGCTATCGCTTTTCTAACATGAATATCGTCTGTTGGAGGTTTCTTTGTATGAAGCATTATATAGAATATCATTGCTTGTGGAACTTTAGCAATCTTTACACCTGGCATCTTACTCATAGCTTCATAGTTCTCCAGCGGCTGCCACTGGTCTGTAACTTCTAGCTCTCTCTTCTCTATCATCGTACGTATAGTTGTTGGCTCAGTGAAACCATACATTATAACTTTTGTTGGAGCATTGGGCGCCGTCTCACCCCAGTACCCATCAAACTTGACCAATGTTACAGACTCACCTCTCTTGTATTCATGTAGTTTATAGGGTCCTGAACCTGCATCCATTTCTCCAGCCATTAGCCATGTCTTACCATAGTCACCCATATCGCCATATGGTCCTTCAGCTATATGCTGCTTTACTAATTTGCTATCTAATATATATAACCTAGTTAGTGTTATCAAGAATGGACCGAAAGGCTTCTTTAAAACGATCTGTACAGTATATTTGTCTAAGGCTTTAGTTTTCTCAAGGTCTACGTACGGCTTGAAGAGGTACCCATATCCTTCACCTATGATAATCATCCTCTTCAATGAGAATACTACATCTTCTGCTGTTAATTCCCGTCCACTATGGAATTTTACGCCTTTCCTTAAGTAGAAAGTCCATGTTAAGCCATCTTTAGAGATTTCCCATCTTTCAGCGACATGAGGCTTAACTGTCCCCTCCTTAGTAGGATAAACTAGGGTATCATATACGTTAATGAAGTATACTGAGCTAGCTTCATCAGACCCTACAGCTGGGTCCATGTATGGAACATTAGCGAATGATACTCTTAGAAGCCTCTCTTTAACTGGTGTAATGGTTGGGGTTGGTGTCGTAATGACCGTTGGGCTTGGAGTAGTCACAACTGTTGTAGGCGTTGTTAGTGTAGGTGTGGGTGTTGTTGGAGTCGTTGTAGGTGTTGGCGCGGGAGGCAATGTTAAGAAGTAAGCTGCGCCTACTACTGCGATTATCACGATTATTACCACGACGGCTATAGCGGCTTTACTAACGCCTTTTCTGTGGGATGGAGAATGTCTTGACCTAGAATTATCTACTATTCTCCTCATATTCTTCTCAAAGAGATGTTCTAAATATTCTTCTCAAAGAGATGTTCTAACAGCATATATAAAGTTTAATCTGGAATAAATCAGATATACCTGTAAGTATTAGGTTTTCTCAAATCGGACTTTACATTTTTTTTCCATGCTTCCAGTAGTGAGTATAAAAATTTGGTGGCTGGATAAGTCATAATCTTTAATAAATTGTGATGATTTATTTTAAAAGTGATTTAAAAATGGTTTATCGTGTAGGTATAGATATTGGTGGTGCTTTTACAGACCTCGTCGCATATGATGATGAAACAGGAGACTTCGTATGGGTTAAAGATGAGACGACACCCCATGACCCATCTGTAGGAGTATTAAACACAGTGGTAAAGAGTAGAGTAGACTTTTCTAGAGTTCTGTCAATAATTCATGGTCAAACATTGGTAATCAACACGATTATTGAGAGGAAAGGTGCAAAAGTAGGGTTAATCACAACTAAAGGATACCGGGACGTACTTGAGCTTCAGAGATCAAACAGGAGAGACATGTATAACTTTAGATACAAGAAGCCTCAATCCCTCGTGCCGAGGTATCTTAGACTTGAAGTTGATGAGCGTGTTATGTCTGATGGAACAATTCTAAAACCGTTAAATGAAGAAGATGTAGAAAAAGCTACCGAGAAACTTCTCAAAGAAGGTGTTGAAAGTATCTGTATTAGCTTCATAAACTCTTATGCTAACCCATCTCATGAAATAAGAGCTGGAGAGATTGTCCGTAAAAAAACCGACCTACCAATAACTTTAGGTCATGAGATAACCCGTGAATGGAGAGAGTATGAAAGAACAGCGACAGCAGTCTTAAATGCTTACGTTAAGCCTAAGCTTGAAAAATACTTAGAAAAACTAGAAAAAGAATTCAGTAAGCAAGGGTTTGCACGAAAACCATTCGTTATGCTTTCAAGCGGGGGCATGGCATCATTTGATTTCGCAAAAAAGTATCCTATCTACACTATTGAGTCAGGCCCGGTTGCAGGGGTTATCGGCGGCATCTATATCGCTAAGCTAATCGGCGAGAGAAACATCATAATACTAGATGGAGGTAGCACAACTACTAAAGCAAGCTTGGTTGAAGACTTAACACCTAGAGTCCACACAGAGTATTATGTGGAAAGAACTAGGTTCACTGCTGGTTATCCAGTCCGAGTACCGGTAGTTGATACGTTTGAGATCGGTAATGGTGGGACAAGTATAGCATGGATTGATGAGATCGGAAACTTGAGGGTAGGGCCTAAAGCTGCTGGAGCTTACCCTGGTCCATCATGTTATGGTAAAGGTGGAGAAGAGCCGACTGTTACCGATGCATATGTAGTTAATGGATTAATTAATCCAGAGTATCTTCTTGGAGGAGCGATGAAGATCTATAAAGACCTAGCGGTTAAAACTATTAAAGAGAAGATTGCGGATCACTACAATATCTCAGTTGAAGAAGCTTCAGAAGGAGTAATCAAGCTTGCAAATGAGAATGCCGCTTATGCTATTAGAGTAGTCTCTGTGCAGAGGGGATACGACCCTAGAGACTTTACATTAATAGCACACGGGGGCTCAGGACCAATGTTTGCACCATTCATATCTGAAGAACTAGAGATAAAGAAGATAATTGTACCAGTCATCCCACCTGGAGTTTTTAGTGCATGGGGTATGCTGACAACAGACATTAGACATGACTTGGTAGTTACAGAGATAATTAGACTAGATAGGGAAAATGCCTCAAGGAGGGTGAGTGAGATATATAGTGGTCTTGAGCAAAAGATGGTGAACATTTTCAAGGAAGAATTAGGCGTAGTAGAAGTCGTAATTCAAAGATACGCTGATATGAGATACTATGGGCAGGAACATACAGTTAAGGTACCTCTACCATCAGGCCGTATAGATGATGAAGAAGTTAAGAAGATAATAGAAAGATTCCATGAATATCATGAGAGAGAGTACGCTTTTAGATTAGATAGTCCTGTAGAAATAGTCAACTTCCATCTAGTAGGTGAATATAGAGTTAAGAAGTTTGAATTGAAAGAACTAAATAATATAGTGAGTTCCCTAGATGATGCTATCATGCAAGAAAGAAGAATCTACGTAAACGGTAATGAGTTAACAGTCCCTGTATATAGTAAACAAAAACTATCACCGAGATTTAGAATTGATGGTCCAGCAATAATCGAGGACCCGACCTCAACGATCCTGGTTTTATCTTCCCAGAAAGCTATCGTAGATAAATATGGGAATGTTAATGTATTAAGAGGTGAGTAGAATGAGTAAGGTGGATATTTTCACTTTAGAGATAATTAAGAATGGACTCATAACTGCTAATGAAGAAATGTTTTATGCTTTTGGAAGAACAGCTAAAAGCCCGGTAATCTACGAGGTTCTAGACTACGCTGTCGGGATCACAGACTCAAAAGGAGAATTAATCGCTCAAGCTCCAGGTGTTCCAGGATTCTCAGGAGTCTTGGATTTCGTAGCTAAAGAAGTACTTGAAAAATGGAGTGGGGAAATGCAGCCTGGAGATATCTATATCCTTAACGTGCCCTACAAATCTGGAACACACCTAAATGATGTTACATTAGCAATGCCAGTCTTCTATAAAGATGAACTGATATCAATGATTTTGAATAAAGGTCACTGGAGCGAGGTAGGGGGAATGCACTTCGGAAGCTGGACATCCGACTCTACTGAAATATATCAGGAAGGGGTGCAATTCCCCTGCGTGAGATTATATCGTGAAGGAAAACCGAATAAAGATGTTATAGATATAATCTTAGAGAATTCACGTTTACCATTGCACACATTAGGTGATATGGAAGCTCAAGCCGCTTCTATGAAAGTAGCTGCAAGGAGAATTGAAAAACTGATTGAAAAATATGGCATAGAGAGTGTCAAAGAAGCTATGGAGAAGATCATAGATGATGGATACAAGTTGGCATTATTGAATTTGAAGAAACTACCTAAAGGAGTATTTGAGGCAGAAGATTATCTAGATGATGACGGATTAACAGATGAACCTGTATACGTGAGGGTTAAGGTAACTATAACTAATGAAGAATTCATAGCTGATTTCACTGGAAGTGGAAGCGTGAAAGGGTCTATAGCGTCACCTTATCCTGCCACTGTCTCTGGAGTTAGAGAAACATATATGGCTGTAACCGATCCACATGTTCACTTGAATGGTGGATACTTTAAACCATTAAAAGTTATTGCACCGCCTGGCTCAGCTTTTAATCCTGTTAAGCCGTCCCCTACATCAACATTCTGGGAAGCTATGTCATACACAACAGACCTGGTATGGAAAGCATTAGCACCACATGTACCAGATAAGCTGACCGCTGGACACTTCCTATCAATTCTAGCAACAATACTCGGAGGTGTAGATGATAGGACAGGTGAACCGTTCGCCATAGTGGAACCACAAGCTGGGGGGTGGGGTGCAGGATATGATATGGATGGGGAGAGTGGGCTAGTAGCATGTGGAGATGGAGAAACATACATAGCATCAAATGAAGTCTACGAGAAACATATGCCAATACTTGTAGAAAGATACTGCCTAAACGTTGAAAGTGGAACAGGGCATGGTAAATTCAGAGGAGGATTCGGCGTCATTAAAGACTATAGAGTTCTATGTAGTGAAGCTTCATTTACAGTATCTATTGGTAGAAATAAATTCCCACCATGGGGCGTGGCTGGAGGAATGAATGGGACACCAAATTACTGTGTAATCTATAAGCAAGGTGAAGAACCAAAGATCGTTAGAAAAGTTGCAGCTGTAAAGCTGAGGAAGGGAGACATGGTAAGCCTAAGGTCTGGAGGTGGAGGAGGCTGGGGAGATCCTCTCGAGAGAGACCCAGAACTAGTTAGAATGGACGTCAAGAATGAGTATATAACAATTGACATAGCAAGAAAAATCTACGGGGTAGTATTAGACCCAGTAACACTGGAGATTAAATGGAATGAAACAAAGAAACTCAGAGAAGAATTAAAGAAAAAGAAGAAGCCTTAGCGGACTACTTTCGCTTAATATTTTCTAAACATTAATCTATATTTTTTAAAATACTCTCAATTAAGACGATGTAATTTAAGGAGAGCAGTATCATACTAGGTTAGAGGGGGACTTAGATAACTAGTATTAAGCTTTGATTGAGGAGAAGAATAGTTTCTGTAGTTTCTCTAATGTATCTCTACACCATTGTCTTAATCCTTCTACTCTCCTACGGTCTACCTCAATCATCTTCTTTACTTCTTCGGGGTTAGCCGACCCTATGGTTCTGTAAGAGTGTATAATCTTATGTGGGTCCAGCCAACTTTGAAATCTCTCAAAATCTATATTTGAAACGTTATGTTTTCTAATTACTTGTTCGAAGCTTGCGCTATCTAAAGTATTCTTGTTGATAAACTCGGAGAGTTCTGCACAGAGTTGGTGGGCAATTCTAAAACTCAGCCTGCCTTCTTCTACGAATCTATTAGCAACCTCGGCTAGTAGGATTGAGCCTGTACATGATTTGAGAGCTTTCTCTCTATTAACATTTATCGCAGTAATCATTTTAGAAAGTATCTTAGCAGTATCTTTTACTTCTCTGAACGAGTTCCATAGCTTAGGCGTTATCTGCTGGTAATCTAGATTGTAACCGCTCGGCTGTCTAGACATTATAGAAACTATCTTAACTATTTCGCCGAGGACTTCTCCAACCTTCGTTCTAGCTATCTCTGCAACTACCGGGTTCTTCTTCTGAGGCATAATACTACTAGTTGAGGCAAATTCATCTGGGAATTCTATTAAATCAAATTCTTCTGTAGAGTATAGTATAAGTTCTTCTGCTAAACATGAGTACGTTATTGCTGAGCTAGCAAGATATGATGATATCGTAATTATGTAATCTCTTGAAGTAGTTGCATCTAGAGAGTTTTCAACTAGGTCTTCAAATCCAAGCAACTGGGCTTCTCTTAATCTATCTATAGGTGCTGACGAGCCTGTAGCTGCAGCTGACCCTAGGGGTGAGAGGTTCACTCTAGCATAGATGCTTACTATGTTTGATGTATTCCTGAGGATTCTGCTAGCGTATGAGTGGAGTAGAAATCCAAAAGTGCCAGGGACAGCTCTCTGTAGATGTGTATATATGGGGAAGATTGTTTCAGAGTGTATCTCAGCTTGGTTGAGTAATGCATCTACTAGAGATAATTCAGTTAGAGCTGTTTCAAGAAGATATTCTCTTGCTCTAATTCTTATAGCTGTGGCCACGGTATCATTCCTACTCTTACTGTAGGAAAGCATTCCTCCAGAATATTCGGAGGCAGAAGAGATGGCTTCCTCAATGAAGACATGAATATCTTCAATCCTAGGGTCTAATTCTTTCGGAGGATTCTCATAGATCTCCCTTAGAATGTTTAAAGCTTTTTGAAGGTCTCCAATGCTTAATAGGCCCTTCTCATTGAGCATCCTTAAATGTACAGCATTAATCCATATCACAGCATTAAGTATCTCACCATCAAAAGATAGTGATGAAATATATTCTGCTATCTCGCGGTCCATCTCTTTCTTCAACTTTGCACTTCTAAATATGCTCATACTACTCTACACCCACTAGATTCCGTTTCTAGTTGTCTTTTAGTGTTTCGGAGGATGTGGTTTAGGAGAAAGATTAGAGTCTAAGATTGGTTGATGCTCCTCTTCTGGTAAGTGTAATGCATTATGGTTGAGAGGCCCCATAGCTTCGAGAATGCTTCTCCAGCTCTCTGGTCAAAGATGCTCTTAGAAGTATATGTTATCATCTCAGGGCTGTATAATGGTTTCTCAGCTCTTCTTCCGACAATTCTAGCTGAACCCTTGAACAGCTTTATTCTAACTTCTCCTGAAACTTCTCTCTGTGTTTCATCAATGAACGAATCTATAGCTTTCATTAAAGGATCCACCCATAGACCAGAATAAACCATCTCAGCCCACTTATGTTCAATTATTGGTTTAAAATCTAGAATCCTCTTATTCAGAACCATCTTCTCAAGGTCTATATGTGCATAGGTTAGCAGTAGAGCTGCTGGAGCCTCATAGACTTCTCTAGACTTTAATCCTACAACTCTATCTTCAATATGGTCTATATAGCCGAATCCGTGCATACCACCTATCCTATTCAATTCCATTATTATCTCTTCTAGAGGCATCTTTAATCCATCAATTGAGATGGGTATCCCCGTCTCGAACTCGATTACTATTTCTTGGGGATGGCTTGGTGTTTCTCCTAGTGGCTTCAGATACTTGAAGGCTTCTATGGGTGGCTCGACCCACGGATCTTCTAGTTCTCCTGCTTCTATACTTCTACCCCACAGATTCTCATCAATACTAAACCTGCTCTTCCTCGGGTTTATGGGTAAACCGTTCTTTAATGCATATTCTATCTCTTGGTCTCTACTCATATTCCATTCTCTTACAGGTGCAATTATTCTTAGACCTGGAGCTACTGCAAAGAATGTTACATCGAATCTTATCTGGTCGTTTCCCTTACCTGTGCATCCATGTGCTACTGCATCGCATTCTTCTTTAATAGCGATCTTTGCTACTTCCTCGGCGATAAGAGGTCTACTCAAGGCTGATGAAAGAGGATAAGCACCTTCATACAATCCATTAGCCTTAATACATTTAGCAACATACTCTTCTGCGAACTTCCTTTTAGCATCAATAAAATAATGCTTGATAGCACCACTCTTTAAAGCTCTCTCTTCCACCTCTTCAAAATCCTCTTCTTGACCTACATCTACAGTAACCGTGATTACCTCTGCATTGTACTTCTCCTGCAACCACTTAATTGAGACCGTGGTATCCAATCCGCCTGAATATGCAAGAGCAATTTTCATACTTTATCTTGTCTTAAAACCAAGATAAAAGAATTATGGTTTGAAAATAGGTTTGTGAAAGATCTTGCAAAGATGCTATATAAGGATATATAGGATTCTCTACTCGGCCTCTTCCGTGACGAGGTATTTCTCTTCCAATTCTTTAACAATCTTTTCTTGTGTTTCCTTCAATGTTTTTTCATTTATCCCTAGACGGCCTAAAAGTTTAGAAATATCCGGAGGCTTCTTATCAACTAGTTTTCCAGTGCATGTAGCTATTATGGGTAGATATTTCGCATAGATATTCAGCCTCTTTACAGCTGTCTGCCTCTTCTCAATCTTTGAGAGATATAGTTTAAGCTGTCTAGCAGCTTCTCTAATGGCTATTACGAGCTCTCTCTCTATTTCTGGTCTATCTGCTATGGCTTCCTTACCTACGCTCTTATAAGGTATTTTTGGAGAACAGATATGTGTCACCAAGGCTACAGGCGACACTCTTGAAACCTTATAATTTGACCAGTCTATTCTCTCATTAACGACTTTCCAGACAACGTCTGCTCTTTCATCGTATAGGAGAGGTATCTTGTTAGCAAACCTATATAGCTGGATCCCCTCAACTACAGGTATGTCCCCTCCATATGCGATGCCAACCTCAACCACGAAGGGAAAGCCAGAGTACGATGATGGTTGACGTTGAACAACATATACGAATTCTGGTTGAAGCATATTCTTTATTCCTATGCTTAGTAATTCTTCACCGATCGGGCTTACACTTGAAGGGTCTGGAGCCCTAAACTTGTTATAACGTTTAATCGCATCCACCAGTGAGGTAACTTGGTCGTGTGTTAACTTCTTTGGGCTAGCGTCCTCAGGTATCCCAGCTAACTGAAGTACTTCTCTAGCAGTCTTTCCACCCACCCTCTGGAAATTTGAAACTAGAAATGATAACATATCTTTCTGCTTAGAATTTGCTAGAAGCCTATTCATTGCTTCAACATCTACACCTACAGGATGGGGTAGCGATTCTTTAGGAGGGTCTGGAACTTTATGTGTAACTCTTGGGAAATAGTACATCCTACCTTTGGGGTCTATGAACAATAGTGAGGCATGCGGGTTAGCTATAGCCGTATGTTTAAGGTACTCTATTATCTTCGCTTTACTTCCTGTATAATCTGCTTCTAGGTAGAATTCAATTATTGTACCTCTCCATTTTTTCTCATTCTTGAACACCTCATGCTTGAAGATTCTAGGCTCATTCTTAACAATATCTATCATTAATACGAATTTATGAATCTCCTTACCCCCTCTACTCGATATAACGGTTGCAGGCTTATTCGTTGTTATCTGACCGTAAAGTAAAGCCATAGTACCGCCTAGACCGAAGGTCCCACGATTTTGCTTGTATCCATACTTACTTCCAAATAAAACTGTAGCGAAAGCTTTTGGAATATACTCCTTATCAACACCAATACCATTGTCTTCAACTCTTAATCTATAGATCGCCACCCCTTCACTTTCTGACTGCCCCTCAACTGATAATTCAATAATTATGTTTGGAGGGATTCTACCTATCTCCGCTGCATCTAATGAGTTCTCTACAAGTTCTCTTATACTTGTATATAGTGACCTAGAAGGGTTGCTGAATCCAGCTATATCTCTATTCCTATAGAAGAAGTCGGCTGGAGATATCTGCTCAAAGCTGACCTCGACCATTCTTCAAGATCCCTCCCATAACATTATTCTTCGAGGTCTTAAAAATTAACCCATTCGGGTAATACATCTAAAACCCGCTATTTCTCCATTAAATAGAAATGCTAAAAACTAGATGATGTGTGGGCGCAAGATATGTGTAATCCCACTTCATCTAACACTTCAAGGGATAGCTAGGCTTGCAGACATATACCGTATCTAGCTAGCCCTGGTTTTCAAGCAATGCCATACATCTACATGATTGCTTGATGCATCATATTTAAGAGGCAACTACGGTAGCCTTATGTACTCGCGTAGATACTATGTAGAGGGGGGATGCCGCTCGAAGTAGATGTCTTAAGGTTTACTCGAAGATTGATAGGTAACTCATTTATTAGAAGCGTGTTGAGAAGGCTTGTAGATGAAGACCCTCATGGCTATCGTTCAAGACTAGATCATATCTTATCGATGCTAGCTGGTGATGCTTCTTTACATGATAAATCAGTAGAATGCATGATCGAATACAGGCTGTTTAACTCATTTATCGAGCTTGCATTGAGACGTATGAAGATCAGTAGAACGGAGTTCGAGGCCGGCATAAAAGATCCATCTATCAGGAGAGGTATAGAGCTTGTATTCAGGAGCTTGATACTTTACGGTGTCACGGTACCGCAGAAGCTATGCTCACCATTCCTCATAGTTTGGAATTTTACTAATGCATGCAATCTAAGATGCAAGCATTGTTATCAGAATGCATCCAAACCTCTGCCCAGCGAACTTACTCTACAAGAGAAATTGGATGTTATTAATCAATTAGATAGAGCAGGCGTACCGTTGATAGCACTAAGTGGTGGTGAACCAACCATTCATCCAGACTTCTTAAAGATTGTAGAAGAAGGGTCTAGGAGGGGGATATACATGGCCGTGGCAACTAATGGTGTAAGATTCTCAAGTATAGAGTTTACTAAGAAAGCCTTGAAAGCTGGATTAAAGTATGTTGAGGTAAGCTTAGATTCTGTTAGCCCTGACGCACATGATGAGATTAGAGGTGTTAAGGGGGCTTGGGAGACAACCATTCAAGGAGTCAAGAACCTTGTTAAGATGAATGCATCCGTCGGCTTGGCCATGACCGTAACCAAACTTAACTGTAGAGAAGTTGAAGATATGGTTAAGCTTGGAGAAGAACTTGGAGTAAAGAGGGTGATCTTCTTCAACTTTATACCGACTGGGAGAGGCAGAGACATAGTAAAACTAGATTTAACACCAGTTGAGAGAGAGGAACTCCTTAGGAAGGTATATGAGTTGGCACGTAAGTCTAGAGTTCAAGTAGCTTCTACAGCTCCTCAGCTTGCTAGAGTCTCATGGCAGATGAGTAGTGGAGAAGACTGCCTGCCTACACATTTCACTCCACCTCGCAGTCAATCTCTTAGAGCCCTAGCAGAGTTCATAGGTGGATGTGGAGCAGGGAGGATATATGCAGCTATACAACCTGATGGAAAAGTTACTCCATGCGTCTTTCTACCAATAATTGTCGGGGACTTAAGGGCTAACTCTTTCCAAGAAATATGGAGTAGTAGCCCAGTGCTAAGAAAACTTAGAGACAAGGAATTACTCAAGAAGCCTTGTGGAGAATGTCCGTATAGATATGTTTGTGGAGGATGTAGAGCTAGAGCATATGGATACTTTAATGATCTCCTCGCAGCTGATCCTGGATGCTTGAGGGGAGAGACTGTAGGAAAGAGCGTAGAGCACGTAGTCATTCAGAAAGGTTTATGAAATAGTATTATAAAATGAGCCTGCCACGTTCAAACGTACTCGTAAATAGACCTACTTACATGAACCATTATTTCTAGAACTCATCTCAAGACTATTTAAGATTCTCTTTCCTTGTTTTCTTTATGAGGTTTCGTGAGCTTAGTGATTATGAGTGGGAGGTGATTAAGCCTCTTCCTCCTCCCAGGTCTAGGGTTGGTAGGCCTAGAACTGATGATAAAATTGTCTTGAACGGCATACTCTACGCCCTCACCACAGGCTGTAGGTGGATGGATATGCCTCTAGAGTATGGTTCGTATAAGACTGCTTGGAGGAGGCTTGAGAGATGGCAGGATGAAGGGGTATGGTATAGGATACTCAGAGCGTTAGCATCTATTAGAGAGCACGGGATGGTTTCTGTAGATAGCTCGACTGTCGAGGCTAAGAAGGGGGGAGCTTGTAGGATATGATGGATTCAAGTATAGGAAGGGGGCTAAGATACATGTAGTCGTAGACAGGGATTCCATGCCTCTAAGAATAGTTATAGGGCCTGGGAATGAGCATGACTCCAAGAGACTCTT
>Ga0209225_1002766_pt1 | contig 15348 bp, 14 predicted proteins | sample WasSprMetagenome_FD_184732 | JGI IMG/M metagenome (GOLD analysis project Ga0209225, IMG submission 184732) | Sulfidic aquatic microbial communities from Washburn Spring, Yellowstone National Park, USA - WS (SPAdes) (version 3) | ecosystem: Environmental > Aquatic > Thermal springs > Hot (42-90C)...
AAATCAATCTTCTCGTCTCTAAATTTGACATTTTAAATAGGAAAATTTAAATTTTATTCTTGCTATGAAAATAAAGGGTCTTTATGTAATCCTTGAGAATTCCCTATCCGCTGAGGAAGTCCTTAAAGGCGGATGCAAAATCATCCAGCTGAGAAATAAGCAAGCCTCCACAATCCAACTCTATGAGGAGGCTGTGAAGCTCAGAGATCTAACTAATAAATACAATGCACTCCTCATCATCAATGACAGGGTTGACATTGCCCTCGCCTGCGATGCGGATGGTGTCCATTTGGGGAAGGAGGACTTGCCCCTGCCTGTTGCGAGAAAGCTTATGGGGAAAAAGATTATCGGCTTCTCCGTTGATAATCTTGAGGAAGCATTGAGAGCGCAGAATGAAGGGGCGGATTATGTCTCGCTTGGACCAATCTTCCCCACGCAAAGCAAAGCGGGTGCCGGTCTGCCAGTTGGCTTGGAGGAATTGGCACATTTGAGACATCGCATTTATCTTCCCCTCGTTGCCATAGGTGGGATAAATAGATATAATCTAATTGAAGTAGTAAAGAATGGCGCCGATGCTGTGGCGGTCATCTCCGCTGTTTCCCAATCCCCTTCCCCCCGCCAAGCGGTTGAAGAGCTAATCAGCTTGTTTAATAAAGCAATGGAAGCATATAGGATGAAGGTCAAAATAAAATTTGAGAAAAGTGAGATAGAAATAGAGGGAGAGCTCTTTGACACGAAAGCAGGGAGGGCGCTCTTCGATGCCTTGCCCATCCGCTCAAAAATTGATAAATGGGGGAAGGAGATTTACTTTTCAACGGGAGTTGAATGCCAACCCAAGAATCTGCAGGAAAAGGTCGAATTGGGGGATATGGGCTACTGGCCGCCGGAGAACGCTTGGTGTATATTCTTCGGTCCCACGCCCATAAGCAAGGAGGGAGAAATCATACCCGATAGCCCGGTTGAGGTGTTCGGGAAAGTAATAGGAGACCTTAAGCCCTTGAACAAGGTGAAAAGAGGAGATACTGTGATAATAGAGAAGCTTTAATCAATTTCAAAGGAAGTGATATTATGACGATACTTGAGAAGGCAAGGAAAGGAATTATCACGGAAGAGATGATGGAGGTCGCCAAGGAGGAGGGCGTTGATGCGGAGATAATCAGGGAAAAGGTGGCGAGTGGGCGTCTCGTTATTCCAAGAAATGTCCTCGGGAAAAGCTCTAAAATCATAGGAATTGGAGAGGGAGTGAGGGTGAAGGTCAATGCGAATATCGGCACTTCTCCAGATATAGCGGATATCTCCCTTGAGGAAGAGAAGCTCCGCGCCGCTGTTGAGGCGGGAGCTGATACAGTTATGGATTTATCTACCGGTGGAGATTTAAAGGAGATAAGGAGGAGAATCATATCCAAATCCCCTATTCCCGTGGGAACCGTCCCAATATATGAGGCGGCCGTTGAGACAGCGAGAAAAAAGGGAAACATATTTGAGATGAGTGTTGATGATATTTTCAAGGTGGTGGAGGAGCAAGCGAAAGATGGGGTTGACTTTATGACAATTCACGCAGGGATAACCTTTTCCACTATTGAAAGAGTTCGCCAGCAAGGGAGGACAACTGGCATAGTGAGCAGGGGTGGCGCCTTCCTTCTTTGCTGGATGTTGCAAAACAAAAGGGAAAACCCATTTTATGAGCATTTTGACGATTTATTGGATATACTCCGCCAATACGATGTCACAATCAGCATAGGCGATGCTCTGAGACCAGGCTCAATAGCGGATGCGGATGACAGAGCCCAATTTCAGGAAACGATTATCCAAGGGGAATTGGTCAAGAGGTGTTGGGAAGCGGGAGTTCAGGCGATGGTTGAGGGTCCGGGACATATCCCTCTCCATCTCGTTGAACCGACGGTAAAGATAACGAAACATCTCACTAACTACGCCCCCCTCTACCTCCTCGGTCCCTTGGTTGTGGATATAGCCGCCGGCTATGACCACATAGCCTCCGCAATAGGCGCCGCCGTGGCTGCCCTTGCGGGAGCGGATTTCATCTGCTATGTGACCCCCTCAGAACACCTCGCCCTTCCAACTCCCGAGGAGGTATATGAGGGAGTAATCGCAGCGAGGATTGCTGCGAGCGCGGCTGACCTCGCAAGGGGACTTCCATCAGCAATAAGGAGAAACGAGGAGATGTCAAAAGCTCGCTATAGATTGGATTGGGCTAAGCAGCTCGAATACACGATAGATAAGAAGAAGGCGAAGGAGGTAAGGGAAAATCATGGGCTTTCCTTCTCGGGCGCTTGCACAATGTGTGGAGAGTTCTGCGCTATGAAAACAGTGGAAGAATTTCTCAAATTGAGTGTAAATGAATAAAAAAGAGCTCGGAGAAATCGGCGAGATCAAGCTAATAGAGAAGATTAGAAAAAGGGCAAAGAAAAGACAAGGAGTTATCGTTGGGATTGGCGACGATTGCGCCGTTCTCAGGGTTGGAGATAGCGATAACCTCCTCCTAACATCCGATTTGCTCGTTGAGGGAGTTCATTTTTATCCAAATGTGAATCCTCGTTATCTAGGCTGGAAAGCCCTCGCCGTCTCACTCAGCGATATATCCGCAATGGGAGGAAAGCCTCTCTTTTCCCTCCTCTCCCTTTCCCTTCCCTCACATTTAAGCGAAAAATGGCTGAACGATTTCCTCTCGGGATGGGAGGAACTTGCGGAAATCTTTGATGTCTCCCTCGTGGGAGGAGATATGAGCGAGGGGGAAAGAATAGCGATAGATTCAATTGTCTTGGGGAAAGCTAAATCGCCCATCCTGAGAAGCGGAGCGAAGGTGGGGGATAAGATATTCGTAACGGGTTATCTCGGCGATTCAGCTGGCGGCCTCTTCAGCCTCCAAGAGGGATTGGATTTTCCTTCCCTCATAACTAAGCACAATAAACCCTTTCCTCGCGTGAAGGAAGGAATGGAAATTGGGAGAATACCGGGGGTCCGCTCAATGATTGATATATCGGATGGACTGGCGAGCGATTTAAAACACATCTGCGATGAGAGTGGGAAAGGCGCCATAATTTTCCCAGATAAAATCCCTCTTTCCCCTGATTTGCTTTCCCTTTGCCAATCCCAAAACCTCTCTCCATTGGATTTCGCCCTTTTCGGCGGTGAGGACTACGAGCTCTTGTTCACAGGCGAATCTTGGGTAAAAGAAAAAATCAGCTTCCCAATTTACGAGATAGGGGAAATAGTTGAGGAAAAGGGAATATGGTTGGTGGAGGGAGATAAAAGACGAAAACTGGCAAGAAAAGGATTTGAACATTTTCGGAAAAGGGGTTAAAATTTTAAAATATGTCAATAAGAAACCTTATTAAGAAAGTAGAAGTCGTTGATGTTGAATCTCCCCTTCCCACCCTTCTGGAGAAAATGGGCAGGGACAAAGCCCTGGGAGTATTGGAGGATGGAAGACTTGTCGGTTTGATTTTGGAGGAGAGGGTTGTTTCCCTCGTTAAGCTCTCGGAGCTCTCCCATCATTTAACAGCAAGGGATTTGATGATAACGGATTTGCCCATAATCAGGGAGGATACGCCAATTGACCTTCTCGCTTATTTCCTTGATTCCCATCCGTATCCCGCCGTGCCTGTTATCGGTATGGAAGGTCATTTCTTGGGGGTGATTTTCAAGAGGGATTTGATGAGATACATACTCGGCTCGTTCAGACCACGCACCGTTGGTGGGATGGCAACTCCACTGGGCGTCTACCTTACGACGGGAAGCCTCAGGGCGGGAGCGAGCGATTTGGGGCTCTTCCTAACGGGTTCCCTATTCGCTATCTTCATCTTAATCGCTATGTATTTAACAGACGGATTGGCTTATCTCGTTCAGCTCTACACTCCCCTACCCTTATATGCGATAAAAAATTCGCCACCAATCGGCACTTTCAATCCCTTTGATGTAATGTATTATCTTATGGGGGCTTTAGAGCTCGGGCTTTTCCTCCTCTTCCTTCGCATTTCCCCCTTGGCATCCTATCACGGAGCGGAACACAAGGTGGTAAATACAATTGAAGCGGGAGAGCCGTTGGAATTAGAAGTTGCCCGAAGAATGCCGAAGGAACATCCTCGCTGCGGAACCAATCTCGCCGTTTTCCTTCTTCTCACATTTCTTATTTACGAAATCTCCAATAGCATTCTCCTTGCCCTCGTAATATCCTTGCTAAGTTGGCGGTATTTGGGGATGATGGTGCAAAAATACATTACAACCAAGGAACCTTCAGATAAACATCTCCTAAACGCAATTGAAGCTGGCAGGGAATTACTACAAAAGTTCAGGGAAGCTCCCTATATTCGTCCAAGTGTTCTGCAGAGGATATTCAATATGGGCATAATCCACATAATAGCCGGATACAGCTTGGTTTTTGCGATATACCAAATAGTTCTCCTTATGGTGAGGTGATGTTGATATGCTTATCAAAAGTTTGAAGGAAATGCTGTTAAAGGCAATAGAACGCTGGGGAAAAGTTCCCTTGGATAAGGTCCCCTCTTTTGAGATAATGGTTCCACCGAGCGAGAAGTTGGGCGATTACGCAACTAATGCAGCCATATTGTTGGGTAAAATGTTGGAGGAAAAGCCGGAGAAAATAGCTGAAGAGCTGATTCCTCTTATGGAAAAAGAGGAGATAATAGAGAGATGCGATGTGGCAAAAGGAGGATTTATGAACTTTTTCCTCAAGGGGAAGATACTGGAAAGGGTTGTGGAGACGATTTTGAAAGAGAGAAATGGATTCGGATTTCCCGAAATCGGGAAGGGAGAGAAAATACAGATTGAATTCGTGAGCGCCAATCCCACCGGTCCTTTGAGCGTGGCTCATGGAAGGGGAGCAGTGATTGGGGATGTTCTCTCCAATCTCTTTTCCAAGTTGGGATTTGATGTAACGAGGGAATTTTACATAAACGATTATGGCTCCCAAATTGACGCATTTGCCAAATCAATAGAGGCAAGATATTTTCAGCTATTTGGAGAGGATTTGCCAATTCCTCAGGATGGCTATAAGGGTGAATATGTGAAAGATTTGGCGGAGAAGATAAGAGAGGAGTTTGGAGATAGCCTCCTGAATCTTGGCGAGGAGAGAGTTGATTTGTTTAAGACGAAGGGTGTGGAGTTGATGGTTGAAAATCATAGGCAGACACTTTCCCGTTTCGGTGTGCATTTCCACAGCTGGTTCAAGGAGAGCTCACTTCATAAAAGTTCCAAGGTGAAGAAGGCGATAGATTTCTTAAGGGAAAAAGGGCTTCTCTATGAGATGGACGATGCCCTCTGGTTCCGCTCAACCCTCTTCGGGGATGACAAGGATAGGGTGCTTGTCCGCTCTGATGGAACCCCAACTTACTTCGCCTCAGATATAGCCTATCATTTAGATAAACACGAAAGAGGATTCTCCCAAGTGATTGATATATGGGGACCTGACCATCACGGATATGTAGGGCGGATGCTTTCAGCAGTGAAGGCAATGGGATTTGGCGAGAATTGGTTGAGGATTTTGATTTTCCAAGTGGTTAGGTTGGTGAGAGAAGGAGAATTGATAATGATGTCAAAGAGAGAGGGAGAATTCGTCACGCTTGACGAGCTGATAGATGAGGTTGGAAAGGACGCTGCGAGATTCTTCTATCTTCTCCGCACGATAGATTCGCCTTTGGATTTTGATATGACGCTCGCGGTGAAACAGGCGCCCGAGAATCCCGTTTATTATGTCCAATATGCCCATACGAGAATAGTGAGCATTTTGAGGGAGGCAGAGAAAAGAGGATTTGCCTTATCTACCCTTTCCCCCTCCCACCTTGACTTGCTGAAAGAGGAAAAAGAACGGGCCTTGATTAAGAAGCTGGGCGAATTTCCTACCCTCATTCAGGCAACCTATTCCTCCCTTGAGCCCTATAACATCGTTCGCTATTCCCTTGAGCTGGCGAGGATATTCCACAATTTCTATGAGGCGCACAGAGTGATAGTAGCCGATGATGAAGATTTAACGAGAGCACGCCTCAATCTTATGCTTGCTACCCTTCAAGTTCTGCGCAATTGCCTTAACATTTTGGGAGTGGAAGCCCCAGAGAGGATGTAGAGTTCTTGAAATATATCCTTTGCATAAAGAAGCCTTTCAACATCTTCATTGATTGGGTTATTGAGAATCTCGGCAGGGGTTCCCATTTGGAGAATTCTTCCATTCCTATAAATAATCATTTTTTCAGCTAAACTAAAAGCTTCTAAAATATCGTGAGTGACCAATATAATGGGAATGAGGAATTTTTCCTTTATCTCTTTAAGCAACTCCATCACTTCAATTTTTATTTGGATATCTAAAGCAGTTAGGGGCTCATCCAATAATAGAGCTTTAGGTTCTCTCATAAGAGCCATTGCAAGGGCAACCCTCCTTTTTTGTCCCCCTGATATTTCATTTGGGAACTTATCCTCTAAACCTTCTAAATGAAAATCTTTTATCATTTGCCTCACCCTTTGCTCTAAGCTCTTCTTATCTATATGTTTTCCACCATAGGCGATGTTTCCTTTCACAGTCATATGAGGGAATAGGGTAGAATCCTGGAAAACATAGCCAAAAGGTCTTTTTTGGGGTGGGACATTTATTTTTCTTTGGCTATCATAAAGAACATCGCCATTAAGCTTGACAAAACCTTCATCTGGTTCAATTAATCCCGCTATTAACTTCAATGTTGTAGACTTCCCTGCCCCGGAGGGACCAAAAAGCACAACGAACTCTTCATCAGCTTGCCATTCAACATTTAGGGAGAATCCTGGCAAATTTTTGAATAGCTTTATCGCTAAACTCATTTCACCGCTTTCCCTCCGTACTTATTAGCTAGGTATAAACTACCACCAGAAATGACAGTGAATAGAAGAGCTAATATGTTTGCTTTAGCATATTCGCCGGATTCCATTGCTGTATAAATAGCAAGGGGAACTGTAGTTGTTTTCCCTGGTATATTGCCGGCAACCATTAAAGTTGCTCCAAATTCGCCCAATGCTCTCGCAAATGTAAGTATGGCTCCAGCAAGAATCCCTCGCTTTGCAAGTGGCAAAGTGACCCTTATTGCCGTTGTCCACTCCGAATGCCCCAATGTGTAGGAAGCTTCTATGAGGTTTTTATCTATAAGCTCAATTGCTGCTTTGGTTGTTTTGACCATAAGTGGTAAGGAGACACAGAAGGAAGCAACTGCGGCAGCATACCAAGTAAACATAATATTAAAACCCATAGCTTCGTATAAATATTTGCCAATTATCCCATTTCTACCCAGTAGAACGATTAGATAATAGCCGATAACGGTAGGAGGAAGAACAAGGGGAAGAGTAAAGATTGTATCAATGATATCTTTGCCTTTGAATTGCTTCATAGCCAGAATGTAAGCAACGAAAATACCAACGGGCACCGCGACGAGCTCGGCAACCGCAGCAACCTGAAAGGAAAGTCTGATAGAGAAAAGCAAGGAGCTATCCATCATTAATGGATTTTACTAACGAACATTGTCAAAATTTTGTCAAATTTTTGTCCTGTATAATCTCATAACATTTGAGACTCCTTCTAACCCTTTATCCTCTTATTGTCATTGCGAGGAGCGAAGCGACGAAGCAATCCCTTTTTGAGATTGCGAGCCTCCCTTACGGGAGGCTCGCAATGACAGAGGGGAAGATTGCCACGGGCTCCCGAAGGGAGCCCTCGCATCTATGGGTATAAGTTTTTGATGTGGTATTATCCTCCTTCACTCTAATGATTCTATTCTCCTAACTCTAACTTATAAAATTCGTTCTAATCAATTTGTTTGATATTTTTAATATTTTGGATAATACACGACGCCTCTTTTTCTTTGCCTCCATTAGAAAAGAAATAAATTTTTTTCAATCGCTATTTCCTCTCTTTATCCCTAATCCATCTCAAAAACCTTTGCCCATACCAGCAATGACAAACGCTCCTTCTTTTTTAGCGAGTCCAATATCTCTCTGAGATTATTTAGAACTTACAAAAACTGCTAAAGGAGGGATCTCCTTCTTTTCCCTCCTTTAGCAGTATGTTAAAATTAGAGAAGAAAATCTAGCCCTGATTTAATTACAGTTTCAGTAAATAAGTTCGATTTGCATCATAAAGCTATCGTTCTTTTTTCCTTCTTGCAGGGTATAAATAAACGAGAGAATGGTGTTCTTCTCTAAATAAAACATCGGTCCAAAAATCAATGCCTTGCTCTCGGTTTTGTTCCATTCTCCCTTTTTCACATCATAAGCTTGCACTCCGTTATAATATTCGCTTCTCAAAATATATGAAACAGAAGGAAGGTCATAGCGATATTGGATATACCATCCCCTGCTATCCTCACGGTCATCCTTTCCCGAGACAAGTTCACCTCTTAGCGAATGTCTTCCTTTTTTCCAAAGCAGATCTACTCCATATCTATTCTTTACTACATCTTTCGTTCCCGCTACTTGCTTCCCAAGATAGCAAGATGCTCCATAGGAAAAATCTCCTTTCTCATCGGATAAGCGAACAATTAAATCTTTATAATTATTATCATCGTTAACTTGTTGTTCTCCATTGCCGTTTATCAAAGCAAGTCGTAAATTTCTATTTGGCGAAAACATCACTCCTTTATCATATGTTTGTTTAGGGAAAAGGGATCTAAGAACTGTGGCTACATCAGGGGTTTCTAAGAGGGCAGCGGGAAGAGGAATTTCATAGCCGAAGGGAATCTTGAATTGTCCAAACTGTAAATCACCCCTCTTTGTTTTCAACTTAACATAACAGCTCTTGACACCTGCTGTTGAAGGTATGGCATTTAGCTCAACAACAAGAGATGAAATCTTGTTAACGCCCAAAGTCCACATTAATCTTACATCTTTGGCGGAAAAATTCTCTTCAGGAGTTGCTGATTCCTCCCAGTTGAATCTGAATTTGCTATATCCACTCAACTTAACTTCCATTGGGTAAACGAGGAGAGAGAAAACAAAAAGGAGAAATATAGCCTTCTTCATTTTCTAATAACCTCCTTTTCAGCTTTTTCTAATTCCTTTGATGTTTTAAATCCATATTTTTTAAGGATTTTCTGCCCTTCAGGAGACATTACTAACTCTATGAATTGTTTTGCCAAAGGTATATTGCGAGAATTTTTTACCACTGCTATGGGATAAACTACCGGTTTACAACTTCCCTTTGGTGCCTCCGCTACAATTTTCACTTGTTTCTTTTTTATCCATGCATCGGTTAGATATACAAGCCCAGCGTCAACCTCGTTGCGAGCCACATAATCAAGAACTTGCCTTACATTCTCTGCATAAACGAATTTTTGGGTGAGCTTATCCCATAATTTCAAATTCCTTAAGACCTCCTCTGAATATTGCCCGGCAGGAACTGTTTTGGGATTTCCTATAGCAATCCTTTTAACATAAGGTTTTTCAAGGTCGGAAAAGGACCTTATATGCAATTTGGAAGACAAGGGAATAATCAAAACCAAAACATTTCCCGCAAAATTCTTCCTTGTGCCTTCTACTACCAACCCTTTCTTTTCCAGGGCATCCATTTGCTTCGGCGCTGCAGAAGCGAAGACATCAACAGGAGCCCCACCCTCTATCTGGGTCTGAAGAGTTCCCGAAGCGCCAAAATTGAAAAATACCTTAACACCTTTGTGCTTCTTTTGAAATAACCTTCCTATTTCTTCAAAACTATCCTTCAAGCTTATCGCCGCCGAAACAGTAAGGCTGCTCTCAGTTTTTTCTTGAGCCCTGCTATCAAGGATGAAAACAAGAGAGAGAATAGTAATTAAGATGAAGACGGAAAGATAGCGCATTTTAAAACTCCTCCTTTCTTTTTTAAGAGAAGCATAAAGAATTAATGTGTCAAAAAATTAAAATTTTTATTTTTTTTAATGTCAATATCTTAAAAAATTAAAAATTGATTTTTGCGATAAGCGAATGGATTACACTACAATGTCCCCACAAACAGGACAGTTCAGCTTTCTCTTTACCCTCACTTTCCTCACTTCCCAATTCCTCGTATCTATATGCAACATCCATCCTTCAAGGATGCTTCCATAGCCAGTGATGTATTTCACAGCTTCGGTTGCTGCGATGCAACCCATCATTGCTGATACAGAACCGAGAACGGGAAATGGGATTGACCAACGGGGTGGTGAAGGGAAAAGACAAGCAAGGCAAGGCGTTATTCCTGGTTTTATGAATGTTATATAGCCCTCCATTCCGTACATTGCGACTTCAATTAGCGGTTTTCTCAATTCCACGCATGCCTTGTTCAAATTGAACCTTTCCTCAAAAGTCGGGGGACAGGCAATTGCAATATCAACTTCTGAAACTATCTTCTTCGTCTTATCTAAATCAAAAGCGATATCCTCGCCATATGCGTGGAGCTCAATAAAAGGATTAAGTGCTTTTAGCCTCTCAACTATGCAATCTATCCTCGGTTTTCCAATTGCGGAATATGACATCAAAAGTTGGCGGTTCATATTTGATGGTTCAACTACCCCACCGTGAGCAACGACAAGCTTTCCTATGCCGGCTAAGGCAAGATAAACCGCAACGGGACCACCTAACCCCCCAACTCTGGTTATAAAAGCTGAAGAACCCTTCAGCTTTTTCTGTCCCTCCTCTCCGAAAATCATAATATTCCTTCTAAATCTTACCTTTTCCTCCTCAGTGAGTTCAATCACGATATCACCTCCTAATATCATCCATTATTTTCAGCAATGCTTCACGGGGCGATTTAGCCCGTAGTATGGGACGTCCAATGACGAGATAATTAGCTCCTTTCTCCAACGCCCATTTGGGCGAGGCGAAGCGCCTATGGTCCTCCACTCCTTCCTCCCATCTTATGCCGGGACAAACTATGAGGAAATCCTCGCCGCATCTCTCCCTCACCAATTCAATCTCCCTCGGCGAGCATACAACCCCATCGCATCCGCATTCCTTTGCCAAAAGGGCAAGCCTCCCCACCATTTCCTCAACCTCTGCATCTATTCCCATTTCCCTCAATCTCTCCCTATCCAAGCTCGTCAATATCGTAACTGCCAAAACCAAGGGAGGTTTAACGCCAAGCCTCTCCCCTTCTTCCTTCACCGCCTTAACCGTTTCCTCCATCATCTCCCTCCCACCAAGGGAATGTATATTGAACATCCATACGCCGAGGGAAACGCAAGCCTTAGCCGCTCGCGCAACGGTATTCGGTATATCGTGGAATTTCCCATCATAGAAAACCCTGCCTCCCCTCTTCTTTATCTCCTCAATAATCCCCAAGCCGGCGAAGTGGATTAATTCCAAGCCGACCTTGAATCCCGCCACCAAATCCTTAAGCTCCTCAACTAAAAGAAGAGCCCTCTCCCTCTCAGGGAGATCAAGGGCAACTATTATGGGACTCTCCAATCTCAAAATACGGGAACCTCTCCCCTTAAGAAGCGCTCGGTTAGATTTCTGAGATTTTCCGCTGAGAGATGAAGCTTTGCGATTTCCTCAATCTCGTCCTCGGCTTTGTTGGAGGTGAAATCAGGTCCTGGGATGAGCTGGATACTGATGCTCTGGGGATTGGTTATGGGTGTTCCTATTTGACTCAAAATCTTAACCGTAACCTCTTTCACGCCCCTGACCTTTGCTTTAATATCCTTTGCCATTTCCCAGGCTATTATATTGTAGAGTTTGCCTACATGGTTAACAGGATTCTTTCCCGCTGCCGCCTCCATAGACATCGGTCTTCCCGGCGTAATCAAGCCATTTACCCTATTTCCCCTTCCCGCTGAGCCATCGTCTCCATGCTCCGCCGATAATCCCGTCACTGTAAGGTAAACAGCGTTCCCATCCTCGTCCAGTTCTGGCTTGTCGGCAGTATTGATGTGAATCTCCAATTCCCTCCTTGTAAACCTCTTCAGATGCTCCTTCAACTCGTTCGTGATTTCCCTTTTAAGGGTTAAATAATGGTCAAGGTCCTTAACAAATTTGGAAACGAATGCGCAGGCGATGGTTAGGGTTATCTTATTCTCCTCCCTCAATCCCATCACCTTTATATCTTCTCCCGTCTCGGGATGTCTCTCTTTGAACTCCTGACTGTTCATATAGCGTTCAGCTTCCAAGACGACCTGCTCGGTTTCTGATAGAGGAGCATGCCCAACCCCGAAGGATGTGTCATTAGCATTGGGGACTTCTTCCTTCAATGTTATTTGAAGATTGGAAGCCCCCTGTCCTATCCGAGAATCTATTATAACATCCTTATGAAGATTTAGATTCCTACAGATAGAGCCGAGATAGTCTTTGGTTGCGCGAAGGGCAATTGTGTGAACGGGAAAATGTTCAATGGTGTTTCCTTTCTCCACAATCGATGTAGCCCTTCCCGAAAGCAGGATATAAATCGGTCTCAGCATCTCCCCTCCCCCATAACGAGGAGATGATTGCCCACCCACTATCTGCACTTTATCCGTGTTGTGATGCAAAATAACCCCATAACGAGACTTATATTCCCTTGACAAAGCCCTTGATACCGCCTCCGCAATCCCATCCGCAAGGCTATCGGGGTGTCCCAAGCCCTTGCGTTCAACGATTTCCCGAGCCTGCTCTTCAACGCTCGGCTGCTCCAATATCTCAAGGTTTAACTTGTTCATCTCGTGAACACCTCCTTATCTTATGAAAATTTTTTGATTGAAAAGAAGAATCGCTGAGCCCCTTTCCTCACCCTACTTAAACTTCTTTATAATTTAACAAGAAAAGGGGCGTTTGTCAACTTCAATCATTGCTAAACTAAATCTTCTTGAAGATTTCCTCCGCCAAAAGGATATCGTTCATACTATCCTCTCCCGAGGAAAGAGGGACTTTCCTTTCCCTAACGCAAGCCACGAAATGCTCCGCCTGTTTTTTGAAGCCCCATCCCCAGGGGGCAATGGGTTCCCATAATTGGGGTTCGCCTCCCGTTTTGTAAACGGTAATCTTCGCGGGAACATTTTTGAGAAGTGGTGGTGGGGTCTCTATTTTAATCCATCCTTTCTGGAAGAAAATCGTTAAATCCTCATCCCAGCGATGGGCGGGAAGCCTACCATACTCAAGGGAGCAGAGCAAATTTTCCCTGCTCAAAATGGCGAGAAGCTGTGAATCCTTAAGAAATGCGCCCTCAACTTTCCAATTGCCGGGGAGAAGGAAGCGGATGAGATTCGTGTTATGGGAAGCCACATTTATGAATTCGTCATACATTGGCAAAAGTTCCGGCGGGACCTCATCAGACCTCCTTTCCGGAAGCGGCGGATAGGGCTCATCCGTCGTTATCGGCGAGCCCACATTGCATATCCAATCTCCGCCGAAGATATGAACCCTCGCGAAGGTCGGTTCACCGAGTTCGCCTGAGGAAAGAAAATCATCAATAAGCCTGCGGGCGAGCTGAACCCCTGGGTCATACCTCTTCATATAGCCAATCATCAAAATTCCTTCCTTCCTCCTGCTCGCCTCCACCATAGCCTTTGCCTGCTGGGAATTGAAAGCCATCGGTTTCTCCACCATAACATCCTTCCCCTTCTCCAATAGATATGTAGCTATATCGGGATTGAGAAGGTAGGGAAGAAGGGCAACGACAGCTTCAACTTCCTCATCCTCGGCGAGTTCCTTATGGGAAGAATATCGTTTAGGTATACGATATTTATCAGCGACCTTCTCACGAAGCTTGGGACGGAGCTCAGCTATGGCGACAACTTCGCAATCATTTATTTCCGTAAAGGAAGGAAGATGAGCCATTTGGCTCATAAAGCCCGCTCCAACAAAGCCAATCTTCACTTTCTCAGCCATATAAGAGCTTTCCTCCTTTCTTTAAAGTTTGAAGTTTTCCTCATTATCAACATAGATTACCTCCTTTTGGGAGGCAAGCGTATCACCATTGATATCCTTGGCTACGACTTCAACTATATGCTCTCCATCCATTAACTCGGTTGTATCTATGCTGAAGACAAAAGGAGCAAAATTCTTTATTCCACGCAATCTGCCATCAATCCTCAACTCCACCATACTTGCTCCTCCCCCCCTAATCCTTATATCTATGTCAAGCTTTCCCCTCACGATTTTATACCGCTTCGTTATGATTTCCCGCAACACCTCCTTTATTTTAGATTTCAAATCCCCCTGGGGAAAGGAAATCCTTATAAGTTTCATTACATTTTTGTATTTGCCTTTTGATTGTTTATATATATAAGACAAAATATCGTCAATCTTCCCTTTCAGGTTGGGCATCTCCTCCCATTTCGTTCCATCCCAACTGACATCCACTTTGAAACCCTTCCCTCTCCAATCCCAAAGTCCTATCGTTCCATCAAATAATGGATAACTCCCGGGCGAAGAGGAAACTATGAGATATGGTGGGGAGGTTTGAATATAGCTTGGGAGTTCTTCGTAGAGAGGGACTATTTGAAATCCACCGGAAAGATTGTAATCGAACTTGTTTGCCCCTTGGGGAACCGTTGATATCGTTATAGCGCCGGGATGGACGGTGTTCAGTTTTCCTATACCCGTGAACTCCGTTCCATCAAAACGACCGATACCAGTTAACGCCTTCCGAACCTGAGCTATCACTTCTCTCCCGCCTTCTTTGAAGAGATATACATTTCCACCCTCTTTATTTTCAAATATTATCTCTCGGGGCAAATCCCTTTCCTCAACTATAATCACGAATTCCTCCCCTTCTTCAAGGGTATAGGAGGGAGGAAGTTCGTATAGCTTTTCATCCATTTTTAAAAATACCTTGCTTCCCACGGTGGGTGAGAAGTCCTTGAAGATAGAAGTGCCTGCTTTTATATCAGTTAAAATCCCCGCCTGCTCCGGGATTTGCCCTCCGAATCCCTTCGGTACCTCCTCCATCTCCTTTGCGAGAATAGACAAGATGGAATGAGGTTCTCCAATTTTGATGTGTATGGCGTAAGAGGAAACCGCAACAACAGTTCCCTGCTTCCCAAATTTACAGGCAGTAAAACCATTTTTCTCCACCCCTTTACCAGCCCTTAGGACATTCCCCACGACCACCCAGCTTCTCCCTTCATTTATGCTCACCTTTATCTCCCCATTGACTTTATTTTGTATGGAGATACGGAAAAGCTCACTGGCGAACGATTGAAGTGAAAGTATAAAGCAGAGGAGAAGATATCTAAAGCTTCTCATTTAATACCTCCAAAAAATCCTTCGCAAGGGAAAAATCGTTTCCAGTCATAAGCATCACCCCTTTCCCTTCCCTGAGAAGCTCCTCTGCTATTTCGCTGGCTATTTTTATCCCTTCTTCTCTTTGTCCTTCCGCTCTTGACATCCTTTCCATTACATCATCCGGGACGAAGACGCCGGGAACTTCAT
>Ga0209225_1002767_pt1 | contig 15348 bp, 15 predicted proteins | sample WasSprMetagenome_FD_184732 | JGI IMG/M metagenome (GOLD analysis project Ga0209225, IMG submission 184732) | Sulfidic aquatic microbial communities from Washburn Spring, Yellowstone National Park, USA - WS (SPAdes) (version 3) | ecosystem: Environmental > Aquatic > Thermal springs > Hot (42-90C)...
TTGCAAAGCCTTTCAAAAAAGTTGTCTTTCCTCCTCCCAAATCTCCTTCTAGGGCAAGGATTTTTGCAGTTTTATCCAATTTTTCTTTAAGGATTTTTTTTCCGATTTTTTCTCCCAATTTTTCAGTTCCTTTTTCGCTTCTTGTTAAAAATCTTTTCATTGAGTTTTTCAAAAATTTAATTTAAACTGAAATTGCTAAGTTAATTTTAAAATTTTATGGAAGAAATTTCAAAAAAAATTGTTGGAGAGGTGAGGATTGGAAAGGAAATTTTAGAAAAGGAAATAAGGAATATTTTGATTTTAAAAAAAGAAATTGAGGCAGTTTTGGATAAAGAGATAACAAAAATTCTTGATACTATTTTGGGAGGTTCGATAAAACTTGAGGCATCTGACATCCATATTGAGCCAAAAGAAAATGAGGCAAAACTGAGAATAAGGTTGGATGGGATTTTACAGGATGTTTTAATTTTTGATAGAAAAACTTATGAAGCTTTACTTTCTAGGATAAAACTTTTGTCTGGGATGAAACTCAACATTTTCGATAGGCCCCAGGATGGCCGTTTCTCCGTTTTGATGGAAAAATTAGCAATCGAAATCAGAAGTTCAACTTTACCTGCTGAATGGGGAGAATCAATTGTAATGAGGATTTTGAATCCAAAATCTCTGATTTCTTTAGAAGAGCTTGGTTTAAGAGGAGATCTTTTAAAAATTTTCAAAAGAGAAATTAAAAAACCAAACGGAATGATCATCGTTACAGGACCCACTGGTTCTGGGAAAACCACTACCCTGTACGCTATTTTAAAAGAAATTCAAAACCCGGAAATAAAAATAATAACGATCGAAGACCCAATTGAATACCATTTAGAGGGAATTACCCAAACTCAAGTCGATCCAAAAGCAGGTTATGATTTTGCAAATGGTTTAAGAGCAATTGTTAGGCAAGATCCCGATGTAATTTTAGTCGGTGAAATTAGAGATCTCGAAACTGCTCAAATTGCAATTCAGGCAGCATTAACTGGCCACTTGGTTTTGACAACTTTGCACACAAACGATGCTGCAGGAACTGTTGCAAGGTTGGTAGCCCTTGGTGAAAAACCAGTAAACATTGCACCGGCGATTAATATGGCTGTTGCTCAAAGATTGGTAAGAAAGGTTTGTAAAAAATGTTCTGTTTTGGAAAAACCAAGCAAAGAAGAATTTGAAAAAATAAAAGAGGGGTTAAAAAATTTGAATGTTAAAATTCCAAAGGATTTAAAAATTAAAAAAGCGAGGGGCTGTGAAGATTGTAACTTTACTGGCTATCGGGGGAGGACTGGAATTTTTGAAACGTTCTTAGTCGATGATGAAATGGAAAAATTCATTTTGACTTCGCCCTCAATTTCTGCTTTAAAAGAGATGGCTCAAAAAAAGGGAATGGTTACGATGTATCAAGACGGAATTTTAAAAGTAATTGAAAAAATCACAACGCTCCAAGAAGTTGAAAGGGTTGTCGGTGAATAAAAAAACCGAGGCCAAAAATAAAGCAAAGGCTTTATAGCGGAATTTCTCCGAGGAACAACCCAGAGAAATCCAGGTTGTCCGGACTGAGAGAAATTCCCGGCCTCGGTGATTATATTTTAACAAAACAAAAAAAATTGTCAAGAGTTGAAAAAAAGAAAAATTCAGTTAAATTTAAACCATGAGCGGGCATTCTCATGCAAAAACTGTAAGGAAGAAAAAAGAAGCTGATGCCAAAAAGAGGGGGCAAATTTTTTCTAAGATGGCAAGGTTGATTCAAGTCGCAGTAAGGCAGGGAGGCCCAAACCCTGAGACAAATTCAAAATTGAGAATGGCGATTGAATTGGCAAAATCTTATAACGTCCCTTCTGAAAACATAGAAAGAGCGATCAAAAGAGCGACGGGCGAAATTGAAGGAGAGAGATTGGAGGAAATTTCCCTTGAGGCATTGGGCCCTGATGGGGTTGCTTTGATAATCGAAGGAATTACCGATAACAAAAACAGGACTTTGAGCGAAATCAAGAATGTATTGACGAGGTTTAACGGAAAATTGGCAAGCGAGGGTTCGGTGAAATGGATGTTTGAGAGGAAGGGATGCATAACAGTGAATCTCAAATCTCAAAACTCAAAATTCAAAACTAAAGAGGAATTAGAATTGATTGCAATCGATGCAGGAGCTGAGGATCTTTATTGGTACGATGATAATTTGGATATCTATTGCGAGATTAAAGATTTAGAGAAGGTAAAGGAAAAATTAAAGGAAAGAGGGATAAAAATTGATTCTGCGACTTTGGATTGGAAACCAAAGGAAATGATAGATTTAGATGAAAATAAGAAACAAAACTGTCTAAAACTCTTTGAGGCATTGGATGAATTAGATTCAGTTCAAGAAATCTTTTCAAATCTGAAAATTTAACTCTTGACAAGGATTTTTGCAAAATTATAATTTTTTTAGATTTTCTCAAAGGTCGCTTTTTAAAAAATAAAAAATTATGTTGTTTGAAGAGGAAGAGGAATTAGAAGAAGAAGTTGAAGAAGAAGAAACCGAAGAATAAAAATTCCCCCTCCAGAAAGGAGGGGGTTTCATTTTTAATTGGATTCAGTAATGATATTATAAAATTATGAAAAGGAAGGTTTTATTTTTTATAAAAATTCTTTTTTTTCTCTTTTTCATTTTTTCCTTTTCATTTTTCTTTTTGTTTCTTTATTACGCAAAGGACTTGCCAAGGCCTGAGATTTTCACTGAAAGAGAATTTCCCCAATCTTCAAAAATTTATGACAGAACCGGAAATGTTTTGCTCTATGAAATTTATGGTGAAGAAAAAAGAACTTATGTTCCTCTTTCCCAAATTCCAAAATTTCTGAAGGATGCAATAATCTGTGCAGAAGATTCAAATTTTTATCATCATTTTGGAGTTGATCCAAGGGCATTGGTTAGAGCAATTCTTTCTGATTTAAAAATTTTAAAGCCAGTTTACGGAGCATCGACAATTCCGCAACAGTTAATTCGCTCAACTTTCCTATCCTTAGAAAAAACTCCAGAAAGAAAAACGAGGGAAATAATTTTGGCAATTGAATTGGACAGAAGATATTCAAAAGATCAAATTTTAGAATGGTATCTAAACCAAATTCCTTTTGGACAAAATGCCTACGGAGTTGAGGCTGCATCCCAAACCTATTTTGGAAAGCACGTTTGGGAAATAGATTTACCAGAGGCTGCAACTTTGGCTGCTTTGATTAAGGCCCCTTATTCACTCTCACCCTACGAAGAAGATTCAAAAGAAAAACTTTTAGCAAGGAAAGATTACATTTTGGATAAAATGGCAAAGGAAGGTTATATCTCAAAAGAGGAGGCAGAAGAGGCAAAGAGAAAAGAAATTTCTTTTAAAGAGAAAAAGATTGAAATTTTAGCTCCCTATTTTACCCTTTGGGTAAAGAGTATTTTAGAAAATGAATATGGAAAGGAATTTTTGGCAACTGCTGGATGGAAAGTTTATACTTCTTTAGATTATGAAATTCAAAAAATCGCTGAAGAAGTTGTGAGAGAAGGAATAAAAAGAAATAAGCAATACAACGCTCACAATGCTGCCTTAGTTGCTATTTCTCCAAAAACCGGCGAGGTTTTGGCAATGACTGTTGGAACTGGAAATTATTATGAAAAGCCATATCCTGAAAATTGCACTCCGGGAATAGATTGCCTTTTTGATCCAAAATTCAACGTTGCAGTTGGAACTGAAAAGGCTCCTGGGAGACAACCTGGTTCTGCTTTTAAACCATTTATTTATGCAACTGCTTTTAAAAAAGGATACGATGATAAATTTTTAGTTTTAGATTCTCCAACAAATTTTGGAGTTTGGGGAGGAAAAGAATACATCCCACAAAACTACGATGGGCTTTTTAGGGGGTGGGTAAGTTTGAGATCTGCCTTAGCTCAATCCCTTAATGTTCCTTCAATAAAAGTTTTATATTTGGCAGGGTTGAATGAAAAAATTGAAAATTTGGGAATTTCTGATTTTAGGGGTTTAGAAAAAATTCTCCTTGAGGGCTTGAAGGAGAGTTTAAAAACTGCAAGGGACCATGGAATTACAACTTTAAACAAAGATATTTCAAATTATGGACCATCGATTGTTTTGGGTGGTGGAGAAGTAAACCCTCTCGAAATGGCCTATGCCTATTCTATTTTTGCAAACGAAGGAATAAAAGTTCCTCTTTCTCCGATTTTAAAAATTGAAGATTCAAAGGGAAATGTAATTTTTGAAAAGAAATATACCCAAATTAGAGTTTTAGATAGTGGAATTGCAAAATTGATCACCGACATTCTTTCTGATAACGAAGCGAGGGCTCCAATGTTTGGTCCGAGATCTCATTTGTATTTTGAAAATTATAAGGTAGCTGCTAAAACAGGAACGACAGATGATTTTAGAGATTGTTGGACAGTAGGTTTCACCCCAGAAATTTCAGTCTCTGTTTGGGTTGGAAACAATAACAACGCTCCAATGATAAGAAGGCAACCTGCTGCTACTGTTGCCGGCCCAATTTTCCATTCATTTTTAGAGAGGGTTTTACCAAAAATTAGCTCGCCTTAATTGGCATTAGAATGTAGAAATATTCTTCAGATGGTTTTAAAATCGCCGGTCCTTCGGGTTCAGTAAAGAGAAAATCAAATTCCTTTTCATCGATTGAAGAAACCCCATCGATTAAAAATCTGTAATTGAAAGAAATCGAAATATCCTCCCCCTCAATCTTTGGAAAAATTTGGCTTTTGAATTCACCATAATCTGGGTTTTGGCTTAAAATTTCGATTCTTCCCTCTTTCTTATTGATATTCAGTTTCACTTCATTTATTTTCCCGCTAAAAAAGCTAGCGGTTTTAATTTGAGATAAAAATTCTGCTTTATCTAAATGAACTTTTGTTTTAAATTTCTTTGGGATTATTTCTTGATAGTTTGGATATTCACCCTCGATTAGTTTTGAAGTAAAGAGGATTTTTGGATGAGGAAATTCAGTTGCTAAACTTTCAATGAAAATTTGATTTGGTGAAAAATAGAAATTTATTTCGCCCTCTTCCTTCCCAAAAATCCCTAAAATTTCTTTTGCAGCAGTTTGAGGTAAAATCAAAGAATAGGTTTTACTTGAAGGTGTCAGGAGGGGAATCTTTTTTTCGGCCAATCTAAAACTGTCGGTTGCAACTAATTTCAAGGTTTCTTTTTCAAAGGAAAAATAAATTCCTGAAATTTCTGGCCTACCTAAAGATGGGGAAGGAATGTTTACTATTTTATTCAAAGAATCGCAAAATTTTTTACTATTAATAGAAATCTTCTCTAAAAAATCCTTTTGGGGAATTATTGGAAAATCTTCGGGATTTACCCCTTTGATTTTTAATGAAACTGTTTTGTCTTCGATTTTTAAAAGATTATTTTCAGATTCTAAACTAATCGTTTCTTCTTTTAAATTTGAAACAACGTTAAAAAAGAATTTTGTGTCAACACAAACTTTTCCAGCTTCTTCTGTTTTTGCTAAACCCCACCAGATAATTCCAGATTCTAAATTTGTCGCGCTAATCTTTATCAAATTTTTCTCAGCCTCTATTAAACAGTTTGAGAGAATCGGTAAAGAAAGTTTTTTTAATGAAACCTTACTAACTGCTTCTAAACCCTTTACCAATGTTTCTTTTAATATTTTTAATTTCATTGTTGTTACTTTATTATAACCTCTTTTTTATTCTTTAAAACTGGTTAAAAACTGTTGAAAAAAGTTTATTTTTTTATGGAAAAATCTTTTCTTTAATTTCTTTAATTTCCTCCACTAAATTTTCATCGTTTTTTAAATCTCTTACTATTTTATTGTAAGCATGAATTGCGGTTGTGTGATCCTTTCCCCCAAACTTTCTACCGATAAAAGGAAAGGAGCATTTTAACTCTTCCCTCAAAAGATACATTGCGACCTGCCTTGGTTTTACATATTCTCTTTTCCTTGAGTTTGAGATTAATTCTTTTTCTGAGATTTCATAAAATTCGGCCACAGTTTTAATTATTTTCTTTATGCTAGAAACTTTGCTTGGTGGTGAGATTAAATTTTTTAAAAGTTGTTTTGCAATTTGAAAATCTGGAATTTTTTTATTCACCCTATAGTAGGCGACTAGAATGTTTAAAGCCCCTTCCAGTTCTCTAATATTCTTTTTAATGTTTGTTGCAATGTAGTTTAAAATTTCATCGGAAAAGCTTACTTCCCTTTCCTCTGACTTTGCTCTCAAAATTGCCAACCTTGTTTCAAAATCTGGTAAAGAAATATCGGCAATCATTCCTCCTTCAAACCTTGACCTCAACCTTTCTGTTAAAGCAGGGATTGCTTTTGGTGGTCTATCCGAAGAAATGACTATTTGTTTATTTTTTTCATAAAGAGTGTTGAAAATGTAAAAGAATTCCTCCTGAGTTTTTTCCTTTCCGGCTAAAAACTGAATATCGTCGATTAAAAGAACATCAAAATTATGATAAGAAGATTTTAAATTCTCTATTTGATGGTTTTTAATCGATAAAATTACATCTGAAACAAATTTTTCACAAGGAATGTATCTTACCTTCTTTTTTGGGAAATTTTTTACGATTTCATTTCCGATAGCTTGCAAAAGATGGGTTTTTCCTAAACCAACCCCACCATAAACAAAAAATGGATTGTAAACTTGGCCAGGGTTTTTTACTACTGCCATCGCCCCGGCATAGGCCAATTCATTAAAGGAACCGACGACAAAGTTTGAAAAAGTGTATCTTGGGTTAAGGTTTGTCTTTTTATCAATTTCAAATTCTTGGAACCTGAGTTGGTTTGGTGGTAAATTTTCTACTGCTTTCCTTTCAACGATTTTCAATCCGCTCTTTTCTATTTGATAAGATAACTCTTTCACCTCGGGCATCAGATTTTTTAAAATTTTCAAGATTGTCTTTGTGTATTTTTGCTGCAACCATTCTTTGACAAAGGAATTGGGAACTGAAATTATAACCCTTCCATTTTCTAAAGAAGAAATTTTGGTATTCTGAAACCAAGTAGCAAAATTTGCAGGTGAAGTCATTAGCTGAATTTGGGCCAAAACCGATTGCCAAATTTCTTCTTTTTCCATACTTCTATTATAGCCAAAAAAGATTTTTAAAAAAGAGAGAAAAAATCTTCAATTTTGTTGATAATCTGTGGATATCCTGTGGAATTGACTAAGAAAAAATAAAGTTTAAAATAAAAAAATGTCGATAACTTATAAACCGAAAAAAAGGAAAAGAAAAAAGGTTCATGGGTTTTTAGCAAGAAAAAGAAAAGGAGGGAAAATTTTAAAGAGAAGGAGGAAAAAAGGAAGATGGCAACTTACCCCTTAAAAAAATTTAGGTTGAAAGGAAAGGAGTTTGAGGAAGTTTTAAAAAAAGGAAAAAGTTTTAGATTCGATGGTTTAGTTTTAAAACTATTGTTAAAAAGAGGAGGGAAAAAATTTGGTTTTTTGATAAGCAAAAAAATATTGAAGAAAGCTACTCAGAGGAATAGATTAAAAAGGAGGTTAAGGGAAATACTAAGGGAAAAAATTGAAGAAATTGAAGAGGGAATAAGGGTTGTTCTTATTACTTTACCGGGTTTGGAAAAAAAGGAATTCAAAGAGTTAAAAGAAATTTTTGGAAAATTGCTAAAAAAATCGAAGATATTAAAATGAACCCAATCTTTGAGATCTACAACTTAATATTTTATCACCCTGTCTCCCAGGCTCTATTTTTTTTCTACAAACAATTGAAAGACCTCGGCTTAGCAGTGATTTCTTTGACGATTTTGATAAGGATAATTCTTTTTCCCTTAAATTATAAAAACTCAAAAGAGCAAGAAAAATTTTTGAGAATTAAAAAAGGAATTGAAGAAATAGAAAAAAAATTCAACGGAGAAAGGAAAAGTAAGGAAATTTTAAATCTTTACAAGAAAGAAAAAATAAATCCATTTTTTAATTTCCTTTCTTTATTCATTCAATTTCCTATTTTACTTTCTCTCTATCAAGTTTTTTTAAAAGCGACGACCCAATTTGACCCCTCTTTCTTTGGGTTTTTTAACCTTTCAAAACCAGATTTTCTTTTGGTATTGATTGCAGTTATTCTTCAAAGTTTTTATCTTAAATTAACCTCCCCAAAAATTGAAAAGGAAAAGAAAATTCCTTCTTTCTCCCCGACCCAAATCAATTTTTTTCTCATTCCCTTTACTTTTTTGATTTTATTAAAATTACCTTCGGCAATTTCCCTTTACTTTATTGCGAGCTATCTTTTTTTAATTTTTCAAAAGATTTTATTCCATGTCTGAAGAATTGAATAAAAAAATAGAAAAGGAAGCGAAAGAGTTTTTTTCAAAGCTTGGAATAGATTTTGAGCTGAAAGTATTAAAAATCGATAATACATTCAAAATAGATCTTCAAACTAAAGAATTTCAAGATTTAATCGGTGAGAGGGGGAAAACCTTAAATGAAATTCAGCATCTTTTGAGCGCAATTTTGAAAAAGAAAATAAGGGAAGAATTCTTCATAGATTTGGACATTGGAGGTTACAAGGAAAGAAAGATTAAGTATTTGAAAGAATTGGCAAAGTCAGTTGCCGATGAAGTTGCTCTGACAAAAAAAGAAAGGATTTTAGAACCGATGCCAGCTTATGAAAGGAGAATAATTCATTTGGAATTGGCTTCGAGGTCTGATGTGACAACAGAGAGCATTGGTAAAGAACCAAAGAGAAGGGTTGTGATTAAACCCTATCCTTAAGTTATTTTCCTCCTACTAAAGCCGCAATAATTTCTGCCAAGGCGATTATTAAAAGTCCCAAGATTGCTGCAAAAAATTGATCTTTTGCATCGGAAATCTTTGAAGGATCGCCTGCAGATGTCATCCATTTGAAACCCGCAACGATTATCATTAAGACAGCGGCCCCTATCGCAATGTTTCTGATGATGCTCCCTACCTCATTTAAGATTGTTGTAGCATCCTGTGCTAAACAAATACTAGGTAGTAAGAAAAGAAACAAAATTGGAAGAATTTTTCTCATACTATTTTATACCTTTTTCCATTTTAATTTTCAAGATTTGTTCAGGTGAACTGGTCACTATTTGGTCTTCAGTGTAAGAGGCAACTACTTTCATCAAAACGTGCTTTTGGCCAGCAAAGAATATTCCCTCTCCGACCTCGGTTTCTAATAAGAGATATTTTTCTTCATCGGTTAAATTGAAAGTTTTTTGGACAATATCGATGGTTGCCGGAGATTGTTTGAATAAAATTGCAATCGAAGAGTTGGTAATTATTGGCTGGCCATAAGTGGATTTCATAAAATCTCCAACATCCTGAGTGATTGTCGTTACCCCCAACCAATATTTTCTTCCCCTTTTGCAAATTCCATACAAAAACGATGCCCCATCCTCCTCTTTCATTATCCACCATGCCTCATCAATCACTAAAATCCTTTTTTTCAATTCAGACCTCACTTTGTTCCAAATGTATCTCATGATGATAAAAGTTGCGATTGGTCTCAGTTCATCTTCCATATCCCTTATCCCAAAAACTACCAAAGGCTTATCCATTGTAATGTTCGTTCTTTGATTGAAAAACTGAGCGAAAGTTCCCTTTGTAAATTTCCTTATTCTCCTTACAAGAGATTCCGCTCCCTCCATTCCCTCTAGAACCTTTTCCAAATCCTCCATTATCGGAATCCTTTCTTTCCAAAACCTTGGATCAGTATTTGGAGTAATATCCTTTGCTGCGTAAGTTTCAGTTATCGCCCTATCCATAATTGCATCCTCCTCCGGACTCAACCCTCCGAGCATTATTCTCATTAATCCTACTAAGTTTATCACGTTTGACCTCAAAACATCCTCTGGCCTTTCGTCCTCTCTTGGAATTGGCAAATCAAAGGGGTTGATATGATGGGGAGAAGCCAAAGAAATGTTTAAAAAAGAACCCCCAACGGCATCGGCTAGCATTTTATATTCATTTTCGGGATCGATAACTATCACATCTATTCCTTGCATTAAAGACCTCAAAATTTCCAATTTTACAAAATAGGATTTTCCAGAACCAGACTTTCCAAAAACTACTTCGTTCGCATTTTCTAGAGAGAATCTATCAAACAAAATCAAGGAATTGTTGTGTCTGTTGATTCCGTATAAAACTCCATCGCTCGAACTTAAATCCAGAGAAACAAAAGGGAAAATCGTTGAAAGCGGTTCAGTGTTCATTGGAGTCAGGGCTTGAATTTGGTCTAGGCCATAAGGAATGCTAGAATGGATTCCTTCTTTTTGTCTAAAAGATGATGGCTTAATGTAAATTAGTTTTGATTCAAAGATCGATCTCAAAACGTTTTCGATATCTTTTAATTCCTTTTCTGAATTTGCGTAGACTGTAAAGTAAATTCCAACTTTGAACATTTTCTCTTGAGCGGTAATCAATTTATCCCTCAGGTTTTCTAAATCTCGGTAAGCAATCTCTAATTGAGGATCCCTGATCAATCCCCTTTCTTCCCTCTCGTGGATTTCTGCTAAAATTTCAGTTATCTTTTTTCTCAATTGTTTTAAGACTTCTTCTGATGAATAGGGATAAATATGAATTCCAATATCCATTGGAATGTCGATGTTAATTAAGGGAGATAGCCAGACGCTACTGAGGTATCTTGGATAAGAAAAGACAAAATAGGACCTAGAAAATCTCCTCCCAATTCTTAAAAAACCACTTCCTACGTAGATTGAAGGAGGGGCGATAACATCTTTTGCTGTGATTTCTTCCCTTTCAAAAATTTTTTCTGGAGTTTTTTCTTTTTTTGAAAATAAAAATGGAATTTTCATTTTATTAATTCCGGGGGAATTTCTGGGTAATAGCCAACTTCGGCCTCCTCTGGATGATAAATTGACCAGAAAAGTTCGATCAATTCTTGGGTATTCAAAGGAGCGCAAAATAGACCACACCTTCTTAGACCATGGGCGACAAATTCCATCCTCTCCCAGAGTTGAGTTTTTGCTCTTTCGAATTCCTCTTCAGTTAAAGTGGGGGCCTTTCCTTTCATTGCCGGAACTAAAATTGGATGAAATGGGACGACGACGTAAAAATTCTTTGTCATTATCGAACCCCCTGCCATCAAACTCTTTATGAAATCGATGTAAGAACGGGTTTGAATCTTTAAAAGCTCATCCTTTTGTTCTTTCTCCCTTTCCTCTAGCCTCTCCAAATAGCCAGTTAAATTTAATCTTCTTGATTGAATGTAAATCTGAATTGGAAAGTCCAAAGAATTCAAAAAATTCTGAAATTGATAAATTATTGCGTTTTGCTCTTCTTCAGATTTTAAAGCAAAGTTTAAAGAAGAAACCGCCAAAATTCCTCTTAAGGATTTGTCCTTCAAAACTAAAACCCCTCCTTTAATTTCCTCTATCTCCAAGAATTGTTGGGTTGTTAATTCTGGCATTATTTTTTCGTCACAACCTTAGTTACTAAATTTTTTAGCGAACTCTCCCTTTTGGTTTTTATTTTTTCTTTCTCCAATTTTTTAATTTCAATTTCGCTCAAAAAGAAAGGAGTTGCTTTCTTTTTTCCCCAAAACAAAACTCTTGGTGAAAAGATTGATTTTAATCTCAGCAAAAGGAAAGTGTAAAGAGGCATTCCCTCAACCTTTATAAAACTAAGAAAGACACCCAAAATAAAAAGAATTAATGATAAAGGGAGGGAGATAAAGTGAGGGAACAGATTGTAAACCAAAACGCAAATTCCAATTGTTATTCCAAGGGAAAGGAATTGTTTGAAAGTTAAGGGCCCAACAATTTTGCTTTCCATTTCGGTAAATTGAGGAAGGGTAACCAAAGGCATATTTTTATTCTATTGGCTCTCGGTAAATATCGGTTCTTGGCGGAGATGGTTTTTCCTCTGGCCTTGGTGGAGGAGTAATTTTTGTTGCTCTGGCTGGCGGAGCAATTTCAACTTTGTAGATTTCTTCCAAATGAGTTCTTACCGGATAGAAAATTAACATTTCAACTTCCCTCCTAATGCCTTTTGCTACTTCCTTTTCAATGCCCACTTCCTTTTCCAAAGTTTCTTCAAATTCGCTCGGTGGCAAAAGCCCCATTAAAACTCTACCAACGTATTTTGCAACTTTTGACATCCTTTCATCCTCAATTCCATTTCTAGTGCAAATATTAAAAATATCTTCAGCAGTTTTTTCAGAGAAAACTGCCTCCTTCAATTCATCTGGAAGTTTTTCAATAATCTTCCAAAGTTCCTCTTTTGTGTATTCTTTTTCCATAGATTTATTTTAACATATTTAGCTGGTTAAGATACTTGACAAATTTTATAAATGGAGTTATAATAGAGACGGTGGGAAAATGGGTGAGAAAGAAAAAGAAGAGTTGAAGAGAAAAAAAGAAGAGATTCATCGAGAACAAGTGAAAGAGATTGCAGAACAACTATCTAAAGCCTATGATTATCTGCTGGACTCAAGACGGGCTCTTGCCAATGCTCGAGTGAGGCTCGAAGAGGCGAAAATAAAGAATCTAGAAAGGAAGATACAGGGCCAATCGGAAGAAAATCTTCAGCCGCTTGAGAACCAAATCAAAGACTTGGAGACAAAATTGGAGGACGCAGAGCAACTTGTCCGTCTTCTTGAGGGAAAGGCAAAAAGGACAGACCCCAAGTTCTTTGACTTCCTTTAAAATCTCCCTAATGGGTATGGTTCCCCTCCATACCCCCCTTTTTTTTAAAATGCTTATTTTTCCAATTCTTTCATTCTTTTTTCCAATTCTTTTCGTTTTCTTTCAATTTCCTCTTCCGTAATTGGAACCTCTCTTTTTTCAGGGGGCTTTTCTGCCAAAATGTCTCTTATATTTCTATATTTTCGTACTTCTCTTTCTCTTCCTCTTATTACTTTTCTTTCGGTTGCAAACTTTACTTCATCTGGAGCTATTGTATATAAAGAAGGAATTCCAACCTCCTGGGCGGCTGCGGTTTCAGAATACCTGGCTAAACCGGGCATTTTATAAATAATCTCTTTATAGATTTCTGCTCTATCTGTCTTTTTATATTTTTGTTGGAGTTGTTCCGGAGTAAGCTCTCGAAGTGATTTTATTTCTTCGATTAAAGGTTCTAGAGTATCCACCAATTCCTTTCCAAATTCTCTTGCTGCAGCACCCCACTGAGCTCCTGTCCAGAATTTCTGCATCGCGGTCATTGCTGCCTCTTCATGAATCACTCCTTTTTCTAATTGCTTTATATCATCTGCAGTTTTTACTCCAGCTATAACTTTTGTTATGTTGAGATCTTTAAGAGCTTTTTCTTCCTCTGCGCTTAATTTTTCTTTCCTCTTCACTTTCTCCATTAATTCCTTCATCAATTTTCCTTGTTCTTGCGTGAACACTCTACTCTTTACATCTTCGTCTATATCTTTTTCAGTGTACTTCCCTATTTCTATTTTTCTTTTAAGAAAGTCTCCTCCTAAACTCAAAAGCAACCTTCTCTCCATCATTCCCATTGTTTTTTTGTCTCCTTTTTTCGCCGCCTCTTCGTAAATTTGAAGCATTAATCCTCTCATTTCTTTATCTTGTGACCACTCCTTTCCTTTATCGAATCTTTCTTCCATAGCTTTTTGAATTGCAGCTCTTCTTAAAACCGGACTTGCTGTTTTACTTTCTGCGATTTCTTGGACGCCCTTTGGTCCCTTTTCTTTGAGAGTTTTATCTATCTCTTCTTCAGCTTCCTTTTTTTCGTAAATTAACGGCCTCCTTACCCAGGGCACACGTTTTCTGATTGCTTCTACGGTTTCGATACCTGGTTTAAACTCTTCTGGAATTGCTTTCAATCCAGGAATACCCCTGGCTAAGCTTCCTGTGAATGCCCTTCCTCCTTCTAGAGCTCCGGCTTTTAGACCGGCTCCCAAGGCCCCAAATTTTGAAGCTCCAGCAGCTCCTGCACTGGCGAATGCCCCAGCTCCTGCAGTGACTGCTGCAATCGCTGCAGTGGTAGCTGCGGTTACTACAAGAGTTGCTGTTCCTATAATTCCTTCAACAGCTTGTTTTATTATTCCAGGGGAAGTTTTCACTCCAATATGGATGGCTACCGCAGCGGCCAAGGCTGGTACAAAAGCAAGTAATTTATTGGCTATTAAGTTTACCTCGTCGTTACAATACCGCACGACTTCAGGATCTTGAGTTGAGAGTGCTCCAGAGCAATCCAGATTTAGAGTGGTTCCTGCAACCTGTGTTTTTAAAGCATCAAAGATTTTTACCCCAACTCCAAGCCAGATCATCAAAACTATCCCGATAAAAACCCATTCTAAGAACGCTGGCCACCATCCATCCCAATTTAGAAATCCTCCAAAAATTTGTTTAATTTCTCTTGTTCTTAATCCAGCAGTTAGAAAAGCAATTGGTGAAACTATCAAAAGACAGACTAAATAAAGCAGCCTTATTAAAAAGACGATTCCAAGAGCCACGAGGACAAAAGAGACATAAATACTCAAGAAAGCAAAAACCCAATAAGAAATAGAAATAAGTATAATAATCCAAAGATTCTTTGTAAAAAACTTAACTACGTCACCATTAGTTGTGAAAATCTCCCAGATTTTTCCAAAATGCTCAAGTAAACCATTCAAAAGACCTGCGTAAATATCTCCGACGTTTGGTAAATAATTTCTTCCTCCTCCCACATTAAAGAATTTATTAGCTACATAATTTGTGAGAGCATTTCCCAATTCGATTAATTTCTTTCCTATTGGGAAGGAAAAAGAAACTAGCAAAGCTGCTATTATAAGGGAAACCAAAGTTTTTCTAGCCTCATACTCTCTTACTCTAAAGATTGTAAGAAGACCTATTATAAGCAGGAAAATTCTTACTAAACTCAAACTAAACCCCCTTACAAGTTCCCAAGTTCCTGTAAAGCTATTGTAAATGGCTTCGTTTAAACTAAGTGCCAAAAGGGTATTGACGATAGGAGGGACAATTAACCAACCTAGAAGTATTGCGATAAGAGCAATTGCAACACCAATCAAAGCGGTGAGAAATGCTGGAATTCTGAAAATAAGGGTAAATCCATATTCAAGAGGGCACCAAATCCAACAAAAAGGATTTACTCCACAATAACCACAAATATCTTCCCAAAAACCTCCCATTGCAATTCCAGGAGATAAAATGAAAAGGGAAATTATGATTGGGAGAAATTTTTTTTGGAATTTTAAAAATTTATTCATTTTAAGTAAAAAATTTTACCATCCTGGCATTTTAAGTGTTTTTCCAATTAAATTCACTATTAGCCAGGAAAAGAGCATTATCAACCAACCGATTCCGACTGCTTTCCAAATTGACTTTGCGCTTTCTATCGCCTCTGGAGAGCCA
>Ga0209225_1002772_pt1 | contig 15334 bp, 24 predicted proteins | sample WasSprMetagenome_FD_184732 | JGI IMG/M metagenome (GOLD analysis project Ga0209225, IMG submission 184732) | Sulfidic aquatic microbial communities from Washburn Spring, Yellowstone National Park, USA - WS (SPAdes) (version 3) | ecosystem: Environmental > Aquatic > Thermal springs > Hot (42-90C)...
CGAGGACATGCCGACGGAGCCCGAGCGGTTCCTGGGCTGGATTGAGACCGACTTCTGCACGAAGATGCTCAACGGAGAGGTAGAGATGAGTAGCAAGGACTCCAAGCGCTCCTACCGCGTTGGCTGTGCCTTCCTTAAGGGGATGGCGGCTGTGCTGGCCATAGACGCGCCCCTCTCCGCATCCGCAGAGGAGCTCAAACGCGGCGTCAAGGTGGTCTTCGCCAGGTGGCAGACAAAGGAGTTGATCGAAACGGCGCTTCAGTCCCTCCAAGCCCCCGACGACTTCTGCAGAGTGTTTCAGCAGTTCAGAATATACCCCCTGGGCGCCACTGGGAAGCTGTGGGCGAGACGATGTAGCGCCAAGGCAGAGAAGCCGCCGAAGCACTTCGCCAAGCTCCTGGAGACGCTCTACGCCACGTACCCCTACTTCTACGCCTATGTCGATAAGGCGGAAAAATAGGAAGGGGAAGTTCACACTCACGCCAGACGCCCCCTCAAAATACCGCAGGCTGTACATAGACGTCTTCTCCATAGCGGCATCCCTCAGCCAGCCAGAGGAGCTCTTCGCCTCCGCCGCCGAGGCGGGCGCAGACGCAGTCTTCATCATCGACGCGTGGCATGAGAACCACCTGCCCCTCGCCAGGAGGTACGTGGAGCTGTGCCAGCGCCACGGCCTGGACTGCCGTCTCTCCGAGCAGAAGCCCGCCGAGATATACGCCGCGGAGCTCTGCGACGCCGAATGCGGCGAGGGATGCGCCGTCATGACCAGAGACTACGACGCCGTCAAAACCGCCACCAAATGCGCAGTGCTGATATTCCAAAACGGAAAGTTCTGGAGAGCACAGCCAGAGTAAAAACAAACCTTTTCCCCCCATCTCTTTTAAAAACGCCTACAGGGATGTCTTCACAGGGATAATCATCCCTGTAGGGAAATCCCTGTTAAATAATCTCTTGACGTTGTTAAACAGCACCGTCCTCAGAATGTCCCCATGCTGGACTGTGTGGGCTCCGAGGTCTCTGAACGTTTGCAAATGTTTATTTCAAGTCTCCCCTGGTATGGCATGCAGGGCGCAGAGATGACGGCGCTGAAGACGCTTCGGAGCGGCTTCATCTACCTCTTCATCGCCATGATCATGCTGATTGCGTTTCCAGCGTTTGCGCCTATCTCCATATATGTCTCCTACTACGGAATGATATACGCGATCATCATCCTCACCCTTATTCTGCTGGCCATCGCCGTTGTTTTCCTCTATGCGGTCTTTGAGAAGATCCGCCATGGCATGCGCCAGCTTTCTGAAATAGACAGCCGATTCCGCATATGCTACACAGGAACTACGCTCATACTTGTTGGGCTTGTCGTATTGGTGTTGAGAACTGTCGTATTTGTGTTGTCTGCAGAGTATAGTGCATCGAGTAGTCTGGTTCTAACAATGTTCTATGTCGGTGGCATAATCGCCTTCATAGGCTACGTGCTGACTTTCGTGGTCGGCGCCTTCAAGCTGTATAGAAAATACCGAAACCCCCTATACGTGGTGGCGGGCATCTTCTTTGTCTTAAGCATATTTTTGGCACTCACCGGACTGCTCGGGCTAGACGCGGTCTTAACGCTCGTCGGGCTGGGCGGCACCGCTGTGGGCTACGTCCTAATGTACACCGCCCTAGGCGGCACGATAAAGAAGCTTAACACGCAGAGCTGACGCCAGGCCGCAAAAACAGGGTTTTCTATAGTCCAGTTTCAAATATGGGCGCGGTTCTACATGTAGATGAGGGTGCGTATTAACATGGAGCTGGGTCTTGAGAAAATAAAACACTATGCTGTGCCCTACGTGGCCGCGCTAAAGGGCTCGCGCTGGTTCTTCCACCTCCTGTATCCAAACACATACGACGCATCCTTCGCCCCGGGCGAGGACTACGTTGGCCGCCCGTGGTACATCGTCCCCCACGCAACGCGGTATGGCATCTTCGCCTTCGAGGTGGACTTCGATGGCGAGTACTTCATCGTTACAATATGTCCGCAACTGGTCGCCGAGCCGTTGCTCAAGGGGGTAATGCCCGAAAGCGTAGTTTTTGTCCTAAAAACGCGACCAGCTGTCGTTATAGAGGTTCATCGCGAGGGCGTGGAGTTCTTCCGCGGGTGGCTTATCAACGTGAAGAAGAACCCGAGACCGTTTTTCGAGACCGCGGAGCAGTTCTACCAATGCACGCATCTGATGTCCTTATAATCCGCTTTGTTTTTTCTAAAAACGGAGAGGGGAAAAAGTGGAGGTTTAACGTAGCTCCTTCAGCAACGATTCGACCTTCTGCTTAAACTCGTTTAGTCTTTTTTCGCATTCCTGAAGTTGCTTCTCGGCTTCTGTGTGTGGGATGAACCGCTCGATTTTGGGCTCGCTAAACGTCAGCCTGTTCCTCTCCACGGCGGTCTCCACCGTTATGCGTACGATGTCCAGCTTGCCGACGCCCATAGATACAAGCTTTTCGTAGATCTTTCTGTTGAGCTCAGACGTGGCCCGCACTATCTCCTCTTTAGGCAGTATGCCGCCGAAGACGGCGAAGGCTGTGCGTCTCAGCTTGTCTGCAAACCTAGCCGCGATGACTATGCCTGTCCTGAGCTCGTATCTATTAGGCGCCTTAAGCACATGGCCGCCGTAGAGCTCCATCTGTTCATCCGCCTTCTCCATGTCGCGCTGTATGTTTTCCTCCAGTTTCCAGCTCATGCCATAAACAATACATGCGGCTTAAAAACTTGAAAACACACCTACAGGGATAACCTAACAGGGATGATTATCCCTGTTAGGACATCCCTGTAGGCCACAGATGCCTGTGGTTCTGACCTCCTCCCCAAGGCGGAGCTTTCGGTTATCTGCAAAACAATTCTTTAAAGAGTTGGCCACAGCGGTGCACATGTCCAAACTCGCTTGGGTAGGGGTGGCGGCTGTTGCGGTGGCGCTTCTGTTCATGGCTTGGATGTATTTGACGCTAGAGGTTCACACGCCACCTCCGGACAAGCAGAACACAACAACCAGCCGAACTCAGACTTCCAGCCCACCCCCTGCTGTAGCTGTCGTCAAGCCGCCCTTCAACGTCTCCAGCTACGAGGTGAACTACACCCTCGTGTTTACGGTCTCGTTCAGCGGTATCACGATGACTGTGGAGGGGTGGGTGGTCGTCGGGACGGGGCCTGCTGGCAACTACAGCTTCGGCATTCTTGCCATGCCACTCCGAGACACCGCCACGTTTAAGTCGGCTACGGAGGGCAACACCACGTACACCATGACGTGTCTCCACGGATACTGCACTGTTAACGAGGAGGAGTGGCCGTTTGCCAGCCTGATTGAGGGCGTCAACGTCACCAGAACCGCCAAGGGGCAGTGCAGGCGGCTGAACTACACCGGAACGCTGTATGAGGAGCGGGGCATGCTCGACACGAAGACATTCTCCCGCTTCGTAGGAAACCTGACAGGCAACTACACGGCATACGTCTGCGAAGTAAATGGAGTCATGCTCTCCGCAGACCTCACGGCAACAGCCCTAGTATATGGCTATGGCGAATCCGTCTCAGCGAGTAGTGGCGAAATGATACGCATCACGCTGAAGATGGAAGCCGTGAAGGCGGGGCCGTACCGCCCGGATGTATACCGCTTAACTCTCAAGGAGATTAAGGCGACAAATCGATAGTTTTTTCGTCTGTCGATATGAGTACCATAGAGAAGCTCAGATGTTGCCAGCTTTCTTCCGGTTTCTTGAGGATGTATCTCCTATACAAAACTTACATGCCAACCCTTCTATACCACTGAAGAGCCATGAAAAAGGGGGAGTTACAGAATTTTTGCATATTTTTGGGGGCCACAGCGGTAAATCTCCCTTATTTTTCCATCAAACACGTCATATCCTGTAAATTTTAATAATAAACCGGTTGCTTTACCGTTACAAAATGCCTTGGACCTTAGCAAGAGGCAGACCTCTGTGTTGTCTAATGCCACATACACCTCCACCATGTAGGGGTGGGGATCAGGCACTGGTCTCTGTCTCACCACCTCTGCCATCCACGGATATATGCGCAGGGCCTCGGCAATCTCCGCCAGCCTATCTTTCAGTCGCCCCCACTTCTTCACCCACTCCACGCCGAAGGCTCCCAGCTCTGGATACTGTCTCAGCAACTCCTCAGCATCGCTATCATCGACAGGTAAAACCTCCAACGGCATCTCTACAGCATATTTATATTTGTCTAAGATCCTCTCCATGCATTTGACGACATCCTTACATGTAAAATTTAAGTCCAAAACAATGCCATTTATTGCAACCTTATGATTATCAAGATAACGTACATCAAACCGCCCATCCTGCCGTAGCAACTGCAGTGCTTCCTTAAGTTCGGGCTTAAGTGGTTCGGAACCCATATAGAATTCAGCAACTACGCACATGTTGAACCGATGTCGTCGGCAACGAGACCTGCTACCTCTTACGCTCCCCCGCTCCACTTCTTTCGACTGTTGCAGGCTTTACCACGTCTCAGTTTTCATCAAAGGAAACACCGCATCCATGTCGGAATCCCAGCTCTCGGTCTCTAGGTCTATCAGCCATATCCTGCTGTCTGTTGCGGAACACCGACATGGCTCCAGAGAAACGTGGAGCATTTAATTATACACCGACGACTACCGGGCAGGCAGTGGTTGGATCACTTTAATGAAATACGCACAACAGTATATGGACAAATTAAACATATTGCTTAGGGCTTACAGCTACGTTGTGGCATTCAACCCGAAGATGTACGCAATTATCGTGTGGATATTCGAAGATGACAACGTTGTGTATGCAACTATTTGTGGACGTGATGCTCGGAAGGCATCAAACGCCATCTACCACGCCTTACGCGCCGCAGGCAGGCGTAGAGTACAGCGGACAGCTACCGATAAGAAGGGGTGCTGGCTCGTGTCATACGTTTAACCCCGCTTTTTTCCTCTATATGTGTCTCCAGGCTATGAGCCGGCGCCGTCTAAGCTGGATTGCGCCGAAGTCTCGCATGTCGTAGAAGCCGTGGTTGAAACCATACTTCTGCAGTAACTGCGCCAGTAGCTGGGGGGCCTCCCTCGTGGTGGCGGCTTCCTCCATTATGGCCAGACCTGGCTCAGACGCTGTGGCGCTTTTTAGGAAGCTCTCCACGAGGGCCAAGCCATGGCTTACGTCGCGTTTTCTGGACACCGTCGCCAAGCTGAACTCGTGGCATGGCGGGCTCCCCACCACGACGTCTGCATCGCCGCGGGGGTATGGCCTAGACAAGTCGCGTCTCACCACTTCGACATCTACCCCAACGTCTCGGCTGATGAGCCTGCAGATCTGCAACCTCCAACCGTCTATATCAACGGCTATCCACCTCCTGGGGGCGTAGTGTGGAGACACGTACATAAACGCCATGAGCCAGCCACATGCCCCCGAGAAGAGATCCAGCACAACGGCGTCTTTGAACAGCCAGTAGTAGTCCAGCCTGATCAGCAGTTGAGCAATGGCAAATGGCGGCACCATGTCCGCCACCACCTCCGCGAAGTATGAAAGGGGCAGGTGGGAGAAGTAGCGCCACAGGGGACGCGGCACCGTCTGCGCCCACAGGTAGTAGGTGCGCACCTGCTCCTCCTTGGTGCGGCCGAAGCGGCTTAAGTACCGACAGACCTCCTTCTGCTCCTCGTCGGCTGAAGAGCCGTAGCACAGGGCGAAGGGGTTCCGGCTGGCCGAAAACCCGCTGTGCCACAGCGCCGTCATTATCGTCGGCGGTAGCTCTCCATCCAGCAGGCCGTAAGATGCCAGCATAAATTAAAAAGAGGGGGGTTCCAGGAGCCCCGACCCTATCAGCTCGCTTAGGGTTAACCTGCTGTCTCTCAACCTCTCCTCAACCTCTTCCCCAAACCGCCACGCCCTGGTCTTCCCTTCTGCGAGATGCAGGGACTTGTAGTTTTTCACCCAGAACTTTTTAAGTTCCATGGGTCTTTGAACACGTGCAAATTTAAGCATGTTCTGTTGCTTATTAGGTTGGGGAGTGCAGTCCTTCGTATGGACAGCTACGAGGAGTGTCTTAAGAAGTTCAACGACCCGGAGATGTGCAGGTTCGGGCAGAGGGCAGTCCAGCTTGCCGAAGCCCTCAGGCTTGAAGAATGCCTTGAGAGACACAGGCCGCAGAAGTGCCTAGACATATGCCTAAAGAACTGCAAAGAGAAAAACTGCAGAGACCTGTGTCTCAGCGCCATGGACATGGCCGCCGCCAAGGGCTTAGCCCGCAGGCTGGTTCAGGCCGCCATAGATGCGGCCTCTGATGCAGACATCACCATACCGGAGGCGGCCGCCATGGGTTTCTACATGTTGCTAAACGAGCCAGGCGGCGACTGCATCGCCAGGATAGTCTCAATGAAGGTTCTGGGCCTGGTGGCGGTGGAGCTGAAGAACCTCCTGGGGATGGAAGATCTGCTCCTCCTGCTGGCGCCGACCATCGCCACGGCTTACGAATGCATAGGAGACGAGGCGTTCAACCTGCTGGACACGTTGGCGCCGACCATCGGACAGGAGATGGCCGAAAGAATCGCGGCGGCATTGGAAGAAGGCATCGTGAAGATAGGAAACATAGGGCTCAAATTCCCGCCAGTCAAACCAACGTGAACCGCTGACAACCACCCGAACTGGCGAGGGAGGTACTGGAGAGAAGACAGGCAACCCCCGTTCCCCGGGTCTCGGAGTTGCGAATAATGACATCTAAAACCGTACAGTTGATGATGTTATAATGGGCCAGACAGGTAGAAGGAGTCCAGTTCAATTAACAACTTTCGGTGCAGTTGGAGCATGGGAATCGAACTGAAAAATAAAATTTGGACATCATGCGAAGACTCATTATGTATAGCGAGAGAGACTGTGGAATCCGTGCTTGGGAGGATAGGCGTTGAGACAAGCGAGGCAGATATTGAAGAACATGCGAAGAGACTCGCCGAGCTGATGGGAGAAGGAAGACAGATCTACGACCAGTACACGTTTGCAGTGGATGGCCTAGAGATCACCATCCGCCAACTGTATTACGAGGCCATCGACGAGGAGTGTTTCGAGGAATGTCATGGATACATCACGGTGGAGTTCGTGGTTGATGGCGATGTCAGTGGCATAAGGCGCATTATCAAAAAACTATTGAGAGACATCGGCGCAGATAAATACGTAAAGATCTGCGAATAACCCTCCTTTTTCCTTAGGGAAAAAAGAGTTGCTAGTTCGGGTGCACCTCATACGCCACAACTTCCCTCAAAAGGTGTCTCGACATGACCCACCTGTTGTATTTTTCGGCATAATTGCTAAGCATCTCAAAAGCTTCATCGATGGACTTCGGCTCGCCGTCTAATTGCCACTTAAACTGCTTTATGAAAAACTCGCCCTCAGCGTCGTAGTCCCACTTCGCGTGGAACAAGACGTCGCCCTTGCGGATGCAAAATACGTCGTATCTAGCGACGTTTATCACCCGCGGCGGAGAGACGTTAAAGTGCTTCACGGCTTCTTCGAAGCTTGACGCCAAATGCACCGACTTGTTGAAGCCATATCTGGCTTTAATCGCAAGCTCCAAAGACTCTAGGCTATCAACGTAGCCACTGTCTACAAAAGCGTTGATCTCAGGCTCGTATGCGTGCAACAAATATCCAGTGTTTGTTTCGATGGCGCGTTCACACAGCAACTGAGGTGTGGGTTCTACTACAATATAGTACCTTTTCATGGAGAAACATGGCGTCTAGAGTTTTAATGAATTTGTTAATTCAACTTGGCGCTGGGCGCTGTATATGTCATGGAAATCAGTGAAGTGGTAAGGCGATTCGTAATGTGTTCCTTCGAAGTCGGCGGCCACGTGATTATTGTCTCGCCCGCGCGGCACCTGCTCTTCAAGCGAGCCACATACTTCCCCTACACCTATGGCGAAACGCCGTGGCAGACGCTGTACGACTTGGCAAGGTTTTCACTGCGTGTCGACGTAGTGACGACATGGCCGAAGGACGAGAAGGAGCTCCAAGTTGTGTACAACATCGCAGAGTACGCGAGACCGCCCAGGTCAGTTCCGCTGTACCTCTACTTGAATGAAGACATACCTGTGTTGCTGGTCAACGAGAGGGAAACATTTGACGGCGTGCGGCTGATACGGACACCAGAGGAGGTCGAAAGGTTGAGGAAGATGGCGGAGGACGTCATCAGCCGTTCTAAGGAGGTGGGGATCTTTGAATACGACGACATACAGCTTGAGTACTGCCGCCGCTTCCGCTACAGCGATGCAAGATGCTCCTAACCCCGCTTTTTCCTAAAGGTCTTTTATTCATCGTGCTGTCTGTTTTAGGTAAAGCTATGGAGAGATGCCCGGTCTGTAGCGCTAAAGTGGTAACCGACTACGAGAGAGAGGAGGTATGCACACAGTGTGGACTTGTAGTGTCGGAGGTGGTGGTAGATATGGGGCCAGAGTGGAGAGCCTTTGAGATGAATAAGCGTGCCAGGGCGGCGCCGCTGAAGTTGCGGTGGTTCCACACATACAGCCAGTGAGCCATTGCGTCAGCTTACGCCATTCCTAGGCCGCTGAGTCGAGAAAATGGCAGTTTCCGCTCTGTAGCCACTACGCAACATTTTTTAAAATGGATGTGTTGATGCGCATATGGAGCTCTACGTGGTGTTTAGGGGCAGACCACCCGCCGAGTGGGCGGAGGTGCCAGGCGTGAAGGCGGTCTCCGCAGACGCCTTGGGCTCCATAGAGGGGAAGTTCGTGCTTGTCGTTGGCGACAGAGAGCTGGCGGAGAGACTCAAAGTCGGCTACCTCACGGAGGAGGAAGCCTGGGAGCTCCTAGACTATATAAGACGGAAATAGCCCTCTTTTTCCATTCCTCCTTCTATGCCTGGCGCAAGGGCTGAATGTCCAAACAGCTCTTTTATTTGCGGATGCGAGGAGGTGGACGTGGAGCTCGGCCGCCGCGTCGACGTCGGCGCCGCATTTCTCCTAGCGGTGCCGCTAGCGCCTGCGGGGCCCCGCGCCTGTGGCAGATGCTACGAGTAGCTCAGCAATCCTCTTTCTTTCCTCATCTCCACCACGGCTACAGGGATAACCTAACAGGGATAATTATCCCTGTGAACAAATCCCTGTAAGCGGTGTCGTTTGGATTGGTTCATTATGTCCTTCGCCACATTTCTTTCCGTGGAGGAGGTTCTCTATTGGAGAGGGCGCATGAGCTGGCGCGCCAACGTTGGCCACGTCATTTTGTCCATGCTACTCTTTTTGCTAGTCTTATTCGTCAGCCATTCGGTCTTGGGCATCCTGTTGCTCTTCTTGGCCACGTTGATCTTGCTGTATGCCTACCTGCGCGTCCTCGCCACTGAATACCTCATAACCTCCAGCCACATCTATGCCCGGTATGGCATAATCGCCAGGAACATAACGCAGACCAGGCCCGAGGCCGTGTCGGCCGTGTACGTCCAGCAGAGCATAGCTGGGAGGTTGCTGAGCTATGGCGACATCATGTTCATGACCCCGGGGGAAGGCGGCCACGGCTTCGTGACGTTTAAAGGCGTGAAAAGCCCGGAAAAACTTAAGACCACGTTTTTCGACTTGATCAAGAGGATAAAGGAGAAGACGCGCCTGGAGGAGCTCCTCAAGGAGCTGGAGAAGGAGTGCGACTTCGGGCGGCTCCCGGAGGATAGGTGCAACGCGCTCCGCCAGAAGTACCAAGAAGAGCTGAAGAAGCTGGAAGAGAACCCGCAACCCCAATCTTAATCACCCTAAAAGCTGTTAATTGGCTGATGCGGAAAGTTCTGTTTCAAGTGGCTCGCGTTTGATCCGCTGTTTTGTTGCGCCAACCATGTTTAAAAACTAGTTTTTTGAATTAAACATGGAATGTTTAAAACGCGTGCGTTGGGAGCCGCCGAGGAGTTCGAAGGCTGTAGACAGATTCTTGGAGGATTTGGGGAGGGCGGAAAACATATGCGAGTACCTGGTAGATCAGCCAGAGTATGAACAACTTAAGCGTTTTGTGTGCAATGGCGATGTAAATGCTGTAGCGGATGCGCCGTGGAACAGCGTTATTGCTTTTGCCACGTACTACCTGATATTTCACAAGCGCGATTTTGAGACTGCGCGTAAAGCCGTTGAGTTGCTTGAATCACGCATGTTAGACGACGAAGAGGAAGCCATGCTGAAGATATTGCAAGCCGCATATAAGGCGGCAACTAACCCGCCATGTGACAGCCAGGAGATGCTTATGCAGTACGTGGAAAAGGTGAAGAGGGTACCAGAGCCAACCAGGCGTGTCGGACTTCTGAAGGAGCTGGTCTTGATGCACTTTACTGGCCAGAAAGACGCCGAAGCGTTTAAGGACAAAATACAGCGAATGTTCGAAGAACGTAAAACTGTCGTGCATCACTGTAATAAGGCGGGCTGTAGCAAAGAGACCATATACCACCCGATGCCATTTCACCACTTCGCCTTCTACATCGTGGACCGCGTGAGACCCCTGTGTCCGCAGGAGGAACAGCCAAAAATCGCGACGTTTGAGGAGTGTTTAGACGAGAAGAAGAGCTACAAAAAGATTGCCAACATGGCACGGGTGCCAGTGGCGGTCGCCATACTTGCGTTGCTCTTCCACAAATTCTTCACGCCATTCGTCCTGGCGACTGCGTTTTACTTATTGTGGACGCTCCGCCAGCTGGCAAAGGACGATGCGCCAGTATGCATGCGGAAGGCCTGGGACAGGGCGGGGTGGATGCTGAAGATGGGCAACTTAGCACCGCTGATGGCTTACATCGCGGCGGGGATAATAAACAGGTCGGATTTGTCTTTGATGGCCACCAGTTTATTAGGCGTCCTCGCCGCGATGGGCGGATTTGTCGTATACGCGTCGCTTGAGCCAGATAAGCCACGCGGTGTCTACTTCCCGAAGATCGGAGCGCGCGATGAAGCTAGGGAATATAGGCGCTTCCTCGAAGACTTAGTCGATGCGTCGTGGGACATGGGAAATTTGTGCAATGGCTGGTTGCCATTTGAACACTACAACAAGCTGAGGGCGCTGGTTTGCAGAGACGACCTTGAAGCCGCGGAGAAGGTGACGGAGAACTACCCGCTCATATTTGTGGCATACTACCTAATGCTCCACAGACGCAAATTAGAAACCGCAGAGAAGGTGCTGAATTTGCTGAAGGGCCGCAACCTAGACGAGAAGGACAAGGCGGCTCTGGAGATCTTGGAAACTGTACGCAAAGCGGTAAGGAACCCGCCATGTGGCAAACCGGAGACGCTTAGGCAGTACGTAGAGAAGATAAGCAGTGTGCAGACCTACGGGTGGGCGTCTCTGCTGAAGGCGCTGGTGGTTGCGCACCTAACCAGCGACGAGGACTACAAAGACGACGTGAAGCTGGCCATATTGTGGACAGTCAAAAAGTGCCACTGCGACAACCTGTCCATCTGCTACTTCGCTTACCGCCTTCTAAACAGAACCAAGCCGCTCTGTCCCGATTAAAAAATTGAACTGCTCTGTAGCTTAAACCTTAAATAAAAGTGTAGCTGTAGTCCTATGGATAAGTGTTTCGAAAAAGTCCGAGAAGGAATTGACGTCAAAAAATGTGGCGCAATCAGAGATCAGTATGGGAGAACGCTCCTGCACTACGCTACGTATTATGGCCACATATACATCGTTCGCTATCTGTTGAAAAAGGGGGTAAATCCCAACGTCGTAGACGACTTTGGACAGACGCCTCTGCATGTGGCTAACCGTTTAGACATAGCTAGGCTTCTTTTGAAGTATGGCGCAAATCCAAACGTTAAAACCAAGTACGACGGCCGCACGCCGCTCCACTATGCGGCGTCTGAAGGCAACCTTGCTGTTGTTGCCTTACTGCTGAAGCATGGCGCCTACGTAGACGTCAAGGACAACTATGGCAAAACGCCGTTGTATTTGGCAGTGCAAAATAGACACGTAGACGTTGTTGGTTACCTGTTGAGAAAAGGCGCTAATCCCAATGTGCAAGATGAGAGGAGGTTAGAAACGCCGCTTCACGTGGCGGCTTACTACGGAGAGATTGCCATTATGAAATGTCTCATTAAATATGGAGCCAACGTTAATGCCAGAGATATATTAAGAAGGACGCCGCTACACTTTGCAAGGCGTCCTGACGTAGCGGCTCTCCTCCTCCGCCACGGCGCTGATCCCAATGCCGAAGATTTAAATGGCAAGACACCTCTCCACTATGCCACAGAGGAGAGACTTGCAGACGTGGTTAAAGTCCTTCTCCGCCACGGTGCAACCGTGGCGGACAGAGAAGGGAAAACGCCCGACATAGCCAGGGTACTTGTCTAACAAACAACCCTCTTTTTCCCATTCCAGTGTCCGGACGAGATTCATCTTTTTAGCTGTCTAGGCTCTGACATGGATTGTGAGAAATTGGTGTCAATAATAAAAAGGTGGGGCTACGACGTTACAACGCACCGATATCTTGTTGATATATATGGCTTTACGCTGAAGGACGTTGAAGAATGCACAAAGGGAGTGGGGATCGACCTTGGGCACTGGGGCTTGTTGTATGCTCCTCCGCTGAGACAGCTGTCTCCGCCTAGAGGTGGCGGGGGAAGTCTCTAATTCCTCCTCTTTTTAACTTTCTTCGCCATGTCTGCCAGCTCCTCAGCCATGAGATCAACAAGCGTGGGGAAGTCCGTGGCGTATTCGGAGACGGTCTCCACGGGCATGTACACCGCCAGGTGGCATCTCCTGCAGAGCACGTAGACGCCATCTTTCCGCTCGGCGAATTCTAGAGACGAGCCGCATGTGGGGCATTTCCTGTCCAGCTTTATGAGCATGCCGCGTCTAGGCGCGTTCCATATGTGGAACTCTTTTTAGTTTCTAAACACATAATAATCTGTTAAATACGGCCGTACATGGAAATCAATTGGGAAGGGCTGAGGAGGACTCCACGCAACTACGTTGCCAGCGACTTGATTATTTCGGAGGGAGGTGCCGCTGTCAAATACAGCGTATATCTGCGAAACGACATCCAGCTCATATTCCAGTCGGCTGACCGGAGCCGTGTCGAACACGCGGCGCGTCTTCTTAGGCGCTTAAACGTCGGCGCAGAGGTGAAGAAGGTGGGCGGCGTGTGGTATGTCTGCGCCTACACAGACGTGCTTGCGGCCGGGCGCGGGGAGCTCAGGAAAGCCCTCGCCGAGGTTGTTAGGGAGACGGCCGCGAGGGGCTGGGTGGACAGGGGGAGGGCCGAGAGGTGGCTCAAGAAGCTGGAGAGGGGGCGCGCGCTGAGGAAGGGCTGGCCCAAGTACCTCATAAGGCTCAGCCGCCGCGGCACGCTGGCGGTCACCTTCGGCTCCACCAACCCCCACAGCATATGGCGGGAGACGCAGAGACTTAGGGAGATGGGGCTTGTGGAGGGCGTCCACTTCTCTGCGAAGATGCCAGAGGAAGACCGCGACGGCTACGTGTACATCCGCAGGGAGGGCTTGGCCTACGCCACCTGGCTCTCCGTACGCGGTAACGGAGGACAGCAGAGACTGGCGGCTGAGTTTGTGGAGTACATTCTCCAGAGGGCGAGAGAGGAGGGCGAGGAGGTTTACGAAAAAGTCAGAGAGATTGTGGAGGAGGGGAGGGCTAGGGGCTCCCTAACGCTGAAGGGCTTCGAGATGGTGGTCGAGACAGGCGGCAGGAGACGCGTGGTGAGGGTAATAGACGGAGACGCCAGGCTTGATGAGGGCAGGGATGGCAGAAGGTTGCTTAGGATTAAGATTGCGGCGGAGGTAGATGGCGTGAGTGGCGAGTATGAGATTGTCTTTGGCAGATATGGCAGGAAAAACGAGACCGCAGGCTACGCGACGGCCAGAGCCGACGCCCCTGGCGGGAGGGAGGAAGACGCCAAGAGACTCGCCGCCGTGGTGGAGACGCTGACAGGCATGAAGCCGAGGGTTCACCGCAAAAAGAACGGCGCTGTAGTTGTGGTCTGTGGCAGGCGGCACCTAGAGGGCTTCAGGCGCTTCGTCGAGCTCGCAGACGCCATAGAAAGGTGGTTAAACGGCCGATGACCCCCGCCCCCCTCCCTTTCGGCGCTTCTAACGTCTCTGCGCTGTCCAGGTGCGTCTCAAATATGGGCTTCTTCTTTTTCCTCAAAGCTATTATCGGCTCGCCGAACTGTTGCAACGGCCGTCTGCACCGCGGACATTTTGTGGGGAGCTGCGGCTTGCCTGCGAACTCGTAGCCGCAGTACTGGCAGAAGTAGACCACTGGCGCCGGTTGCCCCTGCTGGCTCTGTGGTTGCATAAACAAGCAGATAAGTTGATGTACGATGAACAGCTATCTATTCTGCACGGCTAAATACGCATCCCTCTTGTAGACTAACACAATATGCGCCATGTTTCACAGAACCTATACGCCGTCTCGATGAATTAAAGTCTCTAACAGCTCCTTCATGGCCAGAGGAGCTGGTTGTCAATGCTCAGGGGGCCCTTGCCCTTTGGGCCAGACAGCGAACTGATGTGGCTCAGAAAAACAACATAGACAGGGCCGGATTTTCCTCGTTGAAAAAAGGGTTTATGTTAGGAAAAAATGTCGACCTGTAGGTATTTGGAATTGTCAACCCACCCCTCTTTCCAGCTGTATTTAATGCTGTATTTGTCGAGACACTTAAACAACTTTTCGCGTATGTCGTCAAACATTGCATTAGCATAGGCGGCGACATCGTAGAAACACCCCCCTTGACAACTCTCTTCAATCTTATTTTCATCGACCTTATTTATATACTTTTTTGTTTGCTCAACACAGTCAAATATGCACTCATCCACCTTCTCTGTAACGTCGTAGTATATATGCAGTGAGAGATGATTTGTGTCTAACTCAACGTCGGCAGACATGGCGTATGGCGTGGCGTATCGTGGCGCAAACCATTTCCAAAATTCCTTTAATGCTGTCCTAACACCGCTATTGATTAATTCCAATTCTATTGCTTTGTCTATACTAAGCATCATTTTTTGAGGTTTTTCCATTTCTGTTCCCATAGGTTATAACCTATGGGAAATATTTAAGTTTGTGGCTACGGAACATGCCGATCCACACCTCCGTTTCCTCAGGTCGATACCTATACATCATGCGGTAGCTCCGCAACATAGCTAATAGTTTTTCGCAGTCCATATCCGATAAATGGTCGGAGGAAGTTTGCCGATGAGGAAAAAAGGGTTTTATCCGCACTCGCCGGTTTTGCAGTAGGGGTCTTTCCCCTCCTCCAGCGCCTTGAGCTTGACCTTCTCCGCCGCCTCCTCTATGGACGTCTCCAGCGCCGTGGGTTTTATCAGGATCTTGGTGTC
>Ga0209225_1002777_pt1 | contig 15319 bp, 14 predicted proteins | sample WasSprMetagenome_FD_184732 | JGI IMG/M metagenome (GOLD analysis project Ga0209225, IMG submission 184732) | Sulfidic aquatic microbial communities from Washburn Spring, Yellowstone National Park, USA - WS (SPAdes) (version 3) | ecosystem: Environmental > Aquatic > Thermal springs > Hot (42-90C)...
CAACAATTAGTTTATTTAGTAGCTTTTCAATATCCCAGCGTTCAATGAAAAGAAGAGTGCAACCTTGAAGGCGTAGATGGAATATTTCTTGTCGCATTATTGTTCAATGAAAAGAAGAGTGCAACTTTATCTTAGCATATATTGTTTCGATCTCATCTTTTTCTGCGTTCAATGAAAAGAAGAGTGCAACGTACCTTGACCTTTTTCGAGATAATTGCACCGTTCGGTTCAATGAAAAGAAGAGTGCAACGGCTTATAATCGTGCCATATAACATATTTTCCGAACTCATGTTCAATGAAAAGAAGAGTGCAACCATCTTTAGTTGTTTCACGAAGGTTTTTTCGTTACCGCAAGAGCTTTAGCAAAACACCAAACAGTACTAGGATAAAAATATGCAGTTTTCTTTTATTCTTCCACAGCAGTTATTTTTCCTCTGCTCCCTATGTTTATTTCAAGCTGATTCTTGAAAGAGCGCACGAAGCCGTTTTCGATTCTCACAATGCTTCCGACTTTTACCAGCTCAGTCTGCTGTCGCCAGAGGTTCAGTCTGATCCTTCCTGTTTCATCTTCGATTATCGCTACGGCGAGCGGAACTTCTCCGTACCTTGTTTTCACATTAATTTTTTCGCCTATTTCTACTACGCGGGCTACTAAAGTTATATTTTCCATTCCTGCTCGGAGCTCTTTAATTTTCATGCTCCTCAGACCCTCCTTTTGCATACCTGCAAAGAGAACTCAAAGGGCACAGGTGGCAGTGCGGCTTCCTAGAAGTACAGATACTGTAGGCGAAATCGATGACAGCAAAATTAAATTCTTTTGCTCTGTCTGCCGGAGCGATGCGTCTGACGAATTTCCAGAGAGCTGGATCGTCTTTCGGCCACCGCTTCCTTGAGCGGAAACCAAAAACTCTTCGAAAAACTCCGACAGCGTTCGTATCGACAATAACTGTATTTTTGCCACAGGCGAAGCATAAAACCGCGTTAGCTGTGTACGCTCCTACGCTAGGAAGCGGGGGCGGATCTTCTATGCTATTCGGTACGCTTCCTCCGTGCTTTTCCACAAGTGCTTTTCCCAGTTCTACAAAAAGTTTTGCGCGCTGATGCTTCATACCGAGTGGCCTCAAAGCTCTCCGATTTCGGCTTCGCTAGCTGTAGAAAGCGATTCAGGATCGGGGTATCGCGCAAGGAACGCTTTGTATGCTCGCTCCACCTGCTTTGCTGTAGTCTTTCTCAAAAGCAGTTCAGCAATAAGCAGAGCGTAGGAGTCGCTAGTGCGCCTCCAGGGAAAGTCTCTTTTATTTTTCTCCCACCACTCTAGCAGGAGACTGCAGAAAGACTTTTTTAAGCTGGAGCTTAGATTCTCGTTTATCATGTTGCAGGCCTCTCCAGTATTTTTCCGACGAGCTCCCTCCACTCTTCATCCGAATTTCTTAAGCTGGTTAGGGGGGCGGCTTTATTGTCTGTTTTGGGGGTAAAAAGCTTCTTTTTGGGCCTCGCAGGGTCGGGAACTGCTTCTCCCCTGCGGAATACGCGCCACTTCTCCACTTCTTCCCTGTAAGCGAAACCTGCGATTTCTGCATTTATCTGCTCCAGGGAAGGAATTCTGCTCTCTATCTCGGTAAGGTTTCTGTTTTTCACAGCCTCGAAAACAGGCCTCGCTAGGTGATTCAGAGGAAGGCCGACTTTAACCCAAACATACGCATCGTAGTGCCGGCTGTTGAATTCTCTGAGATCCACCATAGCCCACAGTGATGCAGGCTTCGTTGATTTAACATCTATTTTAATTCCAGGAGTCTGCTTTACACCTCCAATTTCAACTGCTACTATATCTCCTCGGTCCACAGCCTGCGCGCCCGGATAGACTCCAAAATCGAGCTCCGCCTTTACACCCCAGTTGCTTTCTAAAAATTTTCCAAACGCAACCTCAGCCAGCTTCCCCTCAGCCCAGTTTGTGATGTAGCCACCGAGGTCTCTTTTTGTTCCGGTGATCCGCCAGTCGCCTTTGGGCTTGCCGGCATACCAGAGGCTTAGCGCAAACTTAACTGATTTTTTGTAGTCTTCGCGCGTTAAGACTACTGCTCTTTTCATACTCATGCACCGCCCCTGAGTATTATTTCTACGGCCTCCGCAACCTTCTGACCTAGAAACGGCGGTACAGCTTCTCCAATTTGTGCTCTTACTTCCGCCTCGCTTCCCCTGAACAAAAACCAGTCTGGGAACGTCTGCAGGCGCGCCCTTTCTCTATTTGTAAGTTTGCCTCTGCACCTTCTGTAGTGGTATCCCCAGGTCCCCCCTCCACCGTAGGCAACAATGGTGTATGAAGGTTTTAGGGGGTGAATCCTCCGGTAAATAAGGCTCATGCCTCTTCCTTCGACCTCCCATTTGGTGCCCCTTACAAACATATGGTTTTCGTCAGGAGGAATCATTTTGAGTCGGGCTAAAACATCCTCCGACTCTTTGGACACGGTGTTGCTTTTGTCGGAAAAATATTTTCCTTCCAGTTTTTCGCCGTAGTACCCAAGCTTTTTCAGAATCTCAGCATGCGCCTTAAACGCTTCTTCGATTTCGTTTTCATTTCTGCAAACTATTCCGTTGAGCTTTAAATAGTCTTCAACGGCTTCAAAAGAAAGCTTTTCCCATACGTCTTTCCTCCACCTGAACGCCCTCTCAGTTTCGACATTATTAATTACATCCCTGTATTCTTGCATAATTTCCCGGTACTCGCCGCAGAGTTCCTGCAAAGGTTTCCCCTCAAAAACTTCAAGAGGTGTTAGGGGATATTTCCGGAAGATGCTGTTTCTTCCCAAAAGAATGTTTTCTACTCTCTGTTTAAGCCCGCTTAGAGCCGCCCAATCTCCTCTGAACAAATCCTCGCGCGCACCAATTATAATAAGCCTTCTTCTTTTTTGAGGGACGCCCAAATGCGCCGAATCCACAACGTCAGAAAAAATGATTAGATAGTTTTTTAAGTTTCCGCTTACGCTGTTTCCGGCAATTTTTCTGACCTCTTCCCATCTTAAATTCAGTTTTGCAAAATCCTCTATTATTGTTTTGTATGCGGCATTTCTATTTGCACTTTTCAGACCCGGCACATTTTCGAAAACAAAAACTTTGGGGCTCAAATGAACCAGGGCTCTAACGAAATGGGCGTACAGTCTCCCCCTTTTGACGAACAACCCCTGCCTTTCCTTCTCGGGCCCTCGGACTATCGAAAAATCCTGGCACGGAGGCCCTCCAATTACAACATCGACTTCGCCCCCTCTAATTTTGCTAAAATCAATTTCGCTCACATCTCCCAGCACGCATGCGGGGAGAGCGAAGTTTGGCGAAGCAACTTCGCTAACATCGACGATTTTTCGGCGGAAGTTATAAGCGTATGTTTCTACAGGTGGGGAAAGGATGTCGTTGGCAAAAAGCATATCAAAACTCCCGTTCAACAGAAAGCCCAAATCCATGCCCCCCGCTCCAGAAAAAAGAGAAAATAATGCGAATTTATTGTTCACCATTTTTCTTCTCCCCGCATCCCAGCATCCTATTAATAAGTTGGCGCCAGCTCCCCTCACCATACTTTAAACTACCTGAGTGAGCAAGAAAATGGTCTCCGGAGAGGGAATCCATAATCGGCTCCACTTCAATTGGAAGATTTTTATTCTGGTCCAGCTCGCGTATTTCTTTAAGCTCTCTGACCGTCCGGGGTGAAAAAAGCCCCACTCCATGAGTTATTACTATCCGCTTGCGCTTTTTTCCCCTGACTTCGGCATTTACCATATGTACTGGCAGAGAGATCTCAGACTTCAGCAGAAATCCTGCAATATAACCGGGTATGGGGTCGAACTCTGGGATTTCATCCCATAAACGCTTGGCATCTTTAGCGCTGAGCTCTCCTAAGCCTTCCGCTATGGGAAATAGTTTTTCTTTTAGAAAACTTATTGCTTTAAGAAATGCTAGAAAGTGTTGCCTCAGTATACCTATTTTAACCAATATGAATACGTCAGAATGCTGAAACTGTGCACCTGGCAGATCCAGCCACCTTCCACCAAACTTTGTAGTTTTTACACTTATTCTTAGACTTGGTTGCCTCCAGACACCGTCGGAAAACCGGATTTGCGAAACATCAGTTGAAAGAAACTCTTTCAATTCACCTCTTCTTGTTTCCAACTTTACTTCCACACCGAACTTTTCTAAAAAGAATTTTGATAAAGCAATTTCCCCGAGAAATCCCCTCGCCGTATCAGTCCATACCTGCGCCATGTCCCGCTGACGCGCCCCTCCAAAATCTGTGCCTGCAAAAACAGGTGCTAGCCACAACGCTCTTATGAGGGCCTTAAGGTAGTCTTCTTTTTCCAGCCAAACAAATTGATATTTGAACCTTTTTTCGAACCATTCTGCAGGAGGAACCTCCAATTCCAGACCTTCATTAGCGCCCTTCAATGCCTGAGAAGCGAGGCTCCAGACGGAATTATTATCTTTCATTCTCTCTTTTAAGATGCCGGCTATTTTAGAAGCAGTCTCTTCTTGGTTTAAAGCTTTCTTCTGCATACATGTGCAATATTAATCAACAGTACAGATTAAAAACTTTTTTTGACAAATTACTGTTCGCAGTCCAGTGTCGTTCATGCAAGGCGCTAAACTTATAAAACAGAAGATGACAGCAGAACATGCTGGGTTCTTTGAGCAAAATTAACCAGCCGAACTCGGTGCATTCCTTCAAAAGAGAGTTTGCAGAACTGCTTTTAGAATGGTGGCAATCGAATAAAAGAGACTTCCCCTGGCGCAGAACAAACGACCCGTACAAGATACTTATTGCCGAACTGCTTCTCAGGAAAACAACAGCACGCCAAGTCAGCAGCCTGTTTGAAAAGTTTTTAGTCAGTTTTCCCGACGCAAAAGCTCTTTCCAAAGCCCAAGAAAATGAAATTAAGGATCTGATAAAACCGCTGGGCATGGAGCATAAACGGGCGCCTCTCCTGAAGAAGCTGGCGAGCGAGCTGGCCCGAAAGTACAGTGGGCAGATTCCCCAGTCAGAAAATGACTTGATAAGCCTTCCCGGAGTAGGCCGCTACGTTGCGAACGCAGTGCTCTGCTTCGCCTACGGAAAGGATGTACCGCTGGTGGATACGAATGTGGTGAGAGTTTTCCAGAGAGTTTTTGATTTCAAATCGCAAAAGCGCCGAATAAAGGACGATCCAACTTTCTGGGAGTTTGTGGCAGAAGCAATTCCTTCTGGCAGGGCAAGAGATTTTAATTTGGCTGTCATCGACTTCGCCAACAAAGTGTGCAAGCCCAGGAAGCCGAACTGCACAGAGTGCCCTCTGCAGGCTATCTGCAAATACAGAGTACTGTTAGCAGAACGAAAATAGATAATATGAATTGGGTGCATGTAAATAATAAAATACATAAACTTTACAAAAGCCCAATAATGTTGTATGGGAAGATTCAGCACAAGTGCCCTCGATGTCGGTCAGAAACATTCGCAAGAAGATTGTTGAAATCTTGACCCTGGAAGAGGCTTCAACTTCGCCTGCTCTCCTAAGGTATCATCCAGAATGTCCTCCAGTCGACGACCCAAACCTTTTTAGAGAAAGAAAGTTTCCGCGCAAGCTCAAGAGGCAGGTTTCCCTCCTGCTGGAGGCTGCGAAGGCACAGTCTGCGGCTGGAGAAAAGGTTTGAGGGAAGAAAAATTTTTTCTCCTTATTTTTTGTTTTCACAGAATATTTTTTGATCCAGCTTGAGCAAGCTTCTGTTCACGAGGTTTGAGCTAGAGAAGGCTGTGGTCGCTTCAATAAATGTTGGATTAGCCGAAGTTGTTGGAGAAAAGTGTCGTACTTCCATAATAAGGCTTTTCTTGGAAGACAATGGGTTAAGGAACTTGGACGAGGTTGTCGATCACCCGGAAAAGTTTGAAAAGTTTTTGGACAAGGTTTTCGGGAAAGGCTCTGTGCTTGTTCTCGAACGCATCATGTACAATCTTAGGCAGAGGATTTTCCCAATTGAATCCAGCTGCTTTTCGGAGCATGTGTCACGGTTGAGAGAGCTCTGTCTGGTTTAAGCACATGCTTTAATAGAATGTGGGAGACAGTGGACATACTATACTGTATGCGGGGGCAGAGAGACTTTTAGCATAATGTGATAGGAAGATAGTGTGCTTGGACAGTATAGTGCTAGAACTGTCTTCCGCCTGAATCCTGTTAAGGGTTTAAAAGATGCGGAAGAAGTCGTTTCAAAACCGGTTCAAAACCTTGAAGTGCGTCGTTGCCACGTGGCAACGGATGGGATGTGCTGTGCAGTTTTTAGGCTGACTTTCTCCTGCTTCCTCTTTTAAGCGTTGGAGACCAGTTTTTGGACAAAGTGGGACTCTAGTCTATAGTGCTGGAGCACTTTAGAAGCTTTTCTAGGCAAGCGGCAGCAGTCCTGGAGCAAGTGTCTGAAGCAGGAGCTTTAGAGTGTATCCGATGCCAAGGTATCCTACCAGCGGCGTCCCATATGTGCAGTGTACTATGACATCGTTTCTCCCACTATATTTTTTCACCTTCTCCAGCGCTTTCTCCACTGTCCTTGGAAGCTCCTCTATTTTTCCGTCAGCATATTCTATCGCCTTAGGTATCCATGGACCATCCAGTGCCCTGTCCGCTGTCATCTTCTCCTCCAGTCCACCATATTTGATCAGATGATATACTGTGTCCGCTGCCAACGGTATTGTGGAAAAGATTATCGTGTACGCTGGAGCAAGTATGCTTGTGTCCAGTGCAAGCAGGGGTAAGGCTATAGCGTCAGCCTGTCCGAAGCCCATTTTAGTGTACAGGATCGCTGACGCTATTGCTAGGAAGGCGAATGCTGCTACAGCATCTATAATGTACGGTTGGCCGGCTGCAAACGCAAGGTAGCCTACTGCTGGAACCCACGTCCAGTCAGCAACCTCCCTGCACCTGAAATCCTGGTATGCTGCCAGCGCGAATGCGGCGGCAACAAAAAATCTTGGGTCAACCATCTCCAGCCAACCTACCAGGTAAACAGCATTGCTCAGACAACATGTCCTCCACCACAGCCTCCCATCCCACATCCTCCAACATACTGTCTAACATGCTGCCTAACATAACGCTTGACATACTGCTTAACATATTAGCTGGCCAATATACTATCCAATATACAATAGGGACAATAAAATAAGAGGAAGATAACAGTGACAACGTCGATGCCGATGCCGTTATACGGTAGGATTGGTGTGGTGGTGATGTTGGTTTTGGTGGGGGTGTTTGCTGGATTTTTAGTTCCGGGTTTTTTGGTTTGGGTGTCGGCGGCTGGGGTCTGTTGAGGTGTTTTCGTATGCGGTATTCTAGTTTTGCTGTCAGGTGCTGGATGTTTTCGACGAATGTTCTTGTTTCCTGTGGGCTGAAGGTGTACCTGTTTTCTTCTGTTTTCATGTAATTGTATGGTTCGCTTGCTACTGCTGTTATGTTGTTTCTGTTGCATTGTGTGAGAAGGTTTGCTAGGTTTTTTTGGTCGTATGCGGTGTAGATGACTAGTATCCTGTTTTCTGTCCTATATTTTGTTTTGAACCTTTGCTCGAACTCTGTTTCTTTCGTGTAGCCTGTTCTCCTTTGTCTGACCTCGATTTCTATTACTGTGCGGTCGTCTACTGTGAAGATTATGTCTGCGCCATCATGCGGTTCTTCCGGCGGCGGCCATGTTAGTGTATTATATTGGCTGCAGTATTTTATTTCGATAGAGTGTCCTTCGGCAGCAAGCTTTTTTGCAACCTCTGTTAGGGCTAGAAGTGTTTTTGTTTCTGTTACGCTGGCTATAACGTTTGCAGCCCTCCTCTGCTCCATGTCTTTCACGTCTTGGATGAAGTCGATCATTCTTTCTATCCTGTTAAATAATTTTGTCTGGAACATTGCGATTTCTTCCAATGTTTCCGGTGGAAGGGGTGCTGGAGCTGAGGCGGGCATGCTATAGCATTTTTCTGGTCCAGCGTGGATTTAAAAGAGGAAAAATTTTGTCGGAAAGTGAAAGACTGGGGTCTCTTAAATTTTTTGCACAGTCTATGCTTTCATGGGAAGGCTGTTGGATTATGTGGTCTACAGTCTCCTCGTGGGCTTGGCTGACAGGTTTTCCACGGAACTCTGTTTGGGCAGGGGGCTTGCTGAACTGAATATGCTGGCGTTTAACCCCATTTTTCCAGTCTACCAGTTTGCAGTATTCTTTTCCAGCCTATGTTTTATAGACTTCTTGTGCGATGTGTTTGGAGCATGTGGTAGGCTGAAACGTTATCCTATCATGTCTTTTATGGCAGTTGCTTCGGGAATCTTCTTCCATAACTTGGCTCAGCTTATCCTGTGTGGTGGGATGGTGTAGGTTGGAGATTGCGCGGGAAACTGTATTAACAATATTGGCTTTGGTTTCCACAGGCTTGATAGCGTCTTTCACGTTATCCTATGTTGCGGTTTCATCGGCCACGTGTTCTGCAGCAGTTTTGGAGGCTGAAGCGTCTGCTTCAATGTCCTGTGTCTGGGTTCAGGTGAAGAACACTGGTGGAACCATATTCTATAACGCTAGCCTTGACACAGTTTATCCGGGAAGCGGGGTGCTGGCCCCATCATCTTTTGTTCTAAAACCTGGAGAGGTTATAGTCTTCAAAATAAAGTTGGATAGTGTGGTGGAAGGGGGTACTGTTGAAGGGCTGATAGTGTTGTCGGGTGACGGGGGAAACGTTGGCCTAAAGTTTAGGGCTAAAGTTGGATCCTGAACCATCTTTTAAGCTTGCATAAGATTTTTTAGACGATGCCGAGGAAAATAGTTTCTTCTAGAACAGTTTTAGCCCTATATATTTTGTGGACTGCTGCGACAGCGTTGGCTTTCACATACTTTTTAGGCTATATTACGGTGCCAGTTGCAGCTGCTTCTGCTGCAGCTTCTTTGGCATCGTCTCTTCTTGTGTCCTTTATGCATGTTAGGGAGGAAAAGGGTTTGCGGATGGTTCGCGGAAAAAAGTCTGTGGAATAGATGAAGTGACAAAATGGGCCATTTTATTTTGATGAAGTGTTTTCGCCAATTTTGAGCGTGGAATGGCCCTTTTTGTCACTTCATGGTTTTATGGAAGGGGTAGGATATGATGGTGTCGACAGCTTTTCTGCAACTGTATAGCAGGCACTGTGGTTAAAGTTTATATAGGGGGAATGCGATTTTATGTCTTGACTGGCACGGTCTAGTAATACTGTCTGGCATGGTTCGGGGGTTGGCGTGTTTTCGGCTCCAGCGTGGGAGCCTTGGGATCCTGGAGGCGTACATTTTTTGGAGCGTAACATTTTTTCAACCGTGCCAGTCAAAGATGGTGGGGTGTGTCATAGGTTGGCTCCTGCGCTGGCGGAAAAAGGTTTTTGGAAAACTTTCCTAGCATTTTCTCTTATCGTTCTACAGGTTCTCTTGCAGGCTTTTCCAGTCGCACATGCTCAGTCCACGTCCGTTGAACGTGATATAGTGTCCGACACTGTCTGGACGAGGGCTGGAAGCCCATACATTATACTCAAGAGTATAACGGTGGCGGATGGTGTAACGTTGAAGGTTGAGCCTGGAGCTGTTGTAGAAGTCTTGGACGATGTTGTGTTCACTGTCAGGGGAAAGCTTGCTGTCGGAGGCAAAGGAGATCCTGTAAAAGTTTCTGGCGTGGGCGTCAAGTTGAACTGGAACCTGACATGTTTTGGAGACGTAGTGCTGGAGAACACTGTTGTCCAGAACGTTAGAAGCGTCAGCTTCACTAGAAAGTTTTCGGCATCGAACGTGCTCTTCAATTCCTCAAGGATCCATGTTTACGCTGGAGAAGGTTCTGAGGCAACATTCTCTAATGTTACTGCAGGCGAAATGGTTTTCGGAGGAGTTTCCGGCGCAAAACTTTCATTCAGCAGCCTAAAATGTAAGCTTCTTTCCATAGAAGGCGACCGCTTTGGACTCTATGGTTCCAGGCTTACGATAGAAAAGAGTGAGGTCGGCGGCTTAAGTGTTAGGGGAAAGGTTGGTGTAGCATTCTCTGAAGTTAAGGTGGCGGGAAGCAGGATAGGGGGCATGAGCTTGGGTGGAAGAGAGTCTTGGGAGTCGCCGTTTCTATATTGTAACATTCTAAACTCTACAGTTGCAGTCGAAGACTCTGACGTTGGCGCAGTAAGCTTTTCCGGAAGCAGGAGAGGAGAAGTCTATTCAACCTTCTGGATGAGGGGTGTAGAAAATTCTACGGTAGCCTTCAACAATGTTAGTGTGGGAGATGTTGTAGTGGACAGGAGCGTGGGCGGGTCCAGGATCCTGTTCAACAGCCTGGTTGCGTCGACAGTAGTCTTCTCAGAAACTCAGGTTGTGAACTCTCTGCTCAAGTTCGAAAACTCTACTATGCTGAAGGCGAAGGTGCTTGGAACAAGATACGGTGACCATGTTATGGTAAACTCTACACTGGACATCAGGGCTTCAACATTGTCTGAGCTCCAGATTGTGACATTGGGAGCATTCTGGCTATACAATACTGGGCTAGTCAACTCTATAGCGAAGATAGAGGGTTCCACAGTCGCCCACGGCGCAGGAGTCAACATCTCACTCTACGGCCTCTTCAACTCAAAATTTGTTGTCTCAAACTCTAACGTTTACGGGAACAGCCCATACGGTTTCAGGGGAAAACAGGTTACACAATATTGGACAAAAGACCTTGTTCTATCAAACAGTATCATAGACCTTTCGGGAAACTGGTGGGGTGACGCAAGCGGACCACATCATACGATATTGAATTCGTCTGGTGCAGGCGACAGAGTAGACGGGAACGTGACAATATCCTCTTGGCTCAAGAGTCCAGTCGGCGGAACACCTCCAAAAGTTTCCATAGAAGTCGCTAGACCTATAGCTGTAGAAGGTGCTCCAATAGCGTTCAAGGTTAAAAGCTCTGAGCCTGCAACCCTCTCCTACTTCACATTCGGAGACGGAGGATTCCTCGGCTGGACAACCTCATCTGAAGCCGTGCACGTGTACGGTAAAACCGGAGAATATACTGCAACTGTTCTAGTGAAGGGAAAGCAGACGCTTTTGGGAAAGGCTACAGTGTCCATTAGGGTTGTGACGGTTCCAAATGTGAAAATATCGTATCCGGCCAACGGTACAATAGTTGGAGGCAGACAGGTTACCGTAGAATACAGTGTGAAAGACAATTACATGATAACAGAGGTAAGAGTGCTTGTGGACAACAGGACTGTTGAAGCCTTCAAGCCTAACATGACATCGTTTAACATGATGAAGTCCAGGGTCGAGAACGTCAGCGACGGATTCCATTGGATAACCGTTAAAGCCGCAAACGTTTTCGGAGTATCGTCTGAAGCTTCGGTGGGCGTTAGAGTGGACGCCACCCCACCGGAGCTTGCTGTAGAATGTCCAAGCAAAGCGTACGGTGGAACGTTCGAGATAAGGTGGAACGCTTCCGACACAGTAAGCGGTGTAGACCCATATTCTCTGGTCATCAGGGTCGGGTGGATGACTTTCACCCCCAACAAGGTTGCCGGGAACATGACGTTCAAAATTTCTTCAAACCTTAACGTTACAGTCTCCGTGTCCGATAGGGCTGGAAACACTGTGTCCAAAACCTTCAGCGTAGAATATGTTCCCATTCCATCTTCTACGACATCGTCTTCCACTGGCACGGGCACGCCTGCTACGGGAACAGAATCTTATACTGAAACTTTCACGGAAACCTATTCTCCGCCAGAATCTTCTGCTGTAGAAATTGTCCCATACATTGGGTTGGCCATAATAGTTGCCGCCGCAGTCCTAGCCGCCATCATAGCATTGAAGAGGAGAAGGGAGAAGGTTCTGGTGCAGCCTGAAGCTCAGCCGCCGCCTGACCTTGGACAGGTGGTTTCAGCGTGAGAGGCGGAAAACATTTTCTGGTAAACGTTTACTTCACAATCGCCCTATGGTTTGTCCTCCTCAACTCTCCACCATCCTTTCTCCCACATTTCACCAGACTTTCAAGTGTCCAGAACATTCCAGCAGGGTTCGGTGAAAGGTTTTCAGAATTTTTTGACGCTGTAGTCTGGTGGCCACTGTATCTCAACAGGTTTGCCGGCGGACAGATGCTGACACTTGTCCTGGTCACGTTCCTCGGCTTCGGAGTGCTGCTGATCTGGGTTCCGCTGGGGGCAATGTTCTATTCTGCGAGCACAATGCCAGACGAAGATTCTGTCGAAGGAGGACCTGGTAGGCTGAAGTGGATTTTCCCGGCTCCAGCAGTCTTCTTCAAGCTGGCTGAAACAATTTCCCCGAACGCGATGAAGCATAGGAGGCTGGCCCACAGCCTACTCTTTTGGGCCACAACATCCATCCTGAACACTTCAGCATCATATTTCATGTACGTTTACCTGCTCAGGATAATCGAGTCAACATTCTCTGACACACAATCTCTCCTCCTCTACGGCGGAGGAGCCTTCATCATACTGTCCCTGCACAGCCACGTGTACAGCATAGCATACCTGTTCCACATAATAGCTGACACTGTAACATACACTGGCGTACCAATACTGTATCCGCTTAAGCTCACGGTATATGGAAGCTGGAAGGCTGCGGCTGCAATAGCGTTGGCTCCAATAGCATACGCTCTAGCGCTTCCAATGTTAGGTGAAAGCTTTAAACTGAACTTTTGGGTGCATTTAATGGACTCCCTTATCCTCTCGTTCCAGCTTAGCCTAGTAGCTGTTCCAGCCACGTGGCCAATTTTCACGCCAATTGCAGCCCTGAAGAGGAGGAAGCCTACTGTTCCAGCAAGAGCTTGGAAGCCGACTCCACAGTTAAACTATCCCGCAAAAGTTCTGCCGCAGCCTCAGGTTGCCGCAGAACCTTCTCCAAAGGTTTTGGAGGAGGAGGCTAGAAGAAGGGAAGAGTATGCTAGAAGCCTTCTCCTGCAGAAGGCCAGAGAGCTTGGAATAAAGGTTGAAGAGGAAGCTGGCACGGCAGCAGAACCGGATAGCAGTGGAAAAAGCGCTGTCGTCCAAGAGAGGAGGGAAACAGAAGCCAGGAAGGTTGGAGAAAACAGGGTTCAGCCTAAAGAATGGAAAGTTAAAAAGAACCTTTCAACGGTCATCGTCGGACACAAGCCGATACAGTTTTACCAGAAAATTGCTGAAGAAAACTTTAGAGAAAACGGCAGGATCACGCTCAGGTCTGAAGAGCGTCTAGCGTGGAAGGCGAAGAAGGTTGCCAAAAGCTTGATGAAAAAGTTTCCAAAAACTGTTGTGGAAAAGGAGGGGCTGACACCGTTCGAGGAAGCAGTTGTCTCAAAAGACGGTTCTGTGAAAAAGGTTAAAGCGTACACGATAACCTTGGCCCAGAAAAAAGAGTAGAAAAGAACCTCTCCATCACCTTATTTACGTAGGAAACAATTTTCTTCTGATGAGAGGTTTAAGCAGAGTTGTCTCAGAAGTTTTGCTGGCGGCCATAGTTTTATCGTCAACCGTGACAGTCTACCATGTTCTCTCCTCCAACCTTAACCCGAATATTGTAGCGTTAGCTGTAGAAAATTTTAATGTTTTGGACGGAAGCATCTGCTTAACAGTCCAAAACTATGGCTCCGTTGCCGTGGAAAAAGTTTCTGTTGTAGAAGTTCTAGCCGACGATGGAGCAAACCTTCTGGGAAACAGGCTGTCTTTTGCAGGAAATCCTGCAACAGTTTCAATTAAACCTGGACAATCGAATGTTCTAAAGTTCACGGTCTCACGGCCAATCTTTTTCCCAAACGTTGTAGACCCTAACGTGGACATGAACCTGCATCCTCTTGGAACAAGTGTGCAGAGGAAAACATTTTACGCCAACGGATTCTTCTACGTCTTCTACGTCGATTCCGCCGGCAGACTTGTTTACAGGGTAAGCGGTGACGGGGTAGTGTGGAGTCAAGCTTGCACGGTTAAAGCACCCGCTTACTCTGGAGACACTTTCAGCGTCTTCTACCAGAATGGGAAAGTGCATGTCGCCTATTCGTCTGGACAAAAACGTGATCCAGTCGAATATGTTATGGGAGTCCTGGGCGAAAATGGTGTAATATCGTGGGGAAGCTGGCAGACGGTTTTGGCTGGAACAAGCAAAGGATATTCTTCTGTTGTTGTAGCCGTCGACTCGGACGACAGGCCCTGGGTCGCGTGCCTCGGACCGTCTGGCGTGACTGTTGCAAAATCGAGTAGAGGAGATGGTGTCTGGAGCATGGCTGAAGGTTTTCCGAAGACCGTGAACTCTAACCCTTCACCGAACACTCAAGTGACTTTGGTCAAGCTTTCTGGTGGAAAAATGTATGTAGCCTGGTACGCTCCAAACAGCAAGCTTGCTGGAAGACTCTGGAACGGCATAGAGTTTGAGGGTGAAGAGGATATTGCCCACAACGTTCCAGTGGCGAAGGTAACCCTTTCTGCCACATCGTATGTGGATAGAGTGTACGTAGCATACACACAGTACTCTAGAGAGAACATAGTATACTGTGCTGTCAGAGAAAATGGAGTGTGGCTTCAGCCTGAAAAGGTGGTGGAAAACATTTCTCCCCCAACATATTTGGCTACGACGGCGGCAGAAGATGGTGGACTGCATGTTTTCTGGACAACGTTCTCCAGCGGAAGATTCCAGCTTGGAAGCAGGTTCAGGACAGCTTCCGGCGAATGGTGTGAAACAGAGTTTCTGGCAGAAGATCAGAGCACAGAAATAATGTTCGTGTCATCCTCCTACAGCGACTTAGGCGGAGAAGTTCCAGTAGCCTACGTTCAAGGAAACAGTCTAATGTTCCAGCATCTGATGAAACCAGTCAACCTACGTGAGGCCAGATTGTGTGAGATAACATTAAAGGTTGAATCCTCCAGTTCATCCTCTCTAGTTAAAGTGAAAGTTAGAGGATAGAGGCTCAGCCTCTGACTTTTTAGGATGAAAAATTTTTCCATCTTTTTAGTCCATGTTTTAACAGAATTTGACCGTGTCATGAAATATGCTGCGGGTTCTCGAAGAAGGGGACTAAGCAGGATACTTGTTGAAGCACTGGTTATCTTGATAGCGTTGGCGTCAGCTGTTACAGTGTACTTTGTCTACTCAAGATACTCTAGACCAGACAGTGTGAACACAATATCGGGTGAAGCATTTATTGTTGGAGACAAGCTGGTGTTAAACTTGAAGAACATTGGTTCCAAGCAGATCCAGTCAACTGTCCTAGTTAACATCTATGACAGCCACGGCAACTCTATTCTCAAGGAACCGCTTTCAACTGGAGTCTCGATAGACTTTAAGAAATCCTCGTCCGTCACCATACAACTTCCTTCAGACAAACTTA
>Ga0209225_1002778_pt1 | contig 15315 bp, 14 predicted proteins | sample WasSprMetagenome_FD_184732 | JGI IMG/M metagenome (GOLD analysis project Ga0209225, IMG submission 184732) | Sulfidic aquatic microbial communities from Washburn Spring, Yellowstone National Park, USA - WS (SPAdes) (version 3) | ecosystem: Environmental > Aquatic > Thermal springs > Hot (42-90C)...
CTGGCAGATAGAGTGGCTTAGAAGGTATGGTGTTGAACAACTCATACTGTCCATAGGGTATTTGAAGGAGAGGTTCATAGAGGCTCTTGGAAGCGGTAGAAGATACGGCGTACACATATCCTACGTGATCGAAGAAGAGCCCCTGGGCACGGCGGGTGGATTGAGGAACGCTAAGCCACTCCTCGATAAGGAGGATGTATTCTACGTCTTGAACGGGGATATAATTACGGATTTAGACCCTTCAAAGCTCGTAAAAGGGCTTGAAGATAAAGCCGTAGGCGTTATAGCTTTGATACCTATGCCCTCCCCATACGGCGTAGTGGAGTGCGACGAGAAGGGCTACGTGAAGAGCTTCCTCGAAAAGCCAAGCCTACCCCACTGGATAAACGCAGGCATATACCTATTCAAGCCCGAGATATTCGACTACCTTCCTGATAAAGGAGATTTAGAGAAGACGGTGTTTCCAAAGCTGGCTGAAGAGGGAAGGCTGAAAGCGGTCTGGTATAAGGACTATGGGTTCTGGAAGAGCATAGATACGCATAAAGACGTGGATGAGGCCGGGGAGATCCTTAAAGCTCGATGTAATCGGGGATGTATGTGAGGAATTTGACTGATAAGCCTCTAGAGCTCTCTATAGTTGTGCCGACTTACATGGAGGCTGAGAATATTCCAGAGCTTGTTGAAGGGATTGAAAACGCTTTAAAGGGCGTATCCTTCGAGCTTATAATAGTCGACGATAATAGCCCGGATGGAACAGCCACCCTTGCGGAGAAGCTTAACGGCAAATACGGCAACATAAAGGTTCTTAGAAGACCTGGTAAGCTGGGTTTAGGGTCAGCCGTATTAGAAGGGTTTAGGGAGGCCAAGTCAGATGTATTGGCTGTTATGGATGCAGATCTCCAACACCCATCGGAACTCCTCCCCCAAATGTATAGGAAGATTAGTGAAGGTTGTAGTCTAGTAGTAGCTTCTAGGTATGTTGATGGTGGTGGGGTTGAGGGCTGGAGCCTTTTAAGGAAGATAGCTTCTCTGGGTGCCGTTAAGCTGGCACATCTACTACTACCGAAGACTAGAAGCGTTAGGGATCCTATGTCGGGCTTCTTCATGCTTAGGAGGAGTGTTGTAGACGGAGTTGGGTTGAGCTCGAGAGGTTTTAAGGTGCTTCTTGAAATCCTAGTTAAGGGGAGATGTAATTCTGTAGTGGAGGTTCCATATGTATTCAAGCCTAGGAGGAGGGGTGAAAGCAAGCTGAACTTGAAAGAGATTCTTCACTATGCATTCTTACTTATTAAGCTTAGGGTGAAACTATGAACTTGATCGCTTGGGTTTTAAGCTTGGCTGTGGCATTGCTAACGGCTGTAAACGCCATATGTTGGGGTTATGCGATAAGGGAGGTAGGCGATCCACAACTCAGCCTAAACTTCCTCCTAACCCTCGTGTTTAACAGGTGGTTTATACTGGCTATGGCTTCAGCCTTCACAGCCGCGTTGCTGAGCTATGCTGTGCTGAGGGAGATGGGGGTGTTGGCTGGTAGGTTTTTCCTATCGCTAGGCACGGTTGCGACAATACTGGCATGTACATTAGTCTTAGGGGAGAAGCTTACGCTTGAAGAATGGATCGGAATAGCGCTCATAATGTTAGGCGTCATGCTTGTTGGAAGATGGTAGAAGAACGCCTTCAATCAGAACATGAAGATTAGCGTGAGCATAGGCATACCCGCATACAACGAGGAGAAGAACATAGGTAGGCTGTTAACAGCCATCCTAAACCAGAAGACATACAACGTAGAGATCGACCAGATAGTGGTCGTATCTTCAGGCTCCACAGATAAAACCGATACGATAGTCGAAGATTTCACCAGAAAAGACAGTAGAATAGTCTTGATAAGGCAAATCTAGAGGGGGGCCACGGTAAGTCTATGCGCAGGTTTATTGTTTCTTCTCCAGGTAGGGTTTGCTTATTCGGGGAGCATATGGATTGGTGCGGCTACTACGTTATACCCGTGGCTGTGGATATGAGGAGTTTCTTAGAGGCTTCTTTAAACAATAAGCCTGGTTTTGTGGAGGTCTACTCTTATGAGCCCTTCGACACGTATGCCGAGTACTGTCTTAGAGACCTTAGGATAGACTTGGAGTCTGACTTGAGGTATGTGGGTGGTGTTTTAAAGGCTATGCTTATGGAGGGCTCTATTAAAGGTAATGAAAGTCTTAGGCTTAGGTTTATGAGGGCTTATGATGTCGCAAAGCTTACTGGAGACAATGGGCTTAAGGATCTACCTGTTAAGAAGGGCTTATCTTCCTCAGCAGCCATATCCGTGGCTACGGCTGCGGCCGTAGACTTGGCTTTAAACTGTCCGGGGGATCCGGAGGGCTTATTTAAAGACTGCGACGGGTTAACTAGATACGCCAGTCTAGCCTATACGGGTGAGAATAAGGTTTTAGGCATTAATTGTGGTCAGATGGATCAGTATGCGTCCGCATACGGGGGGTTCCTATTCATAGACTGCCGCTGTGAGCCCGCTAGGGTTGAGCGTTTAAACCCCAGAATCGAGATACCCCTCGTCGTAGGTGATACGGGTCAGGGTAAGGATACGCCTAGAATACTCGCATGGCTTGGTGAGAGGTTTAGGCGTAGGGAGCGTGAATTCATGGAGGGTGTTGAGGGTATTGTAAACGTTGTTCTTGAGGCTAGGGAGGAGTTGCGTAAGGATAGCCCAGACCTTTACAGGCTTGGTGAGCTTATGAACCTAAACCAGCACTATTTGGCTAGGTATCTTAAGGTTTCAGGCGACTGCCCTGTGTCTCCGAATAGGCTTGACGAGTTGATTAAAGCCGCCTTGGATGCCGGTGCCTTAGGTGCTAAGCTATCCGGCTCCGGGGGTGGAGGTGCTATGGTGGCCTTATGTCATCCGGAAGACGTTGATAGGGTTGCAGAGGCCATTAGAAGAGTCGGCGGGTATCCATATGCGACTAAGGTTGTCGACGTGGGCTTGAGGATGGAGTATTTTGAGGGCTGAGCTTGGCCGTCGCATCTGCTCCAGGTAGGGTGAACATTCTCGGAAATCCTACCGATGGCTTGGAGGGCGCTTACGCTACTATTTCGGCTACTATATGTATGAGGGCTTACGTGCGTGTTAAGGCTGGCGGCTCTTTCACGTGTACTCCCATGGGTGAGCCTTCGCTGGCCACATCCATAGCAGACCCCGGTGGAGGATATGGGGGTACGCCTAGGCTTTTCAACTCCACGGTTAGGGTTTTGAAGGCCTTCTTCCCAGACCTTGCCGAGCGTGTGGTTGAGGATAGCCCTGACATATTTTATAGGACTGATATTCCTCCAGAGGGTGGTTTAGCCGGTTCTACGGCTTTTATAGCAGCCTTCTTGGAAGCTATTAGGCATGTTTACGGTTTTGATAGATTTAAGTTTAACGAGTATGTTATGGCTGAGGTTGTTCAGAGGGCTGAGGAGTACGCAGGCATAACGTGCGGCTACGCGGACAGGTATGTGTGCGTTATGGGCGGACTGGCGTATATGGACTTCAGGGGTAAGCTCCACCACAAACCTCTGAAGAGGGAGCCTCTGGCAACCTATGAGAGGCTTGACGGCTACGTCAACTACATCCCCCTCTTGGTCTGCTATCTAGGTGTTCGCAGAAGCTCTGGGGATATCCATAGGGTGTTTAGAGGCGTCTACATGAGGGAGTGGGAGAGGTTTAGGGCTGGTGGCTCTAGGTCTAAGCTGCTCGAGTTTATGAAGCGTGTAGGCTGGACGGCTATGATGGGTAAGTATGCTCTCCTAGAGCATGACTGGGAGGAGTTCGGTAGACTTATGAGCCTAAACCATAAGCTTGTGGACGAGGCTATGCGTATGGCCGGCTTCCAAGATGGTGCCGGATACTACAATAATGCGGTTATCGAGTACGCCCTGAGTAGGGGTGCTTTAGGAGCTAAATTGAGCGGCGCTGGTGGAGGGGGTAGCGTACTGGTCTTAGCCCCGCCTGATAAAGAGGACTATATGGAGAGGGAGCTGGCGGATTACATGGGTAAGCTCGGCCTTAGAAACAGTAGGGTTTTCAAGCTGGAAATTTCCAGAGACGGTGTGAGGCTAGAGGGAGAATTTGCTGAGTAAAGCCGTGATCCCGGCCGCCGGCATGGGCACTAGGCTACTGCCCTTCACCAAGGAGATACCTAAGGAAATGCTTCCGATATTCGTAAGGGGTGGTGACGGTGAGGTCTACCTGAAGCCTGTTCTACAGGCCATCTACGAGCAGCTTTACCACTCCGGCTTCAGAGAATTCTGCTTCATAGTCGGTAGGGGTAAGAGGGCTATAGAAGACCACTTCACGCCAGACTACGGCTACGTTAGACTGCTGAGGGCTAAAAATAAACACAGCTATGCCGACGAGCTTGAGAGGTTTTACAAGGTTGTTGAAGACTCGGTGATCGTATGGATTACACAGCCTGAGCCTAGGGGGTTTGGGGAGGCTGTTTTAAGGGCTAGACCGTTTATAGGTGGCGAGCCCTTCCTCGTCCAAGCTGGAGACACCTACGTCTTCTCTAAGGAGAATAGGTATTTAGAGAGGATGTGGGGGGTCTTCAGGGATAGATGCGCAGACGCCGTATTCCTCGTGCATGAAGCCGACGACCCGAGGATGTACGGTGTGATCGAACCGTCGCCTAGCCGTGGGTGCTCAGACGTACTTGAAGTCGAGAAGATGGTTGAGAAGCCTGAGAAGCCGCCCTCAAACCTAGCGGTCATCCCAGTTTACATGTTCACCCCCGCCATATTGGACGCGTTGAGCGAACTGCCCTCAGAGGGATGTGGCGAGCTTCAGCTTACAGATGGCATCCAGCGTCTCATAGACAGGGGCTCAAGGGTTTACGCTGTGAAGATAGGCCCAGACGAGGAGAGGATAGACGTAGGGAACTCGAAGACGCTCTGGGATGGTTTAAGGATTTCGTGGAAGTATTCAAATTTTGAACACAGCGGTGACGTTTGAATAAGATAGTTAAGTCTGGAGTCGAATACATCTTGGAGAGGGTGGATGTCGACGGGCTTAGAGAGGCCGAGGTCTTAGTTACGGGTGGCGCGGGCTTCCTCGGAAGCTGGCTCATAGACTCTATGGTGGCGGCCGGCGCTAGAGTGACCTGCATAGATGACATCTCTTCAGGCTCTAGGGAGAACGTTCAACATCTGATGGGTGATCCAAGGTTTAAATTCATCGTAGGCGACGTCTGCGGGGTCGAGTTGAAAGGTAAATACGACTACATAGTCCATATGGCGAGCATACCATCACCTGAAGACTACGTGCGTAGACCCGTGGAGGCCATGCTTCCCAACAGCTTGGGCTTACTCAACGTTCTAAGATACGCGTATAAGACAGGTGCTAGGGTTTTATTCACTTCGACCTCTGAAGTATACGGAAACCCAGAGGTCGTACCAACGCCTGAGTCGTACTGGGGTAGGGTCAACCCCATAGGTTTGAGAAGCCCGTATGACGAGTCTAAGAGGTTTGGTGAAGCACTATGTATGGCTTATCTACGTGAGTACGATACCGACGTACGCGTAGCCAGGATATTTAACACCTATGGCCCCAGATTAGACTTTAAATCAAGCTACGCTAGGGTTATTACGAGGTTTATAGCTCAAGCTTTTAGGGGCGAACCCATAACAGTCCACGGAGACGGTAGGCAGACGAGGAGCTTCTGCTACGTAGCCGACGTGGTAGTCTGCCTCCTCAGAATGCTTTTAAATGATAACGTTAAGGGTGAGGTTGTAAACGTCGGGTCACCACATGAGGTTCAAATAATAGAGCTGGCTAAGTTGATCAAGAAACTTGCCAATTCAAATTCTCAAATCGTGTTCACAACCCCAAGGCCGGAAGACCCAAAGCGTAGAGCGCCGGACATATCGAAGGCTAAGAGCCTCTTAAACTGGATGCCTGAAATAGACCTTGAGCAGGGCCTTAAACTTACAATAGAATGGTTTGAAGAGGTGCTCCGATAGACAATGGTTCAGCTGACAGACGCCATACAGTTGCCTGCGGAAGACCACCCGGCGTACGCCTTTGAGCTTGAGAAGGGTGAAGGCTACGTAGACGTTGGGAGGTCAGAAAGCTACTTAGAGGCTCTCGAAAAACCCCATAGGCAGTGCGTGGCTGAATGATGCCTCAATACCATGCTTTGGTCTCTGCTTTGGCATCCGCGGTCTTCTTCTACTTCACTTCATCCCCCTTTGCCGCACTGTTATGCTTCTTGGCCGGAGTTGTGATAGATGCTGACCACTTGCTCGACTTCTGGATATATAAGAATAGGGTGATTGTAACTAGAGAGATTTTCGCACATTTCTATAACCGGTTCGGTAAGATCTATGTAATCCTTCATTCATATGAGATAATCATAGTATTACTCTTATTTGGATGCATATTTCATAAGGTTATGATTCATCTATTCGCAATCGCAATTGGTATGCTAGTTCACATAATCCTAGACTTCTTTAGCTATGAAATGCATCTTGCAAGCTATTTCTTTACATACAGGCTCTTGAGAAAGTTTGATAAAAAGTTCATCTGTCTGAATGAGATGAAAGAATGATGTGGGCTTCCCTATAGAGCATGCTCTGGGCGTCTTTAAATTCCAACGTATAATGGAAGAGATAGTAGGGAAACTGTTTGAGTCTTAGAAATATAGGACGCGAAAGCGTGTTCAATAGCTTGAATTCTAAGATATTAACTCTTACTCATCAACTTAAGATTTAGAAAATAGTTGAGTATGAGCATCGGCGTGGAAGTTATAATTTTAACGATAAATGGTGAGGATATAGAGCCTTGCCTATCCTCTGTTAAAGCGTCAGGCTTATTCTTAGAAGATAAGCTTAAAATAACCTTAGTTGCTGATTTTGCAGATGAAAAGCTTAAACAGCTCTGTTGCAAGTATAATGTGAATCTTTTAATGTTGAAAGCGATCCCTAGCGTTAAGAGGAACTTTGCCGTTGAGAAGTCTGAAGCTGAGATTCTAGTTTTCTGTGACGATGATATTATAGTACAACCCGATTGGCTTAAGCACTTGCTTACGCATTTTAAAGATGTTGATGTGGCTGTTGTAGGTGGTCCCAACCTTACACCGCCAAACTCTAGCCTAAGAGAAAAGTGTAGTGGCTACATTTTTGCCTCTCTGTTAGGTGGAGGTAGCATGTCTGTTAGATATAAGGTGGTTCCAAAGGCTATAAGTGTCAAAGGAGAAGAGCTTATACTCTGCAATATGGCTATCCGGAAGTCGGCATTTAAAGAGGTTGGAGGTTTTCCTGAGAATCTCTATCCTGGTGAGGAGAATTTTTTATGTTGGAAGATTAGGGAGAAAGGTTATAAGTTGATATATGAGCCTAATGCTATAGTATGGCATAGGAGACGGCCTCTGTTTATTCCACATTTGAGGCAGGTCTTCCATTATGGGTTTGGAAGAGCTAAGATGATAAAAATGATACCCAGGTCGTTTAAGCCCATATATCTTTTCCCAGCCCTTCTGGTCATAGGCTTACCGCTAGGATTCATATTAGCAGTTTTTAACTCCGTCATACGCCTAGCATATCTTTTAACGGTATTTTCTTACTTCGGAGCTATACTTGCATCGAGTATTCATATAGCGTTAACCAACAGGAGTTTTAAGTCATTTTTCCTTCTAATCCCTGGTTTCATCTTACACCACTTATCATACGGTGTAGGCTTTCTAACATGTTTAATTGGAGGTGATAAATGATGAAGATAATGGTTTGCTATTCACCGATATTGAAAAACGGTCGCTTCCCCCTACTAGGACAAAATAGGCAGTTTAGATTCTCAAGCTCACCAGAAGTACGAATATACCCTATAGTTCCAAGCTCAGCTGCTACCATGCTGAGCCTAGAAGGCTTTAAAGTTGAATATTTAGATGCTATAAATGCTAGGCTCGGCTGGAAGGAGTTCATAAACAGCATGAACAGGTTTAGACCTGATATCGTGATGATGGAGACGAAAACGCCCGTAGTGAAATACCATTGGCAGATAATAGACGGTCTTAAAGAAGATTTCCCCGATACTAAGTTTGTTCTAGTCGGAGACCACGTCTCATACCTTCCGGAAGAGTCTCTAAGATGCAGTAAGGTAGATTATGTTATAGTAGGCGGAGACTATGATGTAACTATGTTGAAGTTGGCAAGGTTTCTATCTGGAGAATCCAAACATATGCCTCCAGGAGTCTGGTATAGGAATGGCGATGAAATAAGAAGTAATGGCAAACCCATACTGGTCTCAAATCTCGATAGCATTCCCTTTATAGATCGCATTTTAACTAAATGGTGGCTTTACGGCGAAGCCTACCTCTACCATCCATGCACGTATATTATGTGGGGTAGAGGTTGTGCTCCCGGTGTTTGCGCGTTCTGCGTATGGGCCTCAAACCTATGGCAACATCGGGCGAGGTTAAGGTCTGTAGAGAACGTTCTCGATGAGATAGAGCTTATAGTAGATAAGCTTAAAGTTAAAGAGATCTTTGACGATACTGATACATCGACTTGGAACAGAAAATGGTTAGAAAAACTTTGTATAGGTCTCATAGAGCGGGGGCTTAATGATAAGGTTTATATAAGTTGTAACGCTAGAGCGGATAACTTAGATAGGGAAATCTGTAAGCTTATGAAGAAAGCCGGATTTAGACTTCTGAAGGTTGGCTTAGAGTCTGGTTGTGATGAAACTTTAAAACGAATCAATAAATTGGAAAATGTCGATAAGGTTAGACGGGGCATAAAGAATGCTAAAGATGCGGGTTTAAACGTATTGATGACTATAATGGTTGGCTATCCATGGGAGACTTACAAGGACTTCGAGAAAACATATCAATTGGCTAAGGAGCTTATGCTTTATAAAACCCACGTAGGCGACTCCTTGCAAGCATCCGTAGTCATACCATATCCTGGTACACCAATGTACTTTGAGGCGCTTAAAGAAGGATGGTTTTTAATAGATCCCAGAGATTATGAAGCATATGACATGAGCCGCCCGGTTCTTAAAACACCTATTCCTGCAGACGAAGTTATGGATCTTTGTGATAAATTATGGCGAATACACTTACATCCAGTCTTTATGACAAAAACCGTACTGAGCATAAGAAAATCTAACGATTTAAGGCTTCTATGGCAAGGTCTTAGATCGGTCTTGGGACATATAAAAGATTTCTGATATATTAATTAATACGTACGTTAAATGGTTTTTGGTTATATTCCTGATTTCAAAAATAAAAATCCGTTAATAGACACTTTACTGAAAATAATTGGTTTACCTATTCTTCATAGACGGATTCAAGCAAGATCGATAATTAGGATGCTAAAGGGTTCTAATATGGGAAAAATGATGGATTTATGTTGCGGTGATGGTATATTTAGTATTGAATTTGCGAAAAGAGGATGGAATTATGTTATCGGTATAGATATTGATAAGGAAAGTATAAAATTAGGGAAGAAAAGAAGTAAAATTATGAAATTAGAAAATGTAGAATTTATACTTTGCGATGCTGAATGTTTGCCATTAAAAAATGAATGTTTTAATGTAGTTCTGTGTAATTGCGCATTAGAGCATATAAAGAATGATGAGAAAGCAATAGAAGAGACATATAGAGTGCTTGTGAAAAATGGTATATTTATTTTAACAGTTCCCTCTGAAAAAAGAAGAATAATCCTACCTTTAATATCATTCTGGATACATATGCCGAAAACTTTAAGAAAGATTCTGGCTCCAAAGTATTTATGGGAAGATGCCAAAACTCCTGAGGAGGCTATTTGGCGATTAAAAAAGGAGCGTTTTAAAGAATATAGAAATTACCCTCCAAAAGGCCTCTTTAAATTATTAGAGGAAAAAGGATTCAAAATTTGTGAATGGGAGTATAATATAAAGTTATTTGGCGCTTTGATGTGGGATTTAATTCTCGGAATAAGATTAATTCATTTAAACATGGGGATGATATTTATGTTTCCTATTATGTTTCCTATCTCTCTATTAGATGAAATCCTTCCTAAACATTTCCGTGGAGAAGAGTTTGCAGTAAAAGCTATAAAATAGGTATTACAGAAACGTAATAGCTGTATAACTCTATAGGTAAATGGTAGATGTGTATTAGAAAAATTATAATTCTAGTAATAGATATAACTGTTCTATTCCTTATCGCATCTTTTACATGCCGAAAATTACTTTTTGAATCTGGTTTTCCTTTGGGAAATGACGTATTAGAATTTGTTATGAGTCAGAAAAATTATCTAGAGCTTATTAGAAAGCATCTAATGATTCCAGCGTGGAACCCATATGAGTTTTGTGGATACTATGATGTAACATTTATCTGTTTAAACCCCATATGGATAATGATAGAACTTATTTTAGAGCTAATTTTTCAAGATTATTTGTTAGTAGCTAAGGTTGGAATATTCGTAATATTCTTCCTTGCTGGTGCATCTATGTTTTATTTAACTTACTATTTCACTGGCTCTAGAGTTGCAGCGTTTACTGCCGGACTTACATACATGTACAGCCAATTTTTCTTAGCAATCATTGGTTGTTATGGTCAAGTATATGGTGCATTTGGTTATGCAACATTTCCATTATTTCTCTTGGGATTAGATATTATATTAAACTCCACAAGTATTAGAAAAGTTATGATTTCTGCTCTAATTTTATCGATACCTTTATCATCTCACTATAGTTATGTAATTATTATGGCCTTTTTTGCAGTTTTATATATTTTAGGTAGGATTTTTCTTGATAAAGCGAGAGAAGTAGCTATTAAAAAAATAGGTATAAACATCTTTTTCATTTCAATAATTGAAATTCTCCTATTTGCTTTTTGGATTCTTCCTGTGTTTATAGAATCCAAACCTTTTATTTTAAATATTCAATATCCCATTGAGGAAACTTTTCTGGGTGGTTGGTACATAGACTCTGTATTCAATGCCATTACTTTAAGAGTAACATGCGAACTAGAATATTCGGGTCTAATATATACATTAATTTTGGTTTCTGCTATAACTTTAATTTCATTAAAAATTAAGAGTTCACTAAACTACATACTCCTTCTCACAGGGTTATTTTTTGCATTTATATCAGTAAGTCCAAACTATATGCCTCTATATCAATGGCTTTACTTTCATATACCCGGATTTTCATCCATTGTAGGGAGATATTCTGCTAGAGCACTCATGGTAACATGTCTATGTTGGGCTTACTTCGTAGGAGTTTTTATTGATATTGCATACTCTTTTATAATTAGAAGAGTAAAACAAAAGTTATCAAGACGATCAGGTAGCTTATTAAAATTTTTTACGGTGCTTGTTTTTGCTTTAATAATACTTCTCAATTCTTGCAATGTATACCTAGCTCGTGCTCCAGCACGAGCTAGCTCGATTGAAGGTTTAGGAACCTATCAATGGCCAAATTCGTACATACAACCATATGAATGGATTAAAATGCAAATGGGTGATTTTAGGGTGCTAACCATCCCTTATGGTGCTTTAATCGTCTCATATCCTTGGATTCCGTTTAGTGCCGATTTTGGGGCTTGTAGTTGGGGTTTTACTGGGAAACCAGTCCTCTGTGGTTTTGATTGGGCATATGCAAGTCCTGAAACCTTTGACTTCCTAACTTTCATTTATTCCGTAACAAGTCAAGAGCGCACAAATAAGCTTTTAAAACTTTTAGGGCTCACAAACGTTAAATATATAGTATTGCAACCCTTGCATACAATTAACAAAGACTTTTACTTAAACCAAGAGGATATGCGTATTGCTTACCAATATGATGATGCATGTGTAATTGAGAATTTAGATAATTACGGACATTTTTTTGTTGCACAGTATGCTGCACTTGTCGTTGGTGGACGAAATGTTTTACTATCTTTGTCTGAAATACCAGATTTCAGATTAGATCAATGGTGTTTAATTTATGTCAACCAAATAACAAAGAATAATTTAAATCTTTTGAATACATCTAATTTAATTATTTTTCAAAATGACGCGTTTTTGGATTATGTATTTAGAATTTACGCTTATCCTTACCTTATTGAATTGGGGAAGTATGGTTTTTCAACATATGATTCAGGAAAATACTGGGTTAAAACTAATTGGCGTATTGAGATTACTCCCACTAGGTCTTACCGTCAAGGTAGGCTTCATGCATGCGAATACTTAATATTTGGCGAGGATCTCTTAACTACTTCAAACTTGACTTTAGTAAATGTGCCATTTGTTACGAACATTGATGGGTTATACGACATCTGGATTAGGTTAGAATACGGTTCAAAAAGAGGAGGTATGTCAATATATGTGGATAATAACTATGTTAAAACTTTGAAACCAGAAACAGCATCCCATTTCGGCGGATTTAAATGGGTACACGTTGCTGAGGTTAATCTTAAATCAGGCAGACATAATCTTAGAATTTTAAATGATGGTTCTGGAACAAATACTGTTGATGTTGCCGCAATACTTCCATCCAATGTTTTTAAATTGGCTTTTCAAAGTGCCTTAACTGAATTTCAAAGATCTAATGTAAGGTTAGTTTACGTCATTGAACCAGAAGAATTTTTTATACAACAGAATCAAAGTATTAATTGGGCCGTCTCACGCTTTTATGGGTGCTTTGCAAGTGGTGGATACACTCTCTGTACAACATCCCCTATGATAAATAAAGCATGGGAAACTTTGTTCATACCTAAGAGTGGAGAGTATCAGATCGCAATACGTATTGCAAAGGGTCCAGATTACGGTTATATGATATTTAAGATTGATGATGAATCCTTTGAAGTTAATGCTAGAAGCGATGTTTATGGCTTTGAATGGCTTCATCTTACACCAATTCACTTAGATGTAGGTTTTCATAAATTGGAAATTGAAGGCTTAGGACGTTTTGACTTTGATACACTAGTAATTTATTCGTTAATATCGAATTCAGAAAAACAAAAACCACCCACTATTAATCAGATTTTTAAAATATCTAACATATCCGAACCGCATCTTACATATACTATGATTAATCCAAGTGAATATCTTGTTAGACTTGAAACGAATCAACCATGTTTCCTAATTTTTAGTGAGGCGTATCATCCGTTATGGAAAGCATACATTGGAAATAATGAAGTAAAACATCTTATAAGTTACTCCTTTCTAAATGCTTTCTATGTAGAAAAGATTGGCAGATTTGAAATTAAAGTTCGTTTTCTTGGTCAAACATATGTCAATATCGGCACAGGAATTGCGATTGTAACTTTCGTTGGAATAATTATGTACTTAATCTTGTCTAAACCACGTGGGGGCAAAAATCGCATTAACAGTACTTATACATATCGCTAAATCCAAAATGGAAATTTTACTGACTAAAGGGGATTTAATGACCTAAGTTTAAGGTAAATAAGCCATATAAATTACTGTAAGAAATTGTTGTCTCAAATTTAAATGAACAACAATACCGAAGTATACACGTCTCTGCGTACATATTTATGACTAAAAACTTTGGAAGTTTCCTCGGAGAAATCTTGCATATAGTGACAACCTTAGAAATAGTCCTAGCATACTTCTACGCACTTGAATTGTTTAAGCCTAGTTACACGTCTCTCTTTCACGGCGTGATCCATACTGATGTTTACAGTCTCGGATTGTTAAACCAAGGCTTCTACAGTCTCATACTACTCTTAATAACATCCCTTGCTCTAGTCCTATGTAGCTGTGAAACTGGTGGCTTCAAGTCCGTTAAGCCGTCTAAGTTGGCCTGTTACGTCTTAGTTGCTCTAACACTCGCGAACCTTACGCTCCTACTATACTGGGTGGCGTACATGTGGAATCCAGAGCTTCTGCTAGGCTATGGGTTTAAACTATGTACGACGATTTCCGATATTGACGCAGGTTTATTCCGCATATATACTCCACTTTATCCACCGCTTCTACTCGCGACGCTATACGCTTGGTTGCTTTTACCCATTAGAAGAGCCCTTAAAGGACGCGTTAGGCTGAAAATCAGATGCAATAGAGTTTTAAACTTAAACGCGGTGGGTGACAATCGATCGTTAAACGATATATACGCGAAGAAGTTGGGACTTACATCCGTCTTACTGCTCAGCATAGTTCTACCAATAATACCATATTTGCCGTCTATAAACCCGAGTTTTAAGCCTGTCTCTGTGGATATACGCTATTATTCTGCGTGGCTAAGCAATATGCTTGAAACAGATTGTTGGAGTGCTGTTAAATATGCATTCTACGGAGTGGAGAACGGCAACAGGCCTTTATACCTGCTGATGCTCTACTTTCTGACGAGCCTTGGGATTTCTAGGGATGTCGTTTTAAATTTTGAGGCGTTACTCATATCTCCCTTTTTCGCATTAGCCATCTACTATACGGCTAAACGTCTATCTGGAAGCGGAATTTACGCGGTCTCAGCTTCGCTAGCTGGATTGCTGGGCTTCAACATGACAGTCGGCATGTTTGCGGGTCTTTATGCAGCTTGGATTGCTTTAATACCATTCTACATATGCATAATGTCAACGTTATCTCTTAGAGAAAGTAGGTGGGCTTTAGCGGGATCAATATTGACTTCAACTGCGCTCTTGTACATTCATCCTTGGACCTGGTGCATTCTGATGGCTATTTTGACGTTGCATTTAATAATCCAAACTTTAAAATCTGTTGAAAAAGGAGGAAAACTTAAAGTTGACAAGCAATTGTTGGCAGTTTTAGCCTCAAACATCTCTATGGATTCTTTAAAGACAGCCACATCTCCCTATCACGGTGGTTTAACTTGCTCTATCGATATTCTCACTAAAGGTAAGTATTTTGAAATTTATGTACCTTTTGGCTTTGAATACCTGCTACGCCTACCTCAGAATTTATATAGACTATCGACAACCTATATGTGCGGCTTATTCTATAACCCGTTTCATATGCTTTTAGCATTTATAGGCGTCTTAAGTTTCCTAAACAAAAAGGATGAATATTCAAAGCTCATTCTACTATGGATCGCCACAATCTCGGCAATTTTCCCATTCGGTAGCCTAGCCTTCCAGTCACATTTACTATTCGCCATGCCCTTCCCAATACTCATAGCAGAGGGCCTATGGGCGTTGTCTAGGCTTCTAGCACGCTTCGACAGTAGACTGCCGAGGCTTTTCATAATATTTTTCATAGTCTCAAGCCTAACATACACGGTTAGAGCACTATGCAACCTTATATAGGAGGCTACGAATCCGACATGAGAAGCGTTCTGGTTACGGGTGGTGCGGGCTTCATCGGAAGCCACCTAGTTGACGCGCTCAT
>Ga0209225_1002779_pt1 | contig 15315 bp, 10 predicted proteins | sample WasSprMetagenome_FD_184732 | JGI IMG/M metagenome (GOLD analysis project Ga0209225, IMG submission 184732) | Sulfidic aquatic microbial communities from Washburn Spring, Yellowstone National Park, USA - WS (SPAdes) (version 3) | ecosystem: Environmental > Aquatic > Thermal springs > Hot (42-90C)...
CAGTAAAATTAAAGGAAAAGTTTGAATATGCTCTGGTAGATTTAGATGGCGAAATTGAATATATTTACGAGGAGAACTTGAGTGCACAACATTGTTGCTAAGCCCACATAGAACATAGTTATAGATTTTTGGAATCACATAGATGCTGCTAAGCGCTGACTTGAAGGACGAATCTCAGAAGGCTCCTCAAACATGTCGGCGTCAACCAATTTCAAGCTGACTTAGTGTGCTCCTTTCTAACGATCTTAACTGTAAATCTATCAGCAGTCGAAAAAGAAGTGGCGTCTTACTGGTCGAGTTTGGTTGATAAGACTTAAATTTGAAAATTACAATATGAAAAGGCATATTAATGGAGTTAAAATGAAACTTGGTTTATCCTCTAATGAAGGAATAACTTCAATAAACCATCCTTTTGGTTTTATCCTTCTCAACTTTTCAATATGATCTTCAGTTATTCTATGCGCTCCTAATCTCCAAGCTTTGAGAACATTAAACACTCAACCACCTTTAACTTTTAGGTATCAGCTTCTTAACGAATAGCTTCAAGGCTACTATGAAGGCAACTATAAAAGTGCAAGCAAAGAGATCATTGAAATTAGAATATCAAATATCGTTTTGCCTTTAACAACTTCTCCATAAATCCAAATCAAAACTGTGATTTTAGTTAAGGCTGGATTAAACCCTGTAAACAATGATGTAGAATTCATTAGAAAAGCCGAAGAAGTAGCCTTAGCCTGTGGCTACGGACCTATAGAACTTTGCTGGATGACTTGGTTAATTCAACCTGAAGGAAAAATTATGCGGATGGAGAAGTACTCCAAAGTCCTTCCAAAGATTTAACATACAAATATTGTAAAGCATATCCTGGATTTTTTATAAAGGTCAGATATAATATGCCACGCATTAAAGAAAAAAGATATAACTTTTTAAACATTAACAATTAAACATGGTTGAAGAAACTATTCCAAATCTCATGGCGAAACTTGAACGAAGGGATATACAAATACCTGAATTACAACGAGCTTTTGTTTGGAAGAAATCTCAAGTTGAGTTACTTATAGATTCTATATATAGAGAATGCCCAATAGGGACGCTTACTTTTTATCCTCCTCCACCAGAATTGGGTGGTAAGGAAGGTATTTATTGGGTACTAGATGGCCAACAAAGATTACTTTCGTTGCAGATAATTACGAAAGGTTCGGTCGCAATAGAAAGTGGTAAAAAAATCTCATGGATAGTTTGCTTCGACCCCGAAACCGAAAAATTTACATGCACAGATTACAAACCCCTAGGAAAATGGGTGGAAGTTCCTGACCTTTACAAAATACCAAATAGACGAGAATTAGAAAAATTCTTGTCCAATTGGAGTGGCACGCCTGAGGAAAAAGAGAGGATTGCTGTCTTGTGGAATGCCCTTCATAAATATACTATCCCGTATCAGGTGATACCTCCTCAGATTGATCTTCAAACTCTTGCCGAAATTTTTGTAAGAACTAACTATGCTGGAACGCTAGTCCGTGGTACAGACATATTTTCAACAATGATCGCGGTAGCAGAAAGCGATGCCGCTAAAGAGCTTAGAAAATTTGTTCAAGACTTGCCGGGTAGGTGGAATGAAATTCAATACGGAACTGTAATCAAAACCTTTGTAGGTTTTTTGACAAATGGTAGAGTAAAATTAGCAAGTAAAATGTTAGACCAAGCTAAAAAACTTAGAGAAGAATTAACTTCTAAAAAGCATGAAATTCGAAGCATTATTGAACTTACCAAAAATAGCATAAAGAATGCTATTGACCTCTTAGAAAAAGGTTGGTTAGAAATTAAAGGACCTGACTTTGAATTGTTACCCTACGAAAACTTGCTAGTAACGCTGAGTTTTTACATCGGAAACAAAGAAAAACTTACATCATTTGAGAAAAACCGTCTTTTAATATGGTATGTTTTAGCTTCGTACTTTAGAAGATATGGAATTAGCTCCGAGTCAAGATTAAATGAAGACCTTTCGTTGATAGCTGAAGGTAAGGGGTACAAAGAATTAATAAGAAAAATAGAAGAAAGAGAAGGAGATCTCGAAAACATAATTTGTGGAGATATAATAAGGGGTCATTATCATTCGAAATTACTTCTGTACGCACTTTTAAAAAGAAACAAAGCTAAGGATTTGATGACTCAAACTCCATTAGATTCAAGCGATGCTTCACTCCATCATATCTTTCCTCGAAGAGCTGTCGGAGAAGAGGTTGCTTGGAATATCGGTAACCTAACAATTACAACTTTACGAACCAATAATTCCTTGTTAGCATCTAGACCTGAGGATTATCTTTCCCATGTACCATCACAAATAAGACAACAACACATGATCCCAGAAGACAACACTTTGTGGAAATTAGAGAAATATGAAGAATTTATTAGTGCGAGAAAAGAACTTCTTAAGGAGGCTCTTATAAGTTTAATGAGAGAGATTTAGGTAAGATTGCCATAATTTGTGGGAAATGTAGGACCCACTTAATTTTTTAATTGCATACGGACGGGCCCACCACTCGTGAGCTCAAGCACACCTGATACAAGATTATCCAGCACATATTTTTTGCAAGTTTCTAATGTTGCAAGAGTGAATGTTGCGCTGGGGGAGCCCCGGAGTCTTGTGCAGGCACTAGAACGTAACCAAGGGGTTCACCGTCATGGAAAAACAGAAATGGAGAAAAGAAGCTGAATACAAGCACCTATAATGGGTTCTCTCAAGGGTATTCCCTGTCCATGAAGCTTCCGCAAGTTCCTTTATCAACAATACGCATATCCAAGTAATCGGATGAGACAGTCTTTTGATAGGCTTTATTGAGACAAATTTTGCTTGAGTCTTGGGGTGAAGGAAGGGTCATAAATTATCCCAAACCATCGAAGGGGTTTGAGCGGGACTTCCTAAAAAGGCGGATACTTATATTGTATGATTTGTAGGTCCAAGCCCCCCGATAAATGAATTTGATGTAGCCTCCGCTAGTGATCTTAGTCCATCAGGTTGAGATTCAAAACAAATCATGGTGCTTCTTATAACATTAAACGGTATCGCCGAGATCTAAAGGAATCTAGTTTAATCCTGGAATGTGTTCATCAACCCTTCGTGTCATTAAGTGAAAATGTGAGTATAGTAAAGAATGTAAAAAGAAAAAATATTTATTATTATAAGAATTCTCTATTATTCATATCATTCATAGTAATCTTCATCCTCCAACTTATCGAGTCTAATCAGATGTACGCTTTCTACATCTGATGAAAAAGGGATCTTCTGAAATCTTAGAGGCTCCTCGAATATTACCTGGGGATCCATTTTTTCGAATATATCAATTGGTCTCAGGACTTTGTCTATGTACTTAACTACATGCTCGTAGGATTTTTCTATTATCCTAACAACCATGCCGTGGGCGCCACCTGCTACCCATACGGTCTCTATCTTTGGGTAAGTCAAAAGTAGGTTCACAACCTCTCTGACTCTCCGTGGGGTGACACCTAATTTTAATGTTAGGCCTATGTCACATGGGTAATACCCCAATTTCTTGTAGTTGAGTAGAGCTGTTAGATCGATGAATTTGTTGTCTATTAGGTACTTAGCTCGATTCGATACTGTTGTTACCGAAGTGCCGAGCCTCTCTGCAATTCTAGCGTATGGCATTCTTGCGTCGGCTATTAAGCATCTTATAATTTCCCAATCAATATCCTCTAACAATTTGCACCACCAGGTTTATAATATAAACATTCAAACCTTAAAAGCTTTTAAAAAATAAAGAAAGCTTTATAAAATGAATTAAAAAGAAAAACCTTGGGGGTCTTGATGGAGGAATATCTAGAAAAGTACCATGAGGTGAACAAGCCCGCTCGGCCTGTCGTTGAGAGTTATCACGACGAACTGGAGCGCCTCTGGGGAAGAAAATGGGGTGCGCAGTCGGAAGTGGGAAAGTTACGATCTGTCCTCGTACACAGACCAGGGTTGGAACTTCACGGAGATCTTATTGACGACCCTGTATGGTATGGCATCCTTAAAAAACCAGATCTGCAAAAAGCACAGGAACAGCATGATGCGTTTGTGGATATACTGAAGAAGGAAGGTGTAGAAATCCATTACCTTAACGCACCATCCCCAGCTCATGGACCCTACAGCAAAGCCAATCCTAGGATATGGGCAACTAGAGATCCTGGCGTAGTAATCAACGGCGGAGCGATCATCAGCAGGATGGCCCTCCCTTGGAGAAAGAAAGACGAAGTCTTCTGGGCGAGGCGCGTTGCCGAGCTTGGATGTCCAATTCTTTACACAGTAAACGGTAAAGGCACTTTTGAAGGCGGAAATGTTGTCTGGATAGATCCTAAACATGTCTGTATAGGTGAGAGTATACGAACTAATGCAGAAGGAATAGCTCAAGTATCAAGGATAATGCGTGAAGTCGGTGGCGTAGAGGAAGTGATAACGGTCCCCATACCTGGATACTTAGAAAACTTGGAATGGCCCGCTGGAGGATGGGCGCATCTGGATACAATCTTTGGAATTGCAGATGTAGATCTCGCGCTTGTGTATCCTCCAGGTCTTCCTTACTCGTTCATTGAAAAACTTCTATCATACAAAATAACCCTAATAGAAGTTCCACCTGAAGAAGCCGCAAAGGAGGCCTGCAATATTGTGGCTCTTGAACCCAGAAAGTTCATTATGAATGCGGAGTGCCCCGTAACGCGAAAGAAAGCAGAGCGTGAAGGAGCTGATGTGATCGAGGCTGACCTTTCTGAGTTCGTCAAGAGTGGCGGAGCTCCTCACTGCGCTACTGGTCCACTGATAAGAGATCCAGGCCCCTTCCTCTAGGGTGAAAAAGAAATGAAATGGGATGTTGGGATGGTTATTCTGATGATAGCGGAGACGCTGTTGGTTACGATTTTTATCGCGGCTTATCGAACTTCCACAGATCCGTATATTTCCATCGGCGGCTCTTTCATGATATTCAATTTGCTGATAGCGATATTCTTGATAGTCAACGCTGCTTATTGTTGGTACTTTCTTGGGCTTGGTCGGTTGAAGGAGGGCGGTAGCTGATGGATCCCATCGCGCAGTGGTCGGCGCTCGTAGCGATAATTGTATTTTTCTTAATATTGGCATGGATCTCATGGAGAGGGTACAGGAAAACGGAGGAGAGTGTCGAAGATCACTTCATAGCGAGGGGCACAATTGGTGCCTTAGTGATCTTTCTAACGAGTCTTGCTACCGCCTATAGCGCATTTACTTTCCTAGGCGGACCCGGGTACATCTACAACAAAGGGATCGCTGGTCTGATAATACTCGTTGGCATCGCTCCTTTAACTTTCCCGCTAATGACACAGATTGGGCAGAGAGTTTGGCTTTTGGGTAAAGTATACAACTATGTTACCCCTGCTGACCTTCTTACTGATAGATACCCGAGTAAGTGGGTCAGGGCTATAACCGCACTAATCTGCATAGTCTTTCCAATATTTTACATAGGCGTTCAGTACACAGGCTGTGGTTATATAATGAATGTTTTGACCGGCGGAATGGTGCCTTACGAACTGGGAGTCATCATTACTGGAGTATTCATGTCTGTATACATCGCCCTGGGCGGGATGCGCGCCGTGGCATGGGGGGATGTACTGATGGCAGTTCTACTAGTCTTTGGTATGGCTGCAATTGCGGCATTTGGAGTCGCAACAGTGGGTTTGGATCTGTTCCAAAAGGCATATGCGGTCAAGCCGCAAGCATTCGTCATATCAATGGACCCCGTACTTGTGTGGACGATAACAATAGGCTCAGCACTTTCGCTGCCAGTATGGCCGCAACTCTGGACTAAATATTATGCCACTAAGAACCAAAGAGGGACGTGGGGAATCGGTTTTGGGGAGCAGTTTGGCGAAGTCTTCGTACTCGGTCTATGTGCCATACTCATTGCCGTCTCGGGCATGGTGCTGTTCCCTGGTTTGGTCGGCGCCGAGGCGGACCGTTTAACTGTGCTTATAGCCTCAATGATGCCGATATGGCTTATAGGTTCTATTGCATTAGCGGCACTTGCTGCCGCACTATCAACTGCCGATGCTATAAGTTTAATGATAGCATCCGTCTTTACGAGGGATATTTATCAAAAGCTGATCAATCCAAAAGTGAGCGAAAAGACCGCTGGGAGAGTCGGCAGGATTCTCTGCTTCGTAATATCATTTTTGGCACTGATTTTTGCCTTGAACCCGCCAGGGATGATCGTGGACATAATTCTGGACCTAAGCTGGCCTGGTGTGCTTGTGATGTTGCCACCACTTTTGGGCGCGCTGTTCTGGAGGAGGGCTAATACTGCTGGGGGGTTAGGGTCACTCATACTCGGTCTTGCGGCGGTGCTTGCTACAACATATGTTTGGAATACGCCGTTCAATATATATCAAGGAATATGGGGCTTCATCTTTGGTATCATAGGGCTAGTTGTCTTCAGTCTAGCCACAAAGCCGCCAGAGCCGCAGGTTGTGGAAAAGTTCCATGGTCTCCTCGAAAAAGTTCCGATTAGAAAGATCCGTACGGCAGAAGAACTAAGGGCTTACATTAAATCCTAATTTTTTTATTTTCACTTTTATTGTTTTTGTCAAAATCAGGTGTCTCAACGAACATATAACAGAAGTGGATATTAAAAATATCCATGTTCAGTTTCTAAAGCCGTTTTATGCTATAATATCCTACTACTGTAGAGAAGTGGTTCGATTGCACTTTGTTGACTTTCTAATGAAATGAGGCATCACATGCATCAAGTAGTGTGTAGTATAATGTACACAGATGCCAAACATCTAAACTTTTGGTTACTTAGTTACTAATAATATCGCAACATTTCCGTGATTCTCCAATGGCTGAAGACATGGGCTCCCGCTTTTACTTCCATTTCAGCTACTCCCTCAGTTTCTGCTCGGGGAGAGTTTTGCGGAAGCTTTTCCCCTTTTCCGGTACTCCAGGTTCCTGCTTCATCCGTAGGGCTTGTCCTCATCGGCAGCTCTCTCAGCCAGCTTTGGTATAGACCAAGCCGTCATGTTTAACATCATGTGTCATATCATATTATGTTTTGTCATCGACCGCACAGAGGCGCCTTAGGGGTGGCCCCTCCTTGCATCTGAATAAAGATGGTAGATGAGAACATGCAAATCTAATATTCACTCTCAAATAAATTTAATAAACTTAATAATTGGCAATATGGTATATCAATAAACGCAGGTGCGAGCTTTGGCTTCCCCAGCAATCCCCACCTCATACTACAGCATTATAGTCAGCGACAGCCGGCTTGTGTGCCTCTTTGAACACCTGGTAAAGGAAACCAAAGACGTCCTGTTGCCCGAGTTCGATCCCCAGCATGGTCACATTTACCCTGACATAATAAACAGCTGCAAAGTGACCCCGCAGGAGGCTGTAGAGATAATTAATAAGATAGTCTCACTAGGTTTGGGCAAGACAGAATACCATGACCAGGTCCTCAAGTGCCCTTACTGCGGCTCCGAGCGGATTCGCGTGTACTTTCATTGCCCCTCTTGCAACTCTACACAGCTATACAAGGAGCTCCTGCTGGAGCACATTAGGGACGGGGTGATAGGACCCTTTTCAAGGTTCAAGGACCCGTCTGGAGCTTTGGTTTGCCCAAGCTGTGGCGCGAAACTCGACATAGAAGGCAGAGATTACCGCACGATAGGGGTCTGGTACAGGTGCCTAAACTGTTACAAGCAGGTAGACATGCCAAAGATCACATACCTGTGCATCGCCTGCAAGAGGGAGGTCACGGCCCACGGGCTTGTGATCGCGTCCGTCCCGCGCGTGCTAATAAACAAGGCTGCCATCGAGGATTTCTCGCGGCAGCACCTAGCCATAAGACCGATAGTGAATGAGCTGAAAGCGGCGGGTTACTCCGTGAACTCCCCAGGAACTCTGATTGGTAAGTCTGGGACTATGCACTCGTTTGACATAGTCGGCATAGACAAATCTGGAAACACCCTCGTCGTGGACGTTGCCATTTCCAAGGAGGCGCTCAACGAATCGGTTATTTTGAACGCCTTCGTGAAGGTGCTTGATACGAATCCGGCAAAGACGCTGCTTGTCTGCATACCAGGGTTGACCGAGAGCGCCAAGAAGCTTGCACCTCTCTATGGGATAACTGTGCTCGAAGGGACCTCGGTCTCGGAGATAATCACGCCCTTAAAGTCCATCTTATCCCAGAAGATAGTCGTGCCCAGTTGATTCCCAACACCATTCGTGATAAACCCGGATCTGATGGCATATGTGACCCAGTTTAGCTCAGATTATCATGACGGCGTATACCAGGAGTGTTAATAATAGCATTATCACAACATGCTTCAGCCCGGCAGAGATTGTTCCCTCTCCCATCTTACCTGTCACCAGTCCCGAAGATATTGCCTGAATTACTGTCAGGTAAAAGAAGATCCTCCTGTACTCCTCATACCCTGCCTGCGCCCTGAAGAGCACCGTCCCGCTCAGCCCGATTATCGGCATGAAGAACTGGTTTAGAAGTATCATTATTGTCACTACAAGCACCCCAAAGGCGATGTAAGTCACGCCCACATACATCCGCATCGTTGCCCTCCTCTCCTGGTTGATTAGCCTGATGCTTTTTATGTAGTCTGCCAAACTTCTGATAACCTTGGAAACGTCCCCGCCGAACCTGCTCGTCTCGGATATGACGAGGCTCACTTTTTTAACAAGCTTTGAGTCGACCCTCTCAGCGAAGCCCTTGAACCCCTCTTCAAGGCTCAGACCAAGCTTTACCTGGGATAGGACGCGCCTTAGCTCTCTTGATGCCACTCCATAATCTTTTGAGGCGGCGCTTTGCAGGGCTCTGATGAAGCTCATCCCAGAGAGCTGCCCCTCAGCTATATCGTAGAGGATATCAGGCATCCTGTCCTCAATGGCATTCCTCCACCTGAACTCCAGGTAATCGAGAGAGGCTGTTGGAAACAGGACTATGATCATCGCGATAACCATTATGTAGTCCCCCAGCCTCAGGTTAACGAGGCTCACAAAATAGCCCGTAAGCCCCACGACAAAGCCCGCCGCGATGCTCACAGCGTACAATGCGTACTTTTCCCTCTTCTTTACATATGGCATCGCTACTCCTCCTTAGGAACTGTTACATCTATCAACAATAGCAGAACCACCGATATCACCGGGATGAGCAGGAAGGTCGTAAAGTATAGCCACAGGATAAGATTCAACCCCCCGCCCCCTATCAGAGACATCGTCGAGAGCATTATTACTACAACCAAAGGCATAACTATCCCCGCCGTGACGTATACCTCCGCAAGAACCCCGAGCTGGTCAAGCCCCTTCTTTAACGCGACCCGCCTCGCCCTCATGAAGTATCTTGCCTGCGTGTAGATGTATCTCCTCAGGTCACCTCCGGTCTTGCTTACCATCAGAATGCCCTTCAAGAGGTCGGAGAACTGCCTTGAGGGTGTTTCTTCCGCCTTCCTCCGTAGCGCCGTGTAGAAGTCCTCGCCCGTAACCTCCATCCTCCTAACCACGTCTGCTATCTCATCCCTTATCACCGGGTCTACATCGGATTCCGCGATGCTCTTAAAGACCCTCTCAGGGGCGATTCCAGAAGACAAGAGTATAGCCATGTAGTTCACAACGAAGTTGAGCGCCCTCTCAACCCTACCCTTCCTGCTGCTTGCGAGGATTGTCGGCAGGGTGTACATGACCCAGAAAGCCACTGCTGCTGAAAGAACGCCAATACCAGCACTCCCCGTAATGGCATAGAGGGGGGCGGCCCTAGTCACAAGGATCAGCAGCGAGGTCAGGAAGGATAATATGAACGCGATCATGCTGACCATAAAGATCCTGCTGATATACCTTGGGAGGGAGATCTTCATTCCCGCCCTCTTTATGTCGACCTCCAGATCCTCGAAGTAGACCTGTATCAGCTCGGACCATCTTCCAAAAAGCCTGAAAGCCAGGGCAGAAAGGCTGGGCAATTTGACTTTAAGGCGCCTCTTCATCTACAACCCCTCGGGGAGGACCTGCAAGTCATGGCGGCCTTCATGAAAAGCTTTCCACCAGGGCGCGTTTGAAGAGCCTCTCACTATCTGCATAATATTCCCTCAGGATGCTCCCTATCTCGAGATAACGCCTCATTCCCTTCTTCAACATCCAGTTTAGAATTACCTTCCTCTTATTCACCTCTGACTTCGCATCCTCGATTGTCATCCCCTTCCTCTCCGCGATCCTCTTGAGGACCTCGCTCTCTCCCTCTAGGATTTGGCGATCAGTAGAAGGGTCCCACCTCGCGATGTGGTTCAGGTAGATCTCCTTGGTCTGAGCGTCATATCCCTTTATCTCCGAGAGCCTGAGGGTCCTCCTGGCGGGCTTCTCCCCGATCCTCACCCTCCCTTGCACCATTATTATGTCGAGCAGCCCAATCAGCGGTCTTGGGACGTTCATGGGCTCGGATTCGAGCCTGTTTATGACCTTTTCCGGGGTATCTGCGTGTATCGTTGCCTGAACGCCGTGCCCCGTCGCCAATGCCTGGAAGAGCGTGTATGCCTCCTCCCCCCTGACCTCACCCACGATTATGTAGTCCGGTCTCTGCCTCAGCGCGTTCTTCAGCAGCTCAAAGAGCGTGATGTCGCCTGCCTTCCGCCCAAATCCCGTCCTAGTTGCCATCGGGATCCAGTTGGTGTGAGGCAGGTTCAGCTCAGGTGTTTCCTCTATGGAAACGATCTTCATGTCAGGTCTTATGAACATGGATGTGCAGTTCAGCATAGTGGTCTTTCCAGAGGCAACCTCCCCCGCTATGAGTATTGAGCTCTTGTTCTCGATGGCAAACCAAAGGTACGCCGCCAGGTCTGGTGAGAGAGTGCCAAGCTGGATCAGGTCCACTATTGTGAGCGGATCTGCCCTGAACCTCCTTATGGTAAACGTTGTGCCTTTTCTAGATATCTCAGAGCCGAATGTGGCGTTCACCCTGCTGCCATCGGGAAGTGATGCGTCCAGTATGGGGTCTGCGATTGAGAGGTGCTTCCCGCACATGTATGCAAGCCTGACTACAAACCTGTTGAGCTCCTCCTCATTCTCGTACTTCAGGTTTGTCTTTATAGACTCGTATTCCCTGTGCCAGATATAAATCGGGACGCCCACACCATCGCATGATATGTCTTCTATGAAGTGATCCTTCATCAGGGGGTCGATCTTCTCAAAACCCAAGAAGTCCCTGTTGATGTAATAAAAGATCTTTTTGAGCAACCCCTCATCAACCTTCATCCTGTAGTTCTTTATGATTTTTCGGATCTTCTCCTCTATTATGGCACGGGCTTTTTCCTTGCTCATGTCTGATATGTCGACGTCAAGTTCGTCGAGGAATATTTTCTTAAGCTTCTCCAAGAGCGTTTTATCTTCTGGAGTAAGGGTCGGCTCGATTACTCTATAAGTCACCTCCTTTGTGGCAGGGTCCTCTATTATCGCGGCATAAACATACGGCTCTTCTATTGGATAGGTGGATTTGAACTGCCCTTCTACTTCCATTCTCATCTCTTCCTCGCAGTTAACCCCGCCCAGGAGGACAGGATGGATTACAAGAGAATCTTGGTTGTATGGACAAAATATAGTTTGCTATGAAGCCACATCGAAGCAGAATCTTGAGCGCGCCCAAGGTGAGAGTGGCCATGACGGGAAAAAATTAGCACTCGATATTTGTGCAGCAGAAGACTCTTTCGATTGGTTCCATATCAGAACTTCATTACAGGTTCCGCGTTCATGTGAACTACCCCTCGCTATCGCAGGGGGACTTCCCGCCGAGAGAGTTAAAAAACTCTTTTCTTGGTGAAGTTTCTTTTATTGAAGAAAAGAAGGTTCTATGGCGGGCCCGGAGGGATTTGAACCCTCGACCATCGACTTAGGAGGCCGACGCGCTATCCAGTCTGCGCCACGGGCCCAGCATGGGTGATTATTTGAAGCAGATATTTGAGGATTTCGAGGAAAGACCACCAAAGAAACTTCATTTGACCTTTTCCCATCCAACTTTTCATTCATAGAGGTTCACATGTACTTTGTGGTTCCCGCCGGTATTAGGCCTGCTGAGATCGGCTGTCAAGACTCAAAATTGGCGGCAGTAGCCCGATTAATTGTCTCGGACCAGTGCCCTGTCTTTCAAAGTTCCTCTATTGGTAACGGCTTCACATTTAAACGCGTCTTTATTATATAACCCGCCAGATCAAATAGAGAGGCGGCTTTATCAGCGACGACTGAATCGCTTGTAGCTATGATCTCCCCAGAGGTCAGCACGGCATGGTCAGGGGAGGGCACAGTGGTGGCATTTCCTGTCAATTGGTAGTGTGAAATGAGTCTACGAGCTTCTCCTGCTATCTCACCACTTCTACTTATGGACTTGTCGAAGAAGAAGAGTACCTCTCTTGGTCTAAGAGAGGAAACTGTTGAGACAATGATCTCTAAAGGTTCTGAGACCTGCCTCCCTTCCACAGACCCGTGGATCCCAGAGAGGTCCCTGATCAAACCGTCGTCACATATGTAAACTGGGTCGCCCCTCATGGCGCTTGAAACTGTCCAGAGAACATTGAAACCATCAATCGACAGTCGAGACCCGGATACTCTTTCAGGACCAACAAGTTTGGAACGACGCATGTTCGCAATTTCATCTGGAAAGACTCCTCTATAAAGGAGAAGGCGTTGGGGTTTGTTCAGCAAGTACCTGTCGCCCACAAACTTTACTGCGGATGATCGAGGGTACCCTCTGTTTAGGAGGTAACGCAAGTCTTGGATTGCACTTTTTTTAAGGGATGACATCAAGAGCCCTCAATGTATATGGCAGGTCTCATGGGCAGGGCTTGTTCGGCCTTTCTCTTGGGATCATACCCCGGGGATTCCCCTGAGAGCACCTCCACTTGACTTCTGAAGTATTCCGAGAGGAATTGCAGGTTCTTGCTCAGTATCTCTGATTCGTCCAGAATGCCAGTTGATAGTATCTTCTTTCTCTGGTCCTTTGGCGTTGTCACAATGCTTGAAGAGATGGCAGATATGAACTTGGCCGCCGCCCCGCCTTTTGACCTGATCGCCGGGTTCTTCATCGCCTCTCTCAGTAAAGATTTCGGGTCCACCCCACCCTCCAAGAGCCCTAAAAGGGTCAGGTAAACTTCCCACTTCCACCTTGGAGACGTGTAGTAGTAGATCTTAGACGGAGAAATTCCTGTGACCTTGAGTATCTCTGACGTGTCACCTATCACTCCCTTTACCAACTCCTCGGATAGTTCTGAGCGCTCGTCTATCAGAGAGGGCTGGACATCTGGCCATCTCTCCACAGATATAAAGCCCTTGTGACCAAACCTCTCCCAGAGCTCTTCGCAGATGTGAGGGGAGAAGGGAGCCATCAGCTTGATTATGGTCTCAAGGGCGTACCTCACCACGCTCCTGGTCTTCCCATCGTTAGCCTGCGATCCCTTTCTCCTGAGATACCACATTATGTCCTGCTGGAGGATGAAGAACGAGGAGTGGATCGCCTCCCTGACCCGTAGGTTTTCCATGGAGGACGTCGTCTGCTCTATAACGCGCTGAACTCTGCTCAGGAGCCACATGTCCAGTGGGTCGAATCCTTCAACGGCTAGCGGTGGGGCATCACAGTATTTCAACGAGAATTTGTAAAATTCTTGGAGCTTGACCTTCGTGGTCCTTGCCAACGAGTCGCTGAAGTCGGCGTCCTGGAGGAGCTCGGAGGCAGAGAGGATCGAAACTCTCAGGGTGTCAGCACCGTACATCCTTATCGCCTTCCTCAATGGTATAATGTTGCCAAGGGACTTTGACATCTTCTTACCTTCCATGAGGACGCTCCCGTTGACAACTATCTGTCTAGGCCACAGTGACGGGGGGAATATTGCGACGTGGTTGAATATGAAGAAGGTCAGGTGGTTGGGAACTAGATCCCTGCCTGAATGCCTACTATCGAGGGGGTAGAAGTAGAGGAACTCGCTCCGCATCTGCTCCAAAAGGTGCTTGGGGACCTTGAGGGACGATGGATCGCCTAGACCAAGGAAGATATAATCAAAGACTTCTGGCGTTAGGAGCGAAGGGTCGATCTTTGCCTCATTTAGTGTTTTTGCGATTGTGTAGAACGCCATGTAGATCGTTGAGTCGGAGAGGCTCTCTATTATCCAATCCCTGTCCCAAGGAAGCGGGGTGCCCAGACCTGCCCTCCTGGCACATGCTTTCTCCTTGAGCCAGTCAACCACATTCTCAAACTCTTCTCTGAGCTCCTCGGGGAGTATTGACATCTTACTCAGGTGGTCTTTGACGAGAGACTTCCAGTTCGGGTCCCCGTAGTTGATGAACCACTGGTCGCTCATCAGGTTGACCGTTATCTTGGCTCCGCAGCGGCAGTAGATCGGCCCGTTGATTATCTCGTAGAACTTGAATGCCTTGGAGGACCTTATCAGGTCGTTCTTTATCTCTTCCTTAGCCTCACTTACAGGCATCCCAGCGTATCTGCCAGTCTCAGCCCGCATCTCACCTGTATGGAATTCCCGCTGGTACAATTCCTTTGTTGCCTCCTCTGCCTTAGGGTCGAGCTGGTCTCGCACGCCCAGCTTTTGGATGAGGTCTACGGTTGGGATTTCGGGAAGGCCAGGGGACCTTACCACCGGTATAGGTTTCAGTGATGAGACTACCCCAGCATCGAGGCCGTATTCCTTTAGTCGCTCCGGATGGTTTTGGAGATCCATTATGGCCAGCAGGTCATAGGGCGCGTGTGCTGGGACGGACATGACCACCCCGGTCGCGTTCTCTGGGTCAACGAAGTCCGCGGGGAGAACAGGTATGCGGTCGCCTGTGAGGGGGTTGACCGCGTACTTTCCCACGAGCATTGAGCCCTTCAATTCGCGGATCACTTTGACCCCAGAGGACTGCTCGGAGAATTTCTTTGCTGCGGGCTTGCTGAGGATCAACCTCTCCCCGCCAGCTTCAACTTCCACATAGTCGGACTTTGGGTTTACCCAGATGTTGGTGACGCCGAATACGGTCTCAGGTCTAAGGGTCGCGGCGGGCAGGTAGGACCCGTCCATGATGAACTTGATAGCCACAAACTCCTCTACTTCGGGCTCGGCATCGCCCTTGGTGTCGTGCTGCCCGACTGGATTCCGGCAGGAGGGGCACCAGCCGATGGGGTGTACACCTTTGGTGATATAGCCCCTTGACTTCAATCTGTAGAACTGCCACTCTATGAACTTGCTGTATGCGGGGTCTATGGTGGTGAACTCTCTCCTCCAATCTATGGAGTAGCCCATCTCAATCATCCC
>Ga0209225_1002783_pt1 | contig 15299 bp, 5 predicted proteins | sample WasSprMetagenome_FD_184732 | JGI IMG/M metagenome (GOLD analysis project Ga0209225, IMG submission 184732) | Sulfidic aquatic microbial communities from Washburn Spring, Yellowstone National Park, USA - WS (SPAdes) (version 3) | ecosystem: Environmental > Aquatic > Thermal springs > Hot (42-90C)...
CACCCTTTCTGCCATAGAACCCAAGAAAGGCTACTGGGTATATGCGGATGAACCATTTCAGATAGAGACTAAGGACTGGATAGAACCTCAAGACAAAACCATAACCCTATATCCTAACTGGAACTTAGTTGGCTGGCTTGGAGAGGATGGGAAGTCAGTCTCAGACGCATTAAACCCATTATCTGGCAGCTGGATTATCATCTGGAGCTGGGAAAATGGCACATGGAGGGTAAAACACTCAGATTCTAACATAACCTTGAACTTTGAACCTCTACAGAGTCTATACCGCGGTAAAGCATACTGGATAAAAGTAAAGGAAGAGATCCTCTGGAACCAGAACTAAGAATCTTTTTGGGAGGTGAATAATGTTCGTGAGAGGGAGATATACCCTTAGATTGTTATTTTTTCTCCTTCTTACATTCTTCATTCTCTATCTAACCCCGTCTCATGCGTACTCGGACCTTTTTGACTCCTCGTACTCCCTCATCATGTATGATGATTTTTCCTCACCTTTTATTGACACTACCAAGTGGCAGCGGGGAGAAATTGTGCGGGAGATTGATCCGGTAAATCATAGGCTTATATCGAGGGCCCGGGGAATCGGTTACCGGGCGACAAGCTATCTATATTTTAGAAACCCTGATTCTATAACGTACATAGAGGCGGATGTTACCCTTCATGCCGCAGAGGGAGATTTCGACCCATCCGATCCCAGTAAATACACATTCCCGAATGCCAGGATAACCGGCTTTTTTTACAACGATGGCACTGGTTCTCCCGGGAGTTATCTTGGCGAAGTTCAGGCTGCAGTTATGCTGTATTCAAAAAGAGGTTCCCTTTATGCTGGATGGGCTGTATGGAGGGAGACATCAGCTAACGGCTCGAGCTGGAAAACCCTTGCCAGTAAATATTTTAATGGGGTCAGTATCAGGCTCGGACAGACCTACAGGCTTTCTCTGAAGTGGGATCCGACAACAAGAACGTTTACCTTTGGTATAGACGGAATAACCGAGTCCTATCAGGTGCCAGATACAGTGATAAGACCTCCGAATGTTCCCTGGAAGGCGATAGGCGCAGATGCCTATGTCCCTGAAGGACTATCGTATAATGCATATGTTTCTGCCACTTTCGACAATGTGGTTGCCAGAGATGCCTCGAATTCCACTGTCGTGAGTGATGATTTTTCATCGGGAAAGATAGACGAGACCAAATGGATTACCTATGAGTATGTAAGAGAAGTCAAAGACAGCAAACTCAGGATAGGAGTGAGAAGTTCTGAGGGCTCTCTGTCCTATATCGAAAATAGCCTGCCCTCTAAAAACCCGGAAGATATCCACATCATACAGGCTGATGTTACCCCTCTCAAATATGTGAATGAGAGTGGTGCGCTTGCAAGGGCCCGGCTCCTTGGCAGGTTCTATAATGATGGAACACAAGGTGGAGGCTACCTTGGAGACATAAACGCCCGGGTCTATTTCGGTGGCACAGGAAGTTCGCCAAAATTTTTCTGGTCTGTAGGGAGACACACGAGCGTAACAGATTTTAATCCCGTTACCATTATTGCCTCGGGCGAATTTACAAAACCAGTCGTTCTTGGGAACACATACAGGCTGTTTCTTGGCTGGGATGGAACAAAATTTACCTTTAAAGTAGATGATGAAGAAACCACATATACTCCGGAGACACCAATTTTTCCGCCGAATATGCCCTGGAAAGGCCTGAACGTGAGAATAGATGCGAGCAAAAATGAGGAGGCATACATTGAGGCGCTTTTTGATAACGTGATGATAGATTCGCCGCGAGTCAATCTATCCTTAGGCTGGAACTTCATCTCCTTCCCAAGACTACCTGCTGACACATCCATATCTACTATCATGAGTGGAAAGGATGTAAGAATCATATGGGGCTGGGATAATGTAAATCAGGTGTGGCCTAAATGGAGGCCTCTCTCCTCAGATAATACCCTCACTAATTTTGAATTCGGAAAAGGCTACTGGATATACGTGAATGCTCAAACCACCATAGATATGTCAAACTGGAACAAACCTTCTTCTTCAATTCTAACCCTAAGACCTGGCTGGAACTTAATTGGCTGGCTTGGGGTGGATGGAAAGTCAGTAGATCAGGCCCTTTCATCGTTAGGAGATAACTGGCTCATCATCTGGGGATGGGAGGAGGGTATATGGAAGGCAAGGTGTAAGGATCCCAGTATAAACCTTAACCTTCAACCCTTGGATAACCTAACCAAAGGTAAGGCATACTGGATAAAGATGGAAAGTGGTGCTACGTGGGAAGAGTAACGATAAGGAAACGGTTCATAGTCGACAATCCGCTGATTGGTTTGTCAAAAGATCACCACCCACGCGTTTCAAGTGAGACGATTTGAAGACTTGCATTTAGGTAAAAAAACCGCTAAAATGTGCATATGGAAATGGCGGAAATACGGATTACAGATGCTCTAAGAAGAGAGATCATAAGGATCGTTGATGAAAGAATAAGGGAGGTTCATGTAACAAGGGAGGATTTTTCTGAGCTCAAGAGCATAGTGAAGGAACTTGCAGAGGCTCAGAAGAGGACAGAACAAAGGATGGAAGAACTTGCAAAAGCCCAAAAGAAGACCGAAGAATGCCTGAGGAAGCTTATTGAGGAACATGGAGAGACAAGAAGGCAGCTTGGAGGGCTCTCTTCAACTGTTGGATACTATCTTGAGGATAGGGCATTAAAGTCCCTTCCCTCCCTGCTGAAAGATAGATACGGTATTACACTCACGTCAAGACCGGTAAGGAGATTTCTGGAAGACAGGAAAGGAAGACCCGTAGAGGTGAACATATATGCAGAAGGAAAAAGAGATGGGAAAGAGATATATGTGATCGGTGAGAGTAAGGCCCAGCTCTCAATAAGGCACATAAATGATTTTCTGACAAAGAAGATAGGATCCCTAACGCTTCACAAAGAGATCTTTCCTGTCATTGTGACATACATGATCCAGGACCCTAAGGTCGAGGACTGTGCAAGGGAGAAAGGGGTAGCGCTTTTCTATTCCTACGAGCTGGAACTCTAAGGTTTTGTACCTTCCTCATGACCCCATGTGCAATCTTTGACATTTTGGAAGCACCAATTGTACCGGCTGAAAGGTGCCACATTACTAATAAAGAAGATCCCACTAATGAAAGTTTGCAAGGACTTCTCAGATTAGCGAAGGAGGAAGAAACCAGTATCAAGAGATAATAAGGAGGAAACGAGTGATGGAAAAAAGACGAATCATTCGAATTTTGTCGGTTATCTGCATAACATCTATGTTTTTTCCAATTGCATGTCTTTCTACTGCTTTGGCAGGCTGGACCAATCCAGCAAAGATTAATGGCACAGCCTGTTCGAGTAAATGGCCAGGTACGGATGCAAGCGGGAGCGTTGTCACATACCTCCATGATGACACGGGGTCATATGATGATAAAAAGATCATGGTGGTTGAGTATGCAAACGGAACATGGCAGACACCTATCAAACTTGCGGAAAACGGCCACTATTCAACGGAGTCGGTTCAGTGGCTCCCGTGGGAAACAAGGCCTGTTGTAAGTGGCAACGGTAATGTCATCGTGTACGTAGGAGGATATCCTGAAACAGTTGAGCAGGGTGGCAACCTTAATACGGTTATAAACCCGCAGATCTACATCTCTGAAAAGTCTGAAAGCGGATGGTCCACTCCCTCGAGGCTCGATGTTGGGATTTCGAGAGTCCATCATATCCTGAGCATAAGTGACGATGGAAATACACTCGCATTCTCGAGTGCTCCCGCAAACATATTTTATGAATCTCCAATCCTGTACATCATAAGAAAAACAGACGGAAAATGGGGTACAAAGATTACGATCACCGAGATGAATAGCGGGGGAGCCCAATACCCTTCCCTGAGCGGAGACGGAAAAAAGTTAATCTGGATCCAGAACAATAAGATTTGGTTTTCGGAAGAAAAGGACGGAGCATGGACAGCCCCCATTGTGGTCGTAAATGCTCCCTTATTCAATACAGCGATTGAGTATCCAAGGTTGAACCCCGATGGAAATATACTAACGTTCTGGAAATTTCCGATTATATCGAATGTCTTACAGCCAGGCCACCTTTTTCTCGTTCAGAGGACGCCGACAGGGGCCTGGACGCAGCCAACTCAGATAACAAAAGAACCTGTAACGCCTTCGTTCGTCACCATTGGATATGCGGCGGGTAACGCACTTTTTTCCAGGCAGGTATATTCGAGGTCTGTTGTATCAGAGGATATCTTAGTTGCCTCGAACATTGAGGTTGCCGACTTAACGAATGCTGGCTGGCAGGAAACGCCAGTTACCTCTGACTTTAGTGGGTTCAAAATCAATACAAATCCTGTCCTTTCCCGTGACGGCAGGACTTTGGTGTTTCAAGGGGCAGAGGATGGCTGTTCTGTCCTCAAGTACTCTAAGGCGTCAGACGGCAATAACATTACTATGCATTCTTTGAGTGGGAGAGTGCTCCATGGGGAAAGACCCGTGAAGGGTGCGAGTATTGAGCTTCGAAGTAGCTCAAGGACAATTTTCGTCGAAACTGACGCCTCAGGGAATTTCGGTTTTGCTGGCCTTACTGATGGGACCTACACGATAGCACCCAAGAAGGTGGGCTATGTTTTTGATCCAGAAGAGGCGAGCATAACGATCTCTGGTCAAAGTATCTCTTCTACAAACTTTTTGGCCTCTCCAGCTCCAGGTACGATCATCTTTTATGGTTTAATAGCCGATGCTTCGTTAAGGCCGATAAATACAATCTTCACGATTGAACTTCTTTCGGACCCATCTATAAGCACAAAGGCAGAGCCGGACGGAACATTTGTTCTGGCCGGTATCCCGGCAGGAAAAGATTTTCAGCTGAAGATAGTTCCTGAGTCGGGCTTCTTTATAGGTGTTGTATCGGCAACTTACAAGTCTGAGGATAGCATAATTGCTCCCTCGCCCTTTATCATAATGAACCAGAACGAACATCCCTTTCCATATTGGGTGAGCATTATGGGTAAGGTAATCACGAGATCGGGCACCCCAATAGAAGGCGCATCCATATCATGTAAGAATCTGAGTACAGGTACGGCGTGCAGCGTTTACTACTTTAAAGACGGCAAGATAGATTACTCCCTTTCTTCGACAGCAGCAAACGGAATCTTCTTTTGCACGGGCTTTCAAGGAGATGACCAGGTTTTGCTTGAAGCGAGCAAGGAGGGCTACACCTTCGAGGCCATAGAGTTCATGCGCCTATCCGACCTTCAAGGTGCGTGGCAAAAAGGGGAGGGATTCATCATAGGCAAATATGAGACACCTCCGATTACTTCCTTGGAACTTAAGCGGGGCTGGAACTTTGTTTCCTTCCCCAGAAACCCTCCGGAAGTAAAGATAGAGTCATTTCTCTCAGATATCGGTCACTCTGTGAAGGTCATATGGGGCTACGAGAGTTCTTTACACCAGTGGGAGGTATTTGGATCTGGACGAAAGGCCACAGAGTTTAGGTCGCTTAACAGTTTGGTACCCGGCAAAGGTTACTGGGTCTATGTTGATGCACCTTTTTCAATAGAGATGTCCTCCTGGAAAGCAGGGACGAAAGGGCTCACCCTCAATGCTGGATGGAATCTGATAGGCTGGAACGGTCAAGACGGAAAAAACGTTACGGAGGCACTGCGTCCCCTCGAAGAAAAATGGATAGTCATATGGGGCTGGGATAACGGGATGTGGAAGGCAAGGCACTCAGACGGTAATGTAACGTTGAACTTCGAGCCTCTGGACACTTTGAATCAGGGTAAGGCATACTGGATAAAGATGAAAGGGGAGGCTATATGGGAGCAAGAATAGAAAACGGGTGGCTAAAGTACGCCTCTTTAATACAGCGACAAAATTCGATTCATGAGAAGGTTATAGGATTATTGGAAGATATGTCGAGGTAGACGCTCTTAGATGTTCTAACAGGCTCAGGGCAACTTGCAAGGAAGCTTTACGAGATTTGGGTGGAAAGGGAAGCAGGAAGGTTAACCTCTTTAGTGGATGGAACCTCGTTTCGTACAAGATTCTAATGAAACCCGGTAGTGAGGCAAGGGGGTGGATCCAATGAGATTATGTGCATACAAAAGAGAGGGGCTCGTTCTCCCGTTCCGAATCAGTGATCGGGAGTGCATCCTTTATCTACGACGCCACCTGGATCGGTGTTAAACGGACGAAGAAATGTAGCAAGACTCAACCCGAAATGTCAGGTACCTAATCACGAAGGATGAGAAGAGGACAGGGAGATCCCGTATTTTCAACTTATAAGATACGTGGAGAGCCATCACAGGTCGAATGCAGGTTTCGACACTTTATAGGAGGAAAGATATACTGGATTAAAGTAGAAGAGGATGAGCTGTGGGAACATGAGTTATATTCAGTAGAGCCATTCTATCCCTTCATTTGGCAGGCCGGTCAAAAGGATCCAGTAAGCCTTACCCTTTAGAAACTCGTAAAGATCAGGGAAGGGGAGAGAAAGAAATCTCGATCTCTGGTACCATGACCCCCCATCCCAGCTCCAGACTATCACCCATTTTTCTCCAAGGCCTGAAAGTGCATTGAGGACAGATTCTCCATCGTCACCACTATATCCTACTAAGTTCCATCCATTGTAAAGTCTCGCTTTTCTGCGAGCCTTCTCACCTTGAAGAACTATCTGAGACTCCTGATCCATATAAATCCAGTAACCTCTTCCTGCTTCTAATGTGGTTAAAGTGTCAGATGCTTCAGACCTGTATCTAAGCCATATTTTCTCCTTGTTATCGTATGTGTAGACAACCTTTGGTTTGACATTGGCGAATATGGTCTCAATCGAGGACTGAGAAGGGGTAAGTGGAATCGATACAAAGTTCCAGCCTTTTTTGAACCTGAGCGTGAACTCATATGGCATCTCGTTTTTAATCTTTTCAAGTGCTGCTAATACATTCAGTCTTCTTCCTCCCTGTATTTTTCCCCCAAGGGAGGGGATTTTGTCCGCAGATGAGAGAATAACATCCTTTAGAACCTGCGCATCTGCTTTCGGCCTCAGAGAAAGAAGGAGAGAAAGGGCTCCCGAAACGTGAGGAGTGGCAAAGGATGTTCCTTTGATTGTGCATGTAAATGGATAATTTACGAGTTTTACCGTCTTACTCTGCAATGACCTAAGATATTCTCCATCTTCCTTCCCTACGGAGACAGCAGGGACATACTCGCCCTCCTGGAAGAGAGTCCCCTGAAAAGGGACGGAATTCGAGGTGTTATCATAGATAATAGCCCCGATTGCCCCCTTTTCCATAACGTTTAGAACCTTCTCTCTAAATGTGATATCTCCCCTTTCTATGAGGGCAATCTTACCTCTCAGTTGATCAGGAATCTCCTCTCTTTTTGCTTTCCCACAGAAAATGATTCCACCTGAGAGCCCCTTTGTAAAACCTGAGAATTCCATGCCATATGCCATTATTTCCTTGCCATCTACCTCGACCCAGGCGGTTTTGTACCTTGATGATGCAACTTGAGGTGTAGTGGAGCAGAGGTCTTCTCCTGGTGCGGCAATATGGACGGAGTCCCCATAGTTCGAAAATCTCGAAAGCTCATCGTTTTTCGTTGTTCCTGCAACGGATATGATATTCGGAAGATTGTAGGAGGCAGGATATATTGGTTCGGTGGAGCCTGTGTTACCGGATGCACACACAAAAAGTACCCCTTTTTTTGAAGCTTCAGCAATCGCATCGTACTCGGCCTGAGAGGACTCCGTATCCCCGTAACTCACATTTATGATCTTTGCCCCCATCTTTGTCGCATAATCTATCGCCTTTATCTCTGTCGCAACGTCACCTTCAGGAGAAGAAGAACCAGGGAGGGGCTCCATGAACTTTATGGGAAGGATGGAGACTCTCGGAGAAACACCCGCAATACCCTTGAGATTATTCGTGAGAGCGCCTATTATGCCAGCGACGGCTGTTCCATGACCGTCTAAGTCCATTGGATCATTGTCTCCCTCCTCGTCACAGACATAGTCTCCCTTGTCGTTTTTGACCCTTCTCGGGCAGAAATCCCAGCCGTGGACATCATCTATCTTACCGTTCCCATCATCGTCAATGCCATTTCCCTCTATCTCTCCCTCATTTCTCCATATGTTCTTAGCAATGTCAGGATGGGTGTAGTCCACGCCTGTATCAAGGACAGCCACTATGACCTCCCTCGAACCGTCTTCAAAATCCCAGGCAGAAGGGGCGCTTATTCTATATAGGTTCCACTGAAGGGAAAAGTCCTCATCATTGGGGACAAAAAGGGGTCGTCTCTTAAAATTTGGCTCCGCATATTCCACATCGGGATCCTTTTTCAGTTCTTCGATTACCTCGCGGACAGAGCGGCCCTTTGGAACCTTGTATCTATGGATTCTTAGGGCGCGGAACTCTTCCATCTTTTCGAGACGATGTTTCTCGATTATTCTTCTCGCCCCTTGTGGCCTTATCCCTTCTTTATATTTTACAAGGATTTCCCCCTCAACAAAGGAACCTGCGTAAGAAAGCAAGGGAAATAAGGCGATGAGGGCAAGAGATGCTATTCGGGGTGCTATCTTTTTTGCTGTCTTGGGATTTAATTGCCACATGCCTGATAGGCACCTTTCAGAAAGCTTGAGAACCATCCTTAAGGGTTCAAGCCGAGATATAGATCTACTGCGTGTTTATTGTCCTATTTCACGATCCCGGCTGCCGTTCCTGAGAAACTGTTTCCATTTATCTTACCTGCTGCAGCCCCTTGCATGGATATGTCGCCCGTGTATCTTTCTCCTTGCAGTCTACCCGAGCCTGAAACCTTGGAGAGCCACTTATTAGAATCCCAGTAAACTGGAGTGAAATTTACGCTGAAGTTTCCTGCGCTGTCCCTTAAGGTAGTAGATTGGTTAAGCACTGGAGGCGACTGAATTGTTCCGTAGACTTTCTCTGTTCCCCATATCTTCGGCTTTTCTCCATATAAAGGAGCAAGGAAGACGACATCATCCATATGGACTTCAAGGCCATTTCCCTGTCCTGAAAGACTGACCTTTCCAACTTCATAGGCGGGCACGTTAAGAGAGGAGAGTTTACTAAGCCCTTCCTGGCTACCTACGAGGGAGAGGAATTTTTTCGTCTCGAAGAGAAAACCCGTAGAGTACATCTCAAAGATAGACTTGTTTGGGTCGAATGTGCCTACACTCTCTCCCACATGGATCCAAGTAACAGGTTCGGAAGAAAGACTTGCTCCGAAACCGAAAGCCTTTGCTGGTATCTCAGCCATAGACCACTCTCTTTGCTCGATAAGCGTTCCAAGAACTCCAGTTTCTTGTCCGTTTTCCTTTCTCGTAAGCTCTGCATAAGAGCTCCAGCTACCTGAAGGTAAAACTCCTTCGTACGTACTTAAGCGTGCCTCACGCCATACACCAAAAGAGGATGGTGGAAATGTTAAAGTAGTAGCCTCTATCCAGTGTGGCTTATCCTTTAGATCGGAGTTATCTATCTTAAATTCCGTAGCGGGTTTGCCGTAGAAGAACTCCTGATTGAGGGAATAAACGAAGTCTTTCACTTCCATTTGTCCTTGTTCCATCTCAACCTTTCTTAAAAATCCTTCTGCCTCAAACATGCCAATATCAGCATATGAGGATCCCCAAAGCTTTCCGGTGAGGAAGCCAACTTTTTTATCCTTGTCCATATATAGGCCTGATAGTATGAGATTCAGAATCCCGTCCTTCTCTTTCCCACCTAAAAATCCCTTGTATGCGCTACCGTCGTATGTTACGGTTTGATCCATTCCATTCCATGATGCAAATTCTCCTGCTACAACACTTCCCGTTACCGATAGGGGTTGACTACCCGCGAGATATAGAGATGTCGATCCCGAAGAGATCCCTTTTACGCTTCCCAAAAGCCCATAGAGCGAAGTGGCATGGGGAGAATAATAGGTTTCACTTTCTTTTAGAACGAAGTTTGAGTTATCAGGGGGCGTCTCAAGAACTGAAAGTTGAAAAGCCTGAGGATCCCAATTTCCTTCCTCATAATTGCACGTATTACCTGTGCAGGTAACTTTTAAGTATGTTTTATCTGCGCTATAGTATATGTAAACGGAGTCTCCCGACGCACTTTCGTAGTATGAGCCCCCTGTAGAATTGTCAGCGGCGTACCAGTACTGGTATTTATCGCCACTTCCTGATGTATATTCCCCTCTTTTGACCTCGATGAGGCCTGAAAGGGTCTGTCCGTAGAATTTACCTAAGTGAAGAAGGGGACTACTTACGAAACTCCCAGAACCTATAGTCTCGAAGTTTTTATCATCACTACTATACACACCGAGAATTCGTCCGTCGAATTCGGAAAGGGATGTTTCGTCTAAGCTCTTTCCTCTTACCTTTCCTGAAAAAGTACCATTTTGCCACCACTCCCCTTCAATGTGGCCTATGCTGTATGAATCCCCCGACTGAAATCCGAAATAACCCTTCCAGTTTTGTCCGGGCTCGGTTTCGTAAGACCCACCACCCCCTATGGCCCAGATACCGAATTCCTGGTCAGGAATCCTTAAGCTCTGACCTTCTACTTTTCCCTTTATGTCACCTCCAAGAAGGCCGAGAACATGAGAATTTTTCTCCTCAAGCTCTAAGGAATAAAGGTAATCCGGTGCGAAGGAGGTTTTTCCCATGTCCTTTGTCGTTATCATCCCCTGAAGCCTCCACATGTGAAGATCTGAAGAAAGGTCGGGATAGAGGTTACCTTCAGCCAAACCTGTAAAATAGCCTGCTGTGTACTCCTCATCTCCAGTCTTTCTTATGTAGAGCCCACCGATATTCCCCTCAATGTTTTTCTCAGACACAATCCCCAGTATAGCTCCAAGGATTGCAGAATCCTTAACCGATTCTCCTTTGAGGAAAGGCCTTTGACAACCGATATTGTAGTCACAGGGATTACTTTCCGGGTTACTGACGATCTTATCATAGCCCCTTAAAGCGTCGACGAAAAAGAGCTTCCTTTGGTTCGGGTTTTTGTACCTTCCAATTGCAAGAAAGCCTGTAGTCCCAGAAAAAAAGTCATAAGTGCCACCTATGAGACCTGTAAAACCGGTTGTTTCACTATCCTTTCCTAGTTCCTGCATCTCTCGATCCCAGTACTGGAACCCATTTCCATCAAGGACACCAACGCCACCTGCAAATCCCAATGGTTCTTCTTTCCACTTCCCTCCGATCAGGCATTCTGTCTTCCCATCCTCACTCACACCTATAAGCCTTCCCTCGATTTTCCCCATCCCTTCATCACTCAGGTAATCCCCGTAGAGCGTCGCAACTACTTTGCCATCTGATGAGCTACCAGAAACATTGGCAATCCAGTAAGAAGGATTCACATAATCTGGACCCGTATCTCTGTCAATACCCCCAATCGCAGCATGCCATGCTTGCGAAGGATTGCCTTCAAGACTTGCGCCTCCCGCAAGGATACCCCAGGGTCTACCTGAAAGTGCAAGAGACTGAAAACGGGCTTTACCCGTTATACCCTCTCCCCGCAAAAACCCGTCACTTGATCCTGTATCAAGGTCAGTACTGTCAGGATAAAGATTCTCACGTGAAAAATTTCCCTCCTCCATCTTCTTAGCAGACATTTTTCCTTCTGCCTTCCACATCCCTATTTCCCTGTGAAGATCACCCGAGAATTCCTCAACTGTGAGATAACCTGCCTCAGAGGGGCCACCTTCTTTCTCTTTCACGTATATGCCTTCACCGAATCCTTCCAATTTTCCGTCCTTTGCGATCCCTCCGACAAAGGCGAGATAGGAGAGATCTCTAAAAGCATCCCCACCTTTTGCGATATTCTGGCAGGCTATATTGGACGTACAGGGATCACCACTTTCAAGGAGGGGATCTTTAGAGACCATAGTGACCGCCCAGAGCTTTCTTTTCTCCGGATTCTCGTATTTACCGAGCCCAAAAAAGTTTGATGCAGAATCCCACGGGTTTCCCTGTCCACCTATAAGACCCGTGAGATTCGTAACATCCTGGCCGAAGACTAAGGACGCATTTTCGTCGAGGCTTGCAAAACCGGTCCCTTTTGTGACCCCTATTGCAGTCCCAAAGCTCAAAGGTATCTCTGAATAGGAGATGCCTTCGTGTGCTAGAGTGGTCTTCATTTGGTAAGTGCCTCGTATATCTCCGCTTGCTTTACCAAGAAGATCCGGGGTGAGGAAAGTAAGATCACCTCTACCTTCAATAGAAGTCTGTGAGGTAGTGCCTGAACCCTCGAGAAGGAAATAGCCCTGCGGGGTCGTCGAGCTATCGAAGCCTTTTCCACCAGCATAGAGGCTCCAAGCACCTTCCCTAATCTGTTCATTTGCTTCCATACTTAGAACCGTGCCGCCCCAGTCTTTTCCTTTTACGGAAGCTATCTGGCCTGAGACAGTGCCCTTTAGGTTGGATCCACTCAAGTAAAAGTTACCATCGAGCCCATATGCCTTAAGGTCAAAAGAAAGAGTCTCTCTCGTTTCATTTCCAACCCTGTCTCTCGCTACGACCTCGAAAAGATGAGTACCTTCTCCGAGGCCTTTAGGTTCAGGAGAGATCGAATAGGTGAAAGGCTCGGAGCTTTCCACACCTATCTCAAGATCTGCCTTGTAAAAAGGAACAGGCTTGAGATGAGGATGCAAAGTTATAGAAGGTGGGGTAAGATCAATAGTCCAGGAATAGCTTATGGATGAGCTATTCCCCGCCTGGTCTTTTGCTATCACCTCAAACGTATGGGTTCCCTCTGAAAGGCCGGAGAAAGTAAGAGAGCTCACTTCTTTGCCATCGAGCTTGTAAGTAAGGGTTGCAGTTGTATCATCGCAAAAGACCGAGAAGTTCGCAGACTGCGAGTTTGTAACCTCATTCGGTTTTGAGGTAAATTCGAGTTTAGGCGGGGTTGTGTCAAGAGAGGAGATCACTTCCGTGATCGGGACAGTAACTGGCGAAATAGGGGTAGCGGGGGAGGGGGTAGGTTGCGTAGAAGGAGTTGCTTCGGAAAGCACGGTTTTGGCCTCGGTTAAGGAGGCTACTTCTAGCAAAGCAGGGGATACTGCCCGAGCTTCTTCTTCTCTAACCGTCCGTTCTGGAGCGGCCTCAGAAGGCGCTCTCTCCTCGCGCGGTTTTTCAGCTGAAGGCTTTTCTACTGCAGCAGGGGCCGTTACCTCACCTACCTCCTTCTTTACAGTGGGACCCACATCCTTCTCGTGTCTTTCTATCTCTTCCTTCGGTGCAGGTCTTGGAAGCTCTGGTGGTCTTGCTTCCCTCACAATTGTCATCTCGTTTGCAGAAACCCTGACTTTTACTTCTGGAAACCTAAGATTATAGACCTGAACAACCCCCTCTTTGACTATCACTCCCGAAAACGCGGGCTGATGAAAGCTGAAAAAATCCGTGCCTCTCACACCGGCAACGGCAATAGGCGTCTTTATCTCGAATTTGTGCTTGTCAGGAAGCTCTTCTATCTTTTTTGCAAGATGAGGAGGGACAAGGGCCTCCACTTTACCTCTCGGAAGCTTAAGGGATGCTTTTGTGCCAGATAAGTACTCCTCTATATCAATCCTTGTCCTCTGCGCAATCTTCAATATGCTTCCATCCATGAAGGTTATCTCTGCTTTTGACTGGCTTTTTGTCCTTACTATGTCCCCTTCAGATACTGGATCCCCGAGACTTACGCGAAAAGCCGGTAACTTCCCTCCCTTAAGTACGTCGACTGTCCCTTCCACATACGTGAACTTTCCAACTACCTCCCCATTTGCAGCACCAGATAAAAGAAAAACCAAAAAAATCCCTGCTATTAGGAAGAAAAAGCCTTGAGATGGCTTAAAATACATACTCCAAACCTCCTTGAAATATCCCCCTTTTGTAATCATAAATATTTACATTCGATTTTGCCCTCGTGTACATATAGGCTAAATTCAGATTAAATCCATCTCTGATGCCGAATATCAAACCTGCGGAACCGGAATAGTTTCTGTCCTTCCTTTTTATTCCAAAGATCGTATGGGTATGGTCGTAATTTTGGAATAGGCTATCAGCGGAAAGTGATATGCTCAGTCTCTTGCCAACGGGGAGAAGCAGAATACCGCTTAACCTTGGACCTCTGTTGTCCCAATTTCTACCCTCACTATTATCCTTGAGATACTCCAATTTTGCGCTAAAAAGTCCCCTTCCTTCAGAGAAAGAATACGTATAACCCATGTGTAAACCCAATATTTGACCGTCTCTATCTTCTTCATGAGTATACGGATGCCTGAACATCTGCCTTTTTGTATAAGAGAGAGAAGCCTGCGCCATGTGGGGTCCAAAAAGAATAATGTTTATTGTGGGCTTAATAGCTGTGATACCAGTATACCGTCTTCCATCAAGGAGTGTGTAAGTATATGAGAGAGGGAAGCTGAGCGCGGAGCGCCTAAAGTTATATCCGGGTGTAAGGGATATGGAAGGAGAAAATGTATCGTACGTGTGGATCCTAAAGTAGTCGGTGGAAGATACATTCAACTGAGCCATGAAGAAAGAATTCCCTTCGATAAGAGGTCTCCAGTCTACCTTTAAGTTCGTGATTGCGCCACTATCCTTTTTCCTTGCCAGGTCAAGCTCCGCGATGCTAGTAGATTCCGTAGGTTTCGATATCACGTTTGTGTCGTAAGTATAGGAGGCAGAGAGAGAAAATCGGAAAGGTCTATACGCCTCAACTATCTTCCTGAGCGAGGCCTCATACTCCTTTGCGAATACTGCAACATCGGTCTTCGGATCCATAGTAACTATAGCGCTCAGTACCTCCCTTGCCTTCTTTATCTTTCTTTCCTTGGCGAGAATGATTGCAATCTGAAAATCTGCGGCCTGACTTAGAGCTGGATCGAGCTTTTTTGCTTCTTCAAAAGCGGATGTAGCCTCTTTTATTTTTCCTTCCTTAGCGTACACGAGACCTTTGAGAAATGCCACGCGGGGCGGTGAAATCTTAAGCCTTTCCGCGCGCTCGATGTATTTCTCTGCCTCTAAGAGTTCATCGAGCTGGTACAAGACGTCGATTAGCTCCACATAACCGTCGAAGACTGGCGGAGAAAGGTCAACCGACTCTCTTAGATACGTCTTTGCATTTTTTAAGTCGCCCATATTTTTGTACGTGAGACCTAAGTAAAAGGAAAGTAGAGACGAAGGACCCGTATCTTCTCTAACTTTCTTGAATATATCGAGAGCTTCTTCGAAGTTTTCTCTCCTGAATTCCTCTATACCTTTTTCGAGCTCTGAGAGAGCCA
>Ga0209225_1002785_pt1 | contig 15292 bp, 13 predicted proteins | sample WasSprMetagenome_FD_184732 | JGI IMG/M metagenome (GOLD analysis project Ga0209225, IMG submission 184732) | Sulfidic aquatic microbial communities from Washburn Spring, Yellowstone National Park, USA - WS (SPAdes) (version 3) | ecosystem: Environmental > Aquatic > Thermal springs > Hot (42-90C)...
CCCCCGAGGATATCGAGGAAATCCTCCAAAAGTACGAACTTTTTGAGATCCCCCTCTATCCCGTGCGGCCGAAAGCGGTCATCGCGTTGGGGAAAAGCTTGGGGTACCCATCCGCTTACGATTTGGCGTATTTAGCCTTGGCGGAAGGGGAAAAAGCTCCGCTTGTGACCGCGGATAGAAGGCTCTATAACGCGGTCCACGAGAAATTCCCCAGGATCTCGTTGATCCGGGATTTCTTGGCCTCACTTGAGAGCAGGGAATAACAAGATCTTAGTGCAGGAATTTCCGAACGCGTGCTTTTACAGATAGCCCGGAACTGTGTAAAGGAGCAGCATAGCAGCATTCTGCGAAGAAAGCGGAAGAGAAGAAACTAATCAAAAGCAGGGCGAAGGATTTGTGAGCGATCACGATTGGAAGAAGACCGGGGATCTCCTTCAAAAGGTCGCCCTCCTGCAAGGTTGATCGTTATAATGTCTGAAAGTTTTACTTTCCTACAAGGAGCGAACGATGGCGTTGGTGCGGGTGAAGGGGAAGTACCAGGTGACGATCCCCAAAGAAGTGTGGCGGAAGCTCGGCCTTCGGGTTGGGGATTACCTCGAGGTGGAGGTCCAGGGCTCCACCATCCTCCTTAAACCCAAGGCCCTCCTGGATAAGGAAGAGGCCTTCGAGAAGCTCCAGGCGGTCTTGGAAAAACTCCGGGAAAAGCGGGCGGCTCTTTCGGAAGAAGAGGTGGAGCAGGAGGTTTTGGAGGCGATCCGGGCGGTGCGGAGCGAAAGGACGGGACGTTCTCGTCGCCGCCTTCCTCCATCCGGCTGGGGTGAATGGCCGGGTTTTGGCGTTGGCCGGGGAGCGGTACGAGCTTTGCCTCTCCAAAGCTATCCTCGCTGAGGTCCAAAAAATTCTTTCCTATCCGCGGCTTCGGCGCTACGGGTATTCCGAGGAGGAAGTGGAAGAGTTTCTCCGGGCTTTGTGGGAGGCCGCGTTCCTTGTCCGCCGCTGGCCCAGGATCTAGGTGGTCCGGGAGGATCCCGCGGATGACCAGGTTTTAGCCTGTGCCTTGGCCGCTAAGGCCCATTACATCGTCTCCAAGGATGAGCATCTACAGAAGCTTCGGGAATACCAGGGGATTCGCATCCTTCCCACCGAGGCCTTCTTGACCCTGCTTACCGGGGAAACGAACCGTTAATGAACCAACGAACGTAACGTTCGTTGGGCCTTACGGGGGTCGTCATGTCGTCATAGTGTAGCGTTTATTGTGTCCGGTCAGCATTATAGCTTCCCATCGGACTTTCCGCAAATCCGCGGAGTTTCCGCGCTTCCCACGCCTCGCAGACACAATTCCCAAGCCAAGACCCCCGGACTTGACGGCGAGGAGTGTTCATAGTATAAAACGTTTACGGTAAACGGTTAACTTATGGCGACGATCCGGGATGTGGCGAAGAAAGCTGGCGTTTCCGTAGCCACGGTTTCCCACGTCATTAATGGAACGAGAAAAGTGGCTCCGGAGACAGAAGCCCGGGTCCGTCGTGTCATGGAAGAACTGGGCTACCAGCCCAATGCGATCGCCCAATCTTTGCGTAAACGTACTACTTACGCCATCGGAATCCTCGTTTCTGACATTACCAACCCGTTTTTTGCCACTCTTGTCCGAGGAGTCGAGGACGCGGCATTGGAGGCCGGCTATTCGGTAATCGTGTGCAATAGCGACGAGGATCCACAAAAAGAGGACATGTATATCCGGGCTCTTTGGCGCCGCCGCATTGACGGCATGCTCATCGCTCCCACACGCGATGGCACAAGTCCCGCAATTCAGGAATTGGTTAAAAGAAAGATCCCTTTCGTGTTTGTGGATCGAAAGGCCAAAGGAGTAGAAGCGGATGCTGTGCTTTCGGATAACATAGGTGGCGCTTATCAGGCCACCCGCTATCTTATTGATTGCGGCCATAAGCGTATTGGTATCATTCTCGGAATAGAAGGATCTACCACTGCTGAAGAACGTTTTTTAGGGTACTGCAAAGCTCTCGAAGAGGCGGGCCTTCCTTTGGTAAAGGAATTAGTGGCTTGGGGCAACTACCGAGTGAATGGTGGGCGACAAGCAGTGAATCAGCTCCTATCGCTTCCCAATCCTCCAACAGCTATTTTTAGTACGAACAATCAGATGACGTTGGGCGCACTTTTAGAGATTTGGCGACGCCAAATCCCTGTACCTCAAAGATTGGCCATCATTAGTTTTGACGATTTGGATTGTGCTGAATTATTAACCCCTCCATTAACAGCCGTGCTTCAGCAACCTTATATGATAGGCTATCAGGCAGCTAAATTATTGTTCCATCGTTTAATGGATAAAAATGATATGCCCCTGCAAGAAATTAGAATACCGACTGTACTGCAAATAAGGGGATCAGTATGAACGCAGAGTTTAAAGGAGTTTGGGTTGCGATGGTAACACCAAATAATGATGATGACAAGGTACTGACACAACTGCTCACAAAATTTAACAAAGCTGGTGTTCAAGGTGTTTTTATACTTGGAACAACTGGAGAAGGGATATTGCTTACTTCTTCAGAGCGTAAATTATTTGCCGAAAAGATCGTAACCCTTGCTAATGGAATGGGTGTTATTGTCCACGTAAGTCATGATCATTTTGCTGAAGTATTAGATCTTGCTCAGCATGCATCCAAAATTTCTGCGCAAGCTGTTGCCGTGGGATTGCCAGCCCATTATCGTCTCGATCCACAAGAAATAGCGGACTATTTTATTCGTCTAGCTGAAAAGGTGGAGATCCCGATTCTGATTTATGACATTCCCAGCGTTACAGGGAATACTCTTTCTCAGGAAGCTCTTGAACAAATATTGAAAAGAACAAGCAATGTGATTGGCTTAAAAGTGAGTCACTATGATTGGAAATTGTGGGAATATGTTTTGAAGCTTGCTGTTATTGAAGATATAAATGTGCTTGTCGGAGTTGACAACTTTTGCCTTGCGGCTTTAAGTAACGGTGCCACTGGTATTGTTTCCGGGCCGGCAAATGTTTTCCCAGAAATCTATGTTGAGCTTTACCAAGCTATTCAAAACCGGGACATCTGCCGAGCTATTCAGTGTCAGCAATTGATAAATGAAATTTGCCAAATTGTGCATTATGGGATGCCTTTAGCTTTCATCAAGGAGGCTTTAGATATACTGGGTTATCCCGTAGGTTCTGTTCGACCACCGTTACGACAGTTAACCTCGGATGAAAGAGAAGCGTTGGCTCAGGCACTAGCATCCTTTTCCAAGGAGGTTGCTGCCCTTTGGGGCGGAAAGGAGGTGATAAGCAGATAAACAGGACGTTGAAAAACTACTGCGTCTTCGAAACAAAAGCTTAAAAGGAGGTGTCTTACAATGAAAAAGTTTCTAGGAGTGTTGGTGGGTATAGCGGTTAGCTGGTGGTTAGTAAGCTTTGGGCAGGTCGTAGAAATCGAGTTTAATACGTTATTCCACGAAGCGGACGCTAAAGCTATGGAGAACATCGTTAACCTTTTCCAAAGCTTGCATCCGGAAATTAAAGTACGGCTAGTACAGGGTCGCTGGGCCCAATACTACGCTGAATTGCGTCTTTCCGTAATCGCGGGCAATCCTCCTCAATTAGGCATTTGTCACGTGAACAGGCTTGTAGAAATGGTGGATTACTTAACACCGCTTGATGCTTCTCCGGTGGGAAACTTGTTAGAGCTTGGCGGAATTGATCCTGCTCTCTTCCCTGAAGCGACTTGGAAAGCAGGACAAATGGGTGGCCACCAATACTTGATTCCTTTGGATACCCATGGCTGGGGTCTTTGGTATAACAAAGATATTTTCGCTGCTGCTGGCCTAGATCCGGATAAGCCGCCGCAAACCTATGATGAGTTTGTTGCGGCTTGCGAAGCCATCAAGAAAGCTGGCTATTATGCTTTCCATCCCGCTGAAGACGCCCTTCCGCGCAAGCTACGTCGTGCATGGGAAATCTTCTATTACCAGATGGGTGGGGAACTGTTTGATCCCGCTTTTACTCACGCAACATTCAACAACGAGAAAGGTCTTAAGGCTTTAGAGTTTCTGGTAAACATCTTTAATGCCTACGGATGGAACGTTGTTGGAGGCAACGGCTATGCCCAATTTACGGCTGGAAAACTGGGGATGCTTTTTGCTGGAAACTGGTTTTACCCGACCGTTAAGCAGAGTGGCGTTAACTTTGGATATGCACCCGTTCCAAATCTCTTCGGTATCCCTTATACTTGGGGTGCTAGCCACCAGCTGTGTATTCCTCTCCAGCCCGCTGGAACGCCACGTGAGGTTTATCTTGCAGCCATGAAGTTAGCGCGTTTCATCACAGAAAACGCATACCTGTGGACAATGACGGGCGGGCATATAGCTGCGAATAGTAAAGCGCTGGAAGATCCGCGGCTTCTGACCTCGGATTATTGGAAGGAATCGGGACATATCCTTAACGACATGATTCAAAAAGGGCTCGTAAGATTTCCAATTAATCACCCGCGTGGATCAGAGCTGGAAAAGGCCATCGAGACGTACATCGAGCTCGCTGTAATTGGACAAATTTCACCGGCCGAGGCGCTAGCCAAAGCCGAAGCCGAATGTAACAGAATTTTGCAGGGCGGATAAGCAAAATGGGGGGCAGGAAAGAAACGCCTTTCCTGCCCCCCAATGTTTTACCTATGAAGCACCTTTTGTCTAAAAGGTTTCGACAAGAAATAGAAGGGTTACTCTTCGTATTTCCGTACCTTCTTTTGTGGGGGACGTTCGTTTTGTGGCCCTTAGGTTATGGTGTTTACCTAAGCCTTTTTGATTGGCATCCTATTCGAGGTTCCAAATTTGTAGGCTTCGCTAATTATATTGCTCTTTTTAAAGATGTGCGTTTTCTTAACGCCCTTTCTAACAGTTTTAAATTCGCCGCTATGGTCGTCCCGCTAGTTTTGATTGTTGCTTTTCTCTTCGCACTTCTTCTCTGGGGATGGAAAGGCAATAGGCACCTTTCTTCCTTTGCCCAAGCTGTGTTCTTTTTCCCTTATCTGCTCACTGTATCCGTGATAGCTATTACTTGGCGTTGGTTATTAGACCCTGATTTTGGCTTTGTTACCTTTATTTTCAAATATTTCCGCATCCCAGCGCCAACCTTTTTGAGCGACCCGTTTTGGGCCCTTCCTGCCGTTGCTTTAGCCACTGTTTGGTGGCTAAGCGGATACCGCATGGTGGTTTTTCAAGCGGCTTTGGGAGATATCCCCCAGGATTTATTTGAAGTTGCTATTTTAGATGGCGCCCATCTGAACCAAATACTGTTCCGTGTGATTTTGCCTTTAATGAAGCCGGCCATTTTGTTTTCTCTTGTTCTTACAACAATTTCTGCATTTCGGACGTTTGGGCAAGTATTAATGATGACCGAGGGTGGACCGGGAAGAGCTACAGAAGTTCTCGCTCTATATATCTATTGGAATGCGTTCGAGTATTTTCGTATTGGAAGAGCAGCGGCAGCCGGGGTCGTTATGTTGTTTTTTACATTACTATTAACTTTGTTAGGTGTAAAAATTCTTGGCCTTAGGTCTGAACTATATTGAACTATGAAGAACAAAAAAATGGCTAAATATTCGTTTATCCTTACAAATACCGGGTTACTTTTACTTTCCGCACTCTGGGCATTTCCTAGTTTGTGGGTTGCTTTAACTGCTTTTAAACCCAATTCTGACATATTTTCTATACCTATTACATTTTTCCCGACGAAACCGACCTTTGAACACTTTATCAGGCTTTTCACCAAGTGGCCTTTTAATCGGTGGCTTCTTAACAGTTTATTTTTAGCGGGTTTTGTAACAGTAGTGTCATTAATTGCATGCACTTTGGCAGCCTTTTCGTTCGCTCGCTTGTCTTGGCGCGGTCGTGATACTCTCTTCTTGATCATCCTTGCCTCAATGCTTTTACCTATGGAAGTAAGCATTGTTCCACTATATTTCATGATGGTCCAATTTAAGCTTTTTAACACTATTTACGGCGCAGCCCTCCCGTTAATTCCTTTGCCTATCGGTGTTTTTCTGCTACGGCAGTTTTTCCTCAATATACCGCGGGATTTAGAAGATGCTGCGAAAATTGACGGCTGTTCTAGTTTTGGGGTCTTGTGGCGTATCATTATTCCTAATTCTCTTCCCGCTCTTTCGGCATATGGAATCTACATCTTCAATTACGCATGGAACGAATTTCTTTGGTCACTCATTGTTCTCCGAGATCCTAAAAAAGTCACGTTGCCTGTAGGTTTGAGATTGGTTCAAGGCGCATTTGAACTAGATTATGGATTAATAAATGCCGCCGCTTTTCTCGCTTCCCTTCCCTCACTATTGGTATTTTTGATTTTGCGCCAACGTCTCATAAGAGGAATAACCTTATCATCTGGAATTAAGGGATGAGAATGATGAATTATAAAATTAAAGTGGAAACATTACAGCATAAAAAGCTTTTGATCTATCCACCAATATCGTACCCTTCCTGTCATGCTCCCACTATATGTGAAACTCCTTCAGGTTCGCTGCTTTTAGCGTTTTATGCTGGTGTGAAAGAGGGGGCGCCAGATTCCGTTGTTCTTGGGGCGGAGTTTAAAAAAAGAAAGAGGACATGGACAGCTCCAGAAGTCTGGGTGCATGTAGTTGGAAGAGCGGTGGCTAATCCGCGCTTGTTTGTTGGTCCAGACCAAGCGATATGGTTACTAGTCGGTGTTAACTATGGTACACGGTGGTGTAGCGGAGATACATATTTGTTTGTTAAAAAATCATGGGATGAAGGAAATACTTGGAGTGACTTGGAGCTTTTTTGTGAACAAAAGGGCCTGCTTGGAAAAAATAAGCCATTCAACGAAGGACAGTTATGGATTATCCCAGTGGAGTGGGAAAGAACTTGGAGCGCAGCATTTTTTAGATCTGATAATAATGGATCTAGTTGGGAACTGGTTGACGATTTAGGTCGCCGAGCTAACGCTCATCTTATTCAGCCTGCGATAGCCAAGCTCTCAGATGGCCGTCTCGTTGCTTACATGCGCAGTCAGGAGGGGTACGTCTATGTGACATTCTCTACCGACGCTGGGAAAACTTGGTCTACTCCAATGCCAACAACTATCCCTAATAATAACAGTGGGCTGGATGTTTTGCGCACACAATCAGGCCTTTTACTTTTAGCTTGTAACCCGGTGGGGCTTATGGATCATCCTCAACCCGTAGAGGAAGGCTGGCCTGATCAATTGGCGATTGGATTCACAAAGTGGGGGTTACGCACACCTTTGTGTCTCCTTGTTTCGCAAGACGACGGTGCTACTTGGGACATGGAAATCGTTTTAGAAGACGGAGCTGGAGAATACAGTTATCCTGCGTTGTTAGAAACTAGTGATGGAGTGATCCATATAGTTTACACATATCGAAGACGGAGCATAGGACACATTATGTTCGCTGAGGAAACTCTTTTAAAACAGTTAAAGAAAGGAGGGAAGAATGTCCAAAATTAAAGTAGGGATCCTTACTTTTTCTGACGGGCGTGACTTTGTAAATGAGGAGGTCTACCCAATTGCTCTTGAATTTCAAAAAACACTGGAACAGGCCTTAAGGAACAGCGGAGAAGTAGAACCCATTGTGGGAACAGAGATTGTATGGACTTCAGACCTCGCTCGTCAAGAAGCTCAGCGCCTTTCCGCTCTTGGGTGTGAGGTAACAATTTTTAATTTCGCGGTTTGGAGTTTTCCACACTTCCCAACTATAGCAGCTCAATTCGCTCCTAAACCTATTCTTCTTTTTGGTAACATTAATCCGCAATATCCAGGAATGGTTGGACTACTCGCTGCTGCTGGGGCGTTGGATCAAATAGGGTGCTTCCATGCCCGGATTTTCGGGGACATTCGTGACCCTCAAGTCATGCGTAAGGTCCTCACTTTTCTTAGGGCAGGAGCAGCAATTAATCGCTTACGGGGAGAGACCTTTGGGCTCTTTGGCGGCCGGCCCATGGGCATGTACACAGCTGTGGCTAACCTTGACCAGTGGATGAGGGAGTTCGGCATAGATGTGGAGCACATCGATCAATGGGAAATTGTGCGAGGGGCGGAAAAAGCTCCTAACGACGAGGTCGAGCACGCTTTTCACTGGCTCACCACAAAAGTTGGCAAAGTGCATTACGACGGAAAACAGCTTACCCCGGATAAACTTCGGGTCCAGATCCGAAGCTATATCGCTGTTCGTGAAATGATTAAGAAATATCGTTTAGATTTTGTAGGAATAAAAGCTCAGCCTGAGTTAACGGATAATTTTGTCACCATGGACGTTACCGAAGCCCTTTTGAACGATCCGTATGATTGGAATGGCCCCAAAGAGCCCATCGTTGCCGCAACGGAAGCAGATATGGACGGGGCTCTAACTATGGAGATCTTGAAGCACATAAGCAACCAGCCGGTGCTTTTCGCCGATTTGCGCCACTACGATCAAGAGTATGGCTTTTTCGATCTCTGTAATTCCGGTACGCATCCTACGTATTTTGCCGGCCGCTCTTATGATCCCGATGTGAACTTACCCGAAGTTGAGCTTTATCCTCAGGGCCTGTATTTCCCCGCAGGTGGAGCGGCAGTCCGCCATTTCGCCGCGCCTGGCGAGGTCACCTTAGCTCGCCTAGCCCGCAAAAACGGCAAATATTGGCTTGCCATTGTTCCTGGGGAGTTTATTGAGCTCCCGAAAAAGGAAGCGGAGCGCAAAGCCCAAGAAATACAAGTGAACTGGCCTCACGCTTTTGCGAAGCTCAAAGTTCCCCCTGATGAACTTTTATCCGAATACGACTCAAACCACATCCATGGTGTATATGGAAATTATGTTGACGAATTAATTTGGGTAGCAAAAATGCTGAACATACCATATCGGGTTTTTGCTTGATGCCTGAACGTTTACCTTAGGTGACGCTATGGAGAAATTCTTGGTTGGAGTGGATATTGGGACCCAAGGAACCAAAGCCATTGTGGCGACGACCGAGGGGAAGGTTTTAGGAAGCGCCCAAGTGGAATACGGGGTGGAGCAGCCTTTCCCTTCCTGGGCGGAGCAGTGGCCCCAAGTATGGGAGGAGGCGGTCCAAAAAGCGATCCGCAGTGCTGTGGAAAAAGCGAAGATCTCTCCCAAGAACATTGCCGCCCTCTGTTTCAGCGGCCTTTACGGCGGCTCGGGAATCCCCGTGGATAAGAACATGGAGCCCCTGCGCCCCTGCCTCATCTGGATGGACCGCCGCGCCACCGAGGAAGTACAGTGGATCAAAGAAAATGTTGATCTAGACAAACTTTTCGAGATAACTGGAAACTACGTGGACACTTATTTTGGCTACACAAAAATCCTCTGGATCAAGCGGAATGAGCCGCATATTTGGCAAAAGGTCCACAAATTTGTTCCGCCAACAAGTTATATCGAATATAGGCTCACTGGGAAACTCGCTGTGGATTTTTCCTCCGCGGGGAACTTGGGAGGCATTTTCGATCTAAGGAGGCTCTGCTGGTCTGAGGAGATGGCCAAAGCCCTGGGGATACCTCTGGAATTCATGCCTGAGAAGCTTGTGCCCTCAACGGAAGTGGTAGGCGAGCTTCTTCCTGAGCCTGCTGCCAAATGTGGGCTTATTCCCGGGATCCCAGTGGTAGCTGGGGGAATTGATGCCCCTATGGCCACGTTAAGTGCGGGGGCGGTCGAGCCCGGGGATAACGTGGCCATGATGGGTACCTCCACCTGCTGGGGTGTGGTCCACCGCGGGGAGGGCCTCTCACCGAACCTCGTTTCCATGCCACACGTGGTGAATCCCCATGAGGAGATCTATACCTGGGGCGGTTCTGCCACTTCGGGAGCGATCGTGCGTTGGTTCCGCGACAATTTTGGCCAGCTTGAGAAAGAGGCGGCGCAAAAGGTTGGAGTTGATCCTTACCAGCTTTTGGATCTTGAAGCGGAGAAAGTTCCTCCTGGAAGCGAGGGACTTTTGGTGCTCCCGTACTTCATGGGCGAGCGGGCTCCCCTTTGGGATCCCAAAGCCCGGGGAACGGTTCTGGGCCTTACCCTCTACCACACCAAAGCCCATTTGTACCGGGCATTCATGGAAGCCGTTGCCTACAGTTTGCGGCATAGCCTCGAAACTGGTCAGAAATGCGGTCTGAAAATTAAAGGAGAGACGCGGGTAGTAGGGGGCGTAGCCAAATCGCGCCTTTGGGTGCGGATCCTAGCTGACGTTACCGGAAGGCCGATCCTTGTTCCCCAGGGAAATGTGGAGGCGCCGCTGGCGGACGCGCTCCTTGCCGGTATAGCCGTAGGATTGATTCCAGACCACCGCGTTATTGTGGAATGGATAGGGGTAGCGGAGCGATTTGAGCCTAAAAAGGAGGTTCATGTCAAATACGACCGTTATTATCGGTTATACCGAAAGCTTTATCAGGATATTAGCGAAACCATGCATCTTCTTGCTGATCTCGAAGGATTAGGAAAATAAGTAGAGAAAATCAGTAGTGCCCAGGGAGTTATGTAAAGGGACAGCATTGCAGCTTTCCCCTCCTTTCCGAAAGCTTTCTCTCCAGGAAGGTACCCTACTGCCCGTTTACACAGTTTCTGGGGCTACTACTTAAGGTACGAAGGGCATCAAAAGATGTTAGTTGTAAGCTCCGTCTTGTCATAGTGCCCCATTTAGTGTGTAAGGGCAACATGGTAGTTCCCTATCTGGATTTCCGCAAATCCTCGGAGCTTGCGCACTCCCCATGCCCCATCCAGCTAACTCAAAACCACGTATAGAAGCTTTTCTACCGCACCTTCCCCGCAAAATACTTCCACCACCTTCGTCCGCCTCTTTATCTCCTTGGCCAACCGCTCCAGTTGGTTTGTGGTGTAGAGGTAGCGGCAAACGGGCCTTGGTGGGGACTTTGAAGTCTCCCACTGGCCCCGCAAGGGTAAGGAGGTCGCGGGTGTAGTAACCGTTGGCGCTTGTGGGGTGCGTCTCCAAGTACATCGTCCGCTCCTCCCCCATGAGGGCCTCCAGAAGGCCCTGCGCTAACTTCTTGAGCTCCGCCTCAAACGCCTTTACCATCCTTATTACGAGCTTTCTTTTGCATGGTAGCTTTCCCTTCTTTCTAAACGCTTTCCCTTCGGGAAGGCTACCATGCCGCCTCCTTACACAATTCCTGGTACACCACCTATTTCCTTAGCCGTGCTTTGCATTAAGACTCAACAATAAAGCCGCGGATCCATGGCATCCCGGATTCCATCGCCGACCATGTTGAATGCCAAAACGGCAAGGAGGATGGCCAGGCCAGGAAATATCGAGAGCCAAGGTGTAACTACAAGCCATCGCACCCCTTCACGGATCATGTTGCCCCAAGTAGGAGTGGGCGGAGAAACCCCCAGACCGATAAAGGAAAGGTTGGCCTCGACGCGGATGGCTGTAGCTGTCCATAGAGTAGCCATAACGAGGATCTCCCCAACGATATTGGGGAGAATGTGGCGGCGAAGGATACGCAGAGGGTTCGCTCCCGCAGCTTTTGCCGCGACGACATAGTCTGCATCCCTCAAAGCCACAGTGGAGGCGTGCGCCAGACGGGCTACCTGAGGCGCGAGAACTAGCCCGATAGCCAAAATGAGCTTATCCATACCGGGGCCGAGAATGGCCATAAACATAAGTCCCATCACGAGAACAGGGAAGGACATGAGAACGTCTACAACGCGCATTACGCCTATCTCAAACCACCCGCCAAAGTAACCTGCGGAAACGCCCAAAATCAGGCCGATTACCGTGCCTACGGTTACAGCAGAAAGACCCACTACAATGGACACCCGCGCCCCATAGAGAACCCGGGAAAACACATCGCGGCCGAGGTCATCGGTGCCGAAAAAGTGCTTCTTGCTCGGCGGGGAAAGCATATTATGGACGTCCTGAACTAAGGGGTCATAGGGTGCAAGTACGGGGGCGACCAGGGCAATAACCACAAGGAACGCTGCTAGAACCAAACCGAGAACGGCTGTTTTATTTTGTGCAAACGCTCGTATCCGACGGCTGTGCCAAACTTTAATCATAACGAATCCGTGGATCTACTATACCGTAAGACAAGTCCGTGAGTAAATTGATGAGGACAACCAGTGAGGCATAAGTCACGATTAAGCTTTGTAGAGCAATATAATCCCGTTGCAGCATCGCTTGGACCATGAGCTTTCCTAATCCTGGTCGGGAAAAGACAACCTCCGTCATCACGGAATCCCCGATGAGCACAGCCACTTGGGTGCCAAGCACGGCTACGATGGGAATAAGAGCGTTACGTAAAGCGTGCAAAAGAACGACTACCCGTTCGGCCAGGCCTTTCGCACGAGCGGTGCGCACATAATCTTCGCGCAAAACGTTAAGGAAACAGGAGCGTGTCATACGTGAAACGAAGGACACCATGATAATGCCTAGAGTTAGAGCAGGAAGAGCTAAATGACGTAAGTTCTTGAGCGGATCTGAAAACTCACCCGCACCCATTACTGGAAACCAGCGCAGCCTTACTGCAAAGGCCAATATAAGAAGAATTCCTAAATAAAAAGCCGGAATTGAAATTCCGCTAAGGGCCAAAACGCGACCAACATAATCTGGAAAGCGATTACGTTTCACCGCTGTGAATATCCCCAAAGGAATGCCCAAAAGTGTTCCAATAAGGACACCGGCAAAGGTAAGCTCAAGTGTGTGCGGCAAAGCGGCGGCAATTTGGACGTTAATGGGAAGATCGGTGATGAGAGAAGAACCCAAATCACCGCGGAGATAGCCGACCAGGGTCCGAATGTATTGAACAAAAAGGGGAGCATTCAGCCCCATTCTTTCTCTTAAAGCCTGCACTGCCTCTGCTGAGGCGTAATCCCCGAGAGCGGCCACCGCAGGATCTCCCGGTGCAACGCGTATGAAAAGGAAGACCAACGTGTAAACAGCTAACAACGTAGGAATCGCCACAAGAATACGGCGGAGTACATATCTCGTCATCGCTTAAAAAGAAAAAGGGGCGGGCTTTTTGCCCGCCCCAGTCCACTCACTTCAGGGTGGTTAGCTCGTTTATCGGTGGATACAAAGCGAGCGAAGATTTGAGTTCGTAACCGTAGTCCAGCTTCTTTGTCCTCACGAAGACGAACTTTAGAATATACAGAGGATAAGAAGCGACCTCTTCTAGTAACTTGATTTGGGCTTCCTTCCAAAGTTCTATTTGCCTTTCAGGATCGAGTTCGTACCTTGCAGCCTCGATCAGGTTATCAATGGAGGTCACGTGAGAGAAGTTCGTATCCGGTTTGGTACCCACAACCACTTGCGAAGCAGAGTGATAGAACCTTGTGAGAAAAGCATCAGCGCTGGGACGCCAGGCCTCATAGTGCACCAAAGGGTTTACATCCTGCCGAATCAACGTGTGGAACGAGGAATGGTCCACAACGGTTATGTTGAGTTTTATGCCAACTTTTGCTAATTGAGCTTGTATATTCTCGAAAGGCTTGCGATAAGAAGCGCGCTCAGTGATGTAAGCGCTGATCTCAAATCCTTCAGGATAGCCAGCTTCAGCGAGGAGAGCCTTGGCTTTCTCCCGGTCCACCTCGTAGAGGAGGCCTTTCTGGGCCACCTCATCGCACGTCATTCCACCAGCCAAATAAGGGGGTACGGCGGCACACAGAGGCTCTGCAATGTCTGGCCCGATGGCGGCGATCAATTCGCTCCGATCAATGGCATAAGCTACAGCTTGGCGTACCCTAAGATCCGTAAACGGTGGCTTTGCCATGTTGATGTGCAAAACCTCCGTCTCGCCGGGCCCGAAGACATCAACAGCGAGATCCGGATAGCGCTTAACCGCCTCCACCCAAGCTTGCTCGCGAACGCCCTCAATTACATGGACTTCACCCGTAATAAGTGCACTTAGACGTGCCGTGACATCGGGCATGTACCAAACCTCCACCCCTGCGAGCTTTGGCGCACCCCGGAAATAGCGCTCATTGCGAACTAAAACGACCTTTTGGGTAGGCACATATTCCTTAAACACGAACGGCCCAGTACCCACGGGGCTTGTGGCGAATTTAGGACCAAGGGCCTCGTATGCCTTTTTAGGAACGACGAAACCACCGGAGTAATTAGCGAATTTCGGAAGTAAGAGGGATGAAGAAATAGCTTGAGGAAGAACAACTTTGACGGTGTACTTGTCCACAGCCTCGAAAGTCATCCCTACATATTCTCCAGCGTAGGCTGAGCGATTCTTGTCCGCGGCTTTTTCAAGGGAAAACACCACGTCTTCGCTTGTAAGCTCATAGCCTCCGGGCATTTCCGGAAACGGATGGACCATCACGCCAGGCCGAAGATGGAAAATCCAAACCAGTCCATCCCCAGAAACTTCCCATGAGAGAGCCAAATCCGGCTCAAGCACAGTGATGTCGCCCGGCTTATAACGGACCAGACCGTTAAACACCATGTCCACCACAGCTCTATCCATTGTTGCAGCGGCATAGTGAGGATCCAACGTTTTCATATCCGCTGCGTCGAATGCAATTCTCAGAATTTGTGCCGTCCCAACCACCCCAAATATCAAACCCATAATTGCCAGCCCGCGCATAAGCCTCATGTATACTCACCTCCCGGAAAGGTTTTGCAAATTGTTTTTGCTCTGCGAATCACCTCCTTGTTCAAGCTTTTGTGGAATCATTATAGTCCGACGAAAGGGAACTGTGAAGATCCTTGGGACCAAAGCCGCCATAGTGCCCCATTTAGTGTGTAAGGGCAACATGGTAGTCCCCTATCTGGATTTCCGCAAATCCTCTGAGCCTGCGCGCTCCCTATACCTCATCCAGCTAACTCAAAACCAAGTATAGAAGGTTCTCCACAGCACCTTCGTCACAGAAGACCTCGACCACTTTGGTTCGCCTCTTTACTTCTTTGGCTAACCGCTCCAGGAGGTTCGTGGTATAGAGATACCTTCGGATGGGCTTAGGGTGGCATAAAAACGCAAGAAGGGCATAAGCCTTGGTTTCCCAACGCTCCACAATCTTGGGATAGATCGTGCCCCACCGTTCTCACAGGTTTCGCAAGGTTTCCTCCGCCTTCTCTTGGGTTTCGGCCCGGTAAATCTTCTTGAGATCCTCGGCCAGCGCTTCCCGGTCCTTCTTCCGCGCTTTGTTGAGCGCATCCCGCACAGCGTGCAGAACACAAAGTTGCCAGTCCGCTTCGGGAAAGATTTTCTTGATCGCCTCCTCCAACCCGGGAAGATCATCGGTAATGAAGATCCGTACCCTTTGGACCCCGCGCC
>Ga0209225_1002787_pt1 | contig 15286 bp, 20 predicted proteins | sample WasSprMetagenome_FD_184732 | JGI IMG/M metagenome (GOLD analysis project Ga0209225, IMG submission 184732) | Sulfidic aquatic microbial communities from Washburn Spring, Yellowstone National Park, USA - WS (SPAdes) (version 3) | ecosystem: Environmental > Aquatic > Thermal springs > Hot (42-90C)...
AAATGCATCCGAAAAGTTTATTTCAATTTTTTAAAATCGACTTAAAACAGAGCCCCCGTAGCCCAGACCGGTTAGGGCGTCAGCCTTGTAAGCTGACGGTCGCGGGTTCAAATCCCGCCGGGGGCTTAAAGCCTCAAGTATAAAAGCACTGAAAAAGCTACGTAAAAATGCTTGCTCAAGTCGTCTAATGGATTGGATAAGCGAAAAATATTCAAACAGATACTGTTAAAACTATATTTGGGGGTCTGTCGGGCTCCCCTGCGCCGCATCTAAGGGTGCATCCACCACGGATGCATCTGAGAGAATTGAAAGAAGCGGTATGCGTTTCATAAGGTCATAAGGGGCCCATAGATCCCCCATTCTAGGGTAGAAAAGGGGCTTCTAGATCAGCCTCATCTAAAACGTCCATTACTCCCCGCTTTCAAAAACCACTCATAAAATGGACTCTGCCTTTCGTATGGTACTCGTTGTCCGTTTTTTCAACTTCACCGAGTTTTACGAGGATTTCGCATACGATGTTATTTGGGCTTTCGAAGCCCACATCCCCTGGAAAGGAAGATAAGAAGTCTTTGATCATCAGCATTCCATACCCCTTGCGTCTATATTCGCTGCGCACGGCTATCATATGCATGCACGGCATCATCCACCAACCGTCGATCGTATACGTGTAGAACCCGGCGAGCTCCCCCTTCACCCAGAGCAATTTAACGTAGACCTCTTTTTCGAAGACGTGGGATGGGCGGATGGCCGAGTACTCGTTAAGCCTAACGGTATTTGCGAGTAAGAATGCGGCGACTCTATCCCTCACAGACCTAGCCGGAAGCAGACCGTCGGCACCCCTCTTCTTCATGAAGAAGCCCGGCTTCCTCCACTTCCCACGGTACCGTAAGCCTATTAAGTGCTGGGCCCATAGACCAGCCTTCGACGGTTCACGGCACTCGGGGCATGCGACTGCGGGTATGGGCAACGCAATCATGTTTTTCGGAGTACACGGAATCGGCTTACCGCAACCGTCACATTTTAAAGCCTCCACCCTCTTCTTCATCCAGAACTGCTTAGGTATCGGTTTACTGCTCTCGCCGAATATGAAACCACACCTGTAGCATTTCCACGGCTCGTCACTCCCCGTAACCAGCGACTCATACTCTTCCCCGCACCCCGGGCACTTGATGACGTTTATCCAGATGCGTCTAACCTTCACCGCCTCCCGCCTCTACAGTTTCTCAGCTATCTTGAACTTTTTACCGCAGTTTGAGCATGCGTACATCGAGACTTTGAAGCTTCCACCCCTCTTGGGCTTTACATCCCACGTTTTGAACGGCTTATCAACCTCTGAGCCGCAGTGTGGACACTTGACCAGACGCACCACCTCCGTTATCCATTGTATGGGATACGACTATTTAAATATGACTATTTATGTGTTTTCAAGTGATGTTTTGTGTATCCGAAGGAGAGTCTGAGGAGGTTGAGTGAGCATGTCCACGATTGAAGCCGTTGCGGAGAATCGGAGCCGCCGTAAACGGTGGAGAAGCATAGCCGTCCACCTGCTCGGGCTTGGATGCCTATTCGAATCCGTACTGGTTTCAAACATGGTTTTCCTGAGCATCTCTATGCGTGGCTACTTCTACGCTTTCGAGCGTAGCCCGCTGATCTTGGCGTGTGAGACCGTGCTGTCGCTCTTCGGCTTCATCTACCTCCTACACCTGTGGCTGAGCTTCATCAACGGTTTTAGACGTGTTTAGCTCTATCCTACTATTTTTCCCGGGCGGGCTCTTGAACTTTTGAAGGCTGTTGGGCTGACGGTAGTAGTCCACGCTTCTTAAGCTCCTCTACGATTAGGCTTCTAATCCACTCGCTCACGTTCATACAGTCGTTTGAAGCGGCTTGGCTTACAAGCTCCGCTATACGAGGGTTCAGCCTGAAGGCGACGATCACAACCTTCGGGCTCTTAACCCTAGGCACAATTTAACGTTTAACAAACGTAATTCAAAAGCTTTCTCGGGAAAATTTCAAAAGCCTCATCTAAAACCGTTGCAGAAAATCCCAAAACCTTATATACTGTTCACAGTAAATGGAGCAGTCTGGATGGACACAGAGTAGCTAGTCGATAAAACTTCAATCCCCCTGGAAATCTAAACCAAAAAGGCTTAAAACTCCCCTATGCGGAGATGTATCAGTGTGAAGCCGAGGCTTACAGACGAGGAGCTTATCAGGCTTTACAGCGAGGGTTTAAGCGACGGGGAGATCGCTAAAGCCTTAAACGTCTCAAGGTCGTCTGTTAGACGGCGTAGGGTTAAGCTTGGACTACAGCCTTTAATTGTCAAGAGGAAGGTGACTGATGAAAAGCTTAAGCTTCTAAGGGAGCTTTGGAACAGCCACAGCCAGACCGAGCTCGCTAAAATACTCGGCGTAGACAGGTGCACTGTCATAAGCTGGGCTAAGAAGCTTGGCCTACCCCCACGCCAAGCTATGAAGATGACCGACGATAAGCTTAAGCTTCTAAGGGAGCTTTGGGGCAGCCACACGGAGGCTGAACTGGCTAAGATGCTTGGGGTACACCAGAGTACGGTTGCTGTGTGGGCTAAGAAGCTTGGGCTTAAGAAGCATCTAAAGGCAGACCCTGAGCTTATCAGGGGGCTCCTAATTGAAGGTTTAACCTATAGGCAGATAGCTTCAAGGCTCAACGTAAGCCTAAACACGGTTAAATACCACTGTCTGAAGGCCGGCTTGAAGGCTTCAAAACCGAGCAGGGTGAACGTTGAAAACTCCAACAGCTCGGAAACAGCTATGAGCGAATACACCACGATAAGGGTGCGGAGGGAGACGAAGAAGAAGCTCGACGCTTTAAAGATCCATCCTAGGCAATCCTACGATGAAGTCATAAGGAAGTTGATTGAGAAATGCGAAAAGTCCAGCTGACAACAGGCTTCTCACAAAGCCATGCGGAATATATTTTTGTTTACAAATGTTTATTGGGGGCTTGACGCACCTTCTCCAGCTGTTGAACCTGGGCTTTCCCCGGGTTTAGAAGCCTTCTGAGAAAGCCGGCTGCGGCTTTCAATTCGACTGTGCCTGTGCCTATCTGTAGGGGTGTTTTAGAGGCTACTGCTCCGTTTGAGCCTCCGTAGAACTGTAAACATCTGTATATAAAAATATATTTTTAAGCCCAAACCCCCCATACCGAATATAGACTTGTAAATATTATTATAGTCAAAGCTTATATAAGGTGTCAGAACAACACTATTTGTGCGGAGGGTAGGAACTCCGCACAGAGGAAAAACCCTAAGGTGTGAACATGTATAAGAAGAGTTTAGCCATATACGCCCTTATAGCCCTACTAGCCTTAACACCACTACTAGCAGCAATACCCATAACGCCTGCGTCAGCCGCCGTACAACCGGTAGAGGTGTCAATAGACTACAACTACACGGTTGAGGGGACTTGGACCACTAGGACTATAAGCGTCTACAACCCGCCCGGCAACCCGGGCATAAAGTCTATAACCGTATCCATACCTACAAGCCTAGCACAGTCTGTGCCGCCGGCGAACCTAACATACCTAGTAGCCCCCGTCTCAGCCTCCAATAAAATAGTACTCGACAGCGTGACCGATATACGCACAGAAGGAAACATAACAATAGGGTCTGAAACCGTAAAAGTAATTGACATCAATCCTAATACAAAGACGGTGACGCTGAATGAGAATCTAACAGGGGCCTACGACGTTAATACACCGGTCACCTGCAGTTTCAAGACGAGGCTTATCCACGGCGTAATAGCCGTCAACACGATCAAAGTAGCAGACGCCAGCGTCTTTAGAGTAGGCGACGTGATCATAGTATCGCAATCGCAGGGGGTCGAAGTTACAAATGAACCCCTCGGTACTGGCGACGGGAAAACGACAGTGTTCTCGCTAAAGAATAAACCTGTCGTCTCGGGTAGCGTAACCATTAAACTGGAAGGCGAGGTCATCGGTACTGGCGACGGGAAAACGACAGTGTTCTCCGGCACCCTAACGAATCCACCCGTTATTCCGAACAGCGTAATCATAACGGCGACCGTAGGAGGCACAAAGGTAACGATCAAGGACGATGGGAGCGGTAATCTTAAAGATACAGGTGTAACTGGTACGATAAACTATGCAACGGGAAGTTGGGCGCTGACATTCACCACACCACCAGATAGTGGGACATCTATAACCGCAGACTATATTACAAAGGGTTACAGCATAGACTACGCTACTGGTAAGATTACATTCAACGTTGCACCAGCTAATGGCGTTAAGATATTTGCGAACTACAAGTACATCGGGACAGCCGCAAATGACGAAACGAAGACCATAGAGAGCATAGACTACAGTCTGAACAAGATAACGTTAACCACGGGACTGCAATACAACCATGATAGTGGTGCGCTTGTCTACCTTAAAAATGATCCCAACGTTCAGACCACCTTAGCCGCCGCTGTCGACGTTTCATCTGCCCAAACGATTACCGTCGGAGATGTCAGCGGCTTTCAACCAGGTGACACGATCACAGTGGTTAATGAAACAGCGACCATAGGGAGTATAAGCGTCAATACAATAACGTTAACCACAGGGTTGCTCTACAGCCACGCTGAAGGCGAACTGGTCTCCTACACTGTTACTGGGCGGAGGCTGACTTGCGCCGTCAACATAATAACAGTCAAGTCTGTGGCGAATCTTAAAAAAGGCGACGTGATTACGGTGGTTAATGAAACAGCGACCATAAAGAGCATAGATGTTACGACGAATAAGGTAACGTTAGCCACTCCGTTAGCCTATTCTCATGCTGCGGGTGAGACGATAACCAAACCAGAATTACAGAAGCCGCAACCGACAGATGCAAAGGGCTTCCTAGGCACAGTTAGCAAGAGTGTTTCCGGTTTAGGACCATGGGCTATACAGGTTAGCTCATCGTCAGCCGTCATGCTTCCAGGCGGTGCTAAGGGTAAGTTCAACTTCCTCTTCATGTCCGCTTTGGAGGAGGAAGCCGGCGTACCGATCAAGGACAATATAGTAGTCGTCGTAACCTTCGAAGGCAACGTAACAACCTCCATTAAGCTACCGTTCTACGTCGGAAGAGCCACAAGTGTAACAGTAACCCGCACGACAACTGAAGCCTCTCTTAAAGTAGGCAAGACGTTCTCCTTTGAAGCAGCAGTCTCCCCGGCAGACGAGGGCCTTCTATTAAGCCTCAGCTACACGCCTGAGGTTGAGGAAGGCTTCACGGCAAGCCTACCGGCAAACGTTTCAACAGACGCAAATGGCAAGGCGACGTTCAAGTTCACATGCACCCAGGCAGGTACGTACACGGTTAAGGCGAGCTACGGCACACCAGACGAGTTCAGCAGCGGAGGCATAATGAGCGAGACATATGCGACTGTAACGTATGTCAGGGAAGACCCGAGCACTGTATCCATCAAGGTCTACGAGGACTCCAAATGCAAGACAAGTATGGAGAGCACTGAGTCCGCTAAAACCTACCTATACAAGTCTCCAGTCTACCTGAAGGTTAGCCTGGCGGACAAGTATGGAAACGCATGGAGCTTTGCAGAGTTAGCTGCATCCCTCAAGCTGACGACATCCTACGGCACATTCGAAAACGGTAAGGATACATACTTAATCACCCCAGCCACTGAAACAGTCGTTGTAGCGTTCTATCCACCCACCAAGTACGGCGCCTCCTTCACGGTGAGCGCTGAAGTTACAGTGCCATCTACAAGCACTTACGCTGGAACCTACAGTGGTAGCTCTAAGCCTCTATTCGTCTCATTCCTCGGCACTACCGCCGAGCCAACCGTATACCTAGGCTACAAGAAGCTAACGCCTGTAGACAACGTTATAGAGGTTGAAGCAGGTAAAACAGTTACGATACGTGTCCAGTTGAAGAACGGCACTGCCGACCTTGAGCAGTCGAGCGTCCCGGTGAGGTTCAGCATAGCTGAGGCTAAGGAGGGTGAGGGATACGGCCAGTACAGCGACTACAAGGGTAAGCTGAGCGTCGCAGGCGCTCAGACAGATGAATCCGGCATAGTTTCAGTAGACCTGAAGGTGGATACTAGGGATGGAGCTGCCTGCAGGGTTAGAATAGACATTAGCAGGCCAACGGCATCCAACACCACAGACGTCGTCACAGTCTACACGCCTATAATTGAGACTGTTCCAAGCAAGGTTGCAGCCGTACTCGTTGTCGAACCCGCCGACGACGTTATAGCTCCCAACAAGACGACAACTGTAGACGTCTACCTAGCCGACGTCTACGGCAACAAGCTTACAGGCGGGTTGGACTACGACGTTTCCGTCGTCCTATCCGCCAGCGAAGGAGTCTTATCGGTAACGCAGGCTGTGATAAAAGCCGGCAAGGTGAGCCTATCAGACTCCGGCTACACGGTTCTGTTTAAGGCTCCCGCTAAGACCTGCAACGTCACAATAACCGCTTATTCACCGCTTCCAGACATCGTCCCAGGCTCAGCTACGATATCTGTCTTAGGGCCGCAGCCTATAGTAGTTATCGAGTACCCAGCTAAAGACGTGACTGTTGAAACCACTCTAGCCTTCGCAACGGTCAACGTTTCAGGCTACGCTAAGGTTTCACCAGCATCTCCGGCAACCTTCATATCTAGGATAGCCTACAGCGTCGACGGTGAGAAGCTTATAGACGTGCCGAAGATAACGACTAAAGACGACAAGTACATATTCAACCTAACCTTAACGCTTGAGGCCAATAAGACACACACCGTGACGATATTCGCAGAAGACTCTGAAGGCTACAACGCCACAGCCTCTAGGAAGATAACGGTCGCCTACAAGCCTGCAGGTTTAATATCGCTGACGGAGGGTGCAACCTTAGACGCAACAGGCAAGGCTAAGACAGCCTTCTCCTCAGGCGAGGAGGTTAAGATAAAAGCCACCATAACGAACACGTTCAACACGGCGAAGAGCATAATCGTAAGGATAACGTTCCTAGATCCAAACCGCACACCGCAGTACCCGATATACGAGCTAAGCCTAAGCCTAGCACCAGGCATGTCAATCACGCCAACCGCCACGTACATAGCTGGAGCTGTGAAAGGCGCCTGGACGGCTAAGGTCATGGTTATAGACGCCACGACGGGTGAAGCCTTAGCAGCACCGATAGAGCTGACGATAACGGTCGTCTAAGGGAGGGATGGGCTTTGAACGTCTACGTTAAAACCCTAATACCCCTTTTATTTATTTTAGCAGCCTTAACAGCACCGGCGGCATACGCAGCGGCAACGGTAACAGTGACCACGGACAAGAGAACCTACTCGCCCGGCGAAACAGTCACAATAACGGGCTTCGTCAAAGAGGGTGCAATACCGATCCCGAGCGTCTGGGTAAACGTTGAAGTCAAAGACCCAAGCGGGAAGCTTGCGTTCACCGACGTCGTCAAAACGGCTTCAGACGGCTCGTTCAAGACAAGCTTCAGACTAGCACAGAACGCCGCAGTCGGCGTGTACACGGTTAAAGCCTACTACGGTGGATCATACGGGCAGACAGCCTTCGAAGTGTCAACAGCTCCAGTCGTCCAGGTCTTAAGCCTGACGGCTGAGAAGACGACGCTGGTCGTACCGGCTGGATGGTACGACTCAGTAGTGCTGACGGTATCCTCTGGAACGGGATACCGCTACAACGTCACGCTGACGGTTGCATCTGCGGGAAGGCTAACGCTAAAGCTGACGAAGTCTGTAGGCGTCCCAGACTTCACCGCAGTACTAGTGGTGTATGCACCGCTAGACGCTGTGAAGGACGTCTACACGGTGAACGTCACAGCCACCGGAGCAGATGGAACAGTTAGAAAGCTCAGCCTAACCGCAGCCGTCGTAGACACGCCTGAAGCCCTATCTGAAGTATCCGCTAAGCTTGAAGACGTAGCCGACAGGCTTGACAAGCTCGACACGGATCTAAACAAACTGAACGCAAGCACAGCAGACTTGAAGGCAGACTTGGAAGACGTCAGAGCACAGGTGGCAAACGTGTCCGCTAAGGTTGAACAGGTCAGCCTAGCCATGTCCGAAGGCTTCGCAACAGTAAACTCCAAGCTGGACGGCGTCAGCTCAGCAGTCAACGAGACTAAGGGAGCTGTAGGCGGTATAAGCGCTGCAGTATACGCAGCCGCAATACTGGCTTTAATAGCGGCGGTAGCAGCCATATACTCAGTCGTAACGATTACGAAGAAGCTGGCAGGCTAGAAGAGGGCTAAATAGGGCTAAACCCCCCAATTTTTTATACATCCTTATACATATCCTGTTTTTTGGAGGTCTCCACTTTTGGAGATCCGTGTAGACAACATGTGGACATACTCAAGAGTATACCTGCTCAGCGACCTCAGTAGAGACGCTAGAGAGCTTTCAAAGACAGGCTTGAAGAGGCTTATCAAATACCTAGCCAAATACTACCGTAAACGCCGCACATTCGCAGATTCAAAACACTCTGAATCTCTAGCCTTCATAAGCCGAGACTTCTGCAGCTTCCTCGTGCTTAGAAGAGACGTAGACAGCGTGGTTAGAGACGTCGAGGAGATCCTTAAGCTTGAAGACAGCCTCGCACCCTGGGGTGAAAACCCGGACAGCGAGCTGAGAAGCCTCTTCGGAGTATACAGCTACAGCAGGTTCAAACAGGTAGGCTGAATAGGGAGGGGCGGAGAAAACCAGACTTCAACCGTGAGTAGCTCATAAACGCTCCTCCAATAATAATTCCTCCTATAATGATGAGGATTATACCTAGGGCTAGGGAAGCGGGGTTGCTGGTGATTTTTTGCCTAATCTCCTGTTGATACTCTGTTTCCTGCCAAGTTAAGACGTCGCTATCCGCTGTAAATGAAACCATCGCATTGACTGTGCGCTCATAATAGTATAATGTTAGGGTATGTTTTCCTGGAGTTAGGTTGACAACAGCAGTCTTTGCTATGTAGCCATGATCCCACCAAAGGTCGATGACCTCCTGTCCATCTACATATAACTTTGAACCGTCATCGCTTCCAATAGTGAAGCTCACAGGTCCACTCCTAGGAACATTTATTATCGCTGTGGCGATGAAGCATATGTAGTCTCCGTACTCCTCGTAAACTTTACCCTTATCCCAATTGTATGTAAAGGTGGCTGGAAAAGTTGAATAGCCAACTGGGGCTCCCCACTTTCCCTCTGGAGTAAACGTGTACCAAGTGACATTCCACTCAGTTTTCTTCGTAACTTGAATGGGCACCATTTCGGTATATGTTTCAATTCTAGGAAGACCGAGAGCGAGAAATAGCAACCCGATAGCGATTAAAGCTATCGCCCCCACAATATACCTACCGAACGGTATCCCGTATTCTAACGGCTTCTCCTTTTTCTCAACCCCACCCATTAATGAATGTAGAGGAGAATCGAAAATATAGACATTCATATCGGCACCTCTCATCTTCTTTCAACCTTCTAAGCCGCTCAATATGGTAGTACATTACTTGGGCTTTTAAAATTTACATTCACATCTTCTTCTGTGAGTATAGGAAGCCCCAGTGCATGTAGCTTGTCCTCTCGTAGACGGTCCAGAAGTTTACATATGTTCCTTTAACCCCATTCTCCAAGCTTACGACGACTGTGTAAGTCTTCCCAACCCTCACCCCTCTGAAAACCGCTTGACCATGCCACTGGTCTGCAGACACTTGGACGGCTGTAAGGGGTTGCGCGGCCCCCAGCTCCCAGACGGTCACGGAGCCGGCTGGAACCTCCCAAGGCTTATCGTAGAATGCTATGTCGACGACCAGGTATCCAGCCTCCTCCCCGCTAGCCGCCCTTGTGAAGACCGCTCTAACCTCAGCATCACCTTCAAGCTTGAGCGTTTTAAACGGGGCTGTCCCATAGTTTACAAGGTTCACCTCCCAGTGGTCAAACTCGTATCCACTATAGACGTCTGACACCTGTATTGTCACCGTTTCGCCACGTTTAACCCTATACCCTTCACCGTTCGGCTTAGGGATCGTGCTGCCCGCACCCTCCGGGTAAACCTCCACCCTCAGCCTGACGTAGTCTTCATCCGTCCCCTCAAACCATGGAACCCAAGACAGGTCCTCCCCATACGCCAGTGTTAGAAGCCCAGATAGTACGATTGAAATTAGAAGACACGCCTTCAAAACCCTCCCACTCATAAAGACTACACACCTAAAAATAATACAAGAATACAATATTAATATGCTTTACTCAAAAAGAACTCTTGTTTCCACTTTAAAATAGCCTACTGGCTACGTTGTGAACAAAACTATGGGTTCTTCTGATCACTTTAAGTGTTAACAGCTTAGCTTTCCTCGAGAAGGGCATCTCTTGTAGTTTTGGTATGGAGGTTGTTCTTTTACCCAGTATCATGGAATACAGAGCTATGTCTTGAAGACTGTTTGGGCTATAGTTAAAAGGCTTCCTAGCCTTTAAGAAGACTCCTGGAGCTTCATGGTCTTTAATTAACTTGAGAATCTCAAAATCGCTGAAGATCCTCTGCATATCCTTAACTTCATACCTCCAGAAATCATGGGGATAATCATGATATGGAAAACCATAAGAACATGTAGTTATGTACATATATCCTCCGCTTTTTAAAACGTTTTTCATATTACTTATTACCAATCTCCAGTCTAAGACATGCTCTAACACTTCCGTGCTGATCACAACGTCGAAGGATTCAGGACCGAAGTGGTCAACAAGCTTCTCAGCAGGTAGTATAATATCAACAAACTTTCCAGGCTCAATGTCAATGCCTATGTATTCCTTTGGATGAGTAAACCTTTCTATCAAAGGTCTAACACTGCCATTAACATACTTACTCCCAACCTCTAATATCCTCTTTTCCTTAAACTCTTCAATCCTAATATTATCGATGAAGAACTCTATTACTGGAATACGGCACAAAAATGACACCTATACCGAAACCTCTTTGATTCAAACCCTTAACACATTCAGTATCTTCACCTTGTTTAAACGCTCCAGCTTCCTAAGCTCCTCAAGACCCTCCTCCGAAGTCACCCATAGGAAGGGTCTCCTATCCTTCCTATCGAGCTCCACCCACTGGACTAGAATCTTCTACGCTCTCCCCCAGACTCCAAAGGCTGACGCTCCCACTCAGCCTCTCCTTCTCAATCTATATTCGACGCCTAGCTTGAAGAGCTCAATAAACTCATCTATCCAGCCCAGTATGCAACCCGGCTCATAGTAGCATTTCCGCCGACTACGTTTCCATATCTGTCACGCTTCTCATGACTGTACCAGTAACACCTCTCACCCTTGCAAAACCTCATAGGCTCACCCCTCGCTTGTAGAAGCCACACCAGTAGACGAACACATACAGACATATTTTAGCACCCAAAGTGTATATAAGTCTTAACCTCTTCTAGCCGAAAAAAGGAGAAAAGTAGCACTCACACCCTAAACATCTTACATCCAACGCATGAAGATGCACCGTAATCCAGCGTAGCAAATCTTATATACCATATGCGTCATATCACGTATATGATATAGTGTTATGTGCGTGTGTGTTTAAAGTGGGTGGGTTGTCTTGGTCGTTGACGTAGGTCTTATAATAAGTCTGCTCGCTATCGCCATCTCGCTATACACGGGTGTGATAAGACCGTGGCGTGCTCCGAAGCCGGAGCTGACCTACAGTGCCGACCACTACTTTATAACGGAAGATACAGCCTCCCACGACCTCCTCATCTGGAATAAGGGGAATGCCCCAGCTAAAAACATCGGCTTAGACATCACCCTCCAAAAGCCGTTCAAAATCAAGGAATTCTTCACAAACCCGCAGGCTGAAGTAGTCTCCGGGGGTAAAGGTGAGCCCAGCCTCCGGCTGTCGTGGAAGGAGCTCCCTCCTAAAAATTACATCAACGTTAAGATCATGAGTGAAGCGGCGAAGGAAAAACCCCAAACAGCGTATCCGGCGGAGTTTAAGCTTTGGCATGAAGGTGGGCTCGTAAACAGCTACATCCTCAGGCCGTCCGAAACCTGAGGGCCCCTACTTTTTTCTAAGATGGAATGAAATTCTACGCATTTCCATGTGAGCCATCCAACCCTAGTAGGGCCGGCTTTCAGTTTCCCCCTCTTATCCCTTTTATGGGTTTTATCCCGATTATTCTTATATTCAGTTTCTAAGTATAAATGTTCATCTATGACGGCTAAGGAGACGGTGCTTGGGACTAGTAAGGTGGATCCACGCTACCGTATCACGCTCGTCCGGCCGCTTCCAGAGCTGCTTAAGGTGAATGTTGGAGACCTGGTGGTCTTCGTCCGAGACGAGAAGGGAAACATTATTCTAAGAGTTTCCAATATTACAACTGTAGGCTCTGGGAGGGGGAAGAGGTGAGCCGCTGTGGCCGGTGGTGAGCGTGTTTTAGAGGTTGAGCTGGATAGGCGGCTTGCGAAGCGTCTTCAAGCCATTAAGAAGGCTAAGGGCTTGACCGATGAGGAGGTTTTAAAGCTGCTTGTGGAGGAGTATTTTGAGAAAAAGATTAAGGGTTGTGGGAAGCGTTAAAGCTCTTCTTCGGCTATCTTCCAGCCTTTTTTACGCAGCATCTCCCTGACTTCTGGGAGGCTTAAAGCATACTTTACATGTCTGCACTTTGAGGATTCGCAGTATTCGCACCATGCTTTGTCGGGTTTGAAGTAGACGTCTATTATACGCCCCCTGGTTCTAGAGTCCGCCAGCGTCCTGTCTAGTATTCTAACGCCTTCCTCGCTCACGTTGAAGTGTTCTAGGGGTGGTTGAAGCTCTTCTTGGTGCTGCTTCCAATACCAGTTTATCAGCATCCTCATGACCTCTGTGTCGTTCTTCAAGCCCATCTGCTCCTTTATACGCTGAAACTTCTCGGCTATATCCCCATCCATCCTAAGGTATACTCTCCTCTCCATGGTTGAAACCCCCAAGCCTAATCACGAAAAGTGTATATTTGACACATAGCGTGTTCATTTGACACGTAAAGGCTATATAAGCCTTGCGTGCAACAACTGTTAAACCCTTCAAACCGCCTCAGCCCCCTATTCACTTATCCGTGAAGCTCTACGCCTCCCCCTCTCAACTCTTATGTAGCTTTTCACAGCCTCCCTTATCAAGGTCGATATGCTACGCCCAGTGCTCCAGGTGTCCGTGGGCGGGTGGTAGGCTGTAAAGCTGTGGGTGAGGCATGGTAGCTTAGCCGTGTCATGCATGAAGGGCACGGTCCAGGATATGTCGTAGTAGCCTCCTGCACCAGTCGTGCCTGAGATGAGCTTCACGCCGGCTCTGTAGATCTCTATGGGTGCGCCTGACACGCCTACGTCGTTTATGGTCAGCTGTCCTTTGAAGTGAACCGTGTCTCCGACCTTCACCCAAGCCGGAAGCGGGTCCAAGGTTAACACGGGCTTGACAACCGTTATGCTCCTCGTAGCCGTCTTAGGACCCTCATACGGCACTTCTCAACCACCTCGATTTAATTCTCTCACTTCAAATATAATAGCGTTTCTTCAGCTCGCTGAAAGCGACCACGGATAGGCTGAAGATTATAGGCGTGAGGGCTCCGAGGAGCGTCAGCGCCAAGCCTAACGTGACCTTAGCCACCGGCGGCTTGACCGGAAGCGTAACGGTTTCGTCAACCGTAGTATTGTGCCCAGCCTTAAGCGTGAACGTCACGCCTCCTGAAGGCATGTCCCAGTACTTGTCGTAGTCCGGCATTGAGAAGCCCCAGTTCGGGTCGCATGGAACACTCTTGTAGAGTATCCTAGTGCCATTCGCGTAGAGGTCTCCGAATATGTCGCCTCTCACGTCGCCCTTGTTGATCATCCCTATATAGTATTGCCCAAACTTTATGTTTCCACTGCCGACGGTTGCCCTTATCTCGGTCACATACTTCTTGGCTACGGGATCCCACCAGGCAGGCCCGCCGTAGTCCCTAGGCAGGTAGATCCAGCGTATCCAAGAGCCGTCAGGTTGCTTGGTTTCGACGTCGAACGAGTCCACGTATCCTCTAGCCGGGATCCTCTATCACCTCTAGGGAGAATTATACAATTTGAAAATATTTAAACTATCGCTGGAAACGCGGCTGGATGTTTCCAGCTAGAAGGTCGACGAGCAGGCTTAGGGTTGAGACGCCTACACCGGCCACGCCTAATCCGAGCAGAACCACACCCAGCAGGTAGTGGTGCGGCATAGGGGGGTCCCTCTCAAACCCGTCCTTCCCGAAGTCTCTATAGTCGTCGATTAAACAGGCGCTTCCTACGGCGACGGCTCCGAGGCTTGCGATCAAGCCGGCTACCTTCTCCTGAGCCACTTCGCAGCCTCCTCCAGCAGGTCTGGGAGGTTGTAACGTATAAACTTTTCAACGCTTTCAGGCGACTGCTCGTTTAAGGCGTGGAGCAACCCGTCTACAAACCGCATCCAGGGATACGTCTCATACCATGGATGAACCACACCATCAATGATTTCATTAATCTCAGATTTTGTATATAGGAGACCATTACGAACCGTCCTTTTTCTTCCTCTCATTTAATAGCCTCACCTCAGCTGGCTTAGAAGCGACTGCTTCAAGTAGTCCCTCAAGTTCTTCTTCGCCTGCTCCGGGAGGTATTCGTCCATGAACACGCCGAACATCACGCCGACGGAGAAACATGCGATGAACAGCTCGACCAGCTTATCCGGATCCACCTCAGCCTTGGACTTGGCTTGAGGCTCAGGCCCCGCAACCGGCGTCCCCAAGCTGCTGGTTGGAGCCTTCTTAAGCTCTGCATAAGCTCTCCTCTCCCCTTCTAAGTATTCCCTTATCTTCTCATCCACCTTCTCCTCACCTTTTTTAAATGCTTCGCTAAACATGTCGGCATACTTCTCGTCCTTTAAATGCCGGTAGAGCGTCCCAGCGGAAATATGGGCTTCTTTACAGGCTTTACGTATCGACATACCTTCAGCCACCAGCTCACATACCTTTCTAATCTTCTCCTCTATGGCGTTTTCCACCATATTTCTTCCAGTCATCTTGGACTCCTCAACTTCTTCATCCGGCATGTTTCACAGCCTCCTGAAGCCTTTCAACAACCTCAACCGGAACCATGCCTATGCCGGGCAGGTAGCACGTCCTGCCTAGGAGGTAGTCTACAAGCTCTCTAGCCTGCCTCTCGAGCCAGCGTCTACCCCGTTCGCCTTCAGCCTCCACGGCTTCGGCGAGCTCAGGCATCTTCGCCTTAGCCTTTTCTAGAAGCCACTCGGCCGTAACCTTACCCTCTACAAGCTCCTCTGGGAACATCATGGCGG
>Ga0209225_1002788_pt1 | contig 15280 bp, 15 predicted proteins | sample WasSprMetagenome_FD_184732 | JGI IMG/M metagenome (GOLD analysis project Ga0209225, IMG submission 184732) | Sulfidic aquatic microbial communities from Washburn Spring, Yellowstone National Park, USA - WS (SPAdes) (version 3) | ecosystem: Environmental > Aquatic > Thermal springs > Hot (42-90C)...
ATATTTATGCTTATTAATTCTGCCTTATAATTATCCCTTTTCTGGTGTCCGTTTTGAGAATTAGTGAAGAGAATTGTAAATAAATTGGGTGGTTGACCGATTATTATTTTTTCTCTGCTATTAGCACACGGTAGCCGCTTTCTCTTGCTAGGACTGAGACGTTGCCGAAGGCTTCTTCGAAGATTTGCAGAAGTCTTTTTCCACCAATTTTTGACTTTAAAACCATTTGCAAAGTGGCCTTTTCAGTCATGTGTTGTGGCGCTTCGTTTATAATGGCTTTTACTGTGGCTAGTCCGGCGCTTACTGGCGGGTTTGAGAGTATGCAGTTGAAAAGCATGTCTTTAACTGGCTCGTATAGGTGGCCTTTTCTAACTTCAGCGTTGTAAACATGGTTTAGCTCTATGTTTCGTTTTGCAAGCCTAACAGCCCTCTCGTTTAAGTCCACCATAATCACGTGAAGTTTTGGGTTGAACTTTGCGGCTGCGATTCCAACGGCGCCGTAGCCGCATCCCATGTCCAAAACATAGCCAGTTTCCGGAAGAATCATAGCCTCTATCAAAAGCCTCGTGCCCAAGTCCACACGCCTTTTTGAGAATACTCCGGAGGCTGTTAAAAACTTGAAGGTTATCCCCCTTAGACGGGTTTGGATCATTCCAAATTTTGGCTTAGACTTTGGCTTTGGCACAAAATAATGTTCTGTTTGGCTGTTCTTGTTGCTGTTCGGCATCATATTTCGCCGCTTTTCCAGCATTTTGGATAAGTGCCTCTAGGCATTAGAACCCGCTTAACTTTTGCCACAACACCGTGCTCCATGCTGAGAATCTCCTCTGTAGAGGCTTGCGCTTCCGCTAATGCCACAGCCTCGCCCTTTAAAGTGAAGATGGCCACCATGGCTCCTGCGCCTATTCCAGTTTCTAAAGATAGCACTCCCGGAGCGGTTAGGTTGGCTCCATGGCAGACGGCGTCAACGGCGGAGTCTCTAATGTAGATTTTTGGAACCAACGCCAAGGCTTTTTCCATAGGGTGAATAAACTTCTTAAGAATGGCGTCATCTCCCTTTTCTTGCCATTGCATAAACCAGTAAGCAACATCATGCAATGTTACATTGCCCTCTTCTTCTGTGAAGGGGCCGGCCCTTGTTCTGCGCAATTCTTGCATGTGCGCTCCGCAGCCTAAAACTTCTCCTATATCAAAACAATTACTAATAACGATGGCGCATTCTGGGATGAAATTATGTGTGTTTTCAACTGTTACATCATATACATAATCTTCCTCTGATTTGATGCTCTCGACTGATTTTACCCTTTCAACATAAAAGTCGGAGTGAAGGATTTGCAACAAGGGTTCTATTTCGTCCTTCTTCACATGTTTTGAAAGGCTTTTGATTACTAGACCTAAAAGGTGTTTGGTCATAGGTTTTTTTGAGTTAAGCGTTCTATAAAAGTTTCCACCCAACTTTAAGAGGTTTCCTTTAAGATTGTTCTTAGTAAATATGAATTCTAAAAGCTTATTTGCATGGAGGGGGACGTGTTCGAGGCTGGTGGCTTTGCCTTTTTCAAGATGCTCCTTTATTAGTTGGAGACGACTTTCCTTTTCAGAATGATTTGACCCTACTTCCTTTATGAATCGTAGCTTGTCTATGGGGTCTATTAAACGGATGGAGTAAGCAAACCCTTCTTCGTTTTTAAAGCAGCCGCAACGCTTTCTTCGAAAGATTTTACTGCGTATGCCCAGCCTTTTAAGAAGCTGATATAACCGTTTTGCAATTAATTGAAAGCCGGTGCAGTATTCTATAATAGTACAAGTTCTCTTACCCATCTTCTTAATATAAGCCATTCCATCTCCATCAAAATATCCTTTCAAGAAGCTTTTGATAAGCTCCTCTGAAAGCGTAAATATCCCATTTAGATCCATATATTTCTCCGGGCTTCTTATACCAAGGGAGTAAGCTATGTTAGCTAGGACCGTATTATGCGCATCAACTTCCATAATATTATCTCTAAAAGGCTTCACACGGGCGGGCACGTCAGGAAAAATCTTATTATAAACCTCGATGAAATTGTCAATTAGTTTTTTGTTAGAGTTGTGAAACTTAATTCTTGCAGGTCGTATACATCTTTTATCCCAAATGATGCATCCATCAGAAGCAATCAGCCCCAGCAAATACATTAATTCAGGGGTGACTTTTTTATCGTATAACCTAATTATTTTCCCCTTTTCAGTCTTTATCGCTGAAATAAGCTCCTTTGACTCATTCCAGTCACAAAAGGACTTCACATATTTTATTTTAATCCCTATTTTGCTTCCCGAATGGAAAGGTTTTCTATCAATCTTTAACCTTCGATTCATTTCCCTGATGCTTCCAAACTTATCCTTTATTCCCTTAATACACAATTCTCGGATTTTTTGGTCCACAACATATGTTTCGTCATTTAGCAAATCTACTATATATGGAGAAAAGCCTTCCACCGGAATTTTTCTCGGTGAGAAAATAAAATCACCAACTTTCAGAGAACATGCGGGAACCCACATAGGGCCCTCAACGGTGCTTACTAAAACTTCATGATCTGGCGTAACCTTTACAGATATACCAGACTCAGTTGTGATTCTTACAAGTTTGTTTGGGGATGGCAATGAATACGCCCTCGTTATTTTTGCACTTTCCAATGTGAATTGATTCATTGAAACTGTGTAAAAATTCCCTGAAGATAAATCAGATATCCTCGCCCCACCATTAAGCTCCCTAATTTTTCTGATGCCACCATTGCACAAAATTATCTCAGTATCACCTGAAACACAAAGCTTTCGGATGTATGTGCCTCCTTCGCAGCCAACTTTGAAAAGCACGTTTCGCCCGTCCATTTCTAGAAAGTCGATGTAGTAGATTCGCCTTGTGCGGAGTTGACGCTTAACAGAAGCCCTTAAGGGTGGCCTCTGATAAATGGTGTCCTCAAACTCTTTAAGCACGTCCCTGACACGTTTTTCTTCAACATCGCCGTGAAGCTTCATTAGGCAGACGTATTCTTTGCCGCTCAAAAGGAGGGCCTGAACAATTTTTCTAGACTCCTCTAGGGTTACTGGCAGAACACCGGTCACGTTGGGATTTCTCCAGCTTTAGCTTTTAGGCTTCTAGAGTCCCGCCGTGACCGACGTTCTGAACGCCCAATATTCGTTTAACCCATGCGGCAACCTCATGGCTTGTTGGTCCAGCCGGCTTGTCCAAATTTACGACGCCGAACCTAATGTAGTCCTTTGCTGGGCGTTCCTCCGGCCTGCAACCATATCGTGGGTCTGTTTCTCCTTCAGCCTTAACGGCGAGTTCGCGTTTAACCTCCCATGGGGGAACACTTCTAGGCATTTAGATAGAACACCTCTAAACGATTAAGAAATGTGAAAGGGGCTAAATAATAATTTGTTAGGCTTGAGCGAGGGCAGGTTTTACAGGCTGAGCCATAGCCTCCAGCAATCCCTTCTTCTTTAAGGCTTCGATGACTTCCTTGTCTGAAGCTTCCCTTTTAATCTCAATTTTTTCAGCAAGGGGCTCCAAATGGTTGATGTTTGCCCTCCGCCTTTTAACGCCAGTAACACTTTTCGGTCCGGTCACAAGGACAAAGCTTTTGTCTATTATGTCCACTATTACACATTTTTTCCCAGCTTCTTTACCGCAGATTTTGACGCATATCCTTCCAACCTCTATGGCTGGCATGCCAAACCCTCCAAGCTTTAAAAGGCATTAGCATAAACATATAAGACCCATATTTATAGCTTCAGCTAGCTTTCCGCCTGTAATTTTATGTTAGTAAGCGTTCAACAACATTGTAGAGGACGCTTGTTCCAAACACCAGGTTTTTTATGGATATGCGCTCGTCTATTCCATGAACCATTTTTAGAATCTCGCCGTAGGGCAGGTCTGAAAGTGCTGGTTGAAAGCCATAGCAGGCCGCGCCTAAGCTTCTGAAGAATTTGGAGTCTGTCCCCCCAGTAAGCAGTATTGGAGCTACTGTGCAGTTTGGCTCAAACTCTTTTAGGGTTTCCACCATAAGCCCATACAGAGGCGTGTCCATGGAGGATTCTGAAGGTTCATTAGCCTGAATAATCTCAAAATCAAGCTTTTCCAAGCCTACATCCTTTAAAAGCTCTTTTATGCGGTTTAGGGCTTCAGATGTGCTCTGTCCAGGTAGGATTCTGCAGTCGAAGACGGCTTCACATTCTGATGGGATTATATTCTCCTTAACACCGCCGTGAATTATTGTAGGAGCTATAGTCATCCGCAACATTGCGCGAAACTCTTCAGCCATGGCCTTATCCTTTTGGGCAATCATGTTTAAAAGCTCATCAGCTTTCCCGGGGTTCTGAAGCAAAATTTTAAGCGCCTCTTTAACCTCCCTATTTTCCTCAGCCATAACTGCCAGAAACTGCCTCACCGTGGGCGTAAGCATTATTTCTGCACGATAATTCCCAAGCTTTTCCACAACTTTGTTCATGTGGAGTATAGCGTTGTCAGCTGCACCAGGCACAGAACCATGTCCCGGTCTCCCCTTAGCCTTAATTTTAAGCCATAAAATGCCCTTCTCAGCCGTTTGAATTGTGAAAACATTTTTGCCATCCATTGGGATTGCTTGCCCGCCGCCCTCGTTTATGACGTAGTCTGCCATAACCTTTTCCGGATGGTTTCGCACAAGCCAGCCTGCACCGGCTTCACCGCCTCTCTCCTCATCGGCTGTTGCAGCCAATAGGACATCGCCTTTAAGCCTGACATTGTTGCGTTTAAGAAGCTTCATAACCATGACTTCCATGGCAGTCATCGATTTCATGTCCATGGCGCCCCTACCCCAGACAAAGCCATCCTTAACCAAGCCTGAAAATGGGTCTACGCTCCATTCTTTTGGGTTTGCAGCCACAACATCCAAGTGGGAAAGCAGAAGCAAGCTTGGTTTTTCACCCGTTCCTTTAAGGCGTGTTATGACGTTTCCTCTTCCGGGGGCGGACTCCAAAACCTCGCATTTGAAGCCGTCTTTTTCTAATGTTTGCGCCAAGTATTTTGCGGCTTGAGTCTCGTTTCCAGGCGGGTTTGTAGTGTTTATCCTAATTAAATCGCTTAGAAGAGTTGTAACTTCCCTTTCAACTTCTGTTAGAAGCCTAGCACCCATAAGCTCACCCCTTTTAGCCTCATGATTATTGGCTGAAAACATTTAAGATTTTGCGGTGAAACATGCATCAGCATGTCAGATGGAAGGCGCCAGCCACAGCCTTCCCAGCCTTTAAAAGCTCGTTAAAGGTCTTATAGGCTTCACCAGTAGGCTGGGCGATAAGCTTTATTCCCCTCTCCTTTAGGGCTTCATTGACTTCTGCCATAATCTTAACAAGTCCAGAATAGCCAGTGCCAATAACGAGAACCTCTGGAGGGGGCTTGTGGCTGAAAACTTCTTTCAAATCTTCAACATAGATTCTGTGACCTTCCCTCCTCCACCAACCACTCATAACTTTGTCTGGAAATACTATGACGTCGCTTGTGTAACGTTTGCCATCAATAACCATGACACCGAAATCATACGAATCTATCATCGACCTCACCAGTATTTTCTGAAAGGGTTTAAAGATTTAAAGCCTAACGCTGAAATCACTCTTAGAATGAAACCCCTCCCAAAAAGCTTTTACGAAAGAGACCCAGCCACAGTTGCAAAGGAACTTCTTGGAAAAACACTTGTCAGAAGGCTTAACCATCAAACCTTAAGCGGAAAAATTGTTGAAACTGAAGCCTATTATGGCGTGAATGACCCGGCCTCCAAAGCCTATAAAGGAAGAAAGATTTTCAACGAACTTATGTTTTTAGATGTTGGAAAAGCCTTCATCTACATGGTGCATGGGAACTGGCTTCTAAACATCGTTGCCCACCCGAAGGGCGGTGTTGGCGCCATTTTAATAAGGGCTGTTGAACCCCTTCATGGAATAGAAATTATGATGAAAAATCGGAGAGCAGCAGATATACATGCTTTAACAAGCGGTCCTGGAAGGCTTACAAAAGCACTGAAAATAACAAAGGAGCATAACGGTTTAGATGTTACAAAATCCGCCAGTGAAATAGCGATTTTTGAGGGACCAGAGGAAAGTTTTGAAATTTGCACTTCTCATAGGATAGGTGTGAAAATGGACCTTCCGCGAGAATTGAGATTTTACATTAAGGGAAACAGGTTTGTTTCTAAGCTGTGAAAATTTATCTACGAAATGAGAGTTTAAGTGTTGTAGAGGAGCTGCGACATGCTGAGTCAGGAAGCCCTACGCCAACTGCGGGAAACACCTGTAACAAAGAATATTGGGCTCATTTCAGACACGCACATACCAGCCCGTGCTAGGGAGATTCCAAAAAGGGTTTTCGAAATTTTCGAAAAGGTTGACTATATTGTGCATGCGGGCGATTTGGTTGACTTATCGGTTATAGATAGGCTTGAGCAGCTTGCCCCTGTTTTGGCTGTTTATGGCAATATGGACGGCCCTGAAATCCGGGGAAAACTGCCTAAAATAAATTCTGTTAAGGTTTTTGACTGGAAGATTGGAGTCATGCATGATCCTGGAACACTTTTTGGTATGGGGAAGATGCGGGAAATAGCCAAACAAAATGGTTTCAACGTGCTTGTTTACGGGCACACACATCACTCAAACATAAAGTGGGAAGGCGAAATCCTCTTAATAAACCCCGGAAGCCCAACAAATCCCCTCCCGCCGTTTGTGGCGAAGCCAACAGTTGCGTTGCTAAAAGTAACAAAGGAGAAGATTATTCCAGAAATTGTGACTTTGTAAGAAAAGGGTTTCACTTTAACTCATCTCTCTCCCCTTAGGGGCTTATACTTTTCACAGCACCCTTTAAAAGGGGATTGTGGCAGACATCAAGCCAAGCATGGAAAGTGTGAGCCTCATGGAGCGTTGTAGAAATCCTTGGAACAAGGAATGCAAAAACGGGGACATTGAAGTTTACATAGTTTTCAAGGGTAATAAGCTACCCATATGTAGGCGTTGCTGGAGCAAAATAGCAGAAAAAGACCTGGAATGGTGATGAAGGAATGAACGGCTTCAACTTAAATGTTGACTTCCACTTAAGAAAAAACGTTAACAAAAACAGCTAATGATTATGTTTTTCTTTCAACCTTATTTCTTCTAGGGGGTTAACGTTTTTTCTTAAAATTCTTATAGGGGTTAACCGTATTATCAATTTGTGGTTTGTGTATGCAAAAGTTTAAGTTTCCAAGTGAGGAGTGGATTAAAGCCTTCAAAGAAGAACTTAATAAAAATGAAGCCTACGCGGAAGCTGCCAAGGACTGGGAGGGTGATTTCCTCTTTATAGTGACTCCGGACGAGGGCTTGGAAAAAGAGATGGTCTTTTATGTAGATCTTTGGCATGGTAAGTGTCGAGACGCTTATATGGTGCCCAGCAGAGAGACTAAAACTGCCGAGTTCATATATGAAGGGCCGTATTCGAACTGGAGGAAGCTAATAATGGGGCAGTTAGACCCTATTCAAAGTTTGCTAATGCGAAAGTTCAAGCTTAAGGGGAATATGGCAAAGATTATGCGGTACACTAAAGCGGCTTCGGAGCTTGTTAAAACCGCAAGTAGAGTTCCAACGGAGTTTATATAGAGGTCTTACTCCTAATGTGGGAGTTTACATCCCCAAAATCCATAGTTTTTGGTGAGGGTGCACTAGAATATTTGAGGGAGATTGAGGGAAAAAAGGCACTGATAATAACAGATAAGGTTATCCGCAGTTTAGACTACGTTGAAAAGGTTGCAAGCTACATCAGGGAAGCAGGATTAAGCGTTGAAATCTTCGATGATGTGGAGCCTGAACCTTCAAAAGAAACTGTTATTAAATGTGCAAAGTGTGCTGGGCTTTTTGAACCAGATTGGATTGTTGGATTGGGCGGTGGAAGTTGTATTGATGCAGCTAAAGCATCATGGGCACTATACGAGAGACCTGATATCCAAGTCGACGAGATCAGCCCGTTGTTAAAGCTTGGCTTAAGGAAAAAGGCGAAGCTCATAGCTATTCCAACAACAAGCGGAACGGGTTCTGAGGCAACTTGGGCAGTGGTTATAACTAACACTAAAGAAAGGAGGAAGATGGAGCTTGCTTCAAAAGAGCTTGTTGCTGACGTAGTGATCCTAGATCCTCAGCTTCCCTTAACCATGCCAAAGAGTCTTGTAGCTGATACAGGTGTTGATGCTCTTGCAAACGCGCTGGAAGCCTACGTCTCTCAGTGGCGTAACTATTTTTCTGATCTTCCGGCCGTGAACGCCGTGCAAGCCGTTTTTAAATATCTTCCAAGGTCTTATAGGAACAGCCAGGATAGGGAAGCAAAGGAGAATATGCATTATGCAGCAACAATGGCTGGGCTAGCCTTCAGCAACTCCCAAATATGCGTGGCCCATGCCATGGGCCACGCATTAGGCGCTATATTCAAGATCCCCCACGGCAGAAGTGTGGCAGCAGTCTTAACATTTGCAGTTGAGTACATGGCTAGAGAAGCTATGGAAAGGTTTGGGATTCTTGCTAACACTATTGGAATTAAAGCAGAGACGAACATGGAAACCTTAGATAGGTTTGTCCAAGCTTTAAAGCGGCTTTTAGAGGATATCGATGAGCCAACTTCGATAAGGGAGTTGGGGATCAGCTGGAATGATTTCCAAAGCGAGCTTGACAATCTTGTGGAAAGAGCCATGAGCTCCACTGGCACAATAGCAAGTCCGAGAGTTCCAACAGCAGAAGATTATCGAAGACTGTTTGCTTATGCGTATGAAGGAAAAACTGTGGACTTCTAGGCGACTTCCCTTTCTTCATTAACATTGAAAAAAAATTAAGGAGTAGTAAAGATTAGCGTTGCACCATCTCCGACACTTCTTTCAACGTCTCCTTTTCCTCTTCTGGAAGTTCGCATCCCTCAAGCCATATTGTAGCCAAAACTATGAAGTCTGGAGGTATAACTTCCCTATCAATTTTTACGTCTAAGACTGCTGGTTTTCCAGAGTCCACAGCCCTCTGTAGAGCTGGTCTTATTTGAGATGGCTCAACAACTCTTTCGCCGTAGCAGTTCATGCCCCGTGCGATTTCGTCGTACCTTATGTCTGAAAAATCAACCCCAATATGTCTTCTCGAATAAAACAGTGTTTGCCCAGTTCTTATCATTCCCCAAGCACAGTCGTTTAAAACTACAAATACTATTGGCAGTTGAAGGCGACTTGCAGTTTCAAGTTCTTGAATGTTTAAGCCAAAGGCTCCATCACCAGTTATGCAATAAACCTGCCTATCGGGATGGGCGAGTTTAGCAGCAATAGCGTAAGGAATGCCAGCGCCTAAGTGTCCTGAATCTCCGCTAACACAACTGATGTAAGTGTTCGGCTCATAAACCCTGTTTAGGTAGAAGCACCAGACAGCAGTGTTTCCACCGTCAACCACTGTTATTGCGTTTCTTGGGAAAAACTCCCTAACCTCCCTTACCACGCGTAGTGGGTGAATTGGCACCGAATCCAGCCGCGATATTTCCTCGAAGTTTTCAAGCCACATCTTTTCCAATCGCTTATAATCTTGCAGGAAAGGATTCTCTCTCCTTGGAGGAGTACGCCTTTTAACGGCTTCCAACAAAGCCTTAATGGTTGACTTTGCATCGCCTATGATGCCCAAGTCAACGGGTCTATTTAGTCCGATGCTGTCGCCTGAAATATCTATTTGGATAATTTTCTGCTTTGATGGTTCACCCCACGCTGGTGGTTTTCCCCACATATCCAAGGCTCCGAGTCTGCACCCCACGACGAGAACCACGTCAGCTTCAGCCTGAGCCACCATTGCTCCATTTCCCGGAGCTGCTGGAATAAGGCATAATGGATGATCTTCAGGTATTGCTCCTCTACCACTCATGGACGTGGTAACTGGAGCCTGCAAGTATTCAGCCAACTCTATAAGCTCTTTTGACGCATCAGATCTTAAAACTCCGCCTCCGGCATGAATTAGGGGTGTCTTTGCTTCCGTCAGCGTCTTTGCTGCTTGCTCTATTAGGGTGGGGTTTCCCACAGGCTTTTCCACAGCTCTATAACTTTCGGAAGGCAACATCTCTAAATCTGCTTCTTCTCCCGTTTGAAACAGGACATCTGAAGGAAAGTCAAGATGTACGGGACCAGGTTTACCAGACATCGCTATTCTAAAAGCCCATTGAGTAAGCCCGGGTATCCGCTTCCAATGAGACACTACAGCGTTCCATTTTGTGACAGCTTTGAAAAGCGAAAACTGATCCAAAGCTTGCTGGGAGCCCGTGTCAGGGTATGAACGCCAAGACTGATTCTGCGCCGTAATCACGATTATTGGTATACCATCTGCAAAAGCGGGGTAAACTCCTCCAACAAGATTTGCAGCTCCTGGACCAACTGTTCCCACGCAAACTCCAGGTTGCCCTGTTGTCCGCGCCCAAGCGTCAGCTGCATGCGCCGCTGCAGCCTCATGTCGCATTGTTATAAATTCAATACGCTTGTCCCTATAAATGGCGTCCAGAAGTGGATATAGCTGATCTCCAGGGACACCAAAAATATAGCGAACGCCTTCTTGAATTAGGCAGCGTTTCAAAACTTCACCGCCAGTTATACGAGCCATGCCAAAATCCCCCATAAAACCGGAGACGTTTTAGGTTTATCGACCTTCGTTATTAAGATTTTCTAAAAATGCTGAATTTAGGGGCAAATATTAAATCTGTTATGTTATAGAAAACTAAGCGAGGTGTTGTGCGCGCCGCACAGCAGCACAACCTTGACCGGGCTGTGAGGGCTTTCTTCAATTTTCATCAGGAGGTTTTAGGTTTTGACGTGGGGTTTCTTAATGCTTTACGTAGGGCTATTCCGAGGGAGGTTGAGGGTGTGGATTTGACGATTTCAAGCGAGGATGAGGTGGTGTCTTCGCTTAGGAGGCTGCGTAGGGCTCCGCTGAAGTATCAGGGATTTTACAGCCTTCTTTTAGATTCTGGCTTAAGAATTACTGAGGCGGCTCGGCTAATTAACAACTTCCAGAAACCAGAGAAGGTAAACGATGATTAAGAGAAGAGTATTTGAGCCGTGTTGTCGAGTTTTACTACTTGTAGAAAGGTAAAAAAGTGCGTGAGCATCGCTTAACATCTTTTCCATTGAATTTGTAGTGGCATTTCAGACATGTTTTGCCATTTTTTCCTCAATTATTATGAGCGTGGTTGAAATGATAATAAGAATTAGGGCTGCTACTGATTGGATTTCTGGGATAACGTGGTAGGTGTAGTATAATCCGCTGTTGTCTTTAACTGCTTTGTTTCCGAGAATGTCATATGCCTCAATTTTAAACGCTATAGTTGTACAGCTGTTGTAACCGGGTATGGTTGCTTGGTAAGTGTTTTGGCATATCTGCTTCATGGTTGTCATCCAAATTAGGTCGTTGTCGGTCTTATACCATAATGTTACATTTCTGATTCTGTTTGGGTAGTCTGTAACGTTAACTGTAACGATTACTTCTTGATGTGGTTCAACCTCTGAAGGCGTTTGTAGCGGCCCGCCTATTTCTGGCTGGAAGCAATCTACATGCGGTGGAAATGTTTGTTTGGCATTTAGTTGTTTTAGCGTTTCTGTGAAGGGGTCGAGATATTTGTAGCGGAAAAGCGTGTAACCGTCGGCTTCCAATGTTACACAATCAACGGTTACGTTTAGGTGGCGGTTTTGTTAATCTGCCCTTTTAATGCATCCTTGGGGTTTTGAGCTTCGGGAAGTAGGTAAAGTCCTATGCCTGGATAAATCAGGGTTTTTCCCTTAACAGCCTTCAAAATTTTCTCCAGCCAGTCTCCAAATTGGCATGGATCGTTCGTGTAAGTCATCGGTGTTATAAAGTCCACGATGCCCTTTTCAGCCCATTCTGGATAGTTTTGCATCCTATTATTGGCAGCATCTTCAGGTGCCGGGTACACAACGGCTGAAAGCCTAATTTTCGGATTTATGCCTTTAAGCATGGTTCGCGTTTCTTCGATGAAGCTCGTGATAACTTTCTGCCTCATCTTTATCCATTCTGGTTCTGTTGGATCTGGGGGCCAAGGAATTTCCGGATGTTTGTAGATCCAGTTTTCCCTGCAAGTGTTGCAGTAACAGTATGTTCGGTTTGGGAAGCGTATGTAGTCAAGGTGAATTCCATCAATATCATATTTCAATGCAACCTCTCCCATCAAACTTTTCATATATTTGTGCACTTCTTCGTTCATTGGGCAAACCCATTCCGATGAAAATACGCCGTTAACGTCCACCATTGCCAAGTCCGGCCTTTCCCTGGCGAGCTTAATGTCCCGGAAAACGCAGAACCATGCATGGAGTTCTAAGCCGAACTTGTGGGCTTCTTCGACGGCCACTTTAAGTGGATCCCACCGGTAATTTGGATGGACTGGGCCTATGCTGCTGTTGTAGTAGAGCCAACCGTCTGAGCTTTTTACCAGAAAGAGTACGAAGTTGAGGTTGAGTTCTGAGAAGTTTTTGAAGGCTTCGTGAATCTGCATGGGCCCAACGTTTGGGTCGGGGCTGAAGCTTGAAGCCCAAACCCATATGCCGCGGCCCTCCCATTCAAGTTCCCTGTAAAATATTAGTTCTCCAGATTCGTTTGGCGCTGCTCCTTCACTAAAAATGAAGTAGGTTACAACTATGCATTCTTTCCCGTTTGAAGATTTCAGGAAGGTAAACGTTGGATTGCCGAAAGATGTGGAGTCTCCGTGGGTCTTAATGTTTAGCATTGTAAAGTTGCATGTAAGGTGGTCGTAGAGGAATATTCTCCACGAAGCCCAGTAGCGGGTTCTATTAATTTCTTCCTCCTCGCGCGGGAGGAAATTTGCCTCTTGCAACGTTAGGCTTCTTTCGAAAATTTGTCCGTAATCCCTGTCGCCAATGTTGCCTTTAACATTCCAATATTGCCTTAACTTCTCATTGTAGTCTTTTTGGGGTGTGGAGCGCCAGGTCCAATTCTTTGGATTGTCAATGGGGACTTTTAGCCATCCTATTGCAACGTTGTCGACGGTTCCATTGTCGTAGTGGTAGCCTATGCAGGCATACATTACGTTGTCTCTTATGGTGATGTTGTAGATATTTGGTGTTCCTTCATGGATGTTGTTGGAGTTTCTCGGTATATCTATCGTGAAGTCTGGAGTGCTATTAATGTTTATCAACTGGGACAAGTTCGAGTAGTAGTGGAGCTTTAGGTGAGAACCTGCACTTTCCCCTTTTTCAAACATAACGATGTAAGCGTCATTTGGAGCTTTAGCAAAGGTCGCTTGAGAGGCTTGAGTTTCAATTATTTTGATAAAGTTCCAGTGTAGCAGGTCTGTTGAATTGGCTAGCCTTACATGGAATACTCCACCGATTTCGGAGTGGTAAACGCCTATATAGCCTCCATTTGGTTTTTCGATGATTTTGAGGGCATCCAGTCTACAACCGTGATCGTCTGTCACATTGTAACGGTAACCAGTTGCTGCCTCCACGTTTTCGATGCGCGCGCGCTTTTCAAGAAAGATTTTATCAATTCGTGGGATTGTCAAAAGGGGATGTTGTTCTATTAGTCTTTCCATACGAAACGAGTTCATTTATGCTTAGTGCTGTAGGTTTTTCATTGGCTGGGTTTCATACTGAAATTGTAAATTACTTTAACTTAAAAGATCAGATTCAAAAGTTACGGAATGCTACTGTTCTTTTTGGGCATGGCACGAAAATTTTGCAGTTGATACAGAGGGCTGATGAAAAGGCTGTTGAAAATTTGAGGGTTGTTGCATTTATAAGCGAGCCTATTGTTCCTGCTGGAAAACAATTTATTGAAAGCAAGACTAGTGCTAAAGTCTATGGGGTTTATGGTAGTATTGAGGCAATGTGCCCTATAGCGATGACTTGCCATGAAGGAAGATATCATTTAATGCCAGAACTCGTTTTGATGGAGATTGATGAAAGAGAAGATGCGCTTTTAACTTTCATTGATAAGAATCGAGCTACGATATTGTTGAGGTATGAGGTGGGAGACAAAGCGTCATGGGAAAAGTGCAGTTGCAGATGTAATTTTCCAGCATTTCGTTTAGATGCCAAATTTAAGCATTTAACATCTCAAAGGATAGAAGAGGCAATCTGTAGCTCGGAGGCCTTTAAGGAGGGGAAAATTTCCCCATACTTTGATTATGAGACACAAGTTGTAGGTTGTAAAAGAATTTTCAAAATTTTTCTTGAAAAACAAGATGAGACAGAAGATGCAAGTGTTGCTGAAGAAATAAAAAACATTCTTGTATACGGACATAAAAATGGAACTCTTGGCCCCTTATGTGCGTTGTCACTCGTTGAAGGAGACCTTATGGAGATAGAAGTTAAACTCGTTAAAGCAATTAACCGTATCAAAAATCCAAGGTTTTGGTGAAGCATCAATGAACGATTTGTTCTGGGACTTTTATGCCTTTTTTTATGATAGGATGTGCAGTTTGTCGCCTTACCAGACCCTTATTGGACAAGTTTATGGGGCTCTCGCAGGTTCGTTATCAGCTGGAGCTGTTTTTCTTGATGCTGGTTGTGGAACCGGTAGGCTTTGTGAGAGGATTCTTGCCAATGGCAACATGAAAGTTTATGGCGTTGACTATTCTGTGCCCATGTTAAAGCAGGCGATCAGGAAATGTAAAAGCCCAAATGGTATTTTTGCTCAGCTCAGCTTAGACGAGCCTCTGCCATTTCCAGACAACTTTTTTGACGGAATAGCCTGCATCCACGTGCTTTACGCCCTACAAAACCCCTCATTCACCCTCAAAGAGTTCTACAGAACACTAAAACTTAACGGCAAAATAGTCGTCGTCAACCCAGTAAGTAAGGCTACACTTAGACAACACGCCAGCCAAAAACTATTACGCCAAGATGGAACAAAAATCCTCAAAAACATACCCTTCCACACAATAATGGCGTTAATAAACGCCATCATAACGGCGAAAGCCCAGAAAGACACACAACACTTCTTCACAAAAGAACAAACCGCAAAATTATTCAGACAAACTGGATTTAAAAACATTAAAATTACACAGGTATACAACAACGCAAGCCTCCTGATAACCGCAAACAAATAACCGGGAAGCTATGGTATGAAGGCGGCGGTGCTGAAAATCGCGAAAGACTTTTCTCTGCTGTATGTGGATACATGAAGTTTCTTCCAAAATTAGTGCACCGTTATCAAGCGATTCTTTTGAGAGAGAAATAGAGGACTATCAGTTGGTCTCGCTTAAACAGCTTCTTCA